>Ga0207667_10009811_pt1 | contig 11252 bp, 14 predicted proteins | sample KBSCornC52_FD_184301 | JGI IMG/M metagenome (GOLD analysis project Ga0207667, IMG submission 184301) | Corn rhizosphere microbial communities from Kellogg Biological Station, Michigan, USA - KBS Corn C5-2 (SPAdes) (version 2) | ecosystem: Host-associated > Plants > Roots > Rhizosphere > Soil ...
CGACTTCGTCGGATATGCCCGTTCTTGAGCGCTACGTTATGGACGCTGGCAACGAAGCAGCGTGGCCCAATCTGGAAAGCCAGCTCCTCTAGCGAAAGCACGATCCATGAGGAGCGGAGCTCTGGCGTACGAGACGTTTGTAGCGGCGATGGCAGGAACGATCGCGCCATCCGACCTGACCGCCGACATCACGGCATGGCCCCATGGAAATGCCCTCGATTTGGCAAGTGCGACCGCGTCCCTTGTCATGGCCCGGCAAAAGGCTTAAAAGCAGATAAGTCATACTAATTGACCTAAATGGCGCGGAAGACGTCTGGTCGATGGGGGGATTGTCGTTGCAAGCATCGATGCTGCTTGCGGTCGTGTGGCCGGCAAGCCGGAGCGCTGTTGACGCGAGGTCGCTTACGACGACCGGGTCGGGCGAGCCGACTGCCTCTCACGTCGCCGTGAATTGCGGTTGCCTCGCCGCGGGAGCGAGGATCGCCGACGGCTGGTCGATCAGGGTGGAGGGGACGGCGTGAGCTCTGTTGAAGCGGCTTTGCCGGCGCCGGACTTCACCGACCTGGTGCGCCTCGAGGGCGTGCAGAAATATTTCGGGCCGGTGCATGCGCTGCGCAACATCAATTTGCGCATCGGGCCGAACGAGATCGTCGGCCTCATCGGCGATAACGGCGCCGGCAAGTCGACGCTGATCAAGACCATGACCGGCGTCTTGAAGCCGACCTCGGGCCGCATCTTCGTGCGCGACAAGGAGCTCAGCCTCGACGACTATTCGGTGGCGATGGCGCACGACCTGTCGATCGAGACGGTGTACCAGGACAAGTCGCTCGGCGAGAAGCAGCCGCTGTGGCGCAATTTTTTCGTCGGCCGGCAGATCACCAACCGCTTCGGCTTCATCGACATCAAGCGCGAAAAGCAGATCGCCAACCAGATCCTGATGGACGTCATCGGCTTCCGGGGCGCCGGGATCAGCGTGGATTCGACCATCGGGAACCTGTCGGGCGGCGAACGGCAGGGCATCGCGATCGGCCGGGCCATGCACTACAACGCCGACCTCATCGTGCTCGACGAGCCGACCGCGGCGCTCGGCGTGGCGGAAGTCCGCAAGGTCGTCGACTTCGTCCGCCGGATCAAAAGCTCTGGCCGCGCCTGCGTCTATATCGAGCACAACCTGGCGCACGTGCACGAGGTCGCCGACCGGCTGGTGGTGCTCGACCGCGGCACGGTCGTCGCCGACCTGAGCCCGCGCGACATGTCGGTGTTCGAGCTGACCGAATACCTGATCGACCTGCAGCAGAAGCACTGAACATGGCTCCGCAAGCGCAACCCCGGCCCAGTCTGCTGTCCCGCATCGAGGGGCTGCCGATCATCCTGGTCTTCCTGGTGCTGCTGGCGCTGTTCATGTGGCTGGCGCCGGAAGTGTTCCTGCAGCCGTTCCAGTACACGACGTTCCTGTCGACGCTGCCGCCGATCATCCTGCTGGCGGTCGGGCTGACCTTCATCATCGGCGCCGGCGAGATCGACCTTTGCTTTCCGGCGATCCTGGGCGTCTCCGGCTTCATCTTCGCGGTGATTTTCAAGGAGGGCCAGTCGGACCTCGTGAGCTGGATCGGCGCCAAGGACACCGACTGGATCGCCTCTTACGGCGCCGGGCAGATCATCCAGTGGTTCGCCATCGTCGCGGCGCTGGCGGGCGGCGTGCTCGTGGGCTACGTCAACGGCATCCTCGTCGCCTGGATCGGCATTCCCTCGTTCATCGCCACGCTTGGAACGCAGTTCCTGTGGTACGGCATCGCCTCGATCCTTTCGGGCGGCAAGTCGTATGCGCTGCGCGGTGCCGAGCAGAGCACGGTGTGGATGGCGGTGACCGGGCGGCCGTTCGCGGGCTCGAGCATCGACTGGGTGCAGCAGATCCCGATCCAGTCGCTATGGACGACGCTGATCGTGATCTTCATGTGGTTCATCCTCAACCGCCACCGGTTCGGGGAGCACACGCTGTTCCTCGGCGATTCCAACGCCGTGTCGAAAGTGGTCGGCATCGACGTGGTGCGCGAAAAGATCAAGCTGTTCACGCTGATGGGCCTGCTGGCCGGAGTAGCGGCGATCTTCCTGACGCTCGAGAACAAGAATTATTTCGGCAATCAGGGGCAGGGCTACCTGCTCATCGCCATCGCCTCGGTGCTGATCGGCGGTACCTCGATCTTCGGCGGCCGGGCGACGATCGTAGGCACGATCTTTGGCTGCTTCATCATCGCGCTGGTCGAACCGGGGCTGGTGGCCACCGGCCTCACCGGCTCGTGGGTCAACGCGGCACGCGGCCTGATCTTCCTGATCGCCATCGTGTTCTACCTTTATGTCGACGAGCCGCAGCGGCGGGCAAATTTCCTCGCGCGCCTCGTCCGTTTCAGAGCTTTCGGCCGGGCTGGCCCGGCCGAATAAGGTGCGACCCGGCTCCCCCGGGAGGTGGAGTCCGATCGCCAACAGGGAGGACGTGAACAATGACTATGAAGCATATCCTGCTCGCCGGCGCCGCGCTGGCGGCGCTGACGGCAACCGCCTATGCGGCCGACCCGATCGGCAAGGGCCTGGTCATGTACATGCAGATGGGCGGCAATGCCGGCGACGGCGCCACCCTCGCGCGCCAGACCGGCGCCGAGCAGGCCGCGGCGGCGCTCGGGGTCGATCTCAAGGAGCAGTTCTCCGCGTGGGACCCGGGCACCATGATCAACCAGTTCAAGGATGCCGTCGCGGCCAAGCCCGCCTGCATCGAGATCATGGGCCATCCCGGCTCGACCGCGTTCCATGACATCGTCAAGAGCGCCGTGGATTCGGGTATCGTGGTGACCTCCGGCAACTCGCCGCTCACGGACCTGCAGAACGAGTTCGGACCCAAGGGCTTCGGCTATGCCGGCGTCGACCTCTACGCCGGCGGCGCCCTTACCGCCAAAGCCATGCTGGCGCAGGGCCTGAAGTCCGGCGACGAGGCCATGGTCTACGGCGTGTTCGACCAGGCCGAGCGCGGCCAGTCCGAAAAGGGCCTCGCCGATACGCTCGAAAAGGCCGGCCTCAAGGTCGACCGGCTGCAGATCAGCCAGGAAGTGAACTCGGACACCACGCTCGCCGTGCCGATCCTGACCGCCTATATCCAGAGCCACCCGAATCTCAAGGCGATCGGCAGCCAGCACGGCGGCGTCACCGGCGAGCTCGAGGAAGTGCTCAAGAAGGCAGGCAAGAAGCCCGGCGACATCATCGTGGGCGGCATCGACCTCGCGCCGGCCACCGTGACGGGCCTCAAGGACGGCTATGTCAGCGCCACGCTCGACCAGTTGCTCTACCTGCAGGGCTTCATGCCCGTGGTGCAGTGCGTGATGTCCGCCAAGTACAAAATGCCCGGCATCACCATCAACACCGGCGCCGGCACCGATACGCCGCAGACGATCGACGCGATCACCAGCCTGATCGACGCCGGTATCCGCTGAGTCACGCGGGGCCAACGCTCATGCCCGACGGGAGCAGTCCCGCCGGGTGGTCATGCCGGCGGTTAGCGCAGGCCGCGAACGCGAAAAAGGGGGCATCGGCCCCCTTTTTCTCAGGCAAGATGATGTGTGTGGAGCCTGATGACCGTCAGGTGGCGGTGTTCAGCTTGGTGCTGATGCGGCTGAACAGATCGGACAGGCTGCCGCCCAGAGTGGTCGCGGCGGCGATGATACCAACGGCGATCAGGGCGGCGATCAGGCCATACTCAATGGCCGTGGCGCCCGATTCGTCGGCGGCGAAGCGCGAAATGGTGTTCATGGAAATGCCCTCGAATGACGACGCTTACCCATTGGCATAATTGCCGATGGGCACCGGGAAGATGAAGCGCCGATCTCCCTAAGGTCCTACTAATGCTGCCCGCATTTTATGCGATTTGCCGCGATCGGGCGAAAACCACGGCAAAACAGGGCTGCTGGCGGCCTTTCCAACGCCAAGATGCTGTGGCACACCACCGCGACTGTTTTGACTTGGGGGCGTAAAGAGTGACCACCCGACTGCATCGGGGCGACCTGCCGGACCTGTCGCGCTACGGCAAGGAAGTGGCGATCGACACCGAGACCATGGGCCTCGACCCGCATCGCGACCGTTTGTGCGTGGTGCAGCTTTCCCCCGGCGACGGCAGTGCGGACGTGGTGCAGATTCCCGCCGACCTGAAGCAGGCCCCCAATCTCGAGGCCCTGCTCAAGGACCCCAACCGCACCAAGATCTTCCACTACGCCCGCTTCGACATGGCCGTGCTGAAGCAGCGCTTCGGCCTTGTCACCGGACCGGTATGGTGCACCAAGATCGCGAGCCGGCTGGCGCGCACCTACACCGACCGCCACGGCCTCAAGGACCTGGCGCGCGAGCTGCTCAACGTCGACATGAACAAGCAGCAGCAGAGCTCGGACTGGGGCGCCGAAAAGATCTCCGAGGCGCAGCTCGACTATGCCGCCTCCGACGTCCTCTACCTGCACGACATCAAGCGCCATCTCGACCGCATGCTGCGCCGCGAGGGGCGGCTCGAGCTTGCCGAAACCTGCTTCCGCTTCCTCCCCACCCGCATCGAGCTCGACCTCATGGGGTGGGACGAAGAGGACATCTTCGCCCACTCCTGATGGCTGTGGCGCGCGCCCTCACCGCCGACCAGCGCGCCGAAATCTTCGGCCGGCTGGTCGCGCGCAACCGGATCGTCGGCGGGCTGCGTGTCGCGGTTCCCGCACTGGGGCTGCTGGCGGCGCTGTTGCTGGTGGGCCAGATCTGGCTCGCCAATCTCGAGAGCCAATACGGGGTTTCGGGAATTCGCATCGATCGTGGCAACATGGTCGTCGAAACGCCCCAATATTCGGAGATTGGCGGCGACGGCACGCGCTATCTGGTGGCGGCGCACGATGCGCGCACCCCGCTCGCCCACCCGGGGGTGATCGAGATGGCCGAGCCGAGGCTGAGCCTGATCCGCCCGGAGAAATCGCCAATGCATGCCCGCGCCGCGACCGGCACCGTCGATACCGAGCGGCACTACGCCACCGCTCCCGGCCTGGTGTCGGTGACCAGCGACGACGGCCTTTACGGTACCGTGTACAATGTGCGGGCCGACATGTACGCGCAGGTGACGGTTGCCGACGGCCCGGTGGACCTGACCTTCCCGGACGGCAGCCATTTGACGGCGGCGAACCTCCGCTTCGACGGCAACACCTCGCTGTGGAGCTTCGATCGGGCGACGCTGGTCGTGCCCAATCTGCCGGTCCGCTCGGTGAGCTGGATGAATGTCTTTGCCGTCTTCGCCGCAGACCTGCCGGAGACGGTGCGATGAGGCGGCTGGCTCTCATCGCCGTCCTGGCGGCGCTCAGTATGGGCGCGAACTCCGAGACCGGCTCGCTCTCGTCCGCCCCCGACCCGGTCAAGATCAGCGGCGACAAATTCGTGGTCGACGATACGCACCACGAGGCCACATTCACGGGCAAGGTCGTGGTGGTGCGCAAGAAGCTCAACGTCTGGGCCGAAAAGGTCGTCGTCGAGTACGGCGAGGGCGGCCCGAGCGACATCAAGACCTTCGTCGCGACCGGCAGGGTCCGGATCAAGACGCCGGACCAGGACGCCACCGGCGACAAGGCGGTCTACGATCCCAATACCCAGCTCCTGCATCTGACCGGCCACGTGATCGTCGTCAATTCGAGCGGCACGGTGGGCAGCCCCGAGCTGGTGGTCAACATGATCACCAACACGTCGACCTTCACCGCCACCACGGGCACCCGCGTCACCGGCGTGTTCACGCCGCAATGACGGACGACGACGAGCACGGCCGCATCGACCAGAACGGCTGGCTGGTCGCGCACGGCCTTGCCAAGAGCTTCGGCTCCAAGGCCGTGGTTGCCGACGTCTCGGTGGCGGTGCGGCGCGGCGAGGCGGTAGGGTTGCTGGGCCCCAATGGTGCCGGCAAGACCACGGTCTTCACCATCATCATGGGCCTCATCAAGCCCGACAAGGGCGAGATCCGGCTCGACGGCTTCCCCATCACCCGGCTGCCGCTGTTCCAGCGCGGCCGGCTCGGCATCGGCTATCTGCCGCAGGAGCCATCGATCTTCCGCGGGCTGACCGTCAGCGGCAACATCCTGGCGGTCCTCGAATCGCACATCCGCTCGCGCCGCGAACGGCAGGAGCGGCTCGATGCGCTGCTCGACGAATTCGGTATCGCCCATCTCGCCAACGTCTCGGCGCTGGCACTCTCGGGCGGCGAGCGGCGGCGCACCGAGATTGCTCGAGCCGTTGCCGCCGATCCGGTGTTCATGCTGCTCGACGAGCCGTTCGCCGGCGTCGACCCGATCGCAGTGAGCGAGGTGAAGGGCCTGGTGCGGCAACTGACCCGCCGCGGCATCGGCGTCTTGATCACCGACCACTCGGTGCGCGAAACGCTGTCGCTGGTCGACCGCGCCTACCTGATCCACGACGGCCGCGTGATGATCCAGGGCAAGCCCGAAGTGATCAGCAACGACCCCGAGGCGCGGCGCGTCTATCTGGGCGAAAGCTTTTCGGTGTGAGGAAGAGAAGCGAATAGCGAATAGCGAATAGCGAATAGCGAATAGCTGTGGCGCTTCCTACTCGCTACTCGCTACTCGCTACTCGCTACTCGCTACTCGCTACTCGCTATTGGCCTTGGCACGGTTCTTGCCCTAGGCCGGCGCCTCCCTTATGGTCGCCGTCGCATCGCGCCTCCCGCGACGCGTGGGACAACAAAGGCAAGATCTATGGCGCTGTCGCCTCGGCTCGAGGTCCGGCAATCGCAATCGCTGACGCTGACGCCGCAGCTCATGCAGTCGATCCGGCTGCTGCAGCTCAGCCACCTCGAGCTCAACGCCTTTGTCGACACCGAATTGCTGCGCAATCCGCTGCTCGAACGCGAGGACGGGACCGAAGCGGTGGAGACGCCCGAGCCGGTGGCCGAGGTCACCGCCTATGACGACGCGGTGGTGGCCGGCGAGCGCATCCAGGGCGCCGAGGCGATCGCGCAAAGCTTCGACACCGAGGTCGAGAACGTCTTCCCCGAGCAACGCGGCGAGGATCGCCTCGGCACCGATTGGGGCAGCGGTGGCGGCGGCGCAGACGGCGCCGCGCCGGACATCGACCAGTATATCGCGGCGCGGCCGACACTTGCCGACCATCTCAACGCACAGATCGGGCTGCTGCTGACCGATCCCGCCGATCGGCTGATCGCCCGTTTCCTCGCCGACGGGTTGAACGAAGCGGGTTATCTCGCCATCGAGCTCGAGACCGTGGCTGAGCAGCTCGGTGCTTCGATCGCGGCGATTGAAACGGTGCTCCACCGGCTGCAGACGCTGGAGCCGGTCGGGCTGTTCGCCCGCTCGGTGAAGGAATGCCTGGCGCTGCAACTGCGCGAGCGCGATCGGCTCGACCCGATGATGGCGCGGCTGCTCGACCATCTCGATCTTCTGGCCAGCCACGATCTGGTGGCGCTGGCACGCCTCGTCGGCGCCGACCGCGAGGACCTCGCCGACATGCTGGCCGAGCTCAGGGCGCTCGATCCCAAGCCCGGCCGCGCCTTCGAGCGCGGCCCCGTCGAGGCGGTGGTGCCCGACGTGTTCGTGCGCGAAGGGCCGGCCGGCTGGATCGTCGAGCTCAACTCCGACATCCTGCCGCGTGTGCTGGTGAACCGTACCTATTATGCCAGCGTCACCGGCAAGGCGCGCGGCGCCGGCGAAAAGAGCTTCCTCGTCGACTGCCTGCAGACCGCCAACTGGCTGACCAAGAGCCTCGACCAGCGGGCCCAGACCATCCTTAAGGTCGCGACCGAAATCGTTCGGCAGCAGGACGAGTTCCTGCGTCGTGGAATTACGTTCTTGCGACCGATGACGCTGAAGCTCGTGGCCGATGCGATCGACATGCACGAATCGACGGTGAGCCGCGTCACCTCGAACAAATACATCGCAACGCCGCGCGGCCTGTTCGAGATGAAGTACTTCTTCACCACCGCGCTCGCCTCCTCGACCGGCGCTGCCGACCACTCGGCCGAAGCGGTTCGTCACCGCATCCGCCAGCTCATCGATGGCGAGCCGGTGGCCAACGTGCTCAGCGACGACACCATCGCCGAGATGCTGCAGAAGGAACAGGGAATCGAAGTCGCGCGGCGCACGGTGGCGAAATACCGCGAGGCCATGAACATTCCGTCCTCGGTCATCCGCCGCCGGCAGAAGCGCACGCTGGTCGCGGCGCGCTAACTTGCGGCAAGCAAGCGTTTTTTCGTCATCCAGGACGAAAATCGGCTGAAACCGTTGCGGCTCAATGCGCATTGCCCCTTGGCGGTTCGCGGGTCTAGACTCCGGGGGCCGCGGGGCTTCGCCTCAACGCCAAGCTCCGAGGAGGACCAAACCATCCCAAGAGGAGTTCCATGACCTTACGCGTTTCCGGCAAGAACATGGATGTGGGCGATGCGCTCAGAACCAAAGCGGAAGGGCATTTCGACGGCGTCATCAAGAAATACTTCGATGGTGGCTACACTGGCCACCTGACTCTGGAACCCGAAGGATCGGGCTTTTGCGCCGACTGCACCGTGCACCTCGATTCGGGTGTGGTGCTGCAGGCGAGCGCCTATGGCGGCGATGCGATCTCGGCCTACGAGATCCTCACCGAGACCATCGAGAAGCGGCTGCGGCGCTATAACCGCAAGCTCAAGCAACATCGCCATCATAACGGCGCCGCAGACGACACGGCACAAAGCTATGTGCTGCAGGCGCCCGACGAGTCCGGCGAAGAGCTGGCGGAAGATTATTCACCGCCGGTGATTGCGGAAACCACGAGGAGTCTCAAGCAGATGAGCGTCGAACAGGCGGTGATGGAACTCGATCTTACACAGGCCGATATCGTGATGTTCCGGCATGCTGGACACGGGGGGCTGAATGTGGTCTATCGCCGCGCCGACGGCAACATCGGGTGGATCGATCCCGCCCTCAGGGCCAACTAGGCCGCATGCGCCGGAAAGACATCTAGGGCTTCATATGGAACTGGCCGACATCCTCTCCGAGGAGTCCGTGCTCGTTTGCACGGACATCTCGAGCAAGCACGACGTTCTCCTGCGCCTGGCCGAACAGGTCGGACGGCAGACGGGTCACCCTGCTGCGGAAATCTTCGAAGCGCTCAACGATCGCGAGTCGCTCGGCTCGACCGGCCTGGGCAACGGCATCGCCGTGCCGCACGGCAAGTATGCGGCGCTCAAGGGCGTGATGGCAGTATTCATGAAGCTGACCAGACCCGTCGACTTCGAAGCGGTCGACGACCATCCGGTCGACATCGTGATGATGCTGCTGGCGCCGATGGGCGCCGGCGCCGATCACCTCAAGGCGCTGGCGCGCGTGGCGCGGATCTTGCGGACCGATTCGATTGCCGAAGCGCTGCGCCGCACCGACGATCCGGCGCGGCTCTATGCCATCCTGACCCAGCCGCTGGCGGCGGTGCAGGCGGCGTAAGTTTCTCGTCGCGCTGCGACTCAACACCTCAGTGCAGCGCGACGATCCCGTAATTCTTGTCGGCGAGCCAGTCTTCCACGGCTTCCTCGCTGTCGGCCACGAGCAGGGGCTGGCCGTCGGCCGAGACCACCAACTGGAATTCTTCTTCCTCGTCGGCGTTCTCGATCTCGCCCTCGTCCATCATTTCCGACAGCTTCTTGCCCTTGATCGGCCGGATGTAGACCACCGCATTGCCGCCGAGCGCCATGAATTGCGCCGGGGTCAAATGCCGGAGTGGGTTGTCCACCTGGTCTTGTTCTGGTCTTCCTTGCATGCTGTTCCCCTTTCTAGGCAGAACGTATTTGTATTTGGCGGGCGAGCTTCTCTACCTTTGGCCGAACCACCGAGATGACCAGCATGCCGTGCTGGAGTACGGCATCTTTTACCTCAACGCCGTCAGCCAGCAGGAAGCTCCGCTGAAACTGCCGTGCGGCAATGCCGCGGTGCAGGAACTGCCGGTTGGCATCGTCCTTCTGCCGGCCGCGCACCACGAGCTGGTTGTCTTCCTGCATGATCTCGAGCTCGGCCTGGGCAAAGCCCGCAACCGCGATCGAAATCAGGAAGCGCTCGGTGCCGTCGGCATCCAGGGTGCGTTCGATGTTGTAGGGCGGATAGCCGTCCGCAGCCCGGCTGAGCCGGTCGATACTCTCTTCGTAGGCGTCGAAACCCAGAAGAAACGGGGCCGAGAATACAGAAACGCGGGACATGTTGTCCGTCCTTCAAGAAGCAACGCGACCTGCCGGCCCAAGTTTCAGCGGCACCGGCGGTCGGCCCAAATATGGGGCAGCGCCCCTTGCGCTTCAAGGCGTTGCCATGGCTGAGGGGCGGGTGAGCGTCGTCACGCCGGCGTACCGGGCCGAACGCTGGATCGAGACCTGCGTGCGCTCGATTTTGAGTCAGACATATGCCCTTTGGGACCACATTATCGTCGCCGATGACGGGGTGGATTACCAAGCGTTGCTGGCGGCGGCCGGCATCCGTGACCCGCGCCTTAAATTTCTGTCATCCGGGGCGATCGGCGGCGGTGCCTCGCGGGCCCGCAATGTCGCGCTCGATCAAATTGAAACCGAATATGTCGCGATCCTCGATGCCGACGACCGCTTCAAGCCCGGCAAGCTGGAGCAGGCGGTCGCGGCCCTTCAACACCACGCGATCGTGTCGGTGGCACTCGAGGAATTCGACGAGACCGGCCGGCAGTTGCGGCTGGTCGGCGCCGGCCCCGACCGCGAGCTCAAGCCCGCGCGCTACAAATGGACGTGCCTGTCGATGGACTCGATGATCCTGTGGGACCGGCGAAAGACCGACGCCCGTTACGATGTCGAGCTCACCAACATGACCGATCTCGAGCTGTTGCTGCAGCTCTACCGCACGGTGCCGGCAAGCTGGCACCTCGGCACGCCATTGCACGACTACCTCAAGCTGTCGGTGTCGATGAGCAACGGACCGGGCGTGACCGACAAGATGATCCGGAGCAAGCGCGAGATGCTGCGCCGGCTTGAAACCGGGTTCTACCCGATGGCGGATGCGAGCGGGCCGGAAGGCATGGCGGAGTTCCTGCGGATCTCGCTGCGCGCCGAGGAAAGCTACCCGACTGCCGTGGCGGCCATACCGGGGCTGCTGTTCGAGGATCACCTCGAGCCGATGCTGCGGGCGGCGTCGGCCGTCTAGCACGGCGTCATGCCCGCTCGATTATCCGGCGAGCGCCTTATCCACCTCGGC
>Ga0207667_10009812_pt1 | contig 11251 bp, 10 predicted proteins | sample KBSCornC52_FD_184301 | JGI IMG/M metagenome (GOLD analysis project Ga0207667, IMG submission 184301) | Corn rhizosphere microbial communities from Kellogg Biological Station, Michigan, USA - KBS Corn C5-2 (SPAdes) (version 2) | ecosystem: Host-associated > Plants > Roots > Rhizosphere > Soil ...
TCGGCCTGTCTCCTGCCATATCAGGAGCTATTGCCGCAGCAGTTCCCGGTCTTTTGCAGAAGCTGGTTCAGAAGAATGCGCCGGCTTCCTGATCCGGCTGGGCAGCTCTTTTTGGACGTCAGGCGGAACCTCGTAAATGATACGCCATCGGAAGGAGTATTATTGACCAGCCTATCTCCTGGAATGTATATTTTTTTCCGGCAGGTTGTGCCAGTGTATGGACGCAATTGAAAAGGGCAAAAAAAAGGCTGAAACTCTTCAGAACGTTCATAAGTGCGATTTTAACTGCGTCGATTTGTAGGCTTCCTGGCCGTTGAAGTCTTTTTGCCTGTCATGGCTGTCTTAGCCGGAGCCAGCTTCTTCGACGACCTGGCCCTCTCATTGAAATCCAAACACTGCCGGATCCAAAAATCCAGCTCCTTCTTCTTCCCCACATCGTCCTCATTCACGAGAATATACCCCTTATACTCCCTCCCCTTCATGACCATCGTACGACAGGGCTTTTCCTCCAGCAGTTGATCATGCATCTCCGGATCGACCCTGCACATGATCCTGTCGGGACCTACGCTGATACACATCTTGTCATTCACCATGAATGTAAGTCCGCGAAACATTTTCTTTTCTTCGACCCTGGGTACACCCATATCCATCAGGGCAATGCGTATACGGTCGGCTAATTTTTCACTGTAAGGCATAGCTAAATATACAAATTTGACGGTCCGCTATAAAAAAATTATCAAATGAAAGAATTCATGTTACTCATTCGCAACCAGGGCGACGGGAAAGCCGGCCTTTCCCCTTAACAGCAACAGCAGTTCATCGATGCCTGAATAGTCTATATCGCAACCCCTCGGCTATTATCACATCCTCGCGAAAGATATGGACGAGGCCATCGATATCGCCAAAGGCAAGCCGGAATTTGTCTTTACTATGAGCGCCCGCATAGAGGTTCGTCCCATAAAGACAAGGAAAGAGAGTGCCGGCAACGACTATCCGACGGGAAAATAAGCGCAGGGTCCTACATTTGCTTATCAGTCATTTGAATGGATGGCCGCCCGACATACTGGCTCACACGCTGGCTCATACTGAGATGTCTTGGTGTGGTCTATGCCGTGGCTTTTCTCGTAACCATCAACCAGGTGATCCCCCTCATAGGCGCAGACGGACTGCTTCCCGCAGGCGCCTATCTCCAACGCATCAGCGATGCCCTCGGTCCCACCACAGGTTTTATACGCCTACCCTCTCTTTTCTGGATGGGACATTCCGACGCCACACTGCTGGTAGCCGCATGGATAGGATTGATCCTCTCCTGTGTCGTCATCGCCGGCTACGCCAATGCGATCATGCTCCTGGCGCTCTGGTTCCTGTACATGTCCTTCGTCAACGTAGGACAGGAATGGTATTCATACGGATGGGAGATACAATTGCTGGAGACGGGCTTTCTGGCCGCCTTCCTTTGCCCATTGCTGGATGCCCGTCCTTTTCCCCGGCGACCGCCCCCAACCCAGGTCATCGTATTATTCCGCTGGCTCATCTTTCGCATCATGCTGGGCGCCGGGCTGATCAAGCTCCGTGGGGATGAGGTCTGGCGCAACTCCACCGCTCTCTACTATCACTTCGAGACTCAACCCATCCCCGGCCCTCTCAGCAGATGGTTCCATTTCCTGCCCCGCTGGATCTTGCGGGCCGGCGTCTGGTTCAATTGGCTGGCGGAGCTCATCGCGCCATGGTTTGCCTTCGGTCCGCGAATAGCCCGTCACGTGTCGGGCATTATCATGATCCTCCTCCAGATCATCCTTATCCTCAGCGGCAATCTTTCCTTTCTCAACTGGCTGACCATTGTCCCTGCCCTGGCATGCTTCGACGACGGCGCCCTGTCGAAAGTACTGCCGCGGGTCCTGGTCCGGCATGCCACCGCTGCCATAGAGAATGCCGAGCCTTACCGGCCAATGGAGATCACGGCATGGATCATCACCGTCATCATAGGATTCCTCAGCATCCAGCCCGCGGTCAACATGCTGTCGTCCCATCAGATCATGAATACCTCTTTCGACCCGCTGAATCTGGTCAACACATATGGCGCATTTGGATCTGTGGGAAAAGAGCGGCTGAATGTAGTATTCGAAGGCACGATGGACAGCATTCCCGACGACAAAGCCGATTGGAAAGCCTATCCCTACAAAGGTCTGCCCGTAGCGCTGGATAAGCCATCACCGCAGATAGCCCCTTATCAGCTGCGCCTGGATTGGGAGATGTGGTTTGCCGCCATGTCCACGCCCGACGAGTATCCATGGACGTTAACACTGGTTGGCAAGCTGCTGCATAATGACCCCGGCGTTGTCGGCCTTTTTGCCGGCAACCCATTCCCCGGTCGGCCGCCCCGCTATATTCGGGCGATCCTCTATCATTATAAGTTTGCGCCACCGGGAAATAAAGGGCATCTATGGTGGACACGCGAAAGGATTGGCGATACCTGGCTGCCGGCCATGCCGGCAGATGACCCAAGGCTGGCTGGAGCTACAACCTCACTCCAATATTGATAGCCGCGAAAGCGCCACCCAATGAGCCATTCATGTCCAGCATGACCTTGCCCACGGTATGGGTCTCGTCATGGGATGTATTGGTCTGTTCTAATTGAAGGTCGCAGCGTTGATAGAGCTGTACCAGCCAGCCAAATTCCAGGCTGACCACCAACCTGCCCAGCGACGGCGTCGAAACAACGATCTTTGGATTGCCCAGCAGGGTGAATCGCCTGTAGTTGATATCCAGGTGATCCGCATTATAAGTCTCATCATACGAGCCGCCGTCGCCATCATCCTGCGAGACGGTGTACTGCTCATAGGCCATAAATCCCAGCAGACTTATCTGTTTCTGGCTATTGTCGAGAGTGCCCATCTTGTCCTTACCCATCAGGTAGTAGAAGTCGACAGCAGGCCGTATCGCCAGTCCGCCCAGATAAAGGTTGTAGCCATAACCCGCTTTGAGATAGACGCCGTGATCACCGCCATTTGCCCGGAAAAATCCCGCTCCCAGGTCGACAACGCTTCTGCGCCATCCATAGTCAAATTTCAAACCCGCCAGATAGGCAGGACTGGTGAACTTGCCTTGCAGCGATCCGTTGAACGTGCTCTGTGTACTGCCGCCCGAAGTAAGAGAAGTTACGGTATAGGGAAAAGAGGTGACAATATCATGTCCGGGGTGATGGGCAAAAAAAGTACCCGCATCCAGGGAAAGTACGCCGTATTCGTTGGATCGGTTTTGCGCTCCCGCCTCCGTGCACAGCAGCAACGGAATGCATGCCAGCAACAGCGTTCTCATAAAAAAGATTTAGTTTAAAGCCTGGGGCAAAGTCTTAACTAAATTTAAATCCTTTTCCAGCCAAACCCTAATATACCCGCTTAAAAGATGATTAAATTGCAGTATGCGGGATCGTCCTCGGAAATACAAGCTTCTATTTATCCTGCCTTTTATCGCCATGGCCTGTCATTCCGGATCATCGCGGCAGGGCGATCAGGCCAGGGATACGGCTGCAAGAGATACATCTGCCCCGTTATCCATCGATACATCCCTGATCGGGGCTTTTAGCGAGCCATCCAATTACAGGTTCGACAGTGTAGCGCTGGATTCGTTTTTTTCCGCCCACCGTCTCCTTGCTCCCTATGCAAACGATGTGAGACAATTCTACCGCGCGCGCAATTATGCATTTGCCTGGCATGACAGCACAGGCCAGATCGAGCAGGCATCTAATCTTTATAACAGGATCAGACGATTGTCGGCGGATGGTGTCACCAGTGAAATACCTTATTCCAGCCAGCTGGATACCCTGATGATGGGCATGGAGAAGGCGCCAAAAGACGTCGAGCTACAAGAGGAACTCCTTTTAACGTCGATGTATTTCTATTTTGCGGAAAAGGCATGGGCAGGACTGCCCGAGTCTCAGACAACAAAGATGGCCTGGTTCCTTCCCCGGAAAAAAATCAGCTACCTTGACTGGCTTCAAACCTATCTCAGCTCCTCCGACACCTCGACCAAAGAAAAAGAGCCGATTTTCAGACAGTACTTTCTCTTAAAAAAATATCTGCAAAAATACACGTCCATCCAGAAGCAGGGGTCCTGGCAGCCGCTGTCTCCCACCGACATAAAGGAGATCAAACAGCGTCTGTTTATCCTTGGCGACATGTCCGCCCACGACACGAGTAACAAAGCAGACGACACGCTAACAAATGCCGTCAAAAAGTTCCAGCACCGGATGGGCTTGACCCAGGACGGCGTCATCGGTAAATCATTCATGACAGCACTGAATACACCGCTGGAAAAAAGGATCAGCCAGATCATGGTCAATATGGAACGAAGCCGCTGGCTTCCCGACACCGTGCAGGGGGAATACCTGGCGATCAATATCCCCGAATTCAAATTGCATATGTACAGAGATGACTCGCTGTTATGGGACATGAAGGTGGTGGTGGGAAAGGCGATTCATAAGACGGTCATATTCTCCGGCACATTGAAGAACATCGTCTTCAGCCCTTATTGGAATGTTCCGCCGGGCATCCTGAAAAATGAAGTATTGCCGGGAATAAAAAAAGACAAGAACTATCTCGCCCGGCATCATATGGAGTGGAAGGACGGCTATGTCCGCCAGAAGCCGGGTCCATGGAATTCGCTGGGTGGAGTGAAGTTCCTTTTCCCAAACAGCTATAACATCTATCTGCACGACACACCTGCCAAAGACCTGTTTGATAAGAGCAGCAGGGCCTTCAGTCACGGTTGTATCCGGCTGGCCGAGCCTGCGAAACTGGCAGCCTGGCTTTTACGTGATGATCCCCAGTGGACCCCGGAAAAAATACACAGGGCCATGCATGCGGGCAAAGAAAAATGGGTCAGCATAAAATATCCCTTCCGGGTATTCATCGTCTATTTCACCGCCTGGGTGGATAGACAGGGTAAGCTCAATTTCAGAAGCGATATTTATGATCGTGACAGCCGTCTGGAGAAAATGCTCATGCGTTGAGCAGGTCTCTTAGCTCTTCCAGTCTCCTTCTCTGCCGCCGGTAGTACTTGTTCTCAAAGCCGCTGACATACCAGCCCAGCGACATGAACGTTATTATACCTACGGTAGCCCACCACGGTTTTGCAGTCTCCCACAAACCAAAAAGGACAAGCGCTCCTATGACAAAGATATTCCACCGCAAAAGTTGAGAGAGCCTTACCTGGTAGCGCGCAACAGCCAGCCCATGTTCCAGCTCGCCCCGCACGCTCCTTTCGAATCGCCTGCCCGCTGCCCGGCGCCGCATCCGTGCAGCTATTATCAATATCGCAACAATGAACGCCCACACGGAATAGCAGTAGATAAAAAAGCTTTGGTGCCTACTCGTGGTATTTGTCCATAGTGTGAACGCACCCGTACCCAGGCCCACCACAATGTTCAGCCCCTCCGCGAAGTTCGTGATATGCATCACCCTTGCCTTTCCCGACAGTATGCGTCGATGCAGCTCCGCCGTATCGATGCTGTATGGCATCTGCTTATTCTGGCTGCTCCAGATATGTTGAACTTCCTCCAATTCCATAAAGGTCCTGTTTTTGAGATCTGACAATAAGCTTCTTTTTGATACGGCTGATCTTTACACCGACATTCGATTCGGTGATCCCTATAATGACGGCCATTTCCTTATAGCTAAAGCCTTCCAGCAACAGCAGGGTCAGGGATCTGTCGATGACATCCATCTGATGGATCTCTTCATACAACCACGCCAGCCGCTCGTCCACCACAGCGCCGGACTCAGGCACCAATACCTGCACAGCGTCCAGGTCTTCTATCTGACGGTGCTTCTTTTCCTTCCTTGTCCAGCTTACGGCGGTATTGATGGCTATACGGTAGATCCAGGTGGAGACGGCGCAACGCTGCTTCCAGGCAGGAATGGATCGCCATACCTGGATCACTATTTCCTGGAACAGGTCGTCCATGTCCATGGCCGTGACGGCATAGGTCCTCACTATCTTGAAGAACAGACCTTTATACTGTTCCAGCCAGTCCCCGAATATATGTTCCTGCTCTTGTGCTGTCACCTGACGGATGCTTTACAATATTAGTAGCGCCGGAGGGACGGAATCTTACATGCGGAAGCTATTTATTTGCCGAATGATCTTTAAGCACCTTCATCCAATATCCGCCTACCACGCTGCGTGCCTGGAATCCCACCATCTTGCCGGTGGTAGTCTCATGCCAGTCGCTCAGCGGCACCCGGGAAGGCGTCTCCGTGGCAAACTTGTACACAGGCATGATCAGCTTCTCAAAGTCCTGCCGACTGCCGGCCATCGCGGCGGTCCATAATATCCAGTCGGACTTGGTATAGGTTTTCCGGCTGTCCAGAGGAAGGCCATAAGCCTGTTGATGGGAAAGATAATATTTTAGCTCCGTATCGTATACCTTTTGAGGGAAGAGGTCCAGATGCAGCACCTGGTCCCATACCATATTGTATTTCTGGCTCCACGTATCCTTATTGTCGAATACCAGCGCGTAATGGTCACCTGCATAATCCTTCTCCATCCATTTGACGGCCATATCCTTTGCCATAGCGCTGTATTTGGCGGCGGCTTCCGCATCGCCCGTCATCCTCGCCAGCTGTGCATAAGCCCCGATGGCAACAATGGCTTTTACGCTCAGGTTGGCATTGTGCGCCAGATGTCCCGCAAAGTCATCCGTACACAGCTGATTGCCAGGATCGAAGCCGGCCCCGGCCAGGTAGTTCACCCAGGTGGTGAGGGTCTTCCAGTGCTGCCGCGCATACGATGCGTCGTTCTGCACCTTGGCGATAGCAGCGGTCAGAATGATCATATTCCCGCATTCCTCCACAGGCATGTCCTCCCCATATGTTTGTCCATTGGCCAGGGGATAAGTTCCAAGATCATGCGCCGCAAAGGGCTTCGTCCACTTGCCGCTCTCGCTATAATAAAATATGCCATTGAGCATGCCCTTCAGCAGCTCGGGGTTATACACCAGGTATAGTGGAGCGGAAGGATAGGTCACATCCACGGTATTGATGGAGCCGTTGCTGAAATTCTCTTTCGACAGCCAGAGCAGATCGCCCTGCGGGCTTTTTACCAGCTGGTGAGCAGCTATGCTTTGGCGATAGGCCATGATGCAGAGTTTGGCATAAGTCTCGCCACCCGCCTGTTTGGCGTCATCGAAGATCCTTTTATCCGTCTGGCCGCATTTATTCAGAATGGTCCTGTAGTTCTTCTCTGCCCGATCCAGCATGCCGTCCATCGTGGCGGTGGAGTCATTACGCCACCAGGGCCGTAAGTTTGTGCCAAAATATTGAATGGAATACAGGTCGTCATATCCCAACATGAGATAGCTGCTGACCTTGCTCGCCCCTACCTTTCCAAGCCTGAAGACGGTGTTCAGCATCCGCTGCCTGCCCGTTGAAGTGGTAGAGCCATAGGTATGCTTTAAAAAAGATTCCGCTCCTCCCGCGTCGTCGGTTATATATTGCCGGGCATTGGCGGCTGCAGGGGCGGCGACATACATATATCCCCAGTCGATGCGAAGATTGTCGCCCTTCTTTTGCAGTACGGGCTGCTCCAACGTGCCTGCCTTCAATATCTTCAATCCGTCCTTGCTGTAACCCACTGCCTCCACTGGCTGGTAAGGCTGGTTCACCGCTACATTGGAAGACACTCCCTGGTAAATGGACACGGCATGCTGCTTGCCATCGCCGGAGCTGACCTTATAGGTGATATAGGACACAGGCATGGACAACAGCTCGACATCGGATAATATCAGCGGCGAGGTAAAGCATACTTCCAAATCCACCGGTCCGCAATGAAATGAATAAGCAGTCTGTGTAGCGGACACATCGACGCTGGTCTGCTTCGCCGCCGCCACGCCTCCCTCTACGAGGACAGGCACTTCTTCGGACAATCCCGCATCGATCCAGCTGCCGCCGCCCGTATTCCGGCAATGCAGGGCCAGCAAATTCTCCCCTGTCTGCAGCTTTCCCTTCGCCTCGTCGGAAAGAGGGATCATCTCATAATCTCCGTTGGAACCACGCTGCCGCGACACGCGCTGGCCGTTGATATATACTTCCGCATCGTCGTCATGATAAAGCTTCAGCATCAGCCTGCCCTGTGGGAGGGCTGCAAGATTGAACTTACGGCGTATCCAGATGTCCTTGCCCGTCCAGCTGGTGCCCGTCTTAGCACGCTGATCTCCGAAAGGCCCCTGTCCCGTCTGCCAACCTCCGTCGTCGCTGGCGGGTTTCGCCCAGTCCGTACCCGGCGCTTCTTCCATTTTATATCGCGCGGTATAATTGCCTTCATCCCCCGCTGCTATCAAGGTCTTATAGGTAGGTGACGGCGCCCCCATAAATCGGTAGTAATGGGAGTCCACACGAATAATGCCGAGGAGGGACTGGTCTTTCCCCGTCCAGTGATGGGTCACCGATCCATTCAGCTCGTCCGTATTGCTCCATATGCTGAAATAGGTATTGTGTGTGATCAGAGGATAAGCAGGCATTTTATTCACCTGTCCCTTTGCCGGCAGGATAGCCGCAACAAAAAGCCCCGCGCTCAGCAGGGTACGCGCTGTCTTACAAAAATATTTCATCTGATGTTTAATTTCTTTTTTTCTCTCCCGGCTTAGGATATACGTAGTGTGTGTTGGCCCACTCGCGCCACAGGCTGTCCAGGCGCCGCACTTTCTCCGGGTACTTCGCGGCCAGGTCTATGGTCTCTGAACCATCCTTCGACAGGTCGAATAATCTCCAGACACTGTCGCTGCCGGCCCTGGACACGATCTTCCAATCGCCCTCGCGTGCATAGCGGGCTCCAAAGTGCTCATTGAACAATTCCTCATGCCCCCGCGTCGCCTGTCCTGAAAATGTGGGCACGAGGCTGATGCCCGGCGTCGGGGGTATCGGATGGCCTTTGTACTCGCTGGGATATTTAGCTCCGGCCAGTTCTGCAAAGGTGCTCATAAAATCCATTACATGGCCTACATGCGCATTAAAACTTCCCTTCTTTGCTTTAATCCCGGCAGGCCAGCATGCGATCAGCGGAGTATGGACCCCGCCTTCATAGCTCTCGGCCTTCCAGAACCGGTAAGGCGTATTGGCGACATTCGCCCAGCGCTGACCGATAGATGCATACGTGGTCTCCGGTCCTGGCAATGCCTCTTTCTTGGTCGCATATGCGATCTTCCGTCCATCCCTTGTCTCATTGGGCCGGTCGAACCCCGGCCCATAGGCTGCACAGTTCTCCGGGCTGGCCCCATTGTCCGAAAGGAAGAGGATCAGGGTATTGTCCAGCTGCCCCGTTTCTTTTAATGCTTTGATGATACGCCCGATGCCCTGGTCCATCCTGTCGATCATGGCGGCATGTACAGCCATTGCCCGGGCATCCCATTCCTTGTCAGGATTGTTCTCCCAGCTCAGATTGTCGTTCCATCGGCGTGAGAGCTTGGTTCGCGCCGGATCGATCAGCCCCATTTTTACCATCTTCTCATACCGCGCCTTTCGAATGGCATCCCAGCCCACTTTATAGGTATCCTTGTATTTCTCGATATCCCCGGGCAGCGCCATGAGAGGCCAGTGCGGTGCATTCTCCGCTACATATAAAAAGAAAGGCGCATCCGAATGCGCATAGCCCTTGATATAGGCGACTGCCGTGTCGTTGATGGCATCGGTGTGATAATAGCCCTTTGGGACGGAGGTGATGGGCGTAGTGCCGCTGACAAGGCTAAAGGGATCATAATAATCCACCACTCCCCAGATGGTCCCGAAATATTTGTCGAATCCCCTGCTGGTAGGATACTGTTCCAGGGGTGAAAAGCTGTCCCGCTCGGTGTGATGGTTCAGCCAGTCCAACTGCGCCTGCGGGTCCTTGAGGCCATTGGTATTGGATACATGCCACTTGCCGGACATGGCGGTATGATAACCTGCTGTCTTCAGCACTTCTGCCAAAGTCACGGCATTTTGTGTGATATGCCCCAGGTAGCCGGGCTCATCCTCCGCATCCGTCATCTTCCCGATGCCCGCCTGCTGATTATACAGTCCCGTGAGTAATGAAGCCCTTGTGGGGCAGCACCGGGAGGTATTATAGAACTGTGTATAACGTATGCCATGCTCTGCCAGGTAATCGATGTTGGGTGTATGGATCTCGCTGCCATAACAGCCTGCGTCCGAAAAACCCATGTCATCTGCCAGGATCACAATGATATTGGGCCGGCGGGGCGGAGCCGGCTTTTCCACCCGTCGCCAGGCGAGAAGCACTGACAAGCCGGCCAATGCCAGTAAGCCTCCTAAATAGATGCTGTTCCTTTTCATAGTCTCTCGTTAGGAGCCAAAGATAGTGTCTATGATCATTGTGGCTTTCGCTAAAGTTTGTTTAGCACAATTCATGCACCGTATGCGCGGGTTCATACACCCATCCCTTCCCTCGCCATGTCCCGCCCATCATCTTTGCAAAAAAAATTAAGAAACTGTTATGAAAAAGATCTTACTCTCAGCTGCCCTCGCCGGAATTTCGTATTTCACCCATGCACAGGTCAGCATTGATCACATCAGCTATGGCGTCAAAGGCGGCGCAAACCTGGCCAGCGTAAAAGGAAAAGACGTGGAAGGCACCAGCACCCTGATCGGGTTTAACGGTGGCGTACAAGCGAATATTCCGCTGGCGGGTAACTTAAGCCTGCAACCCGAGCTTTTTTACTCAGCTGAAGGAACCAAAATGAAGGTGGAAATGCAAGGTGATGGCGACGAGATCATCGAAGGCACTGCCAAGACCCATCTCAATTACCTGAACCTCCCCGTGCTGCTGCAATATCAACACTCCAGCGGCGCGTTTGCCGTGACAGGTCCTCAGATAGGCTACCTGCTTTCCGCCAAAGTGAAGATGAATGGTGTATCCGAAGATGTGAAGGAGTCGTTCAACAAGATCGATTTTGGATGGACGCTTGGTGTAGGCTATTTCATCCCTTCTACATCCCTTGGCATCGATGTCCGTTACAACTTCGGACTTGCCAAGCTGGCAAAAGGGGAAGATGGCCAGCCTTCGGCTAAAGCTTTCAATCGTACGCTACAGGCAGGCGTATTCTACCGCTTCTAGAAAAAATGAGCCCGCGCCAGCGGGCTCATCCTTTAAAACTTATAAGATGCCGTAACCAGCAGCGACCTCGGAGCAATGGGATTGATGCTGTACCGGTCGTGCACCAGGTAATTCAATGTATTTGTCAGATTGGACAGCTTTGCCA
>Ga0207667_10009815_pt1 | contig 11248 bp, 18 predicted proteins | sample KBSCornC52_FD_184301 | JGI IMG/M metagenome (GOLD analysis project Ga0207667, IMG submission 184301) | Corn rhizosphere microbial communities from Kellogg Biological Station, Michigan, USA - KBS Corn C5-2 (SPAdes) (version 2) | ecosystem: Host-associated > Plants > Roots > Rhizosphere > Soil ...
GCTTTGGCCGCGGCACAGCGGCGGCGTTGGGCTTAAGGAACGAGAAGATGCGGCCAAAGCACATCCATCTCCTGATCTTGACAACACTCTGTGTTAGCGCGCGTGCGGAAGAAGTGGTTACTGTGTGGCTAAAGACGCCGCCCGACGTCGTCGCGGAGATTCAGAAGTCGGCTAAAGATCAAGCCGTTTGGGACATAGCGCACGACTCGATCAAAGTAATAGGATTCGGATTGCCGATTGGTGATGAAAGTGGCAGCTATGAAAAGCTGCTGCGTAAGTACCACCTCACAGATGAAAACCTTGGCTGTGTCGTTAACGAAAGAGACGAGATCAAGATGCGCGCCTACCGAGAGGTTGTTGATGCAGAGCTTGATCGAAAATTCGGAAAAGACTTCTGGAAACGGTTTGATGCGGAACTAAAGTCAATGCGATCCGAGCCCAACAAACCGTTGCAGCCGATCGCGCGGACAGACCGCGCTCCGGCTGAACGATAACGTTAGACGTACCCGGAACGGAGCCTTGATCCAATGCAGATAATATGGGACGCGCGGAAAGCGGCGACGAACCTGAAGAAGCACAAGGTATCCTTTGAGGAAGCGAGCACGATTTTTGCGGATACCTTGGCTGTTACGGGTGCCGACCCCGACCACTCGATCGGCGAAGCCCGATGGATTACCTTTGGCCAATCTGTGCGTGGACGGTTACTGGCAGTGGCACATACGGACGAAGGCGATATTATTCGGATTATTAGTGCACGTATGGCAACTCGCCATGAGAAGAGATTCTATGAAGAAAGCTAGACGAAAAAAGTCGGACGATCTTCGCCCCAACTACGAGCGAGAGGACTTTCCTGAGGGTCTCGTTCGGGGTAAATACGCGGCTCGCTTCACGAAAGAATCGAACATTGTTCGCCTGGATCCGGAAATTCACGCCGCATTTCCCACCAGCGAAGCAGTCAATGAGGCACTCGGTGGTTTACTCCGTGTTGCAAAAACAGCACGTCTAACAAAGCGTTCGAGCGGACGCGCGAGGACTCGCGCCGCTCAACGCTGACGTTAGCCGCCGTCGAGCAGGCGAATCGGTGAACGTTTCGATTAACTTGTCGGATGAAGCACAGCCTGAAGTGCGCGAGGCAATTCTCGGTCCGCTGCTCGCGTACAACGCGCAAAAAACCGGAACGAGCGATTACCGGCCGCTGATTCTTACGGCCCGTGACGAAAGCGGCCGTGTTGTCGGCGGCTTATGGGGCCGCACAGCTCTAGGCTGGCTGTTCGTCGAGCTTCTCTTCGTTCCTGATACCTTGCGCGGTCAAGGTATTGGCGCAGAGCTTATGTCTCGTGCAGAGAACGAGGCGATCCTCCGCGGGTGCCACAGCGCGTGGCTCGATACATTCGAGTTTCAAGCTCGCGGCTTCTACGAGCGGTTGGGCTACAGTTGTTTCGGGGAGCTCAAAGACTATCCGCCGGGGTTCGCTCGCTACTTCATGAAGAAGCCACTGAACAAGTGATGTGCCAAGCGGCTAACAAGCAGTTGCAGCGGACGGTCAACCATAGAGTGCCAAGGCACGGCCGGCAACGAGCGGCCGCTGAACTGCGGCGTTAGACGTCTGATGATCGAAGTAATATTTGGCATGCTGGTAGCAATACTCTGGGCTGTGCTGGTAATAGGCACACTCGTCTATTTGGTTCTGGTTTATCGGCTTTGTAAGATCCTGGCGGTACAGTACCCTTCGGTGCACGAGTCTCTCGGCAGCCCATCACTCCTAGTGACTACTCGTCAGAACAATCGAGCACTTCGACGCTGGCTATTTGATAAGGAATATGAATCTTGGGGCGACGTACACGTTGTTCGCTTGGCCGCACGGGTGCGCAACGTGCTCCTGACTCTGTACATAGACTTGGCGGCGATGGTTGTAGTGTTTGTTTTGCACCTGGCGGCAGTCGAGCCGACGTCTAACAAGCGCGTGCACAACGACCGCCCAATCGCTTCGCGCTTGGGTTCCCTCCCGTTGGTCGGCGGCGTGTGACGCGCGGCGTTAGGTACTAAAGATGTACAGGCTGATTGCAATCATCTTAATAGCTGTGCCACCGAACCTGTTTGCTAAGTGCGACACGATAGCGATGCAGTACAAGTTCCAAATTGAGGGCGCGGATTTCACGCATACTGCGGCATGGATCGGTGGCTGGTCTCATGCAATCGTTACATCGGGCAAAGAAAATCAGAACATCTGCATTCCTGAGTGCGCTAGCGTGGTTACAAAGGCGATAGTGGACATTCTTAACGAGAAATTTTCCGGTCAAACAATTTCAGCGGAGACCGCCTCTGCTGCAATTTGGCCGGAGCTAAAAAAGCATCTTCGATGTAAGAGTGCAGGACTACCTAACAAACCGTTGCAGCCGATCGCGCGGACGGACCGCGCTCCGGCTGAACGGTAACGTTAGCAATTCAAAGCGAAAGCAATGAAGCACAGTTCTATTTGGCTCTGGTTGTCAATTGGGTTGAACCTACTGCTTTCCCTGATGCTTGGCGCCATATGGCTAAATCGACTCGATCAAGGATCTGGTCGCCTCGGAATAACAACCCGAGACATATGCGCAAGTGCGAAGACAAGAGATGTATTAGTAAGCTTCTGCCTTCCAAAAGGTCTCACAGTCCAAGACGTGTCGCCTCACGGAATCGGCGGCATTGGTCTCTTCGAACCACATCATTATTCTCTTGTGCTTACAACGGGCGACCCCTCAGTGGTTGCGTTCAACTCTACAGAGAGAAAAATGAACCCTTGGGGTGAGCTTTACTCGATAGAAGAGCGCAAATGATGGTAAGTGATCGGAGCCAGATTGCTAACAAGCCATTGCAGCAGATCGCACGGACAGACCGCGCTCCTGCTGAATGGCGGCGTTGGGCCATTAAAGGAGCGATCCTATGAAGGAATTGGACATTGATGCGGTGGGAAGCATTCTGATGGCCATGCCCGACGTGCAAGAGAGCACGATGCATGGCTACCGCTCTTTCAAAATGCGCGGGAAATTGCTTGCGTGCCCGGCCATTCACAAAACGGCGGAGCCCAACTCTCTGGTAGTGAAGATACCACCAGGTGAACGCGACCAGTTGCTTGCCGATGAGCCTCACACTTACTACGTCACAGGTCACTACTCCAGAAACGCAGTTGTTCTGGTTCGGTTATCTGAAATCGACCGAAAGTCGCTGCGTTCTCTCTTGGAGCGTGCGTGTCGTCTACTGAACCCGGGCCGACGTTTCACCACTGCAAGTTCGCGGAAACCTGCGGTTGCACTCGATACGGTGGCAAAGAAAGGCCCAACAAAGCGCTCCAGCGGATCGCCGCGAAAACGCGGCTCCCGCTGAACGCTGGCGTTATGCGTTGAGTCTAAGAAGATGAAGCGGACCTGGAACGACACGGATTTCGATGAAATGTCGTGGCACGACAATGCTGTACATGGACTCAGGCTTGTCGAGGGGGAGTACGGCTGTGGAGATATCGTGCTCGATCTAGACCACATTCTTGAGTGGTTGCCATCGGAAACGGGCGGCTTCCAATTTCGGATAGCACCTGCCGAGCTCACATTCCACGATGCATCGAGTCTCAGGGTGTCTCTGGATTACGCAGCAGCATCTGCAACGCTGTCGCCATTCTCCATACATCAGATTCGTTTTGAACCCATGAGTTACGTGGGTGGCGCGCAGGGCCGACGTTGGACAATAGAGGTCAACTGGCCAAAAGGCGAAGTTACGTTCGAGGCTCCGCGCTTCACGCAGGTGCTCACGGGCAGCGCTACCTTAAGCGAATGCCAGCACTTATCAGCAGAACAGCGAAGGCAATTACGAGATGCATAACAAGTGCATGGAGTCCGTTCCCTTCGGTCACCCGACCGGCAAATCGCTGCGCGCTTTGCCGGCGGCTCATGCACGGCGTTATGCGTCATGAATAAACGGATAGTTGTGGCATTGCTGTCGCTTTTAGGGTTCAACGTCCACGCCCAAAGCACTGGAATGGCAAAAGCGGAGTGCGAAGAAATCATGAACGCACTACTGCCCTTCGCTAAACAAATGCTCGAGCAGCACGGCGAGTTCTTTCCGTTCGGCGGTACCATGAAAAGCAACGGCGAGATTACGTACACCGCAGGCTACGATGGTCGAGAACCGCCGCCGTCCGTTGATGTCATCAAATTGCTCAAGGATGGTTTTCGTTCTGGAGCACGATCGGGGCAGTACAAGGCCACAGCTTTGGTTTACGACGTCCGTGTAGTTCTGCCTTCTTCTGGTCAGAAATCAGATGCAGTTGCTGTGGCTCTCGACCATCGGGACAGCTACTCTGTGGTTGTTTACTTTCCGTATCAGATTGCAAGCGGCAAGGTCTTATTCGGTGAAGTGTTCGCCGAGAAAGGCGAAGCGAATGTATTCAAGTAGCCGCAATCGCATAACAAGCGCGTGCACAACGACCGCCAAATCGCTGCGCGATTTGGTTCCTCCCGTTGGTCGGCGGCATGTGACGCGCGGCGTTAGCCGATAAAGAACCTACGGCATTGACGTATTACGGCATTGCCGTATAGACTCGCCGCCGATGTTCACCTTTATCGAGACCAAGCTGTTCTCACGCCTTGCCGATGAATACCTTCCCGATGATCAACTGTCGCGCTTGCAGGACCATCTCAATCAGAACCCGGAAGCCGGGGACATCATTCGAGAATCTGGTGGTGTTCGGAAATTGCGGTAGGGCGCAGCGGGTCGAGGAAAACGCGGTGGGCTTCGAATCATTTACTACCTGAGATCGAAGCAAGGAGAGATCTGGTTACTGACGCTATACGCCAAGAATGTGGCGGAGAGCATTTCAGGTCGAACCTTGAGGAAGATTAAGGAGGAGATAGATGGCTAGCCGGAAGAGAGATATTGGACGAGAGATCCTAGAGGGCATTCGGGAAATTAAGCGTGGTGAGCATGGCCGGGTAACCATTGTGCCTTCGGTATCCAGCATACGAGAGAAAACCGGCCTGTCCCAGGCCGTATTCGCGCGCTTGCTGGGAGTTTCCGTTCGCACGCTGCAGGAGTGGGAGCAGGGTCGACGCGCGCCCTCTGGCGCAGCTCGAACCCTGCTGCTCGTAGCAGCAAAGAATCCCCATGCGCTTCTGGATGTAGCGTGAGATACGTGAGCCACGGACGGCTAACAAATTCATGGACGACGTGCGAGGACGCACGCGCGTGATGATGGCGTTGGGCGCCAATAGAATGAGCATCATTGATCATTTCAATTTGCCGGTTAAGGATATTGAACGCTCTCGACGCTTCTATGAAATCGCATTGGAGCCTTTGGGTTATCGTTTCTTGATGCAGGACGGAAACGCTGTTGGCTTTGGCATAGACAACTGGAATTTTGGCCTCGTTGAAACGAAGACCCCTTTTCCACAAATGCATCTGGCTTTCGTTGCAGGGAGTGCGGAACATGTACATCGCTTCTACGTATCCGCACTACATGCGGGTGGCCGCGCAAACGGTGAACCTGCTTTGAGGCCACAGTATCATTCAGCGTATTTCGCGGCTTTTGTCTTCGACCCAGATGGACACAACATCGAGGCTGTGCATCGTGGCTGAGCGCCCAACAAACCGCTCAAAAACGACGGGCCCAAAGCGGCCCGCGTTTTAGCGGTGGCGTTCGGCGATCATAAGATGAAAAAGCGGTCACTCATTGTTCCAACGACATTTCTTCGGTTAGTTATTGTGCTCATAGGCATTGGCGCTCTTGCTCTCCTGCTTTGGGAGCCCCATATCGAAGGCAGAAACGCGCACGCCACTCTCTTTGAGATCTATTTCAAAGATCCATTTTTGGCGTATGCGTATTTAGCGTCCGTTCCAGTTTTTGTAGCGCTCTATGAGGCATTCAAGGTGTTGGGATACATCGGACAGAATAAGGCCTGCTGGCAGGTGATCGTGAAAGCTCTGCGGACCATAAAATTTTGTGCGTTAGCCATTGTCGGTTTTGTTGCGGCAGGAGAACTTTTCATTATGTTGGGCGATAGTGATGATCGTGCAGGCGGAGTTTTTATAGGCATTCTCATCGCCTTCGGCTCTGTCGTTATCGCTGCCGCAGCGACGATGTTTGAACGGATTTTGCAGAACGCCGTAGATATAAACCCCAAAACGGCTTAACAGCGTAATGAGAAAATAATCGAGAAGGTCATGCCGCGTATTTTGCCGAGCAACGCGCTCCAGGGGACGCGTTGTTGCCGTCACTGCGCACGACTACCGGAGATCCTAAATGACGACTCAATTTCGCCCAGCTAAACGTCGTGTCACTGTCAGCGTCGGTGAGTCGGTTCGAATCATTCGCGAGCTTCAGGATCTCAGCCAGAATCAGCTAGCTGAGCTCACGGGCATTCCTCAGGCCACAATCTCTGCCATAGAGAACGATCGAGTAAAGGAGAAGGAGCATGAGCATCGAAGCAAGCTACAACTTCCGAAAAATGAGCGAGAGATTGACGACGTCGGGGACGGTGGGTCCTGACGGACTGAAGGCGCTTCGAGAACAAGGTTATGAAGTTGTCGTCAACCTCCTTCCGGACACAAGTGACTACGCCGTTCCCAATGAGCGGGAGACCGTTGAATCCCAAGGAATCGAGTACGTCTACATCCCTGTTGCTTTCAAGCAGCCCACATCCTCGGATTTTTGGAAGTTCGCAGAAGCGCTGGATCGAGTGAACGAAAAGAAGGTTCACGTGCACTGCGCCGCGAACTATCGAGTCAGTGCTTTCTGTTCTCTATACATGGTTAGAAGTGGCCTGTGGGGCGCTGAGAAAGCCATGGAATTTGTCTACAGCATATGGCAGCCGGCCGAGCATCCCGCGTGGTCCGACTTCATCGCTAGCGTTCTCGCGGAAATCAGCGCTCGACAAAGCGTTTCAGCAGATCGCGGCAAAGAGCAGTGAGTGAGTTTCTCTCAATATGGTGAACAGTAAGTACTTAGGTTCTTGCTTGTGTGGAACAGTCCGCTTCGAAGTCGAAGGAGACTTTGAGCAGTTCTATCTCTGCCACTGTGAGTATTGCCGCAAAGATACTGGCTCGGCTCATGCCGCAAATCTGTTCTCTACGACCGCTCAGTTGAAATGGATCTCGGGAGAGGGCGAGATTACCGCGTTCATTCTACCGTCGACGAGACATGCTAAATGCTTTTGCTCGATCTGTGGGTCGGCGCTTCCGCACATGCAGATGAATGACGAATTGTTGGTGGTCCCGGCGGGTAGTTTGAACAGCGAAATTACCATCAGACCGAACGCGCACATATTTGTTGCCAGCAAAGCTGGCTGGGATGAAGCGTTGGAAAAGGTTCCGATGATAGAGGGGTTGCCCGCACGAGCAGACTAGTTGTCTGTGACAGATACAGACGGGAACAACGTGTGGCCGCGACTCATTCACGGAGTGCGACATCTAGCCCATACGTTGCCGATTGCGATAGTCTTTGAAATCGAACGGGCTGTAATGCAGCAGTCGCGTCAGTAGCGCGACAATACGATTCGATGAGTTGGGGGGGGGACGAGATGTATAACAAAATCCTACTTTGCTACGACGGCACCATCGAAGGGCGCCGCGCGCTACGGCAGGGAGCGGATTTGGCGAGTGCCATGCATTCGAAAGTCTATTTGCTCGCTGTATGCCGTAGCTTGATGACGGCTGCCGTGCCGGAGGGAGTTACGCCCGAACTCGTGGCTTCTGAGCAGAATACAGCACGTGCGCTATTGGATGAGGGTGTGAGCCGGCTAAAGGAATTGGGTCTCACGGCTGAAGGATATTTGATCTTTGGCAATCCTATGATTCACATCCCCGAAGTGGCCGCGCGTATCGGTGCCGATCTGATCGTAGTCGGTTACAAGCCGCGCAGCCGACTTGCCCGTTGGTGGAGCGAGTCGGATGAACAAAACCTACTGACTCGGGTCAATTGCAGCATTCTGGTGACGAGAGCAGCGCCACAATGATGACCCTCGGGTCAATGTAATTGACACATTCACGCACCCGCATCGCGCAGGATATGCGTGCATTGGCGCGTCTGGGCGCGCCGCTGCTCGTCAATAACATCTCGATCAGCGGCATGGTATTCGCCGATACGGTGATGTCTGGGCGCTTGAACGCTCAAGCGCTGGCGGGTTTGGCCGTCGGCTCGGCCTATTACAACATCTATCTGTTCTGTGCGACGGGCGCGATGATGGCGTTTTCGCCTGCAATTGCCCACGCGTATGGAGCGCAGGCTGACCACAAAGTCACTCGATATTTCCGGCAATCGCTCTGGATCGTGCTTGCACTCGCCGCGCTCTTTTTCGCGGGCCTGAGTCAGGCCGAATGGGTGTTGCGGCGGGTGGGTATCGCGCCTGACGTGGTTCTCGTTGCGGCCGGGTTCGTCAAAGCAATCCGTTGGGGCATTCCCGGGCTGCTCGCATTCTATGCGCTGCGCTATACGAGCGAGGGGTTGGGGATCACGCGGCCCATCATGTATTCAGCCGTCGGCGGGCTCGTGCTCACCGTTCTCGGCAATTGGGTGTTCATCTACGGGAACCTCGGGTTTCCGATGTTGGGAGCCGTGGGCTGCGGCGTGTCGAATGCGATCGTCATGTGGTTCATGTTCGCTGTGATGCTCTTCTACGTGAAGCTGCATAAACGATACGCATCCTTCGATCTGTTCGGATCGTTCGACCGTCCCAATCTGCGCATTCTCAAGGAACTCGTGCTGCTCGGATTGCCCATCGTCGGCAGCCTGCTGGCTGAGGGCGGATTGTTCACTGCGGCTGCACTCATCATGGGTTCGCTAGGCGCAGTGACTGCAGGCGCTCACCAAATCGCGCTCAACTATGCGGCTTTCATGTTCATGGTGCCGCTCGCCGTGCACTCGGCCACAACCATCCACGTCGGGCACGCGTTGGGTCGTGGCGATCGCATTTCAGCGCGACGCGCGGGATTTGTCGGCATGAGCATGTGCGCAGGAATCATGGCTGTGTCCGCGTGCTGTATCCTGCTCTTCGACGAACACATCGCGGCGCTCTACACGCGCGATCTCGCCGTGCGCGAGCTTGCGAGCGGTTTGTTGTTGATGGCCGCTCTATTTCAAGTCTCCGACGGCTTGCAAGTGGGCGCCATGGGCGCGCTGCGAGGCTTCAAGGACACGGCGATTCCAATGACGCTCGCGATCGTCTCGTATTGGCTCGTAGGATTTTCGTTAGCGTACGAATTGGGTGTGCACCAGCAGCGCGGGCCGATCTTCGTGTGGGTGGGATTGATTGCGGGTCTCACAACATCGGCGATCTTGCTCACGGCGCGGTATTGGTGGATTTCAAAGGCAGAGAATAGATAATGAACGTCCAACACGACACGCAAAGTCATCGTTTCCTCGTTCGACTCCCCGAAGGCGAAGGAGAGCTGGTCTACGAACAAGTGGGACCCAAGGTGTTGGATCTCCAACACACACACGTGGATGGTTCGCTTAGGGGGCGCGGCGTGGCAGAAGCTCTCGTAGAGGCGGCGATGCAGTACATTCGCGCGAACGGTTGCAAGTTCGTGCCGACCTGTCCGTATGTGCAGCGCTGGCTCACCAAGCATCCAGAGCACCAGGATCTTGTAGAGAATGTCCGCTCGCCCTAAGCCATGCTTCTCTTCGAATGGATCTTGTTGCTTCTCGTCGGTGCAGTGGGCCTCACTGCGCTCGCGCGACGCATCAATATTCCTTATCCGGTGCTGCTCGCGTTAGGCGGCACTGCTCTCGCGCTGTTCCCGAATGCGCCTGAATTCAGGCTCGATCCCGCGCTTACGCTGGCGCTATTCGTAGCGCCGGTACTGCTGGATGCCGCATTTGATTTTTCGATTCGCGATTTGAAAGCGAATTGGATTCCCGTGACGTGTCTAGTGCTGATCGCGGTCGCCGTGACAACAGTGGCGGTTGCATCTGTCGTACATGCTTTGGTACCAAGCATCTCGTGGCCGGCAGCAATTGCACTCGGCGCAATCGTGGCGCCGCCCGATGCGGCTGCCGCAACCGCGGTCTTGCGTCAGATGCAACTTCCGCATCGCTTGATGGTGATCTTGGAAGGCGAAAGTTTACTCAACGATGCGAGCGCACTGTTGATCTACAGAGTTGCCGTGACTGCGGCCGCGGCCGATGGCTTCACGGCAAGTCAGTTTGCACCTGCGTTTACGCTCGGGGTTCTCGGCAGCATCGTGGCGGGCTATTTATTTGCGCAACTCCTGCCGCGACTGACCTCGGCAATTCAGGATGCGCCAAGCGCCACCGTTATACAGTTTGCCACCACTTTCGGTGTTTGGATCTTGGCGGAGCGATTGGGCCTGTCGCCTATCGTGACCATCGTCGTCTTTGCTTTCATCGTTGCACGCAGCGCGCCAGAGCGTACTGCTGCTCGATTGCGTGTGCCGTCCTATGCGGTTTGGGACACGGTGGTATTCGTGCTCAACGTGCTCGCGTTCGTTCTCATCGGCTTGCAGTTGCGCCCCATCCTCTTGTCACTCGAATACTCGCAACGCATCGAGTACTTGGTGATCGCGGCAGCCGTACTCGTGACCGTGGTTCTCGTGCGCTTCGCGTGGGTGATGACGTATACCGCCGCAGCGCGATTGAGCGTGCATTATCTGGGTGCCGAGCGATGGCCAGGTAGTAGTCCGCCGACTTGGCAAAGCGGGTTGGTGACTTCCTGGAGCGGAATGCGTGGAGTCGTCACACTTGCCGCAGCATATGCATTGCCCGCGGGCGGTAATAGTGGGGAGAGCTTTCCGTATCGCGATCTCATACTTCTCTGCGCGTTCTGTGTGGTGGTGGGCACGCTGCTCATTCATGGGCTCACGTTGCGGCCTCTGTTGCGATGGTTGGCGCTGCGCGGCGATGACTCCGTACTGCGCGAAGTACGGTTGGCACACCAGGCTATCAATAAGGCTGCACTCGATATGATCGATGGCAACGATTCGCTCGAAGCTCAAGCGTTGCGCCGCGAGTTCGCTGCCATGTTGGAAGACTCCAAGCAACAAAACGGCACGCATCCCAAATCCCCACAAGACGATTTACGCGCTCGAGTCATAGAGAAGCAGCGGCAAACGCTCTTCGCCTTGCGTACGGAAGGTGTCATCGGTGACGATGCATTTCACCAGCTGGAAGCGCAACTCGATTTGGCGGAATTGAGTGCAACGCGTGCGGATGAGGCGGGGGAAAGTTAGGGTAGGTCTCTCGGTAATGGTTGGAGTTCTGCAGGCG
>Ga0207667_10009818_pt1 | contig 11248 bp, 13 predicted proteins | sample KBSCornC52_FD_184301 | JGI IMG/M metagenome (GOLD analysis project Ga0207667, IMG submission 184301) | Corn rhizosphere microbial communities from Kellogg Biological Station, Michigan, USA - KBS Corn C5-2 (SPAdes) (version 2) | ecosystem: Host-associated > Plants > Roots > Rhizosphere > Soil ...
CTGCTCAACCGTCAACTGCCCGATGATTCCGCGCAGATGGCCTTCCATTACCAGGCGAATCAGCCCTTCACGCTGTACGGGAGTCTTGGTCAAAAACTGCTCGGCCGCCGTCAAGATTGAAGCCTGGTCGCTGCGTACCTTGATCTGTGCCACGGCTTCCACCGTCACCGCCACACCCTGCTTCGTGTAGAGATCCTGCTGCGGAGCCACATCGAAACTCATCAGCTCAAGGCTCAGCTCGCGGCAGTTCTCCACCATGGGGAAGATCACCGTGCCGTGTCCCTTGATGACGCGAGGCCCCCGAAATCCGTATACAACCAAGGCTTCGTTCGGGCCCGCCTTGCGGTACATCCTGGCCAGAATGCCCATCAGGAAGATCAGCGCTAAAACTCCCAGACCGACAAAGAGAATCATTTCATTCGTCATTCGATCCCTGTCCTTTCAACAGGGGTTGAATTTCGGTTGATGGTTAACTGCAATCGACAGCCATCAGTGCACAGCAATCAGCGCGAATCAACTCGATCCCTGATCCGTGTTCCCTGATCTCTCCCGGCGTTTCCCACGTACGATCCGTGTTCGCCGTGGTGGTGGTTCCCTGTTCTTCGCGGAAACAACTTCGCCAGCAATCCGAGCAGAAAAATCCCCACCAGGATGCCCATCTCCGTAATCAGCGCGGTTGAATTACTCATACATCCCCGGTCCTCCCCCGGGCACAACCTTGTTCCAGTTGATTGTTTCGGTTTTACGTACCTAATCCCTAGCTCGTTACTCCCTACTCCCTACTGCCTACTCCCTAGTCCCTACTCGCTTACTCTCTGGTCCCTGACTTACCATCTCCGGCAAATCTTCCCACCGCCTCACATACGCAATCCCTTTTTCGTACCGGATCACGTAGACCTCTTCTTGCTTTCCGATCGCCTCGCCATCTTCCGAACGCGCAATTGCCGATCGCGTTGCCCCCAGCTGCTCGTACACAATCTCTCCCGTACCGCCGCTGCGAATCGGTGACGACACGCGTCCCACCACGCCAACAACATCTGTCTCAAACGCCGTCAGTTCGCGCTCATGCGGCATCAGAACCTTGGTCAAAAACATGAAGATGATCGCCCCGCCCGCAAGTCCGCAGATCGCCGCCAGCACCACCACCACACCTGCGATAAACGTCCCGTATTTCGTCAGCAGATATCCCGCCGCTCCAAACCAGCAGAGAAAGATCATGATCGAGAACGCATTCCACCATGGGACGTCCGCCCCGCCGTTGGTCACGCTCGAACCATTCGCACCGGCCGCCATATGCGCTACATGCACATGCGGTACATGCCCTGCATGAGGCACGTGAACATGCGGCAGATGCACATGTCCGCCAAAGTGCCCCATACCCCCCAGAAGCGAAACAAAACTCAACATCAGCCCCGCAAGAAAACAAACCAGATAAAACGTCTCCCAGTTCATACGCCCGCCCTCAAGTTCACAGCCGTTGACGTCGCCTGACTCCCACCGTCCCTAAAGTCCCAAAGTCCCTACGTCCCTAGTCCCTGGCATTTCGCTCGTTACTCCCTACTCCCTACTTGCTGCCTGTGCCGTCCCCTGCTTCCCCAGCACTTCCATCAATCTCGGCGCCAACCCCGGCGTCTCAAGAATCGATTCGAGAAGCAGCAGGCATTCCCGGGAGTGCTCATGCTGCGCCAGCGTCAGCAGCGCGCTCTTCAACTCCGGATCACGCCTGAACCGCTCCGCGCCAGCCACCAGCCACAAATCGAGCTTGTCCTCAAGGTTCCGAACCTCGCTGATCAGCTCCGGGTGGTAGCCCTCGGGATCGTCAACGAGATATCCGGGATGCACCTTGAAAAACTGCGCCAGCGTCTGCCGCGTCGTATTTGTCAGGTGCGGCCTCGCCCCACTTTCAATCTGAGACAAGTAGCTCTGACTGATCTTCGACGCCGTCTCCGCTTCTATCGCCCTCGTCAGCTCCAATTGGCTCATCGCACGGTTAAGGCCCCGTAAACTGCCCTCCACCTCGCGCAAATACCTGATCTTTTCGCCGAGCTTCATTCGCTTCCCGACCGCGATTCGCTTCCCAGAATCGTCCAAGCTAATCGCAAATTGCAATAACAATATCGCGATTTGCAATACATGTCAACAAAAATCGAGCTCTCCCTACATCTGTATCGATAACAAAGCTTTACACAGGTTCTGTCCCGATCCTCCGCCGCCCTTATCCCCCGATCCCTGACCCCTGACCCTGATCCAATCCGTCTTTGCCTGTTACTCCCTATTCCCTATTCCCTACTACCTACTCGCTACTGCCTACTCCCTGCTCCCCCTCCCCCGCCTATACTGTCCCCGTGAAGCTCCCCATCCCCGGCCAGGAACTCGTCGCGCTCATCGTCGCCGTTTCCTTCGCTGCCGGCCTCAATGTGTACGCGACTCTGGCCACCCTCGGCCTGCTGGCTCATAGTGGCGTCCTCGTCCTGCCGGACAAGCTTCATCTCCTCGCCAGCTGGTGGGTAATCGGAGCCAGCGCCGCACTCTTCGCAGTCGAATTCTTCGCCGACAAAGTCCCTGCCTTCGATCTCGTCTGGAACGCGCTCCATACCTTCATCCGCATACCTGTCGCCGCTCTCATCGCGTGGCGTGCCACCGCCACGCTGTCGCCGCAGGAACAGCTCGTTGCCACCCTTCTCGGTGCAGCCATCGCCTTCGCAGCCCACGGAGGCAAGACCGCCATCCGTGCCGCCGTCACGCCATCGCCCGAACCCCTCTCCAACATCGGCCTCTCCCTCGGCGAAGACGTGGCTGCCGTATCGCTCACCTGGCTCTCCACCCGCCATCCTTACACTGCCGCCGCTATCGCTGCCGCCCTCGTCTTGATCATCATTCTGCTTATCCGCTGGGTATGGCGCGCCCTCCGCTCCCTCTTCCGTTCTGCCGAAAAGGTCCTCCAGACCTGACGCCGCGCCCACTTCAGCACACAACTTCGAGTGCGCTTAGACGAACATCGTTCGTCACACCGGCCGATTTCTGCGACTATTCAAAGCCGTCGCGAGTCTATACTGGTGAAACCTTAGCTGCACGGCACGAGGAGCCAAGGCACCTTGCCCGGACCTTTCCCCATCGCGAGCCCTGAGAATGCGCATCAGTCGCGTTCACAAGATGGACTTGCGAACTTCAAGCTGGCCACTCTCCAACTCTTCCAGCCTGGCGTCCTTTCCGTTCTCGCCCTGGCCCTGATCGTTGGTGGCTGGAGCTACGGCCGCAAGCTCTCCCACTATCTCCACAATCCCGACCTCACCAAGGCCTCCACCACTCGCATGTGGGTGGACCACCGCAACGACTCAATCGCAGGTCCGGTCCAGCACCATCAGACCCCGCACAAGTTCCTTACCCCGCAGCTTCTCGTCGTTGTCGTTCCGTCTGTTCCGCACTTCTCGCGCCAGCAGATCATCGCTGAACCCGTTCAATCGCACACCGCCGTATTCGTTTCACCCCTCCATCCGCTCCGCGCTCCTCCCGTCTCCTTCTCCCGGGCATAGCCTGCAGCAGGCCCGTGTACCCGGTCGTGTACCGGATGGCCTCTGCTCTCCTCATTCAAATTTCACTTTTTGAATCTGGATAGTCCACCCCATGGGAGCGGGTGCATATGTCAATTGCCTTGAGCGCAATCGAGTCCGAACCACAAATCCCCTTGCACGAACCCCGTCTCCGCGAGTTCCTTGAGACGGCCGAACGTCGACGCCCGCAACTGCTGCGCATGGCTCGCCGCCTCACGCAGTGCAACGAAGATGCCGAAGACATCCTGCAGGAAGCCTTCATGAAGGCCTTCAAAGCCCTCGCTCGTTTTCGTGGAGAGTCGCAGATGTCCAGCTGGCTCGGCGCCATCGTGCAGAACACCGCTCACGAACATCTGCGCAGCCGCCGCGGCCGGGTCTTCTTGTCGATCGAATATCTCAGCAAGGACGATGGCGATGTGGTCGAGATCAACCTTCCCGATACTCGCCGAAATCCTGAAGAGACCTGTGAGACCCGCGAAATGGAAGGCATACTGCGCGAAGAAGTCAGCAAGCTCAGCCTGGTCTGCCGCCGCGCCATCGAAGTCTGCGCGCTCGATGAAGAGCCGCAAGCCGAAGCAGCCCGCGCGCTCAACCTCAGCGTCGCCACCATGAAGTCGCGCGTCTTCCGCGGTAAGCGCCTGCTCTCGCGCTCGCTCTCGCGCCGGCTGGCTTCGCGGCACGAAGCAACCGTGCTGCCGGCCGATCAACGCATCAGTTACAAAATGTAAGTTCTCCTGTGCTCCTGGGTCACTTTGAGCGCCGGATTTCCGGCGCTCATTTTTCTGTCCGCAAATCGACCTTCGGCCTTACGTTCTGCGCCACCGCCCACGCCGCGGCAGCAATAATCCACGAGATGAAAAACGCCGTAAAGCTCAGCCGCCGGTCAGCATTTGCGAAGGACGGCCCCAGGTTCTTGTTTGCGAGCAGAATCGCCGGCAGCCAGATCAAGAGCGTGTACAACGAGATCTGAATCGCCTCAGCCCAGGCCGCCACGCGCGGCAACACTCCGAAGAGCAGGCCCAGCCCCGATGCAATCTGCCCGATCCCCGTCAGATACGCCCATCCGATCCGAAAAGGAAGCCACGCCGGCACAAGATCCATGGTGGGCTTCAGGTAAAGCAAGTGCGACAGCCCAATCGGAATGATCCACACGGCAAGGTAGTACCGCGCGAACCGAACCGCCCGATCCCCGCTCGCCCATGCAAATCTTGTCCCACTCGCCTCGCCGAGCCGCGCAAAGAGCGTCCACCCGCCCGCAAGCAGAATCGCAAGTTCTCCGAACCCCAGGTAAACGCCCTCGATCTTCGGCGCAACCACGATGGCAGGGAACTTCAGCATCTGCCACACGATCAGATACGGCAGCACTATCCGCAGCGCCCACGCCGTTGTCGCACGAAAGAAGAGACCAATACCGCAACCCACCATCAGCACGCCGGAACCGTACGCAACCGCGGTCCGCGCCGGGAACCATGGCGCAACCGGTTGCCACACCAGCGCGAAATCGCCATATACAAGCGCCAGTACGCCCATCCCGATCAGCCCGATGCCGAACAGCGCTAGCGCCGGCTGCTGCAAGGGTCTGGATGTAGCCGGCGCGGATCGTGAGGTGCTGAGCTCTACAACGGTTTGCTGTGCAGGAGTCATAAGAACTCGACCCTACCCAACTCTTCAGCAGATCGCCAGAATCCTGTGCTGTCCCTGTGCTCTGAAGTGGCGAACCGGACTCCAGCCTCCACTTGCCGGATTTCCTCTCGGCGTCCCGAGCGGTATACTTCCGGCAACCCGAGGTCACAACCATGAGAAAGCTCGCCATCCTCCTGCTGCTCGCAGTTCCACTCGCCGCGCAGACTCCCCAGAAAAAACCGCCGACCACTCTCCGTGGCGTGCTGCTTGAGCAACTCCGCACCACGCATGATCAGGAAGACTGGTACGTGCCGGTCAGCATCGCCATCGACGGCCTCACCGCCGAGCAGGCCATGTGGAGTCCAGGCAAGGGCGACCATTCCGTTGGCCAGCTCGCCTATCACATCTGGTACTGGGATCAGCGCGCCCTCAACGATTTCAAAGGCGAAAAAAATCCGCCGTTCGACGGCAACAACAACGACACATTCGATAAGTTCACCGCCGACCAGTGGACCGATCTCGTCAAGAAACTGAATCAAGTCCTCGCCGACTGGGAGAAGGCCGTCAACGACGCTGACGACGAAAAACTCGCCGCCAACGCATCGCTCATCGCACACGTTGGAGCCCACAACGCATATCACGTAGGCCAGATCCTCTACGTCCGCAAACAGCACGGCGTCTGGAACCCCGATAAAGGAGTGAAATAACGAAATCCGCCGTTGCTAACCGTCGTCACGAAACCAAGCGCAGCAACCCATTACCGAACAAAAGCCCACTAACAACACCGACTGTCATTCCGAGCGCAGCCGAGGGACCCGAAGTTGTCTAAGCAGCTAGCCTCATCACATCCCTAATCATCCCAAACTCGCCGGCCGCAACTGCGCATGCACCTGCTTACCCAACTGCACGACCACCGCTGGCAGCGCCTCCAGATCCTCAACCGTCGTCCTGAAGTTCACAATGCACGCCCGCAGCGCATACTTTCCCCCGATCACCGCGTTCGAAAGATAAGCCTTTCCGCCCTGCTGCAGCCGAGTCAGCAACTCCTGATTCAACTGGTTGAGATACTCCGCAACTCCCACATCAGAACGATCGAACCCCGGGGGCACATACCGGAATGTCGTAATGCTCAACCCCTGCGTCATCGCTTCCAGTTCCGAATGCCGCGTCACACACTCATACATCGCCCGCGAGAGCCGCATATCTTCCGAAATCATCTGCGCATATCCCGCGCGCCCCACCTGTTGCAATGCCAGCCAAACCTTCAGCGCACGAAACCCGCGAGAATTCTGCGGACCCAGATCAAAGTAATTGGTCGCCTCAACGCCGAAGTGATAATAGGCCGGGTGATACGAGAACGCATCGCGCATCTTCGCAACATCCCGCACCAGCGCGCATCCGGCCTCGATGGGCGCATATAGCCATTTGTGCGGATCCACCGCAATCGAGTCAGCTTCTTCCAGCCCCTTGAACAACGCCGCGGCATCCGGCGCCACCGCAGCCAGCGCCCCATACGCGCCGTCCACGTGAAACCACACGTCGAACTCGCGGCAAACTTCCGCGATCTCCTTCAGCCCATCCACCGCTCCCGTGCTGACTGTTCCCGCATTCCCCACAACCAGGAACGGCCTGTCCCCAGCCGCGAGATCTTCGCGAATCCTCGCCCGCAGCGCTTGCACATCCATCCGGAAATCCTTGTCCGCCGCGACCCACCGCACCGACTCGGTCCCCAGCCCCGAAATATCCGCCGCCTTTTGAATCCACGTGTGCGTCTCCGACGAGCAATACGCGCGCATCCGGCTGCCCTCCACCCCTTTGCTGCGAATTGCAGCCCCGCCCTTCGCCGCGCGCCCCGCGAGAAAGCACACGATATTCGCCATGTTCCCGCCGCTTACAAACAGCCCGCCGCAATCCGTCGGATAACCCAGCATCTCCGCAATCCACCGGATCGTCTGCCCCTCGATCTCGCTGGCCATCGGCGCCAGCAGCCAAGCCCCGCAATTCGGATTCGCCGCCGCCGCGAGCAACTCTCCCAGCACTCCGATAGGAGCCGCGCCTGCCGTCACGTATCCCCAGAACCGCGGATGCGCATTGAACAGCGAGTGATCAAACATCAGGTCCGCCGCGCGATCCAGCAACGCTCCCGCATCCGTACCCAACTCCGGGAGCCCACGCCGCGCATCCAGCACCTCGCGAATCTGCGAAGGCGATTCCCCGGTTGTCACCGGCCTCTGAGACAGCGAATCCAGAAAATCCCCGATCCTGTCCACCAGCTTGTGACCCGCACTCCGAAACTCCTCCGCCTGCATCGCCACCGGCGACTTCCGCACATCCTTCGCGACTTCCATATCTGCCGACCTCGCCCGAATTCTACCGCCGTCGGCCCCCTCGTTCCCTTTGTCCGCTTGTTCCCTACTCCCTACTCCCTGATCCCTAGTCCCTGTACAATCACCTCCATCCCCGGAGGTCTACTATGAGCAAGTTTGCAAGCATAACTGAAACCGTCGGCAACACCCCGGTCGTCAAGATCAACCGGCTCGCACCGCCTGACGTAAACCTCTACGTCAAGGTCGAAGCATTCAATCCCCTCGGCTCAGTGAAGGACCGCCTCGCGCTCGGCGTCATCGAAGAAGCAGAGCGCACCGGCAAACTCAAGCCTGGCCAGACCGTCGTCGAAGCCACCAGCGGCAACACCGGCATCGGCCTCGCCATGGTCTGCGCCGCCAAGGGCTACCCCCTCGTCGTCACCATGGCCGAGACCTTCTCCGTTGAACGCCGAAAGCTCATGCGCTTCCTCGGCGCCAAAGTCATCATCACCCCTGCCGCTGCCCGTGCCGTAGGTATGGTCAAAAAGGCCGAAGAACTCACTGAAAAACACGGCTGGTACTACACCCGCCAATTCGAAAACGAAGCCAACGCCGATATGCACTCACGCACCACCGCCCAGGAGATCCTGCGCGACTTCGCCGGCGAGCGCCTAGACTACTGGGTTACCGGCTTCGGCACCGGCGGCACCCTCAAAGGCGTCGCGCGCGTTCTCGCCAAAGAGCGCCCTGAAACCAAAATCATCGTCTGCGAACCCGACGACGCGCCCATGCTCTCCAGCGGCATCGAGCAGGAACGCAATCTCGACGGCTCCGCCGCCGTTGCCCATCCAAGCTGGAAGCCTCATCCCATGCAGGGCTGGAGTCCCGACTTCGTCCCCAAACTCACCGGCGACGCTGTCTCCTCAAAAGCCATCAGCCAGGTCCTCCGCATCACCAACCCCGATGCCATGCGCTACAGCAAAGAACTGGCAAAAAAGGAAGGCATCTTCGTCGGCATCACCTCTGGAGGAACCTTCGCCGGCGCATTGCAGATCGCTTCCCAGGCCCCGAAGGGCTCCACCATCCTCTGCATGCTGCCCGACACCGGCGAGCGCTACCTCAGCACCCCTCTCTTCGCCGATGTCTCACCTGACATGAACGAACAAGAGTGGGAGATCGCGCGCTCCACCCCCGGCTGCATCCTGGAGCCGGCGAAGTAGCGCTTGAAAGCGATGGAGAGTCAAAGGGGGTCCGCACCACCGGACTCCCACCTTCTTCGCCTACACCTTCCGTTGGAAACGCCACTCATCAATGTAAGACCATTGCCCCCATTCATCTCGTTCTTCATTGACGAACAAGAACCGATCCTCGCTCTCCTTCGTCCATCGCATCCGCCACTCGCACTCGATGCCTAGCATGATCATCGTTCCCGTAAACTCAATCTGATTTCCGTTCCACCCCTCGCGCGACCGCAACATTCCGTACGCGCCGTTCATCAGCACATACACCCACTGCCTGCTGAACGGATCAAAGGTGATCTGCTGCATCTCCCGTCCGTCCGGCGCGACCATGCAGACCCAGTCTCCCTTCTCGCAAATCGAGAACCTCCCGCTCCCCACATCCACGTATGCAGGATTTGATTTCGTCGCGGGCACAACATTCTCACGGTTCCACTCGCCTGCAATCCAGCTGAACTCCTTCATCCTGGTCGCCCGCAACTCCGGCAACCCCGTAATCGCAGCTGGACTGAAAACCCCAACTTGCCGTCCCGGATCCACCCGCGACGCACCCATCTGCATCACTCCCGACGAGAATAACTGCTCTATCAGCACCTTTCGGCCTCCAGAATCGATCTTGCGAATATAATACACAACCATGGTTGTGAAATCAGAAGAACTGACGCTTGCCAGCCTTGATCTAGGCCACCTCGGCCTTTTCCTTGGTCTGCGTGTCAACCAGCTGGTTATGGCTCAGATGGCCCGCGCCGGCTTCAGAAATCTGCGCGAGAGCCACGGCTACGTGATCCAGCACTTGATCGAATCCGAGCGCACCATCACCGAACTCGCCCGTCGCATGGCAGTCACGCAACAGGCTGCTTCGAAATCCGTGGCCGAACTTGTTCGCCTGGGAGTGCTCGAAGAATCCGCCGGTCATGACCGCCGCTCGAAATTGATCCGCCTATCGGCCCGGGGCTGGAAGGGCGTTCACGCCTCCCGCCGCATTCGCACAACCATCCATCTCCGCCTGCAAAAGAACATCGGCTCAGACGCCTTCGAACGAACAAAACGTACTCTGATCCAATGCCTTGGCGCACTCGGCGGCGCAGAAGCCATCCGCGCTCGTCGGGTCAAACAGCCAACCTGAACGCGGTCCGCACAAAACACCGAGGGCGCCACCATCGTTCGGCGGCGCCCCTCAGTGTCGCGTTGCATCTTTTTAGACTATGTGACCGAACTCCAGCGATTGCATCTCTTCCAACTCCCGCTTCAACTGGTCCATCTGCTTCTGGTCAAACCCAAACGGCTTCCCGTCGAACTGCTTCTGCCACTCCTGCATCTGCTTGTTCAGCTCATCCATCTGCTTCGAACCAACGCCGAAGTTCTCGTCCTTGAACGCATCCCGAAGCTGATCAGCCTGCTTGCGGAACTCCTCCACCTGCTCCGGGCTCATCTCCAGATTCCAGTTCGCCATGCCTTGCGCCAGCTCCCGCGCAGCGTCAATATCCGCAAACGCCATCAACTGGCAATTCTCATCGGGATAAAGCTCGTCGAACTCAACCTCGCCCTTCTTCTTCGAATCCACCAGCAACGTCAGCGTCTGTTGCTTCTTGTCGCGCAGAACCGTAACCGCAACCGTCTTGCCCTGGTTGGCCCGCATCGCGCGGTCCCAATCGGAAACCGTGGCGATGTTCTCCGTGCCCACCTTCACGATTACGTCAAATGCCTTCATCCCTGCGGCAGCAGCCTGGCTTTTCCGTCCCACCTGCTTCACCATCAGCCCATTTTGCACGCCGAGATAATCCGCCATCTGCGCCGTCAATGGCTCAACCAGCGCGCCAACCTTCAGCGAACTGCTCCCCACAAACGGCATATGGAATCCGCCCGGCAGGGGAGCATCTCCGCCACCGCCGCCGAAAATTCCAAGTCCAGTCGCCGGCGAGCTGATATCGCTCCCGCTGTTCAGCTTGTTCCAGATATCCGTGTCCAGCTTTTTGCGGTCGACAAGTTGTACTGCCAACGTCTGCGTCGCACCGTCCCGGCTGATCACCAGCGCGATCTTCCGGCCCGGCGGAATCTCCCGCATCATCCGCCCGAATGCCTCAGCGCCTTCCACCGCCTGCCCATTCACCTCGAGCACAACATCGTTCACGCGCAGACCAACCTGCGCTGCCGGCGCGTCGTGGTCAATCAACGTGATCACCGCGCCCCGCGCGTCCTTCAGTTTCAACTTGTTTGCGGATTCGTTGTCGACGTCTCCCACCAGCACGCCGAGATATCCCTGCGCAGAACCGGAGTGCAGCAGGGGATTAGGTTCATCGACAATTTGTGAAATGCGCGTAAGTTGTGCTCGCGCCGCATTCGGCGCGAGCAGGATTGCGGCTCCTAGTAAAGCGACTCCGACTTGGATGGTAGGCCTCATAATTTTTCTTCCTTAGTGTTCCTTCATCCAGGTCCACACTCTGTATGGACGGTGCAGTAGCCTGAAAGTAAGGGTTGTTCAACAGCACAAAGCTGCTGAGTTACTGAATCTCCGGAGCCCGGCTTAGAA
>Ga0207667_10009819_pt1 | contig 11247 bp, 8 predicted proteins | sample KBSCornC52_FD_184301 | JGI IMG/M metagenome (GOLD analysis project Ga0207667, IMG submission 184301) | Corn rhizosphere microbial communities from Kellogg Biological Station, Michigan, USA - KBS Corn C5-2 (SPAdes) (version 2) | ecosystem: Host-associated > Plants > Roots > Rhizosphere > Soil ...
ACCCGTCCCGCTATTTGAGTCTTATGATCTGGATGAGGCCCTCAACGATCAGAGAACCTCAGGACACAATGTTGTCGCGAGTGTTTATTTGGAAGCAGATTCACACCGTCTCAAGCATGGACCACAGCACCTGCGTACGGTCGGAGAAACTGCTTATATTGATGCGGCCGCCGAAAGGGCCACCAAGCGCAGTCAAAAGAACGCTGGCTTTTGTGCAGCTATTATCCCGCATGCAGATCTTACCCTTGGCGAGGCGGTAGGAGAAGTGTTGGAAGCACACTTTGTCGCTTCGCCTAAACGTTTTCGAGGAGTACGTCATCGCGCGACCTATGACGTCGATAATCCTTCGCATAGCGGCCCTACTCCCGAGATAATGAAACAGCCGGAGTTCCGAATAGGCCTTGCGCAATTGGCGCCCATGGGGCTTACGTTTGATGCAATGGTTTTGCATCCGCAGATTCCCGAGGTGACCGAACTTGCGCGGGCCGTTCCTAATGTCATAATTATTCTCAATCACATCGGCGGACTACTTATGAAAGGCAGGTTCGCTGGCCGGCAAGCCGATGTATTTAGGCAATGGTCGACGGATCTCGCAGCCCTCTCGGCATGTCCTAACGTGATGGTGAAGATCGGCGGGATGAATACTGAATTCACTGGTCTTTCATTTGTCGGCGCAGAACGTCCTCCAACTTCGGCTGAGGTCGCCGCGAAGCAGCGGGAATTCACGCTCAAGGTCATTGATTTATTTGGGCCTGGGCGCTGTATGTTTGAGAGCAATTTCCCGGTGGATATGCTGGGCATTTCTTATGGTGTGTTATGGAACAGTTTCAAACGAATGGTCGCGGACTTTAGCGACGCGGATCAGGCCGCACTATTTCACGACACGGCAGCGCGCGTGTATCGTTTGACCCATTAACTGCAGGCAATGAATGGCGCGGCGTCCTATAAGACTCCGCCAAGAGTTGGTCCTGAGTGCTCGCATAATAATATACGGCTCATTGGAGACGCATTCTTGAATTGAGTGAGTCAGAATCGCCGAGAGGTCGACACTCAACCTAGGACTGGATATTCGATTGGGAGCGGAGGCTATAATGGCGCAGAATTTCGATCTCATTATTCGCCAAGGGAATGTTGTCGACGGGACGGGCGTAGAGCCTTTCGTGGCCGATGTGGCCATTCGCGACGATCGGATCGTCGAGGTGGGGGATGTCAGCGGCCAGGGCCGAGAGGAGATCGATGCGACTGGCCTGCTCGTTACCCCCGGATTCGTTGATATCCATACTCACTATGATGGACAGTTGATTTGGGAAAGTCGCCTTTCACCTTCTTCTGATCATGGAGTCACAACCGTGGTCGTGGGAAACTGCGGCGTCGGCTTCGCACCGTGCCGCGCCGAGGACCGTGCGTCTTTGATTCGCCTAATGGAAGGTGTGGAGGATATTCCAGGCGTCGTCATGAACGAGGGGCTCAGCTGGGAATGGGAAAGCTTTCCTGAGTACCTCGATGCTGTGGAGAGACGCTCCCATGACATCAACGTTGCCAGCTACTTTCCGCACTCGCCATTGCGAGTCTACGTGATGGGCGAACGGGCGATCGCCGGAGAGGCTGCAACCACTACGGACATTCAAAAGATGGCAACACTGGCGCGCGAAGCTCTTGATGCGGGCGCATTGGGTTTTGCTTCGTCGCGTACATTGTTTCATCGTAGTAGCAGTGGCGAATATGTTCCTACCTTGAAGGCAGCGGAGGATGAATTAGTAGGAGTTGCCATGGCGCTCAAAGAAGCGGGGCGCGGCATAATTCAGATAGCGAACGACTTTAAGGGTTTTACCGACCTCAATTCTGAATTTGCTCTGATGGAAAGTGTGGCGCGCGCTTCAGGTCGCGATCTCAGCCTTCCGATGGCACAGAACCATGCGAAGCCGGAGCAATGGCGTGAATTGCTGACGTTGATCGAGAATGCGAACAAAAATGGGGTGAACGTAACAGGACAGGCCCTGCCGCGCGGTATTGGGCTGCTCTTTGGTCTGCAAATGTCAATGCATCCCTTCTGCCTTTCGCCCAGTTACATAGAAATTGCCCAGCTCCCGTTAACGCAGCAGGTCCAGAGAATGCGCGATCCGAATTTCCGACAACGGCTGCTTGGAGAGGCGCCCAATCCAACGACCATTATACTACTCAAAACGATTCGCGAATTCGAAGGCATGTTCGAAATGGGCACTCCGGCCAACTATGAGCCAAGTCCTGATACATCTATCGCAGCGCGTGCCAGGTGCGCAGGCGTAACGCCGTTGGAATTTGCTTACGACCTTTTGCTGGCGAACGACGGGCAAACGATCATTTACATGCCGTCCTCGAACTACGCTTATGGAAATTTGGATACTGTATTCGAGATTTTCAAACACCCTAACACCGTACTCGGGCTGGGCGATGGCGGCGCGCATTGCGGTTTCATCTGCGATGCAAGTTATACGACCTATCTATTGAGTTACTGGACACGTGATCGCGTTTGTGGCCGTCGATTTAGTGTGCCCGAAGTGATCCGCGCGATGACAAGCGATACCGCTAGAACTGTCGGTTTGCTGGACCGAGGTATTGTTGCGTGTGGCTACAAGGCCGATCTCAACCTCATTGACCATGCGAAGATCGCTCTACATTCACCTTCAGTTTCCTACGACCTACCGGCGGGGGGGCGCAGATTATCGCAAAAGGCGGAGGGCTACGTTGCAACCATCGTCAATGGCCTCATCACCTATCGCTCTGGTATCGCTACCGGACAGCTGCCTGGCCAGCTTGTGCGCGGCCCGCAACCAATTCCCTAATCGCAGCGATAAACGCGCTACCGCCGAATAAGGAGAGCTTCAATACCGTCCGACGCCACGCCAGCCAATCGCAGCACCGCGGCAGTCGCCCGATCAATACTCCGCGGCTGCTGATTTCATACACGGGTCTCTCCCATGGCACATTTGAAGGTGCTTCTGATGAGTGGTAGAAACCATTCAATTGATGCTCAGGCAAAATCATCCAACAATCACTGCTGACAATGAGGAGAAAATGCTCCCAATTGGATACATAAGACGGATCGTGCCTCATTTCAGAGCATCCCGCCAATCGGGACAGGTATTATGAAAAAAGCAGACTCAACAGATGGAGTCCTTCTACCTGAGAGGCTTGTGCCGTGGCCAGCTGGAATAAGCGCGGAGGCCCGCCAGAAGCTCAGGGAATTTGCAAGCCAACCCATGAGAACTGACACCCCGGCTCTTGCGGACAAGGCGGGATGGCGAAAATTCATCGAAGAAACGAATGCCGACATATTGGCTAACTCACCCTTGTACGCAGTGCCAGAGCGGCCCGGCGTGGCCAGTGAGACGACAAAGATTTCTGGGGTCACAGTCCATATTTCTACCCCGGCAGTTATCGCGAAGGAGGCGCGAGACCGTATTTTTCTCGAACTTCATGGCGGTGGCTTGATCCTTCTTGAAGGCGAAGGCGCACGGCGCGGTAGTTTGCGGGAAGCGGAACGACTGCGCGTCAAGACCATTTCCATTGACTACCGGGTCCCTCCCGATCACCCCTATCCGGCAGCGCTGGACGATTCTGTAGCTGTCTACGCCGCATTATTGAAAACGTATCGTCCGCAGGACATTATCGTCGGGGGCATTTCAGGAGGAGGCAATCTTGCGGCAGCGCTTGTGCTGCGAGCACGCGATGAAGGATTGCCTTTGCCTCAAGCCGTAATCTTGCTGACGCCCGAGCTTGATCTTACCGAGAGCGGGGATTCGTTCAAAACCCTGGCGGATGGCCTAGATCCATTATCACGTCATCAACGGACGCAAGATATCGCCATCTACGCTCAAGGTGCTGATCTATCACATCCTTATCTTTCGCCGCTGTTCGGAGACTTTAGCCGGGGGTATCCACCAACCTTTCTTCAGTGCGGCGCTCGTGACATGTTTCTGTCTAACACCATAAGAATGCATAGGGCACTGAGATCTGCCGGAGTACAGGCCGAATTGCATGTGTGGGAGGGTATGCCCCATGGCGGCTTTCGTGGTGCGCCGGAAGACGATGAAATTGTAGTGGAAATGAAGAACTTCATCCGTCAACGATGGATCGACTAATTGCGCTTTCGCATTGATAGGGCGGCGAACGTTCTATGAAAGTGGCCCCCGTCGACGTTTTATGGCGGGAACTCTAGCCATAGCACTCCGGAGCGTGGCCATCGGCAAGCGTCACCAATCATAAACAATGGGGAAAGGCGAGAAGTAACGGATAGTCCATCTCCTCATTGATGACGATTTCGCAGCGCTAAGCAGTAATACAGATTATCATCCGTGCATGCTTGGCATGAACGAGAAGCGGATCGCTACCCTGACGTAAAGCAAACAGGTCACTCTGGACGGACGTCAAAAATTCCTACTGCTTTCGAAGCAATGACGAACCAGGTCCACAATCCGCCGATTTTATCTACTCGGCGGCGACGAGGGTGGCGCGCTTCTCTGGCTCCTTCGCAGAGCCACGCAGTTGCCGTATGGTCGAGCCTATATCCGAAATCCGACGGAGCGCAGAGAGAGTCTCTAGCCCGCTGTCAACATCGCGTGGCAAAAGTACGCCACTCGCACAGTCTCGAAACTTGGCCGCCACGTCATCAAAGTTGAGTGGGTCCGTACGGCATCCGCGTGGATCTTCGACTTCCTCATGGAAAGATTTCTTGTCGGTGGAGACGGTGACGCTGCCTGGCATCTTTTCCTGGGCGTGAATCGCCTCCAACCGATCAGAGGTGATGAACCTGACCTTACGGAGAAGGCTTTGCACATCGGCCCGGTGGAACGCTTCATCTGTGAATTGTGCCACACCGGCGCGACCATCGATCAGCGCGATGGCAAGGGATCCTTCCATACTGAATTTTCCCTCCAGCCCGTTGCGCGGGCGGGGATGCGTCAGATAAATCGCGGCCGTATGCTGGGTTTCTGCCACAATTTCGCGAATAGAGTCGAGGCGATCAATCAATTGGGGCCGCAATCGCAATAGAGCTGCGATGCATGCATGGGTCGAGTGGCAACACGCATATAGTTTCAGATTCGGCGGTTCAGCTACAATCGAATACTGTCCTGCAACTAGTCTCTCGACCTCGCCCTCAACGCGTTTAGCGAGATCCGGTTCAGCATTAACCCAGAGAAATCCGTCCTTCGATTCGAGAATGTCAGGGGACGCGGTAATCCCGGCGATCACCATTTCGACCGCCTCGACTGCGCAGGCGGCGGCGCGACCAGCATGGTAGGGCTTCATGTCTGTGCCGAAATTGGCACGTAATCCCGCCGCCGTCGTGGCGGCTATACCCAGCGCAGTCGCCGTTTGATCCGCTGTCAGGTCGAGCAGTTGGCACAGCGCTGCCGCAGCACCGATGACTCCGGTCATGCCCGAAACATGAAAGCCGCGCTTGGCCATGGACTTTCCCGAAATCCGGCCGATGAGTTGGATCACATAATAGCCCGTAAGAAACGCATCCAGTACCGCTGCGCCGCTTAAGCGGCGCGCCTCCGCCAAAGCCAAAACGGCGGGCACTAATATGCAGCTCGGGTGGCCACGCGACACCATATCGCCATCATCGAAATCCAGCATGTGCGCGAGCATGCCATTGAGGAGGGCAGCGTCGCGCGGCTCGGCGGCACCACCCATTCCCCAGATCGATGAGGGCATGCCGTCACCAGTGTTGCGTGTTCGTTTCAATGCCCAGGGACCCGGCTCGCACGTTCCTGCGAGAGCGCACGCGATTGTGTCGACGATGCTGAGTTCCGCTAAATCTAATGCCCTGTCTGAGGCGGCGCCACGCCTGTCGCGATTGACGACCCACTTCGCTAGATCTCGAGTTGCGCCATGAGTCTTGCTCATCGCGTTATCCTCCTGTGATATCTGTAAATAGCCTTTTTAGAAGGTTGGCGATTTAAGCTCAAACGTCAATCGACAAAAACTGAAGGCTTTTATTGCTATTAGAAATATCGCAAATCCGAGACGGAGTTCGTTCGCTTCTGCGATTACCTGTAGTGGATTTATTTTGAGCTATTCGCATTCGACCGCGAGGAGCGTGGAAACTGATACTCAATCACTATGTCCGTGAAGTTTGGATGCGATAGCGAAACTTTGTTATCCCTGAGGGCAATATCAAAAGGCCGGCAGTCTCAGGGAATGACGCAAGTCTCTATTATTAGAATTCTAAGAGCCACATACCCTTCCCGAACTAATAGGTTGTCCGGCATCTAGCTACCCATGCTATGTCTCCACGAAGTCTAGACAACAAAGAATCTTGGGGAGAAATTATAATGGAATCGTTTGCGATTGGGGATTTGCAAGTAGACCTTGTTGACGAACTCTGTTTACCCGTTTTCCCACCTGAACAGTTTATGGTGGGACTACCGTCGGATGCGGTTGCGCGTAACCTTCATTGGTTGGCGCCTGATTTCTACGACATTGCGCGACAAGTGGTAATCATGAGCATTCACAGCTGGATCGTACGGACACCGCATCATGTTGTATTGATCGACACGTGTTACGGAAATCACAAGGTGCGGCCTGGAACGCCGGGAGATAATCTCATGTCGCCCTGGATTTCCAAGCTTGCGGCGAAGGGTCTTCGTCCGGAAGACATTGACTTCGTCATGTGTACACATCTTCACGCCGATCACGTCGGTTGGAACACAAAGCTTATGGACGGCCGCTGGGTGCCTACCTTCCCGAATGCGCGTTACCTATTTGGTCGCCACGAATATGAGTATTGGAATCCGGCTACGAGACCAATTGACGGTGACAAGACCCGGGAAGCAGTATTCAACGACAGTGTTTTGCCGTGCATGGAGGCGGGGCTTGTGCAGCTCGTAGATGGAGGATTCTCCATCGATAGTAATTTTGATATGGAGGATGCTCCCGGTCACACCACCGGAACGATGTTAATCAGAGCAAAGAGTCAGGGAAAGGCCGGGATTTTTGTGGGTGATATTATCCATATGCCTCTTCAGATCGTGTATCCCGACGTTAATTCCATGGTTTGTCAAATACCCGATCAGGCGCGCGCATCTCGCCGTCGCGTGCTATCGGAATGCGCCGAGCACGGGCACCTTCTATTGCCGACCCATTTTCCATCACCGCATTGCGGTCGAATTACGCATGGCAGAGAAGGCTTTTGTTTTCATCCTGGGCATGTGTAGAAGGCATTTATTTGACACAGCTTGAACACATGTCATCTTTTGGAAATCTATTCGTTAGAATCCCTGATTTCCTGTGCAAATCGGTCCTAGCCCCGTGTCTAATGGCTCAGCTTCACTTGCGGCGGCTACCCATGAACTCATCAAGGTAATTGCCGATTTTTGCAGCCTCTGCCGGGACCATTGCTCCCATCATCAACAGTGCTACGCGCGAAACCAAATTGCGCCTAAGTTCTGCAAGGTCAAATAGTTCAAGTGCCCACTCGTTCATCACGGTAGCCATAGCTGACGAAATGGCGCTGGAGACGATCCGGATATCTGCCTCGGGGCGCAATCGATCCTGCATTTCGACCAATGCGCGTTGCATTATTCCGCTTGCATGTCGTTTCACAGCACCTGGAAGCGCAACATCTATAGCTACGGATGCAATAGATAGCTTCCTCATGCAAGCGCTGTTCGTGCGAGCCAGGTGCCAAATGATATCGGCATGTGCAATTGGGTATATCGGGTGCATATTGGAACTGCGGGCGAGTCGATCAATTACCGAGGCCAGATCTGTTATGGAATCGCGAATAACCTGAGGTCGATTGCCAACAAGATTGAAAATTGTTTGAACAGCAAGATCGCAATCGGTTGCAATCGCTCTCAGTGTGAGATTCTCGTGACCCGAATCGCCGATGTGCCGACGCGCCGCTGCGAGGACAAGCGCCCTCCGGTGAAGCTGATCCTTACGACGTGTGGTGTGCTGCTTTGGAAACGCAAGCGTATCAGCGCCAGTCAAAACCGGCAGCCTAGCGTCTGGAACCTTGAGCGCCGGTGCGATCATATACATGCTTTCGACCTGCCTCGAGTTCAGTAGCGACTACCGGCAGCTTACTATTTATGCCGTAAGGCACAATACCTCATTGAGGCCGTAGACGGACCGCTCACGGGCAGTCGTTTGATACTTCATGCTAGTTATCCAATAGAGATTGAAGCGTGCACGGAAAGGCACATTCATTGCTTTGGGGGGCACAATAGCCCAACGAACAGATTGCTTCGGCTTCGGGGCGGTCGCAGTTTTCTCAAGTGGGAGGTGCGACAAGGTGTCCCTTATCTGGCCAGCAAAGCGAGATTTGGCCTGTCGTGCTTCCAATCAAGAAGATTGAGGTCCAAACGTCGACCAAATTGGATCGTTCTTCATTTCAGGGGGAGCCAAAATGCATTTCTACATCCGCAAGAGTTCTGCTGTGCAACATTCGGCCAGCAAATGCCGGATCGTCCTATTGGGTGCCAGCCTCATCGCGCTGAGCGTGGTTAATCCACAGGTTTCAAGGGCGCAGCAATCTGCGCGCGTGCCTCAGTTGGAAGAGATCACGGTGACGGCTCGAAAGCAAACGGAGACCGCAATTGCGACTCCAGTCATACTCACGGGTGTAAGCAAAGCACAAATAGAGCAGCGCTCCATTACGACTATTGATGCATTGGCGCGCGTTGTTCCGACACTGATGTCGGGCATCGGCGGTGGAACAACACAGGGTGGTGAAATTGCTCTTCGCGGCATTTCGGGTCAGGACGTGAATCCACTGGCCGATCAGGCCGTGTCGTTCAACCTGGATGGCGTTCCGATTGCATTGGCAACCGTTCGATTTCTCGGCCAGATGGATATGGCGCAGATCGAAGTACTCGAAGGACCGCAAGCGCTGTATTACGGTAGGAACAGCCCAGGCGGTATCATTTCCATTAAGACGGCAGATCCCACCTCAAAATTCGAAGCCAAGGGAACGGCCGGCTATGACTTCGAGGCTGACGAAAAGCGCTTCGAAGGATATGTATCGGGTCCGCTTACAGATACCCTTGGTGGTCGCTTCTCGGCCTATGTGTCCAGCATGAGCGGATGGATGACAAATGCCACACCACGTGGTCTCCCCCTGTCGCCAGCACACACAAAAGGTCCTTATGACACCGAATATGCCCTCAGGGGCACGTTAAAGTTTGACCCCAGCGACCGTTTCAGCGCGCGTTTCAAATATACCTATAGCCGTTATACCGGCGCTGGACCCGCCGCGACCGCGCAAATCAGTTTTTGTCCGGCGGGGGTTCCTTGGTTTGGAGCGGGAACGGACGACTGCACAAAGAATGGCGTAAATTACCATCCCGACATAGGCACGAGTTTTACTGCTCTGGATGGTGATTTCAAGGATGGGATACCATATCTGCATCTCCAGCAGGCATTGAGCAGCCTCGAAATGAACTACAAATTGACCGACCAATTAACGGCTACGTCAGTGACCGGTTGGTACAGTTTGCGTGAAAACTGGACGGACAGTTTTGGCGTTTACCTCCCACAGACTGCCTTGCCGAGCGAGGATCCTTTTCACGTCAACCAGATTAGCGAAGAAGTGCGCTTAACCAGCACCTTCAGCGGTCCGGTTAACTTCATGGCGGGGGGGCAGTACCAAGATGCATCCATCAAGTCGGGCGCCATAACCTATTCGAATGCCTTAGCTCCAGTCATGGCGAACAGGTACTTTGTACATCAGACTGACAAGTCATGGTCGATATTTGGGCAGGTACGGTGGAACATCCTGCCGACCCTCGAATTGTCGGGCGGCGCACGCTATTCGTCAGAGACAAAGCGGCTGCCGCTTGTTCAATCCGGCTTGGCGAATCCCCCCGCACCGATTCCAACCGTTGTGCCACCGCTGGATCATAACACTTGGACTAATACGTCGCCGGAAGCGACGCTCGCCTGGCGTCCTACCGACCGTCTTACGGTTTTCGGCTCCTATAAAACGGGCTTCCTGTCGGGTGGATTCAATTCCGCGACACTGAATGTCCCCGGTGTCCCTGCCAAAATGGTATACGACCAGGAAACGATCAAAGGTGGTGAATTTGGCGTCAAGACCTTGACGCTTAACGGAACACTTCGCGCCAATGTCAGCGCGTATATCTATAACATCGGCGGCCTCCAGGTTACCTCATCTGTGCAGCCCGTTACTGGACCGCCTGCGTCTGTGCAGCTTGTCACCAACGCTGCCTCGGCCAAGATTAGGGGCATCGAGGGCAACGTCGAATATGCTGTTCCCAATGTCGATGGGCTGACCGTGCGCGGGGCCATTGACTACAACCATGCGCGCTACGGAGTTTACCAAGCGGTCTGTTGGCGCGGCCAGTCCATTGCTGCAGGCTGCAATGGCGGTATTCCGGTGGGCGGAAACTTCGTATCTCAGAATCTAAATGGTCAACAACTTCTCCGTGCTCCGGATTGGACGGGAAGTGCCGGTTACACCTACACGCGGGAGATCGGGAATAATTATAAGATGAGTCTATCTACCGACGCCCGGTTCAGCTCCAGCTACTTCACAGAGGGAACAAACCAACCGTTGGCGAGACAGGGCAGCTATATGATGTTGGACGCCAACATTAATTTTGGTCAAATCGATGACCGTTGGCAGATTGCTCTGATCGGAACCAATATAACAAATGCCTATGTCACTGAGCGCGGGGGCACCCAGGGCTCGACGGGAACAGCCCCCGGCAACGTGAACAGCCGGCCCGGCGATATCCTGTCATGGATCAACCGGACGCGTATGATCATGCTGCAGGTTAGCGCGAAAACCGGTGGCTAGTCCTTTGTAGGGCGCCACGAGATGATTCTATAAACTCGTGGCGCCAATCAACTTTCTGCAATGATCTCATTGGCGAGCCTCCTCCATGCATTTTGAACGAGGGGTAAAAACTGTCCGTGCATTAGACGGAGAAAGTCCTAGGGTTACGCCGAGCAATTTTCCTATGCTCTATGCGCAATCAATTTATCGGTACGGCCCCTTATGGACGGCGAGGTATTTGTTCGACATGTCGTTCCGACCATTCACCAGCCGTCGCCGGATCGAGCCGTATAACTCCTTAAAGATTTCATCAAATAGCTATCATCGCAAAAGTTGAAGGATTGGGTACTATGAATCAGAGGTGTACTGAAGATGGCATGATTCTTCCGGAACGCCTCGTGCCCTGGCCTTCCACGATAAGTGCGCAGGCCCGGGCACGAGGCGTTCCGGAAGAATCA
>Ga0207667_10009821_pt1 | contig 11246 bp, 8 predicted proteins | sample KBSCornC52_FD_184301 | JGI IMG/M metagenome (GOLD analysis project Ga0207667, IMG submission 184301) | Corn rhizosphere microbial communities from Kellogg Biological Station, Michigan, USA - KBS Corn C5-2 (SPAdes) (version 2) | ecosystem: Host-associated > Plants > Roots > Rhizosphere > Soil ...
ATCTCGCCGATGGTCAGGCTCGACGTATTCGACGCGAAGATCGTATCCGGCCCACACAGCTTATCCAGCTCCGCGAACATCTCCGACTTGACGGCGAGATCCTCGACCACCGCCTCGATCACGATGTCGGCGCTGGCGAGATCATTGAGTGAAGTCGTGAAGCGAATCAGCTTGAGCGCGGCTTCCTTGTCCGCTCCCGTCGCCTTGCCCTTCTCGATCGCCCTGTCGAAAGATGCGAGGATCGCGGCGCGCGACCTGTCGCAGAGCTCGTCGGAAACTTCGCGTACCGTCGTCGCGTATCCACTCGTGGCGCACACCTGTGCGATTCCGGATCCCATGAGTCCGCCGCCGAGTACCGCTACGACCCTGATGCCGTTGTGTGTATCGCTCATGAGCATGTCACCTGCGCATCGGCGCCTGCGCCGCGAGCGCTTCGAGGAAATTGGCAGGACGACGCGATTCGCCGTACTCCAGCCGGTCCAGTACCTGCTCCAGCGCGAGCGTAATGCGCTCGGCGAAGCCGTGATGCCGTCGAAGGATCAGATACGCGCCACCACCAGCGATCGCGATCGGAAACGCGGCCATCCCGAGCGCGAGCCCGACGGCAACGTGCGCGAGTGTCGCGCCGGCGACGAAGGTGCCACCGGCCACGATTCCCGTGGCGGTTACTGCACCTCCGGCGCGCACGACATTGGTGCGCGAAGGCGCAAGGTCGGCGTCCAGGCGAACCAGCGACCTCTTGTCATCGACGGGAACCACCGTTGCGGCAACCTGACTGGCGCGCGAGAGCTGGTATGACCGTCCGCCGCTGCGAAGGCCGCGCTTGATCGCTGCGACCCAGTCGTTGCGGGCTTCCCACGTGACGCGATCCGCGAACCTGCGTTGGACCTGCATGCACTCGTCCCGCTGCATGTATGCGTCCAGATATGCGATTATAGCTTCGGGCTCGCCGGGGATCGTTCGCGACGCGGACACGGACGTCGGCCCCGCGACGCGAACGAGCCACCGGCTGTCATCGTCGGTATCGTTGCTGACGCGCGTACGCTCCTCGGCCAGCGCCTGCCGAACGCTCGTGACAGTGAGACCTGCTTCCTTGGCGATCTCGAGCAGCTTGGTTTCAGTGATCGCATCGGCGTCCTGTTCGCCACCACCGATCCCCTGCAACTCGGCGGCGCGCGCAAGCACACGCTCCACCGCACGACGATCCAGTCCGTGCTCTGGCGCGGTTACCGCCGTGCTGGCCGACGCCTTTTCAGGAAGATCAGATTCCACTATCGATATTGTCGATCTGACGCTTCATCGCGTCACGGATCGCGTCTGGAAGCGGGAACAGCGAGGCGAGCTGCGTGCGTGGCGCGGCGCTCGGTGTCGCACCCGTCGCGCGTACGTAATAGCGAGCGTACCCGTCTGCCAGTTCAGGAACGAATTTCTCCAACAACATGAGACCGGCGCGCACCGTTGCCGTACTGGAAAGTCGATCGGCGGCACCGCTGCGCTGCTCCGCTGGGGTAGTGTTGTCAGTGATCGCGGCATTTGCGATAGTACCGACCAGCTCGTGCGCGAGAGCATACATCGCTTCCGGTGCGTCGGATGGACGATTCGGAAATGTGACGGCCACGGTGGTACGGAAGCCACCGGCCGCGCTGATCGTGCGACCTTCGCCTGCGAGCGGGAGCGACAGAATTATGTCGCCGTCGCGCTGTTGCGTGTTGGTGAGGAATCGCTGAATGCGCGGGCGCATGAGGTGTTGCCACATTGCAGTCGTCGAGTCGATCACGTTGGCGCGCTCGCGCTGCTGCTGCACCCAGTACGAGTGATAGAACTTGGTATCCTCGTCCCACAGCGACGATGCGAAGAGCGCGAGCCAGGTGCGATCAGCGGGACTCTGGAAATAACTCGCGAGTACGGCGAACTGCGCCGCTTCTGTCTGTGATTTCGCGGAGCCCGGGTTCCCGTTCGACGCAACGAAGCGGTCGATGACGGAACGCATCTCTTCCAGTGAAGAGAAGTAGAATGGAACGAACTGCGCGTTGATCAACAAACGACTCGACGTGAGCTGTCTCGCCAGTTTGTCGTGATTGACGTCGAGTTGCGTCAGGACGTTTGCCCTGTTCTTCAGGACTGTCAGGTCATCACGGTAGCCGCGCCGAAACAGCGGTACCTGCGCCGAGCTGTCGTCCGAAAGCAGTGCGAAGCCGTGAAGCCACAGATCGACGTTCTCTCTCGTCTTTATCGGCCACGTCGTGTCAGGAGAGCGGCCCATGATGATCGGCTGGACCGGCTGCGGCTGGGATGCGGATCCGGACGCACATGCAAACACGCCGGCGATCGATGCAGCCCCGACCGTAGCGGCGCTGAAACGCAGAAGCTTCTTCATTCGTTCGGATTTGCGGGATGATGGCATTGCGATCAAGCGCTGAGCGACTCCACGATGAGCGCGATCCCCTGACCGCCGCCGATGCAGGCGGTGCCGAGTCCGTAGCGCTTGCCGCTGGCACGCAGCGCGTGCAGCAGATGGACGGTGATGCGTGCGCCTGACGCGGCAAGCGGATGGCTCAGCGCGATCGCGCCGCCGTGTATGTTCAACTTCTCACGCGGAATGCGCAGCTCGGCCTGAACCGCACACGTCTGCGTTGCAAATGCTTCGTTGACCTCGATCAAGTCCATGTCGTCGATCGACATGTGAGCGCGCTCGAGCGCGGCCCTTGTAGCCGGCACGGGACCGATTCCCATGATGCGCGGATCGACGCCGGCGAGGCCCCACGAAACCAGTCTCGCGAGCGGCTTGATGCCGTGCGCGTCCGCGTATTCGCGGCTCGCCACGACCATGGCTGCTGCGCCGTCACCGATGCCGGATGCGTTGCCAGCCGTCACGACACCGTTTTCACGAAATGCCGGGCGCAGCTTTGCGAGTCCTTCAGCGGTGGAATTGGGGCGCATGTGCTCGTCGCGGTGGAAATATTCCGTCTCACGTGTCTTGGGATTCGTGACTGGAACGGGGATCACTTCCTCGTCATACACCCCTGAATCCCAGGCGTCCCGCGTGAGCATCTGCGAGCGGAGCGCGAATTCGTCCGAAGCCGCCCGTCCGATCCCGTACTTCTCGTTGAGGTTCTCCGCGGTATCTGCCATCGACACGCTGGCGAATGAGTCCTTGAGACCCTCCGTCAGGGTATCTTCCAGCGCGGGAGATTTGCCAAGTGGCACGCCCCACCGGATTCCGCGGACGGCGTGTGGCGCCTGGGACATGGACTCGGCGCCCCCCACGAGGCAGACTTCAGCCTCGCCGGTGATGATCTCGAGGGCTCCGCTCACGACTGCCTGGAACCCTGAGCCACACAAGCGGTTTACAGTTAGTGCGGGCGCTTCGGTCGGGCAACCAGATCGCAGGGCTACGTGGCGCGCGAAATACAGCGAGTCGTTGGTGGTATAGAGTACATTTCCAAAGATGGTCTGCTGTATCGATGCTGGCGCTATACTGGCGCGATCTATCGCACTCTTCGAGGCGATAACGCCAAGCTGGATGGCGGAAACGTCGCGCAGCGCACCGCCGAACGTACCGAATGGAGTGCGAACGCCGGAGAGAAACACGACTTCGCGATTCGAGTTTTGAGTGCCCATCTGGAGTAATATACGGGGCAACATGGTCAGAGATCCTATGAGCCGTTCTGCAATTCTGGCAGCAGCTGTCGCGCTGTTCTGCCTGCCATTTCCGTCTGCCGTTCAAGCACAACGGATCGTTCCACGTCACTCGATCATCCAGAAGCCGGTTGACTCGACGGCCACGAAGGAGGTGCCTGACAAGCCATCCACTGCAGTCCTGGCGCCCGGAACTGGCAGCATAATGGGCGCCGCGCTCGACTCCCTGCACGAGGAGATGCTGGCTCGTGCCGGCATCGCGGTGATGGGACTGGCGGGGAGGCACGCGGTGACGACGGAGGCGGGCGCGTTCCGGATCGATTCGATCCCTCCCGGCAAGTACGTGCTCGAGGTGACGCATCCGGTTCTGGATTCGCTCGGCATCCGGCTGCTGTCTGACTCGATCACGGTGACGGCTGGGCAGGTCCAGACGGTGGAACTGGCAATTCCGGGAACCCGGACGCTGATCACCTCCGTATGCTCGCCGGCAAAGCTTCGCTTCGGGCCGGGTGTCATCCTCGGACGCGTGGTGGACGCCGATACGGACAAGCCGGCCACGGGCGCCGAGGTCTCGGTTGCGTGGTCGGAAACGGAAGTGAACACGGTCGTCGGGCTTCGGACAACGCCGCACGTGAGGAAGGCGACCGTCGCGGCGGACGGAACGTATCGCATCTGCGGAGTGCCTGCGAATTTCAGCGGGTCGCTGCAGGCGATTCGCGGCACTGCCAAGACAGCGGAAGTCCCTATCGAAGTAGCCGATCACGCGCTTTCGATGCGCATGCTGATATTACCGCCGGCCGTCGTCGCTTCAGGCGACACAACCGGTGGGGCGCAGGCGCACAGGGTTGGACGCGCAGTGATCACGGGCATGGTCACCAACGCGGGTGGAGTTCCGGTGCCTGGCGCGCGCGTCTCGGTGCAGGGGAGTGAGTCATCCACATCCACCGGACCGGATGGCAAGTTCACTCTCACCGGCGTTCTTCCCGGCACGCAATCGGTGCTGGTGCGTCGCGTGGGTTACTCACCCGTGGAACAGCCGCTCGATGTAACGTCGCTCGCAACCAATCAGCTCACGGTGCGTCTCGGTGCATACACGCCGGTGCTGTCCAGCGTCGACGTCAAGGCGAAGGCCGATCCACTTGAAAGCACTGGATTCGAGCGTCGGCGCAAGATGGGAATGGGCCGCTACATGGATCTCGATCAGATCAAGAAGATCAGTCCGACGTACACGTCCGACATTCTCCGGCGCATTCCGGGCATCTACGTGACCGGCAGCGGGTCGAGCGCAAACGTGTCCACGACGCGCGGCAACGGTTGTGTCGCGTACCTCATCGACAACAATACAGTATCGGCGAGCGCGGGTCAGTCGATCGACGAGATCGTCGGCGAGCAGGACGTCGCGGCGGTCGAGTTCTACAATCCGGTCGATGTACCGATGGAGTTGTCGTCCGGGTCCAATACGGGATGCGCGCTGCTGGTGATCTGGACCAAAGGCAAGCTGCAGGCGCCGACGAAGAAGGGACCTTGACATCGTCATTCCCGCTGTAGGGCTCGTCATTCCCGCGAAAGCGGGAATCCATCTGCTGCCGAGAATCCGCCTGCCGTCGTCGCAGCCAGAGATCGATAACATGGATTCCCGCTATCGCGGGAATGACGAATTCGCCGGCCTACGTGCTCCACGTACCCTTCCGTTCCTTGAACAGTGTCACGCCGATGACGAACGTCGCTGCGGTTACGATTATCGGGTACCACAGCCCCGCGTAGGGATTCCCGGTCCGCGCTACTAGCGCGGTTGCGATGAGCGGCAGGAATCCGCCGAACCATCCCGTGCCCATGTGGTGCACGAACGACACCCCCGTGTAACGCACGCTCGTCGGGAATGCTTCGACGAGAAGCGCGCCGAGTGGCCCGGTGCACATCGCGGCGAGCACGATCTGGTAGAATATGAGCGCGGAGAGCGCGGGAACGTTCGGCGTCCCCGCCGCGGCCCGTGCCATGAGATGATAGCACGGATAGAGAGTGATCGCGGCGAGTGCGAAGGCGAGCATGATGATTGGCTTTCTGCCCACGCGATCCGACAGCGCGCCAAACAGAACGAAGCACGGCGTTCCGAAAACGAGTGCAATGGTTACGGCCATGTACGCGGCGCCGAACGGTACCTTGAGCACGGTCTGCATAAAGAACAGCGCGTAGAACTGTCCGGCGTACCACGTCACGGCATGTCCCGAGATGACGCCGAAGAGGAGCGTGAGCATCACCTTCCATCGCGAATTTCCGAACGCGTCGTGAATCGGCGTGGAGGACGTCTCGCCGCGCGCCTTGAGGTTCGCGAACATCGGCGATTCTTCCAGTTTGCGCCGTACGTAATACGATATCGCGACAAGTATCGACGACACGAGAAATGGAACACGCCATCCCCATGCTGCGAAGGCGGCCTCGCCCGTCAGTCTGCGCGTGACAAGGATGACGAGCAGCGACACGAGCAGTCCGACGGTGGCCGTGGTATAAATGAAGCTCGTGTAGTAGCCTCGCTTTCCCTCTGGCGCATGCTCGGCTACATACACCGCTGCCCCGCCGTATTCGCCGCCAAGCGCCAGTCCCTGGATGAGGCGGAGGGCGACGAGTGTGATTGGAGCGAGGAACCCGATCGTCGCGAAGCCGGGCAGAAGGCCGATCGCCGACGTGGATGTGCCCATGACCACGAGCGTTGTAAGAAACGCCTTCTTCCGGCCAAGCCGGTCACCGATGCGTCCAAAGAAGAGCGCGCCGATCGGTCTCACCGCGAAACCAACGGCGAAGGTCGCGAGCGTTTCGAGGAAGGCGGCCGTCGGGTTGTTGGGCGGATAGAACTGGTGCGCCAGGATAGCCGCAAGCGAGCCGAAAATGAAGAAGTCGTACCACTCGATCATCGAGCCCGCACAGGACGCGATGAGGACGGTTCGCATCGAGCGCGGGGAGACGGCGGGAGAAGTCATGCCAGAAGTTGCGGCGCCAGCGATTCGCCCGCAACTTTGGTGTCATGAACGGCGCGCCGGATTTCATCCCCGCAGGCCGCCTGGCTGTCGATCTGAACGCCGATATGGGCGAGGGCTTCGGACGCTACAGGCTTAACGATGACGCGCTGCTCGCGACAGTGACATCGGCGAGCATCGCGTGCGGCTTCCATGCGGGCGATCCGGTCGTGATGCGGGAGACGGTAACGAACGCCGCGGGCCGAGGGGTAACGATCGGTGCGCATCCGGGTTATCCGGACCTTGTTGGGTTTGGCCGGCGCGATCTTGCAGTGACGCCGTCCGAAGTCGAGGCGATGGTGGTGTATCAGATCGGCGCCTTGCAGGCGGTATGTGTCGCCGCTGGGGCGCATCTCCGATTCGTCAAGCCACACGGGTCGCTGTACAATCGCGCGGCGCGGGATTCTGCGATCGCGGATGCGATCGCACGTGCGGTGCGCTCAGTGGATTCGTCGCTCATTCTGCTCGGTCTTGCGGGAAGCGCGCTGATCGAAGCGGCGGCAAGGGTGGGGATTAGAGGCGTGAGCGAGGCGTTCGTCGATCGCGCGTACCGCAGAGACGGAACGCTGGTGCCGCGCACGGAGCCGGGCGCGGTGCTCGAAGGCGAGAGTGCCGTAGCGGATCGTGCGCTTCGTATGGTGGAGACGGGTACAGTGCTTTCGGCGGATGGCGTTGTCGTCCACATCCGTGCCGAATCGCTGTGCACGCATGGGGACGGCCCCGACGCGGTTGCCATCGTTCGCGCGGTTCGGACGCGGCTGGAGCAGGCCGGAATCAGCGTGGCGTCGTTCGCACGCCCGTGACGCACGTCCGACCGTGACGCCCCGTGGATGAATTTCCGATAATACAACAGCTTGGTGACGATGCACTGCTGGTAACGTTTGCGCACACGATATCGTGGGATGTGGGTATCCGCGTGCGTAGTGCTGCTCGACGCATACGCAACACGCATCTGTCTTCGGTTACGGACGTGGTGCCGGCGTACACGACACTCGCAGTGTACTTCGACAGTCGGGCGGTGTCGTTCGCAACCGTATCGTCGGAGGTTGCAACTCTGATCGGCGATGCAGATGCAGCGAGCGATGACCGTTCGACGCTGATCGAGATTCCCGTGCGCTATGACGGTCCCGATCTCGCAGAAGTTGCGGAGCGGACGGGGCTGACGCAGGACGAGTTGATCGAGAAGCACTGCTCGCGGACGTATCGCGCTTACATGACTGGCTTTGCTCCCGGCTTCACCTATCTCGGTGATCTCGATGAAGCACTGGTACTCCCGCGTCGCACGAGTCCACGCGTCCGCGTTCCCGCGGGATCGGTCGCGATCGCCGGCGCGCAGACAGCGGTCTATCCGCTCGTGACGCCGGGCGGCTGGCATCTCATCGGAACGACATCGATTGCGATGTTCGATCCGGCGCGTGACCCGCCTGCTCTGGTTCGCGCCGGAGACTCGGTTCGGTTCGTCAGGATCGACGGATGAGCGATGTAATCACTGTAATTGCAGCACCGCCGTTTGCGACGATACAGGATCTGGGACGCGTCGGCTTCCGCGATTCGGGGGTTCCGGTATCCGGGCTCGCGGATCGCGAATCGGGTTTGCTGCTCAATGCGATTCTTGGCAATGAGCCCAGCGCGGCGATGATCGAGTGGGCTGTCGGTGGTGGAGCACTTCGCTTCGATTGTGCGGCGGAGATCGCGGTTGGCGGGGCGGAGGCGATGCTGCACATCAACGGAGTGAAGGCGGATCCGTGGCTGCCGATCGTCGTTGCGAGTGGTGACGAATTGCGGATCGACCGCATCGTGCGCGGGCGGTTTGTTCTGATCGCGATCCGCGGTGGGATCGATGTGCCTGTCGTGCTGGGCAGCCGATCGACGCTACTGAGCGCCGGAATCGGAGGGTTGGACGGGCGCAGGCTGCGCAACGGTGATCAATTGCGCATCGGCGATCACGTACCCACACAGTACGAAAATATCGAATACGACAAACGAGGCGGTCGTACGAATTCCGGTGGACCGGTAACGGTGATGCGCGGCCCGCAAGCATCGTTGTTCGACGACGCTGCGTGGACGACGTTTCTGAACACGGAGTATCTGGTTTCGCTCGCGTCGGACAGAAGCGGCTATCGACTGGACGGAAACGCGATCTCGCACAGCGGATCTGCCGCGTTGCCGTCCGAACCGGCCTGTGTTGGTGCGATACAGATCCCGGACGGTGGTACGCCGATAGTGATCATGAACGACGGGCCGACCGTAGGCGGATATCCGAAGATCGCGGTGATCAGGGATTCGTGTCTGTCGCGATTCGCGCAGATGGCCCCGGGGGATCCGGTGCGGTTCGCGGTGGGTTCATCCGGTTTCGATATCACGTAAAATGACCAGGCGCGGATGCATCCGCGCCGTACGCAGGCGTACCGGAACGGTGCGATCGGAAATCGGTGTCGGCGAGGCATCGATACAAATGCGTTGATGTGATTGTTGCGTAGTGCGCCGCGATTGACGTGGTGTTCATCCGATTGCGATCGCGCGTAGACGGATCGGTGCGTCGTGCCGTCGATTGATGCGGTGATCATCTGGGTTCGATATCACGTAAATGGACGGTTACGTAATGTGGGGGGACCGGCGCGGCGTTCATCGAGGTCCGATCGTTCGTACACGGATCCGCGTGTCGTAGGGTCGATCCATGCGGTAATCATCCGGTTTCGATCGCGCGTGAATGGACGGTTACGGAATGTGGCGGAATCGGCGCGGCGTTCATCCGATTTCGATATCACGTAGACGGATCCGCGTGTCGTAGGGTCGATTGATGCGGTAATCATCCGGTTTCGATATCACGTCATTGGACGGTTACGGAATGTGGCGGAATCGGCGCGGCGTTCATCCAATTTCGATATCGCGTAAAATGACCAGGCGCGGATGCATCCGCGCCCTACGCAGGCGTACCGGAACGGCGCGACACTATGGTACGGGACGCACGCCAGGCACGTGACGGGTTGTCCATTACGTAATTCCGGACTCGTTCTAACGCATCTGCATCGCGAATGATCCTATCGTGAAAGCTGCGCTGCCAGATTGGCGCTGGCGGAGGCTCAGGCACCATTGCGATGTCACGCGACGCACGCTGCTTTGTCCAGCCAACGATATCACTGAGACTTGCTGTCCGATTCCGCGTGGATAGCAGTACGACTATCGCGTGGACGTGATCTGGCATTACTATGAATCGGTCGATAACCACACCATCGAAACTGTCGCACACCGTCAACCAGCGTCTATGAACAGCGAGGCCTGCAGCCGTAAGCGCAATCCCGTGCCGCGTGGGGGCGCCGAAGATAGGTCTGCGGCCGTGCGTAATGGTTGTAACGAAATACACGCCGGCCCTTGCGTAGTCGTATGCCGACCAACGTGGATGCGTGCGCGCATAGAAATTATTCATGGCACAACGATGCGACCGAGCCGAATACTCGACCCCATCGTTTGACAAGCACCACAATTACATCAATGCGTTTGTATCGATGCCTCGCCGACACGGAATTCCGATTGCGCCGTTCCGGTACGCCTGCGTAGGGCGCGGATGCATCCGCGCCTGGGCATTTTACGTGATATCGAAATCGGATGAACGCCGCGCCGATTCCGCCACATGACGTAACCGTCCATTTACGTGATATCGAAACCGGATGATTACCGCATCAATCGACCCTACGACACGCGGATCCGTCTACGTGATATCGAAATCGGATGAACGCCGCGCGATCCCACCACATGACGTAACCGTCTATTTACGTGATATCGAAATCGGATGAACGCCGCGCCGATTCCGCCACATGACGTAACCGTCCATTCACGCGATATCGAAACCGGATGATTACCGTGTCAATCGACCGCACGACACGCCTGATGCGTCTACGCGAGTTCGAAACCGGATGAATGCCGCGTCAATTGATCCTACTACCCACGGATCCGTCTACGCGCGATCGAAATTGAATGATCACCGCGCCGATGTCGCCACGTTACGTAACCCTCCGTCCCCGCATGATCACAATCGGATGATCACCGCATCAATCGACCCCATGACCCGCCTGACGCATTTACGCGCGATCGAACCCGGATGATTACCGCGGGGATCGCGGCGCACTACGCAACCATGTCATTTATGCGCGATCGAAAGCGAATGAACGCCTCATCAATCGACCCCACGCCACGCCCGACTTGTTTACGCGCGATCCAACCCCGGATGATCACCGCGCCGCGGGCACGATTCGCGCCCGGCCCGGTCGGCTACGCCGCTGCCTTCTGGATCTGGCGGTTCGGGTTTCGTGGATCGTCGATACCCAATCCGACGACGAGGCCTACCAGTACCAGTCCTGACGATACCAGGAACGGAATCGAATGGCCGAAGTGGTCGTAGGTGAAGCCTGCAAAGAGCGGGACTACGACGCGCGCGAGTCCGCCGAATGTCTGTTGCACCCCCATGTACAGCCCGCGCTCGTTCCTGCTGATGACGCGCGACAGCATCGACGTGACGCATGGGAAGGTGAATGCGGTTCCGAGTGGTATCAGTGTCACTGCGAGATACAGCGTTACGTACGTCGGCATGAGAGGGAA
>Ga0207667_10009822_pt1 | contig 11245 bp, 13 predicted proteins | sample KBSCornC52_FD_184301 | JGI IMG/M metagenome (GOLD analysis project Ga0207667, IMG submission 184301) | Corn rhizosphere microbial communities from Kellogg Biological Station, Michigan, USA - KBS Corn C5-2 (SPAdes) (version 2) | ecosystem: Host-associated > Plants > Roots > Rhizosphere > Soil ...
GCGACGGGGTGTGGACATCTGGGCCGTCAGCTCGACCTGCGACTGGGTGATTGAAGAGGGGGTGCGGCGCTTCAATATCCCGGCGAACCGTGTGCTCGCGGCCTGCGTCACGGTAAAGGACGGCCTGGTGACGGAGGCGATCTGCGATGTCCCCACGGATGAGGGCAAGGTCGCATCGCTGGCGCGCGTCGGCATCACGGCTCCGGATGCGGTCTTCGGCAACTCGGTGCATGATGCCGCGATGCTGGCGATTGCGCGGCGGGCCTTCCCGGTGAACCCCTCTCCGGCGCTGGCGGAACACAGCGCAGCCGAAGGTTGGCCTGTTTATTACCCGGCTTCCGTCGCCCCGTCGGCTAAATCGTCCGAATGAAGCATTTAGACGCGGCGGGAGTCTAAACTGTAGTCAGGTGAAAGATTCCATTCGCAAGCTCGATGATCAGATAGCAACAGCGCCAAGGCCTGTCCGCCTTGTCGTGGCCGCGCTGATCCTGCGTGAGGGCGCGGTCGGAACCGAGGTCTTCATCTGCCAGCGTAAACCTGACCAGCCGATGAGCCTCAAATGGGAGTTTCCCGGCGGCAAGATCGAGCCAGGGGAAGGCCCCGAAGAGGCACTCGTCCGCGAGTTGACGGAGGAACTGGGCATCTCGGCCGACATCGGAGAGCGAGTGGCGCAGATTCGCCATAAATATCGCAACGGCGGTGCCGTCGATCTTCAGTTCTTCGTCGTCAAGCAGTTTCGCGGACCTCTGGAGAACCGCATCTTCAATGACATGCGCTGGGTCCCGCTAAGGTCGCTGCCGGAGTATGACTTTCTGGCCGCAGACCTTGGGCTGATCCGGGACCTGTCCGAAGGCAGATTGCTTGAAAAAGCCTGACCCGGATTCGACCGGACGGCGTGGATAAAGACGCTCGATGACCCGCGATCTCAAGACGTCGCATCATCTCACCGCTTGAAGACGAGACCTCGCAGGCCCTTCTCGAACTGCAGGAGCACCTGTTCCTTGCCCAGATGCTCAACGGCATATTGACGGGCCGCAATGCCAAGCTGCTGCCGGAGAGGAGCGTCGTCAATAAGCTGCCGCACAGCCGCATGGAGAGCGGGAGCATCCTCAGCGGGCACGACGAGTCCACAGCCTTCGACAACGTGTGCAACCTGTGTCCCCGCATCGGCGGTAGCGATGACAGGCCGCCCACTCGAGAGCATTCCGGTGAGCTTCGAGGGCATGACCAGGTCGGCAGCCCCGGCACGCTGCGGCAACAGGTGAATATCAGCCGCATTCAACAGATCGTTGAGGCGTGAGAAAGGTTGCAGCGGCAACAGGGTTACGTTGGGCAGATGTGCAACCAGCGTTTCAAGCTGAGGACGGAAGGCTCCGTCGCCGCAGAAGAGGAAGTGGACCCGGGTATCGCTCTCAAAAAATCGAGCGAGAGGAGCAAGCAGTTCGAGACCCTGCTTCGCACCCATGTTGCCGGAGTAGAGAAGGATGATCTTATCTTCGAGACCAAGTTCACGCCGAAAGCTATTGGCGGCATCCTGCGGCTGGGGATGGATCGCATCGACATCGACCCAGTTGGGAAAAAGAACAGTACGCGCGGCGGGAACGCCTTTGGCGACGGCTCGCTCGACCATCTTGTGCGAGATGCTGGAGACGCAAGTGAAGGCGCGGGTGAAGAACTCTTCGAGGCCAAGCGCGAAGTCGTGGATGAGGCCCTTCGCAGGCAGCAGGCCGAGGTCGAAGGCGGCGTCTACCTCGAAGTCCTGTACATGAAGCCACGATGCCGCGCCCGCGGTCTGGGACACGAGAAGCGCGAGCGGCGCTCCAAAAAAAGTCGGTTCCACGGTGAAGACGATCTCGGGCTTCCAGAAGATCTGGCAGAGCATCACGGGCAGGCTGCCGGCCATGAACGAGAAGAGGTGCACCATGCGCTTGAGCCCGGTCGGTTTGGCCGGGACATAGAGCGGAGTGCGGTAGACAACAGGCTCGCCGGGAACTTTTTCCGTGCGATAGAGCTTGCCGCGATAGTCTTCGCGGATGCTCCACGCCGGGTAGTACGGCGGCGCGGTCACAACATGGACCTCGTGGCCTCGCGCAGCCAGCCACGAAGACATTTCGCCGGTGTATTTTCCGATGCCGGTCAGTTCAGGAGCATAGTTCAGGCCGTAGATCAGAATTCGCAAATGGATCCTTTGTGATTGCGCCACCGTGTCTTAGCTGACTTGAATTCGATTCTACCTTTTGGCCTCGAATGTCGGCGGCTTGCTCCAACCACTGATCCCCGCAGCTCATCTAGCCGATTCGAATGGCGAGGGTCGCCTCCGCTTCTTCCTCCCAGGCATACTGCTGCGACGCCAGGCAGACACTATTTCTGCCGGCCTCTTTAGCTTTGTAGAGGGCCTTATCTGCCAGAGCGATCAGTTGGTGAGGTGTCTCATCGAAGCTCGACGATGTGGCTACGCCAATGCTTGCCGTTACCGGAATCTCATATTTGTCTTCGAACACAATAGCCGTCGACTCGATAAGGTAGCGAAGCCGCTCCGCAGTCTGGGAGGCGCCAAACCCGGTCGTGTCCGGCAGCAGAATGAGGAATTCTTCCCCGCCGTACCGGCCGATGAAACACGAATCATGCTGAATCGCTGTAAATAGTCTGGAAAGCTCTTTCAGCACAGAGTCCCCGGCCTGATGTCCGTAGGTGTCGTTGATTCTCTTGAACCTGTCGATATCCAACAACAGGACAGAGAAGGGGCAGCGCAGAAATCTGGACCGGGAACACTCCTTTTCAAGGAGCGACAAAATATGCCGACGGTTGTACAGTTCGGTGAGTGGGTCTGTAAGCATCGCCAGTTCCAATTCAGCAATCCTCGATACTTCTTTCACCGTGCTGTGCGAGATCACGCAGACGCATAAAACAAAGGTGGAAGCTGAAAGGCAGATCAAAGACATTAACCAATCTTCGTGGTGGTCAGGGCCTTCTATGGAATGGAGCCTGAAAAAAAGAAGGTAGCCGGCGATGGAACAGACGATGAGAAAGGCCAGACCTACCCAGGATTTGCGCGTCAGACCGGAAGGGAGAATCTCGAGAATACGCAGGAGCGGCACAAATGCCGCCAGGAGAAAAAGTATCCCGAGAGTAAGAATCAGTTGGAAAATGATATTTGGCATAGCTTTGAATAGTCCACTTTTCCTTTGCCCCATAAGATGCAAAAAACAGCGCTGGACATAGCTTTTTAATCGTTTTCGCGTTTTTCCAGAGTTGAAAAAACGTTGCCTGACTTGCAAAGAAAAATGCGTAGAGTCCTTCTCTCTTTATCTCTTGCACGAACTACCGATTGGCTTCATGCTGGGACGAAATGGTTACTGTTGAAAAAATGAGAGTTAGAACGGAACTACTGCATCGGTCGAGGCAGCAGCCCCTGGCTGCGCTGGGGATCGTGCTGCTCGTGCTCTTTGTGGTCTGCGCGCTGTTTGCTCCGTGGCTCGCTCCCTATGACCCAGCGCAGCTCGACCTGACCGGGAGGTTGATGGGCCCAAGCGCCGCGCACTGGTTTGGCACCGACGAACTGGGGCGGGACATACTTTCGCGAACCATCTTTGGTGCGCGCATTTCGATGATCGTCGCAGTAAGCGTCGTGGGACTGTCACTGGCGGTCGGACTGATTGCCGGATGCCTGGCCGGATTCTACGGCGGCGTGACCGACACGATCTTGAATGTCTACGTGACCAATGCCTTTATGTCGCTGCCGGGAATCCTGCTGGCGATTGCGTTCGTGGCGTTCATGGGGCCGGGTCTGCTGAATGTAATTCTGGCGCTGGCGATCTCCGGCTGGGTGGGCTATGCGCGGCTGGTGCGCGGACAGGTGATGGCGGTGAAGGAGCGCGAGTTTGTCGAGGCGGCGCGCGCCCTCGGAGCCTCCGATCTCCGCGTCCTCTGCCGCCACATTCTTCCCAATATCGTGCAGCCGTTGATTGTGCAGGGAGCCATCGGCATGGCTGGCGCCGTACTCGCCGAAGCCACGCTGAGCTTTCTCGGGCTGGGCGTTCCGCCACCGGCGGCGAGCTGGGGCTCAATGCTCAACGACGCACGGTCACATCTGTTCGACTCGCCGCACCTGGTCTTCTTTCCCGCGATGGCGGTGATGCTGTGCGTGCTGTCGTTCAACTTTATCGGCGACGCGCTGCGCGACTATCTCGATCCACGAACGAAGATGGAGACCGGCATCTGAGTGCGGCGGCCCACGCGCATTGCGGATTTACGGCCCGTTATCGGATATGCTTGGGGCTGAGGCTTGAGAGCGTTTATGCGGAAAAGTATCGTTACACCATCGCCCGTGCCCGCAACTCCCATTCGGGACAACTGGCGCGATCTGGAGCGGATCGCGCGGGTCGAGATCACATCGGAAGATGAGGCGTTTCCCATCGAGCACGCGCTGGGCAAGACGGAGACGACGGGCTGGCGCGCAGCCGGCACAGGGCCGCAGATCATTCGACTGCACTTCGACGAGCCGTTGACCATTCACCGGATCGAGTTGCACTTCATCGACCGGACAGCCGAGCGTTCGCAGGAGTTTGCGATCTTCGCAGGCTCGGGCACGGACCTGCGCGAGGTCGTACGCCAGCAATTCACGTTCAGTCCCGGCGGATCGACCGAAGAGCTTGAGGACTACGCCGTGGCGCTCGACGGAGTGACCATAATGGAGCTGAAGATCGACCCCGACCGCAGCCACGATCCAAAGCAGAGCCAGAACTACGCATCGCTCGAGAGCCTGCGGCTGGCCTGAACGCTATGCTGGTCGGAGTGATCTCAGACACCCATGGGCTGCTGCGGCCCGAAGCCGTGACGGCGCTGGCCGGAGCAGAACATATTCTTCACGCCGGGGATGTAGGTGATCCGCGCATTCTCGACGCGCTGCGAGAGATCGCCCCGGTGACTGCAATTCGCGGCAATGTAGATCAGTGGGGCGAGTGCGCCGAGCTTCCTGCAACGGACGTGGTCGAGTTGGACGGGCGGCTGTTTTATCTGGTGCATTCGGTAACGGATTTAGATATCAACCCCGTTGTGGCTGGAGTGGCGGCGGTCGTCAGCGGGCACTCGCATAAGCCTTCGGTCGAAGCGCGAGATGGTGTGCTCTATCTGAATCCGGGCAGCGCAGGCCCGCGACGGTTTAATCTGCCCGTAACCATAGCCTTCGTGACAGTGGGTGAAGCTGGAGTTGATGCCCGGATCGTAACTCTGCTCCCGGGTACATCCAGTTGAGTGCCGGTTGAAAGGGCACGGTGTCAGCCCCCGAGGATGCGGCCGGGAGTTGCGCTCGACCTTCCCTAAGCCTCAGCCTCTTCCCAATACCCATGGTCCTGCAGGAAATATCCATCGTCCCAGCTATGCAGCATCGTCTTGAAGAACATCCACACCATCCGCCCATGTCCCAGCTTCTTGAAGCGCCGGTTGGTGGTCAGCACCTTGCCCCGCACAATCCGAAACCGCTGCCGCGCTACGCCTTTCGATAAGAGATAGTCCTCTGCGAACAGCGCCCGCTCATTGAACCCACCCAGCCGCCAGAACGCCTCGCGGTCGAACAGCATAAACATCCCCGTCGCAAACGGACTCACGAACGAACTCGCCCGCTGCATCAGATTATTTCCCGCATACAGTGCATCGTCGAAGAACCCGCCATGTCTGCACGCAATATTCGTCGTCGCCAGGTGCAACTCTCTCCGCGTCATCTTCCACAATGCCCGCCGCAGCAGCGTCGGCTCCGGGAACTCCACATCCGCGTCCAGAAATAGCACAAAACGGGTCGTCGCCAGCCGCGCTCCCGCGTTCCTCCCCACCGCAGGCAGCCCCCCCGGAATTACCTCGACCTTCAACCGGTTGCGAAAACTCAGCGCCACCTCCACCGTGCCATCGCTCGACCCGGCATCCGCGACAATCACCCTTGTCTGCGCCATGCCTACATAGTCCTGCCTGCAAAGCGACTTCAGCAGTTTAGGCAGCATCTTCACTTCATTCTTCGCAGGAATCACAATTGTCAGCTCAGCGTCCATATGCCCTCCGTACATTGGCAACATCTGACTCTCTAGCTAGTTTGACGAACCTGCTCCACCATCATGTAACCCCATCTTGAATTTTCAGCAAATTCCGCACCCCGGTCTTCCTTTCATCAACATCCGCCGCACCGATAAAGGCGTTGCTTTTGCAGTCGCATTACTTTTACCCTCGCCATTATTGTCATCCTTCGCCGCAAACGGCGGATCTGCTTTTGCCCTCACCGAATCGGCACCATCCATCCCACCCATTAAAACTGATAAACTTAACTTTCCCGCGAACAGCCTGAATCACCCCCTCAGCGCGCCTCTCGCGGCAAGGAGATATCGTCATGGCAGACCACACCACCAACGGCAACTTCGCCTCATCCTCCCTTCGCCTCAAGACCGGCCTGGCCGAGATGCTCAAAGGTGGCGTCATCATGGACGTCATGAACGTCGAGCAGGCACGCATCGCCGAAGAGGCCGGTGCCATCTCCGTCATGGCGCTCGAGCGCGTCCCCGCCATGATCCGCGCCGAAGGCGGCGTCGCCCGCATGGCCAACCCCAAGCTCATCAAGGAGATCGTCGCCGCCGTCTCCATCCCCGTCATGGCCAAGGCGCGTATCGGCCACTTTGCCGAAGCCCAGGTGCTCCAGACCCTCGGCGTCGACTTCATCGACGAGTCCGAAGTCCTCACCCCCGCCGACGAGGTCTACCACATCGACAAGCACGCCTTCACCACTCCCTTCGTCTGCGGAGCCCGCAACCTCGGCGAAGCCCTCCGCCGCATCGCGGAAGGCGCAGCCATGATCCGGACAAAAGGAGAACCGGGGACCGGCGACGTCGTTCACGCCGTCCAGCACATGCGCCAGATCGTCCGCGAGATCAAGGCCCTCACCGTTCTCGACGACTCCGAGCTCTACAACGCCGCCAAGGTCCACGGCGCTCCGTACGAACTCGTCCGCATGGTAGCCAAAGCTGGCAAATTGCCCGTTCCCAACTTCAGCGCAGGCGGCATCGCCACCCCCGCCGACGCTGCTCTCATGATGCAGCTTGGAGCCGAATCCATCTTCGTAGGATCAGGCATCTTCATGAAGGAGCGCGCCACCCCGCTCGACGTCGAAAACGATCCCAGGGAGCGTGCCGAAGCCGTCTCCCGCGCCAAGGCCATCGTCATCGCCACTACCCACTTCAACGACCCCAAGATCGTAGCCGAAGCCAGCGAAGCCGTCACAGGCACCATGAAGGGCCTCGCCGCAGCCGCCATCGAAGAGCGCGACCTCATGCAGACTCGCGGCTGGTAATTCCTGCCTTTAGCAATAAAACCCTAAAGAAAACCCTAAAGCGGTCACGATTCTGAATCGTAGCCGCTTTTTTTGTGTCTTATCTTCAAGCGCGTGTCCACCGCTCAGAAAAAGGCACTGTTCCGCCATGCCCCACCAGTTCTCTACCCTGACCTTCACCGGCGACGTAGCCGAGGTCCAGCGCGAGATGGGCAGCCGCCCGGCAAACGAAAAACTCACCGAACGCGGCCCCGCCAACGACACCTTCGGCCCCTATGAGCGCGCCTTCATCGCCGCCCGCGACAGCTTCTACCTCTCCACCATCGGAGCCACCGGCTGGCCCTACATCCAGTTTCGCGGAGGCCCCACCGGCTTCCTCAGCATCCGCGACGACCGCACCCTCGCCTACGCCGACGTCACCGGCAACCGTCAATACATCACCACCGGAAACCTCCGCGGCAACCAGCGCGCCGCGCTCTTCCTCATGGACTATCCCCACCAGACCCGCCTCAAACTCCTAGCCAACGTCGAAGTCATCCCGTGGAGCAAAGCGCCCGGCTGGAAGTCTGAACTCAAGCTCTCCGAGCGCAGCCGCCCCGAGCGCGTCGTCCTCCTCCACCTCGCCGCCTTCGACTGGAACTGCCCGCAACACATCCCCCAGCGCTGGACCATCGAAGAGCTCAAACAAACTACATTCTTCGAGCGCATCGAATCTCTCGAACAAGAGGTACGCACCCTCAAAGTAGCACTCGCAGAGGCGCAAAAGCCTCATCCCTAGCGCCCCTCCGCTAATACTGCAAGGCAAAAGCCGCCGGCAGAAGCACGACTATTGTCTTCCCCTGCCAATACCCTACGATCCCCCGCGCGCTCACCTTCCGGTCCCTTTCGATCTCTTCCTCGTCGCTATGCTCGGCATAAAACTCCTTCGCCCCGGCCTCCGTCGCGAACACGATAAAGTCGTCCGGATGCTGCGCAACATCCCGGCGAAGACTCTCCCGCATCGTCCTTGCATCGTCGGTTCGATTCGCAGCGACGAGCTTTCCCGCCGCGATCTTCGGATTCACCCGAAGCGTCACCGAACCCCACGCATTCGCGCCAATCAGCAGCACCCCTGCGCCCAGCCACACCCAAACCCCTGCAACTCGCATGACTCTGATATATCGCGCCGCCCTTCCTCTCGATATTCCCCGAAGGATGTAGCGCGTCATCCCCCAACCGGCCGCCCTTCTTATTCCAATCGTCCCCAGGCCGGCAGAACGCCACACTCTCTCGGATAAAATTGAATCAACCATGCCCAAAGCCATCACCATCGGCGTCCTTGCCCTGCAAGGCGCATTTGAAGCCCACGCCAAAGCCCTCGAATCCCTCGGTGTCACCGCAAAGCTCATCCGCACACCCGCCGAGCTCAAAGACCTCGACGGCCTCATCATCCCCGGCGGCGAGTCCACCACCTTCCTCAAGTTTCTCGAGCGCGATGGCTTCCTCGGCGCCCTGCAATCCTTTGTCGAGACCACCCCCACCTTCGGCACCTGTGCCGGAGCCATCCTGCTGGCGAAGCACGTAGAGAACCCCGCCCAGAAGTCCCTCGCCGTCCTCGACATCACCGTCGAGCGCAACGCTTACGGCCGCCAGATCGACTCCACCATCCTCACCGCCCCCACCAAACTCGAAGGCGGCCCGCTGGAGATGGTCTTCATCCGCGCCCCCCGCATCACCCGCGCCGGCGCCGCCGTCGAAACCCTCGCCGAACGCGACGGCTTCCCCGTCCTCGTCCGCCAGGGCCACCTGCTCGCCGCCACCTTCCACCCCGAGCTAAGCGCCGATCCCCGCGTCCACCAGCTCTTCCTCAACCTCATTCAAAGCCACGCCAACTCAGAACGCGCCCGGAAAAGTTAGAACTTGTCATCCTGAGCGAAGGCGCAGCCAAGTCGAAGGACCTGCGGTTTACTACGAAGGGCCACCCGCCCCATCCTTGCGCTCTTCAGGCAACGTGCGTCTTCAAAAAAGCCAGCGTCCGCTTCCGCGCCAACACAGCAGCATCCGCACGATACGAATTCGGGTCCGCATCGCGGTTGAACGCATGCCCCGCACCCTCGTAGAGATAAAGCTCCACCTCCGGGTGCGCCGCTCGAACCGCATCGATCTGATCGGCCCCGATATGCGCATCGGCGCTCCCGATATGCAGCATCACCGGACAGCTCGGCTCCTCCTTCGCATACCTCCCGATCCCGCCGGGATAGTAGCCAACGCAGCACGAAGGCTGCATCTTCAGCGTCTCGCCCCGCGTCGCCGTCAGCCAGCTCATCAGGCCGCCATAACAAAACCCCACCACGCCGATCCCCTTGCCCGTGGCCCTCGCCACCTCATACGCCGCCGCGACGTCCAGGAGCGATGTCTCGGGATTCAGCTTCTTCCATAACTCGCCCGCCTTCTTGGCATCCTCGCCGTCGTATCTGAGGTCGACCCCAGGCTCATAGCGGTCAAACAGCGCAGGCGCAACCACCACAAACCCATCCTTCGCATATCCATCCGCCACGCTGCGTATGTGCGCGTTGACGCCGAAGATCTCCTGCACCAGCACCACCGCTCCAATCGCCTCCCCTGCCGGACGCGCAACATATGCACTCAGTTCATGCCCATCCGACGCCTTCAACTTCAGCCACTCGCTCATATCCTCTCCATTCCGCACGACCAATACGACCCTGCCTTTTGTCTTGTCATTCCCCAGCGAAGCGGAGGAATCTGCTGTAAGGGTGCCTGTACACCATGGAAAACGCCGCTCTAAAACGGACGCTCACAAGATAGATGCAGGCTCACCGTCTCCCGTCCACCGGTCTCTCCGAATAGGCCTTGATCTCCCCCGTCCAGCGAAGAAACCGCAGCAATTGCTTCTTCTCTTTCCAGAAAAGTCCCCAAAAATCCCTCAGCCGCACCGTATCCGCGCGCTGCCCCGAGTACGTCTCAAGCCGCCAGCGAAGATAAGGACTGCGCCACGGCCGCAGCCTGTTACCTCGCGTAGCACTCCACAAAAACCTGATTGCGCCCATCACTCGACCCGCCCCAACAAGTATCCAGACAAGTATAAAGAAACAAGGCATCCCTCCCACAGCAGCACCGAAGGTGCGATCCATACCAGCCCAGGTCAACCCCCTGGGGATACTAGTTTTTAGATGGCCGTTCGATGTGGTCGATAACGAGGGTGTCCATGGGGACCTTGATCTCTCGGAGTTTCAGACCAATTGGCTGTAAATCCCAAGAGAGGGTTGAGCCAGAGTCGTCATCTCCGGGGAGAGGGACGGGGCGGTGCAGGACGAGGTCATACTTGCCATTGAGGCCGGTGTGGTCCTGAACTGTGAGGCGAGGGTAGGAGAAGGTGGATAGGTACCAGCTGAGTTTCTCCATGGTGACGCCGTAGAACCGGACGGTATGTCCCTCGTCTTCGTTCAGGATAGTGCCGCCATCTGGCAGTCGCATGCCGCCGGCAGGGATGGTTTCGTCGATTGGTGTCGGCCTGAACTGCGGGCCGCGTTTGCCAACCACGAGAATCAGGCCCGGACCTCGTTCGGAATGCGATGCACTACGAGCTTGCAGCGGTCCGCGAGCATGGACTGCAACATGGTTCGAAAGATCTTCTCCTGCTCCAGCGAGCTTCCCTGCTTCTGCCAGGCGGGGAGATCGGCGGAGGAAACCTTCGCGTTGATGTCATACTGCTCCTCGCTTACCCAGGAGGGCGCTCCCTTGAGGCGATCAGACGTCCAGCTTGCCATGCCCTGTGGAAAGTACGCGATCATGATGGTGGACCAAATTGTCTGGTTCAAAGCGCGGTAGCCGTCGGGCTGGATGCCCCAGGTAATGGATGCAGCACCGTTTGCTCTTGGTTTGCTGGGACGGACTGAAACAACATCGAAGGTCAAGGTATTCGATTTATCGAGTGCGCGT
>Ga0207667_10009823_pt1 | contig 11245 bp, 9 predicted proteins | sample KBSCornC52_FD_184301 | JGI IMG/M metagenome (GOLD analysis project Ga0207667, IMG submission 184301) | Corn rhizosphere microbial communities from Kellogg Biological Station, Michigan, USA - KBS Corn C5-2 (SPAdes) (version 2) | ecosystem: Host-associated > Plants > Roots > Rhizosphere > Soil ...
TCGAACCGACAGCAAGCCCGCGCGCTCCTACGCACGTCGCGCTTTGGCGTCCGCGGCGTGGGCTCCCTCCCCCGCGCGCGGCGGCTTTGCGCCGCGTCCGGGGTTGAGGGGCCCGGCGCGCGCAGCATCCCGCAGGGATGCGAGCACGTACGGCCGTTTCGCGCCGTCGATCGCGAGGAGCAGCCCTGATCTCTGCGGCTCGGTGGTGAGTCCGGGAGCCGTCTCTCGCATCCCTGGCCCTCACTCAGCCGCACTAAGGCGTCGTGACTTTTGCTGTCATCGAACTCGGCTGGCGTGCGCGGCGTGGGCTCCCTCCCCCGCGCGCGGCGGCTTTGCGCCGCGTCCGGGGTTGAGGGGCCCGGCGCGCGCAGCATCCCGCAGGGCTGCGAGCACGTACGGCCGTTCCGCACCGCACAATGCACGGAGCAGCCCCCGCCCTGGCATTTCGTTGCGAGATGTTGCGGCAGGACGAAAAGCGCACGGCCGGGCGTTGCTCTCGACAGCACGGCAATGCTCCGTGCTGTCCCGAAATATGAACGCCCTCGACGGTCTGCTCAAAATGCTCGCCTTGCATCAAGCCGATGAGCTGCGGCTCGGCGTCGAGCGAGCTCCGGTGCTGCTCAGCCGCGGCGTGCCGAAGAATTTCACGCTCGCCGAAACGGGCGAGCGCGTGCTCCGGCAAATGCTCGGCTCGCTCTTGTCGCCCGAGGTGGAGCGCGGGCTGGCGCGAGGCGGCGCGGTCGCCGCCACGTACGGCGCGGGCGAGGTCGGGGTGTATCAGGTCCAGTTCCTGCCGCGCGGCCCGGGCGAAACCGGCTTCGACGTCGTCCTGAGCAATTCTCCGCCGCCCGAGCCGGAGCCGGTGGAAACGGCGCGACCAAGCCTCGGCGCGGTCGAAGCGACATCGCGCTCCCACGCGGCTCGGCCCTGCGCCGCGCTCGAAGCGCTGCTCGCGCAAGCGGTCGCACTGCGCGCGAGCGACGTGCATGTGCGCGACGGCGAGCCGGCGTATGCCCGCGTCGACGGTCGCCTAGTTCCGCTCAATGGCGGCCCGCACCTCACCGCTGAGTTGCTCGGCGATGCGCTCGCGGTGCAAGCCCAGAGTCGCGACCTTTCGCTGGCCAGTCCGAGCGCTGGGCGGGTGCGCCTGCACGCATTTCGCGCCGGCGGCGCGACGGCGATCGCCGTGCGCGTGTTGCCACCGGTCGTGCCCCGGCTGTCGAGTCTCGGTTTTCCGGTGGATTTGTCGGACCTCGCGTTGCTGCCGAGCGGGCTCGTGCTCCTCACCGGGCCCACCGGCTCGGGCAAGAGCACCACCGCGGCGGCGCTGTGCCAAGAAGCGCTGCGCCAACGCTCGGCGGTCCTGCTCACGCTCGAAGATCCGGTCGAATACGCGTTCGACACGCGCTCGACCGAGAGCGTCGTGCGCCAACGCCAAATCGGCGCGGACGTGGCCGATTTCGCGACCGGCCTGCGCGACGCGCTGCGCGAAGATCCGGATCTGCTCCTAGTCGGAGAAATGCGCGACGCAGAGTCGATCAGCCTGGCCTTGACCGCCGCCGAGACCGGGCACCTGGTGTTTGCCAGCTTGCACAGCCGCAGTGCTGCTTCTGCCATCGAACGCATCGTGGATACTTACCCGGCCGCGCGCCAACATCAGCTGCGGATACAACTCGCCGATTCGCTGCGCGCGATCGTCGCGCAGCGGCTGCTGCCTCGCGCGCAGGGTAGCGGCCGCGTCGTGGCGCTCGAGGTCTTGCGCAAGAACGCGGCCGTCGCGAACTTGATCCGCGAGGGCAAGCTGCCGCAGCTCGTGAACGTCATGCAATCTTCGCGCAAGGACGGCATGCTCCAACTCGAGCGCAGCTTGGCCGAGCTCTGCCGTTCCGGTGCGGTCGAGGAGCGGACCGCGCGTGCGGCCGCGAACGACCAAGAAGCGTTGAGCGAGTATCTGCGCGGCGCCAAATAGCGCCGCTCATTGTTGATTGCAGGGGTCGCCGCCCATGGCGTGCGGGCAGTGCTCGGTGGGCGCGTCGTCTTTCAAGGCGGCTGCCACGTGATAAGTGCGGCAAAACACGTTATTTCCCACGAAGCAGGAAGGCGCCACCGTGGCCGAGGACGAGTACTGGACGGGGCCCGCCGGATCTTGCGGCAAGCCGGTGCAGGCCGAGAGACATGCGGCCGAATCAGCGAAGTAACTCGGCTCCAAATTGCCGGCGGTGGAGGCAGGCGTGCACGTGGCTTGCATCAGCGAGCAGTACGAAATGCAATCGGAGCCGCAGCGGCCTTCACCGAGCGGTCCGGCCGATTTGCAGTACACGAACGGCTCACTCTGCGCGAACTCCGCCTGCCGGATCCGGCACTCGACGCTGTTCACGTTTTCGTCCCCAGTGGAGCCCGGGGGCAGCCGCTTACATACCTCGATGCATTGGTCGAAGCTGAGGTACTGCTCGTACTGGCCCTTGCAGTTGCTGGTCACCGCGTCGCAGTAGCTTTCGCATCTGCTCGGCATCCCGGGCGCGCCCGCAGCGCTCATACTGCCCGCGGACGAGTCGCTGCCGCCGTGCGGGCCGGCATCGGAACCGCCGGCCGCGCTGCCGCCGCTGGTTTGGCCGCCATTGGCTGCCGGGCTCGAGCCCGCGCTGGTGCTGCCGGCTCCGCCCCCGAGCCCCGCCGAGCCACCGACCAAAGCGGAATCGACGCGGGCATCTTCGATGCCCAAAACCTGCGCGCACGCCCCGCTCGAGAGCAAGGCGGCGAGGGCGAGCGCCGAGCGAGCCCATCGCGTCGAGTTCACCACACACCTCGCAGCGCGAGATTGAACGCGGCAAGCTCGGTCTGCCGCGCATCGCCGCGCGGCACGACGCGGGCGGGCGCGGTCGCCACGAGCGTGATGCCGCTGCCGATCATCAGCGCGCCGCTCACGGTGGCGATGGTCGAAAGTGCGCCGGCCGTCTTGGCACTCTCGCGCTCTGCCACTCCGCTCGGCGTACAGGCGTTCGGGTCATCTGCGCGACAATCTCCCTTCGACTGCTTGTTCAGCGAGTAGGCGCGGTAGCCGAAGAAGCCGCCCGCCACGACCGCGACGATGCCTGCCGCGCCCATCACGTAACCGACGGTGCGCTGCGCCGAGCCGTTCGCAGGCGCCGTGCCGAGCGAACTTGGCCCGGCTTTGTTCGAGCTCAGATCCGGCGGGGCGTCGGCGAGCTGCGGCACCTCGACGCTTTGAGTGGCCGGGCCTTCCAGCACCTTGATCTGCAGGTGCCACGGCTTTTTGCCCGGCGCGCGCGCCTCGAGCCGCGTCACGCCCGGATCTACGGGCAACGGCGCGTTCCAGGAAGCGCTCGGCACTGCGCTGTCGTTGATGCGCAGCTCGAGCCCGGGCACGCGGCGCGCGGCCGGAACCTTCAATTCCAGCTTCGACAGGTGTGCTTCCAAGTTTGCCGCGCGCTCCTGAGCAATGCGCTCGCGATCGGGTTGATTCGCGCGCCGTGCGGCGTCTGCTGCTTCGTGGAATAGCGCCCAGGCGCTCGCGCTCCGCCCCGCCTGGTCGTAACAATCGGCCAGGTAGAGCATGGTGCCGAGCCCGGCGTCGAGCTCTTGGCTCGCGGCGAACTTTTCGCACGCTTCGGCGTACCGGTGCTGATCCATGAGCTCGGTGGCTTGCTGAAAGAGCCCCTCGGCGGCCGCGCGCTGCGTCCCGGTCGGTTCTGCTAGCGCAGTTCCCGACTGGAGCAGCAGCGCAATGCCCAGCCCGTGAGCGATGTGGGAAAATCGCGCGCGGCAGATCATGGCACTGCAGCGGTGAAACCGGTGACGGTGGTTCCGGTCATGTCGCCCGATTTCGAGTCGGTCACGGCTCGATACAGCGGAGCGCCTTTGTATGCGACCTGCAATCCGGCCGCGCCTCGCGCAAACACGCCAAAATCAGCTACGTTGAGCGAGGTGACGACCGACAGACTGGTTTTGTCGAACGGTTCGAAGGAGTCGAGGCAAGCGCCGCTGCAGGCACTGACGGGCTCGACGTTGCCCATGCCAGGGTGATCGGCGGCCGAGACGTACAAAGTGTGACCACCCGCGTCGGCCAGGTATTTCGCGGTGCCGATCTTCATGATCACGACCGCCGGCGGATTCAGTTGCGCGATGTGCCACGTCTTGCCCTTGCCTTGGCCGGTGACTTGGCCGAGCGCCAGATCGGCTTTGTTGTAGTAGAGCGGCCAGCCGCGGTACGTGGTCTGCGAGCTGCCATCGGCGCGCTGAATCGAGCCAAACCCTTGCGCGTCGATGCCCGCGGCGAGCACGCGCGCTCCGGCATCGAACGGCGGCCAGGTGAGTGCGCAGTCCGTCACACACTGCGAGACCGGAGGCGTATTGCAATCGCCGGGCAGATCGCCGCCGTAGGTGTAGAGGGTTCGTCCGGTCGCGTCCGCCAGGTAATTGCCGACGAACGGGCTCAGCTGCAAAGTAACGGTCGGCGCAGGCTGTGCGGACTCGCCGCCTGCTCCGCCTTCTGCGCTCGCGCCGGGCGCAGTGTAAAAGGTGCACGGGGTGTTCACCACGCCGGTTCCGGCGGTTCCGCCAGTTCCGCCGGTTCCGCCGCTGGTTCCGCCACTACCGCTGCTGCCACCGCCAGTTCCGCCCTGCGTATCCGGCGCGCCGCCCGCGTCGTCCCCAGCTTGCCCGAGCGCGCCCGGCATGCCGCCTTGCGTGAGTTGCGCGCCAGCGCCGGCTGCCGTGCTGCCGGAGGCAGCGGGCATCGTGCCGCCAGTGGTGCTGAGCTCACCGCCGCTGCCGGCGCTGTCTGGGGTGGTGATGCCGGCTTGGTCATTGACGCAGCCGGCGAAGAGCGCGAGCGCGGTTAGACCGGTGACGAGCAGTGGACGAGCCGCAGTGATTCGGTACAGTCGAAGCTTAGACATCCTCAGTTTCCCTTTCCTCTCGTTGGCAAAGTAAAAATCGTCAGTGGCGTCCGCCGAAAGTGCCCCGGTCCCACGCATTCGCAGATGGCGCGGCGGCGGGTGTGGCCGGCGAACTCGGCGCTACGGCAGCCGCGGGCGGCACGCTCGCCAAAGGGGCTGCTTGGCCCACGCTGCTCGTCGCGCCCGGACGGATTGCGCGCACGCCTTTGTGATCGTGTGACGAGTGCTTGTCGTTCTTGTGCTCGTCGGCGTCCGGCTCGGACGCTTGTGCGCTGCTAGCGGGCGCAGATACCACCGGCGAAACGACGGGCGCGGGCGGCAACACCAAGGAAGCCATCGGCACTGGGCTCGACGCTGCAGCGTGGCTGGAGCCTGCCGGTGTTCGCGCAAATTGCGCCAACACGGCCAGCGCAAGGATCGAGCATGCCCCGCCCAGCGCAACCAATTTGCGCCGCGAGATCTTGCTTGGGGTCGTCGCGGCGACCACTGCGGGCGCCCAGGGCACGATTGCGGGCGCGGGCTGCGGGGTGCCCCAGCTGGACGAGCGCATGCTCGGCGAATCGCCCTGATCGATCGCGATCGCGCGCAGCGTGCCCGCGCTGATGCCCGATTCGCCGCGCTGGCGATCGAGCATCTCTTGTGCCGCGCGCAGCGCTGCGCGGCGCTCCGACGCACGCGGGCCGAACAGCTGCTTCAAATACTCGGCCACCTCCACCTCGAAGCTTGCTTCGAGCGGGCCGGGCATCGCGTCTTCGAGCGCGGTCAGCATTTCATTGGCCGAGGAAAAGCGCTGCTCCGGATCCTTCGCCAGCGCCTTGAGCACGACCTCCTCCAGGCTCGCGGGATAGTCGGGTAGGAATGCGCTCGGCGGTGTGGGACCGCGTTCGGCGCAAATGTTCTGGATTGTCTCGGCGGGGTGAGAGCCGCGAAACGGATGTTTGCCGGTAGTGATTTGGTAGAGCAGGATGCCGAGCGCGAACAGATCGGTGCGGGCGTCCACGGCATGGCCGCGCACTTGCTCCGGCGCCATGAACGCGAATTTGCCTTTCACCTCGCCGGCTTCGGTCAAGCCGGAGACGCGGCTCGTGGCTTTGGCGATGCCGAAATCGACCAATTTGGCCGTGCCCGAGAAGGTGACCAGCAGATTTTGCGGTGAAACGTCGCGGTGCACCACGCCGAGCAGCGCGCCGTTTTCGTCTCGCAGCGTGTGCGCTGCGTACAGGCCCTTGCACGCTTGACCGATCAGATTGACCGCGATCGGCAACGGCACGCCGCCGCTGGCCGCCGCTTTCGACATCACCGCATTGAGCGGCTCGCCGTCCACCCATTCCATCACCAGATACAGAGTGCCAGCGTGCTCGCCGAGGTCGATCGTGGTGACCACGTTGGAGTGGTGGATCTGCGAGGCCAGATAGGCCTCTTCCAGAAACATCTGCTCCATGCGCGTGTTGTCGATCGCGCCGGACAGGATGGTCTTGATGGCGACGAGCTTCTGAAACCCCCGCGTGCCGTGCAGCCGAGCCGCCCACACTTGGGCCATGCCGCCCTTGGCGATGGGCAGGAGCAACTCGTAGCGACCGAGTGCGGCACCCGAGGTCAGTTCCAGTGGCGAGTCGTCGGACATTTTCTTGGGGTTCCTGGTCTCCGCGGAGGTTTGTGCTCGGGCCGAGGGGTTGCAGGCGAGCGCAGCTGCGGCGCTCGCCTGCTCTTCACCGCTCTCAGCCGTGCGTTCGCCAGGCGTTGAGTGGATGATCGGGTCCCTTCGAGGGGTGTGGCCGATCGTTGAGGAAATCCTCCAAAATCTGCTCGCGCGCAGGGAGGAACTGGGTGGTGAGCGCGTCCGAGATGCGATAGCGGAGCTCGCCCGAGACGAGCTCGGTTTCGCGCTCGCTGACGTGGGTGAAGCCGAGTGAGAGCGGCCAAGTGACGCCGCCGCCGAGCGCCGCGTTGTTGCTCAAGTGGTGGCAACCCGCGCACGACAAGGCCTGCGCACGTTGCACGATGTCGTCGGGAGTCAGTGAGCTGCCGAGTGCACTGAGCTGAGCCTGCAGCGCGGTGCGCAGGGTGCTCGGGCCAGCGCCGAACTGGTCCGGGTAGTAGCGCATCTCGCTGGCGGTCGTGCCGGAGGCCTGACTCTGTCCGGTGTTGAACGAGTCGGTCATCGAGATGTCGAGACCCGCCACGCTCCCGGCGTTCAGGTTGGCAACTTGTGAGGGGAAGAAGGCCTGGAATGCGGCGGCCGTCGGGAGCGGCGAACCGGCGGCGAACAGCGGCCCGAAGGCGTTGTTCTTGTCGGTCACGGGTGTAAACCTGAGGGCGGTGCAGCCGCTCGCGCTGCACGTTCGCAGCAGCTTGAACTCGCGCAGCGACCAGCCGGTGCTGGTATTCGAGAACTGGTTGGTCCGGATTTGGCCAGCGCCGAGCGCGTTGTCTCCGTAATTGCCGATCGACACGACCGGCACTACGTCGCCTTGGCCGTTGAAATAGAAGGCCTCGAGCGCGCTCGCTCGCGCTTGGATGTCGTTTTGGCCGGTCAAGTCGGCCCAGGTGCTGACGATTTGCTGGCAGCCCTTCAAGCCTTGCTGGGGGTGAGGATTGGGCAGCGCAGCCTCGAAGATCAACAGGTTGCGATCAGAAGTCGACGCAATGCCCGATTGCTTGGCATACACGATGCGATACTCGCCGCAGTGCGCGCCGTTCTCCGGCGCTTGGTCGAAGCGATTGAAGAGCCCAATCGGCAAGTATGCACAGGCGCTCGCCGGGGCGAACGGATCGCAACTTGCTTGCGCGCCCTCGGCGCCGTTGCGACAAAGATACGGGTAACCATTCAAAGTGGAGATGCCGGCGCTGACCGCGTCGTCGCAGTGTGGGCCGGCGTAGGTGCCAGGATTCGGGTTCTGAGTGTCCCACCACTGTTGAAACAGCTGCGTGGCGGTGAGGCCCGGTACGCCGCTTTGCTGAGCGAGCTGAGTCAGCACGCGCTCGAGCGAGAAGCGACTCAATATCGTCTGTTCCGTAACTGCTAGTGATCGTCGTGGGTCGACTGTGATAACTTTGACTCCCTCTGTTCTGGAATCGATTCCAGGCTCGGTTGTTTGTATCGCGCAGCCCACAATGAGACACGCGATACAGCCCTGTAGCGCGACGGCGGCGAGTGGCGGTTTTCGTCTATGCAATGCCGACTCCTTGGCTATTTGACCCCTAGTGGCGGCGAAACTCGCCACCACCCACGCAGTCGAATCATCGAAAAATGATTTTTCTGCGTGGTGCTTTCATAACGGCGTCGAGTCATCTCCACTAAAGCAGATTTCGTTATTTTTGTGTGCGGACACGCGTTGAGGGGAGTGCCGCACCCTCGCGCACAGTCGTCGTGTTCGAATGTATCGAATTGAGATCACGCTAATGCTCTTCGCGCGCGCACCGTTTCGTGGGCGGGATGGTGAAGCAGATGGCGGTGATCGAATCACACGCGGCGAGTGACGCTCGGTTCGTGAGCTCGGTGGTGCGTGGCTTTCGGCGCGGTGGTCGGTCATTCGTACCACTGGTCATTTTTGCGATCGCGGCTTGTAGCTCGCGCGCAGAGAGCGGCGCGCCGAGCGCTGCGGCCGGAGCATCCGGCACGACCAGCGCCGTCGACAACGGTTGGTGCGCGACCGATCGCGTGCTTTCGCACAAATGCCGGCGCTGCCATCAAGAACCGCCATTGAACGGCGCGCCGTTCTCGCTGCTGAGTTATGAAGACACGCAAGTCATCGATGGTCGCGGCAAGCCGCGCTTTCAAAAGATGGCGGATGCCGTGGCGTCTGCATATATGCCGCCGCAGTTCTTGAACTTGACTCCGCCGGTCGAGCCGCTGACGGACGAAGAGCGCATGACCTTGCTCGATTGGTGCGCTGCCGGCGCGCACGCCGCTGACGGCGCGGCGTGCGACGGCGGAACTTGACGCGCGCGCCGCGCGCGTGGCGGCCCAGCACGCGCCCACGTTGCGGTTGCGACGCTGCGCGAGCTTGGAAGCGATTTTCGAGCGGCGTGCTCCGGTGTCGGCTTGCCCGCAAAGTCGCGCTGCGACGCCGAAGGCTAGGACGCGGCGCGCCCGCTCTCGGTGACCATCCCAAATCCCAAATCCCAAATCCGCGATACCAATGGCGCAGGGCGAAGCTCTGGCGCACTGCGACAAGGCTGGGTAATGCGCGGGCTTTGGCGCGCGAGTTGCGGCTCGAGTCGCTGAGTCATAAGCTCGCGTGATGCGGCGGGAGTTTGCGGGGGACACTCGGTTGGTCGAAGCGGCGAGTGGTCGGCTTGGTCTCACTCGACGCAAGTGGCGCCCGACGGTGCTCACGGCCGTGCTGGCACTGGCTGCGCAGGCCTGCGATTGGCGCTCAGGCAGCAGTTCGCCGACCGCCGTGAGCGCGAACGACGCAGGCGGCTCGGACGGCGGCAGTTCGTCGACGGTCGGGGTCGGCGGAAGCTCGAGCCTGAGCTTCGGCGTCGGCGGTGAACTCACGATCAGCTTCGGTGGCGGCCCCGTCGAGGCAAGCGGCGGCGGCGGAGCGGGCCCGTTGCCCCCGTGCGCGGTTCCCGGTAGCCCGCTCGCTGAGCAGGCGGTGGGTCCGATCGGCCGCCAGCGCGTGTTCTACAGTTGGACGACGGACGAGCAGGTCGCGGAGCTGCGCGCCGGCGGCCCGCTCTTCAGCCGCAGCGAGAGCCCCGGCAAAGGCCGCGGCCTGGCGATGACGGAGCTTGCCTCGTTCGCAGAAAACGCCTCCTCGCTCGAACAAATCTTGGCCGGAAAGCTGGCGAGCACCGTGTTCGAGAAAGCGCGCTTTGCCTGGACCAACCCGTGGGCGACCGTGCTCGGCTGGCCCGGCGAAACGTATGGCAATCAGCTGCTCGAAATCGAGCTCAAGCCCGAGGCCTGGATCGCGATGTTCAGCGGCAATAGCTTGCTCGTGTTCGACGGCGAAGGGCAGAACGTGCCGATCGCGCAAGCTCAAGCGAGCCCCGGGCGGATCGGCGCGATTTTTTTCATGGCCTCGGGAAGTCCGAGCACGGGCGCGTGCGGCGACGGCAGCTTTTCGCGTGGCGGGGTCGGATTTCGCGAGTTCGTGCTGGGCAGCATGCAAATGGTGCAAAGCTGGTCGCTCGCGACGCCAGCGATTGCCGCGCGTTTGGCCAGCGACATCGCGGCGCTCGAAGCGTTCCAGAAAGATCTGCCGTGTCTGCCGATCCCGGATCGGACGGCCTGGACGGACGGGCTGGTCTGCGCCTGGGCGCTCGGCGCTTCGGACCCGAGCCCGCTCGCCGATTACGGCTTTGCGCTCGGCATTCCGAGCGAATTTTATTGGCCGAACAGCGACAACCTGAGCGCGCTGATCGCCGCCTTGCGCATGAACGCGCAGAGTGGCGAGCCGCTGATCGTCACTCCTCCGGGTTAACGTGCGCGTGGTCACGAAAGAGATCGCGCTCGCCCAGCTCGGTGAGCACCGAAAGGCGCTGCTCGGTGGCGAGCTGAAATGCGTGATGTGCGCGCTTTCGGCCCGCGAACAGGCTCGCGAGCGTGTGGCCGAAAGCGCGCACGCGGTGGTGCTACTGGACCGTTTTGCGTGTCGCTACGGTCACCTGATGGTCATTGCCAAGCAGCACGTCGAACGCGCGAGCGAGCTCAGCTGGCCGGTGTATTCGGAGATTCAGCGGCTCGTTTTCGACGCCACTCGGGCCGTCGAACAGTGCTTCGAGCCGGCGCGCGTGTTCACCGCGACGCTCGGCGCGGCCGTCGAGTTGCCGATGACCTACGCGCACTATCACGTGCACGTGATCCCCGTCGCTGAAACGGACGAGCGAGCGCGGCCCGCGCGCGTGCTCAGTTGGTCCGAAGGCGTGCTCGTGTACGATGACGCCGAGGCCGAGCGCGTCTGCCAAAAGCTCAGGCTGGCCTGGCCGCGCTCGAGCAGCTGAGCCAGAGCGCCGCTCGAAGTCGAGCGCGCGCTCGATCGCACGGAGGCTCCCGAGCGCTCGAGCTCTCGCATGAGAGAAGGGGTTGATGGTCACGCGCCACGTCGCGTGGTGGCGCAGCCTTCGGCGTCGCGGTCCGGGGGGGAGAGGGAGAGTTCACCACCGAGCCGCAGAGAGCACAGAGATCACAGAGCTGATTTGGGGTTAGTGCGGAACTTGGCGGCGGTGGGACGGAGCGCAGCGCTGACACGCCCTGTGCGCCTTACCCCCTCAGCGCTTGTTGTCGGTTCGAGTCATGCCCCCAAAGGCGCAGGTGGCGTGACAGCCCCCCGCAAACCGCGCCGCCCAAAGCAGGGCTGGCACGCCACGTGCGC
>Ga0207667_10009825_pt1 | contig 11245 bp, 9 predicted proteins | sample KBSCornC52_FD_184301 | JGI IMG/M metagenome (GOLD analysis project Ga0207667, IMG submission 184301) | Corn rhizosphere microbial communities from Kellogg Biological Station, Michigan, USA - KBS Corn C5-2 (SPAdes) (version 2) | ecosystem: Host-associated > Plants > Roots > Rhizosphere > Soil ...
ATGGCTGCTGTTATTCTTTATATCGCCCGTACTTATATGTACAACCGGCTGTCGTAAAATAGTTGGTGTGGATCCGCCGCCCAACAGAATTACATCGGCGCAGGTATTCAGCAACGATAGTACAGCCACCCAGGCCCTCATTGGAATTTACAATCAGATCATGGGAACGTTTGGGATACTGAACGGTAATGGCACCTTGCTCTGCGGCGAATATGCCGATGAACTGGTTCCAACGCCGGTGACTGATAAAGACGAACCTTTCTTTACCGATGAGCTTACCGCAAAAGACGATCAGGTAGGCGGTATCTGGAAAAATGTTTATCAGTACATCTACTCGTGTAACGATGTGATCCAGGGTCTGGAAAACAACAAAGCTGTTTCGCAGGGGCTGCGTGATCAACTGTTGGGAGAAGCCCGTTTTCTGCGCGCCGTTGGTTATTTCTATATGATCAATTTATTCGGCGATGTTCCACTTGTAACAGTAACCGATTATACCGGTAATGCGAAAATGGGCAGAACACCGGTGCGGGATGTGTATGAACAGATCATAACTGATCTGAAAGAAGCGCAGAACCTGCTGCCCGCTAATTATTATACTAACGCAGCATATCCATATCAACGGATCCGTGCCAACAAACTGGCCGCTACGGCACTACTGGCGCGTGTATACCTGTATAAAAAAGACTGGGCTGCTGCTGAAACAGCAGCAACCCAGGTGGTGGAGTCGCCATTGTATAAACTGGAAACAGATGTACAGCAGGTATTTTTAACCACCGGCAAAGAGGTCATCCTGCAGTTCATGTCTGTTTCGCGATTTAATACAGCCGAAGGCTTTCTGTTTGTGCCGCAAAACGGCTTTGCGCCGGCCTATATTTTAACCGATTCACTGCTGGCAGCATTTGAACCGGATGATAAACGACGACAATGGATCCGTACAGATACCGTCAATGGTGTAGCATATCATTCACCGTACAAATACAGGCGCAACGACGACCGGCAGCCTTTTACCGAGTACAATACGGTTTTACGGCTGGGCGAACAGGTGCTGATACGCGCCGAAGCACGCATCATGCAAAACAATCTGGCGGGCGCAGCCGACGATCTGAGTCTGCTTCGTGCGCGGGCCTCCCTTGCAGCTATTGGCCCTTTCACGTCGCAGTCTGCCGCCATGGCCGCTCTTGAACACGAACGCCGCATCGAGCTCTTTGCCGAATGGGGCCACCGCTGGTTCGATCTTAACCGGTGGCAGCCTCAGAACAGTTCATCGCCATCTTTTACAACACGCGCCGATGAAGTAATGAGCTGTTGCAAACATCCATGGAAACCAACGGCCAAACTGTGGCCCATACCAGCCAATGAATTACAACTGAATCCCGCTCTGATCCAGAATACAGGATACTAATTTTTATCACTGAAAATAATTGGAACGGGAGCAGAAGGATAATAACCCCATTCGTATCCATGCGTGTTGCCCTGTGGACTGGTAGTGAAGATGTTCGCCGGATACAAGAATCTTAATCTGTTCAGCTCGGTCGAAACATCAGAATAGGCGCCGTTGGCTATTGTCATGTCTTCATCCATGTACCAGGTGTAATTCAGCATTACCTTGTTATTTGTCGCTGGCGCCGATGAAGCCTTGCTGGCAAATAAATGACCGGACATAACAGCACATGCAAACGCAATGGCGAAGAGGATTGCTTTTCGTTTCATAATGACTACTTTTTAAGGTTATAAAAAATAAAAAAACAGCTAATCCATACTGGTAATGCAACTGCGTAATAATGCGTAACAGGAAACAGGACAAGGGAGCAGTATAGCCCGCGGTTTAAACCCCGGGCTATACGGTAAACAACAGGAACAATAGGGCAAGAAAAGATTGGGAGGATCTCCCAAAAACCGGTCGGGTATGATATTAGTATATCTTCATATAAACAATCTTTGGCATGTTGTGACAAAAGAAAATTCAAACTTTAACGATGTCACATTGGGCAGCAATGCATTCATGGAGATTAGAGAGATGAAACGATTTGCATACCTACTGCGGTGATTAATAATTGTTAGAGGCTGGTATAGACGCCGCTAAAATGTTGAACGGTTTAAAAACGGTATAAGTAGAAACAACCCACGGGTTGCAATAAGTTATCATCTCATTTTAACTATTATTCTTCGTATATAAGTTTATCATTTTTCATACTCCGGTTCTCTGCAACACACCCTTTACGGGTTTATAAAACAGGTAGTAAAGAAAACCAGCAGCAACAATTTATTTTCCAGTAAGCTCATGCGCAGCAATTTCAGGGCGCGGCGTTTTTGACTGCGAACGGTTTTCGGACTGATATTAAGTTCCTTCGCCACCTGCTTTACGGATAAGTCCTCGAAATAGATCATTTTAAAGATGCGTCCGCATTGTCCCGGAAGTTGCTGGATGCGTTCATTAATACGTTCAACAAGTTCAAGCCACATGAGCTCCTGTTCAACTACAGCTTCTTCATCAGTTATCTTTTCGTCGAGCTCATTGGTATCGGAAAAATCTTTTGCATAGGTTTTCCTTCGTTTCTCCTGACGCAGATAATCGAAACACTGGTTACGGGATGTCACGTACAAAAAGGCCTTTATATTCGAACCACTGGTAAATGATGCATGCAGTTTGAACAGTTTTTCAAAAGTTGCACTGGTTATATCCTCGGCCTCCTGCGTGTTGGCCGTAATTTGATGGGCAAAGAACTGTATATCGCGAAAAAACATTTCAAATATAGCTTTGAATGCCTGCTGGTCTCCTCGGGTAAAGGCCTGAATCAATTCATCATCCAACCGTTCCTTCATAAAGTGGTGTTTAGTTTTTATGGCACGAAATGGTCATTGTAGCCTCACTTATAGCTGTTAAGCCTGCGGAGCTGCAAGCTCCGCAGAGCAACGGCTATAGTGGCCCTGTCGTGTCAATGAAAAAAGTATTGACATGACAATTTTTTGTGGCGCAGGGGCACCACGATCGGATTGGTAAATGGTTAATGGCACTGACGTGTAGCCTCACCTCCTCAGAAAAGGGGATTTAAGCAACACCGAAAGGTTATAAGTTGCTCACAAGGGTACTGTAGCAGCGTTTCAACAGCTTGAGTTACTTATTTATGCTTCCGCATCTAATTAATAGAACGGAAGCTTTTTGGTGCCTGGCGGCACCAGGTTGCCGTGGTAGAATAAATAACTAATTAAAAGATAAGGATTTGATATGCTGAAATTGCTAACTAACACAATTAGAACGTTACAGGGAGGAAAACGTGCAAATATTTGCTGTACTTTTTTATTAAACAAATTTACTGCACCAGCGAGATTGATCACTATCAATAAACAATAAAAAAGAGATGGTTTCTTTAGTTAAAAATAGATATTCAACTGTTGCGGCTTATGCCCCGTCCCAGTCATAAATTCCCAAACAGATCAATACATAGAGATATACGTTACAATCAGGCTCTATTTTTTCCGGTAAATAAGCATTTATTTTTTGCAATTGACTCAGGTCGAGTTCATATCCGTCGTACAATAATGGGTCGTCCGGCGGCGGTGGCACGATCTCTTTCAATGTATCCAAAGGAATAAAATCAACATTTATTTCCTCCACAAAATCATTGTCTTCATTTTTATAAATATGAATTGATCTTTCAACCCGAAGTAATTTAGAGGCCATACTGCAATTTACGGCTTAATTTAAAATGCATAGACCCAAAGGCCGCAGCGTCTAGACATGAAGTGGTTCGTTATGCTGCCCTCACAAAAACGCCAGGGCGCTAAGGAAAGATCCCTGCGCCCTGGCCCCGGCCTCTGTGATACTATTACGAGTCGGCTTTGTTTTAAAGAATTTTGATGGCGAAACCTACATAAGCGCCGAAACGGAAATATTTGTCGGTAAGCTTATTCTGTTCCTGGTTGAGCATGAGGGCAGATACTTTTTTATCTTTTTCAAAATCGCCTTTCAGCTCTTCTGAATACCCTCCTGTTATACCGGCGCTTATTGTCAGTTTTACTTTATTGCCCAGGGTGCAAGAGGGCCCAAGGAAAATACGCAGATCTGTTAATGATGTGAGATTATTAAGATTGGCAGAGAGGCCGATGGTACCACCCCATACGGCAGACCTGCCATTTTTGACATAAAAATTCTGCAGCATGGCGAGGGAAGGAAAAGCAGCATTTCTTCGGCTTGATCTTCTTACCGTAGAATCGGCATCGATATAATATTTATCGTCGCGTACATTGAAAAAGTTTACCATGAGTCCTATGGCAGTAAAGGTTCTGAATCCACCGGTAATATTCATGTCGACTTTTACCGGGGAAATGCCAGGCACGGCTGTCTTTTTATCGAGGGCCACAATCTCCATGGTAGTTATTACACTGTCTACGTCACCGGCATAAATGCGCGCTTCTCTGTCGAACGATTTGGGATTATGAACTATCACAAAAGCTTCACCGGTTTTTGAAGCAAGCGCGGTAAGGTCATTGGCATCAAATTTATCATATGCCAGTTTAATTTCAGCCATTGACTGGTCGGCGGACCGTGATATTTTTAGGGCGCTGGTAGTAATCTTATCTTCTTCGTATAACTTATTAAAAGCCTGGTTCAGTACATTCAATTTGTTTTTACAGCTGTCGTATGCATCATCAATTTCTTTCGCCAGTCTGCCTGCAATGCCTATTAAAGTGGGCTGGTTAACAACACCATCCGTGTTTGCTATAAAGCGTTTAATTATATTGTTGGAGTCTATACAGTTAATGATCCGATCTCTCGGCAACAACGGGTCGTAGCAATAACCTGTTACATTGTTACAAAATGTGACCATAGCCTGTATGTGAGACTGTGCAGCTTTAAATTGAGACACGCTTTGCTTAAAGGCGGCGTAGGCCTCATTTAAAGCATCCATTGTTTTATCAGGTGTCTCTTCCCTATCGTTCTTAAATGACAGCTTTTTCTCCGCAGCAGTCATTTTCTTCGGTTCAGCAGCTGGCGCATTTGGTTCTGTAACATTCTGACTCGTTGCCTTGCTTAAGGAATTAAACAGTGTTTGCAACACATTATCATCTTTACTTACCGGGTCTACCCTGTTCTCTGAAGACACTTTTAGATCAAATAACAGTGGATTAAGGTTTACAAATTTTACAATATACCATCTTTCTTTTTTGAAGGAGGTTTTGCTGATATCGTTGGTACGGTTAATAACGTCGATGGTACCGACTACTTCAGGCGTCCGGGCGTTTTTATCGGCATGCTTAGACTGCGCATGACAAATAGCTGCCGGCAGCAGCAGGAGCAGATAGATTGGAATGCTTTTCATGTTGTATTTTTTTGGTTTTGTTAGTGTGCGCTTTGGGCAAGGGAAAAACACTTTTCAATGGGCCGTTTTCAGAGGAAGAAGAATGATGACAACAAATTTGAAGAAAGCGCCGGGCGCCTGCAAGGGGGAAATCACCCTGAATATACCGTGAAAAACACCCTTTTTTTCTATTTCGCAATAGTGCAATATTGTACAGTCAATGTAAGTAAGTACATTCAGTAACAGCGGCTCCGCATTAATACAACCAAACTTGAGCAATACCAAACAAATAACGACAACGGTCGGCATTGCAGATGATGAACGACTGTTTGTAAAATCACTGGCAACGCTTATCAACACATTTCCCCGGTTTAAAACGGTTATCGATGCACTGAGCGGGGAAGACCTGCTCCACACCCTGGAAACCGGTACGGTACAACCGGATATCATATTGCTCGACGTGAATATGAAAGGCATAGATGGCATTGAAACCGCCACCCGCATTTCGCAAAAATTCCCGGTGATAAAACTGGCGGCCCTGTCGATGAAGGATGACAATACCACCATTATCAGTATGCTGAAAGCCGGTTGTTGCGCCTATCTGGTGAAGGACATCAATCCCGATGAACTGGAAAAAGCGCTTGACGAAATAAGCATGAAGGGATATTATAATGCCGATGCGGCCAATATCAATTACAGGAGGCTGATCACGCAAAACAAAAAAGAGGAAAGTTTACAACTGACCGAACGCGAGAAATCTTTTTTACAACTGGCCTGCAGCGATATGACGTATAAACAGATTGCAGCCCAGATGCACCTTTCAGAAAGAACGATTGACGGCTACCGCGATTCGATCTTTGAAAAATTCAATGTTCAAAGCCGTGTGGGAATGGCTATGGAGGCGATAAGGAGGAAGATAGTGGTGGTTTCGTAAAAGTACAACCGATTAATTAACCATAAATACAATCTTTATGAGTTTTAGATTAAAACTTGGCCTCGGCCTTGAAGACATTTCAGTAGGTGCTACAAAACCATCCGTCAGGTTTTCAGGAGATGGTAGAACTTTGACCATAACGCTTCCTATCCATTCCAGTCCAACTCCGGATGAACCAATAGATTGCGAGAACGATAAGAGACATACGTACCGGGATATACTTGAAACAGCCGGCGGCACCGGCGGCGCTTATGGCGGCAATGTAAAAGCGTGGCTTTGGGGCGATTCAGATGGCGCCAGCACATTAATGATCACTATGGACGTTAGTTCAAAGGTTCCGGGAACAGGCGTGGGTCTTATCAATGCAAAGAATGTTTCATCCCAGTAAGCTATAGGGAAACAACAGTCTATGGCAGCAAAGAAGGTTGCGTCAGCATATGGCAGCCTTCTCTTTTTAATTTGGGGGATTGCCTAACATGTCTGTGAATCTAACAATAAAACGTTCCCATTTAAACCGTTTTTCAAATTCTGTTGCGTATACAGACGTACTTTGTATAAAATTGGTAAAAAAATCAGTATTGCCAAAGCCATTAGTATTTGGCAAATAAACAGAAAAGCATGACGGTGCGGCAAATGGAGCAGAGTCTTCATTTTGCAACTGGTCGCCGATAAATGATGCAATCACCGTTTTTTGCAGCAAAATATTCAGTATTTCATACGATTTAACGCTAAATAATCCGGGCGCGAGGGAATATAAACAACGAATAAAATTTCCAAAGTCGAGGAGGCAAAATTGCGGGGTACCCGGGCTAAAATGTTTACACATATCTACAGCAGCTTTTATCTTGTCGTAAAACCTTGGAAGCTCCTTATATAGCTGATCGGCTAACTCATCTATAAACTTAGCAATTGCGGGATACCAGGATAGGTCATTTGCAAATAGCGCCACCGAAAGTCTTTTCAAAACAGTCTGATCATCATTGCTACTGTTACTGCTCAGACTAAATGAATCAACTACCATCCTCGCCAGGCTTTCGTCACTGATATCAGGATTGCAGGTTAAAATTTCCAGTATAGTTTTATATTCAAACGGGTTGTCAAAATACATATCAGTTTCATACGCCACCAGGTAATTAACGCAGGAGCTTAATTCATATCCCGTGTCGAAAAACTGCAGGTAACAATTGGCCATTACAACAAGGCTGATGTTCTTATCTCCAAACGCATCTTTGATGGCATTTTTCAATTCTGTAATTACAAGCATGTCGAGCTTATCCTCCAGAAATATATCAAGTTTGGAACGGTCTTTCTCATCTTTACTTAAGGCCCGATAAAATTCCCAAAGCCTGAAATGAACAAGAAGCGGTTGATATAAGCGATTATTATTGGCAATGATAGCAGGAACATTCTTCAGTCCTTTATCAGGTCCCACGAGTGGTTTTTTTTGCGGATATAATCCGAACGGCTGACCATGGTCCCAGGTAAATAAAACATATCTTTTAGCGGCGTAATCTGGTAAAACATTGCTGTCAAAGAAGTCTGCAATATCCTGCTGCCTTTGTATATTAAAGTCAGGTTTCTCCTGAAGTATTTTCAACTGGCAGCCTCCTCCTTGTTTACTTTCCAAACAATAAATGAGAGCAGTCTGACCAGAAGTTGCAGGATCTTGTCCTCTTTCGTAGCCTGCGGGAATTTTCTCAACTTTAATATTGATACAGAGAATAACGGCCAGATCATCTGTTTTTTTGAGAAGTAGCAATTCCTGCACCAGGTTATCCATGTTTTTTACGGTATCATCTACGCCTTTTATCAAAAAAATAGCTGTCCAATTAAGAGTGGGATTTAGATCCATTTTTGTAGCTTAGTTTAGGTGAAGAGATTTCACTGTCATATAACCCCTGCCGTTTTACTATTTCTTCTATCCTTAAGCGCCTGGAGCCAGGGAGGGAAAACAGTTGTATTAACTAAATATACACAAAGTGAAGGACTGAGCAGCTACTTCATCACAAAAATCATCAGGGATACCTATGGGTTTTTATGGGTAGGCACCCAGGAAGGACTGAACCGCTTCGACGGCAGAACGTTCGACGTGTTCTCAAAACAAGCCGATGAAAAACGCCGGTTGCTCAGCAGCTATGTGGCCGATCTGGCCGAAGATACAGCCCGCAAACAGCTATGGGTACTCACCTCCTACGGCGGCATTTGCAGCATCGATATCAATACCCGCATTGTTACCCAACGCATTATATTTGACCGTGACCGAAAACCAATAGCCGAAAAATGGGTCCGCTGCCTTTGCATTCATCGCGATACCCTTTGGCTGGGAGGCGACAGCGTACTGTCGGCCTGGAATCTTAAAAAGAACACCTGGCTGAATATAGATCTTACTCAGGCTATAGGCAGGCATCGGGGTGAATGCAATATTTCAAAAATAACCTTCGACCGGTATAACCGTATGTGGATCTTCAGCGATGGCTATGGAGTTTCCGTATTAAACAACCGGTTTACGCTCTTGCAATCCTTTCATAACGAACTGACCAACAGGTTCCCCGAAAACAGAAAACTCCGCTTCTGGGACCTTGCTTTTCAACAGGATACATTATACGCCGCCACCAGCTGGGGGCTGCGGCGATTTATAGCAGGCAGCACAACCGTGACCTATATGCCCAACAATACACACCTCCTTACCGACCGGGCAGAAATTCAAAGCATTGCATTCTCTACGCCAAACACCTTACTGTTTTCAACAACCGATCGCTTTTATTCGTGGAATGTGTTAACCAGACAACTTCAGCCGTGGTTCGATTATAACAAAACCGATGACTGGTTCTCTTCTGTCTTCCAGATCTACTACGACAGCACCACCCAAAAAGTATGGATAGGTGCGCAGCGCGGATTGGCAGGTTTTTCTTTACAAAAATCTCCTTTCAGCCCCTTTTCAAAATCATTCAACAGCGAAACTACCATCCGGCACGCCTTCTCGGTACTGCCGGCCAATGCAGAAACCTTGTATAGCGGAGATGAGAACGGACTCTACCATATCAACACCGCTACCCGCGAAATTGTACAGATCAACGATGCCAGCGCTAATCTGATGCTGTTCAAAGATGCATCGGGCAATGTTTTTGTTTCGAATAAAAAAGGGCTCTTTATCATAAAAGGAAAAACACTGCAGCCTGCCCATTACCGGTTTCGCTGTTTGCAACCTCTCGAAAGCGACCAACTCAGCTGTGGCATTCAGTTCAATGATTCACTGATCCTGTTTGGAAGCATCATTCAAAAAGGATTAACCGTTTGGAACACCCGTAACAACACCATAAAAACTTATCATAAGGATTCAGCCCGCAACATGCTGAACGACCTCAGCATCATCGACTTCTTGTACCGGGCTAACAATGGCAAAGCCTTTGTACTTACAGAAAAGTCGATCATCGATTTTAACCCCATCACCGGAAACCATTCTACCTATGTTATCAGAGACAGCGCAACCGACATTCCCTTAAGCAATTTGATGGACATGTGCGAAACCACCAATAGCTATTGGATAGCCACTTATGGTAGCGGATTAGTAGAAACAGATAAAAACTTCCGGATAAAAAAAATTATTTCAACAAAGGATGGCATATCCAATAATTGCCTTTACCGCGTTTTTTCGCTGCACGACAGCGCCGTTATCGCCACCAGCAACAGCGGGCTTTCGGTAATCACCAGCAAGGGTTATCACATAAAGAACTATTTTCAAAGCGACGGACTGCACTCAAATTTCTTTGAACAATTATGCGGCCATCAAAGTGGTAATAAAATTTTCGCAGGCGGTATAAATGGCTTTACCATCATTGAGCCGGATTATTTTTCACCGAACAATATTCCGCCAAAACTATACCTGGATAAAATTAAGATCGAAACGCTCTCGGGCGTTTCAGATACTGCCAATTTCAGTTTGTCGCAAATAACCATCCCCAACGATGTACTGCAGACTACCATCACCTTTTCGGCTTTAAATTATTCCAATCCGGCACGCATTGCCTACGCCTACAAAATGGCCGAACTGAACAGTGACTGGATCGATCTGGGAAACCAGCATTTTATCAACCTGATAGGACTGAAACCCGGTAAATACACACTGCTGGTGAGGGCAGCGAATGAAGATGGTGTATGGACCACATCTCCCCTGCAATTATCTTTAATATACCTTCCCAAATGGTACCAAACGTTTTCGTTTAAGCTGCTGATGATCCTGCTGACTGCCGCTTTGATCTGGTCCTTTTTCCGTTACCGCATCATGCAGATCAAAAAACAACAGCAGATCAGGAAAGAGATCGCCAATGATCTCCACGATGATATCGGCAGTACGTTGAACACCGTAAAAATTTTTACCCATCTGGCCAAAAGGGAACCGGAAAACGAAGAACATCTAAGCCAGATTGAAAATTCGCTTACACAGGCAACACTCGGTCTGCGTGATATGATCTGGGTACTTGACGACAGTCAGGATACCATTTTCGAGCTGATGGAAAGAATTAAAAAATTTGCCGTGCCGGTTTGCCAGGCAAATAACATTCAGCTGCTCAGCACATGTAATGCAGATAAAAACAGTAAACATATTTCAAAAACTGAAAAACGCAACCTGTTGCTCATAGCCAAGGAAAGCATTAATAACAGCATTAAATATGCTCAATGCAAAAACATTCAACTTATTCTGGAGCAACAGAACGATAGTATGAAACTGCAGGTAACATATGATGGTATTGGCTTTGAACTAAACAGTGCAAGCTCCGGCAACGGCCTCAGGAATATCCGGTACAGGGCAGCACAAATTGCCTATAAGCTCACCATCCACTCTGCACCACGTTCAGGCGGTGGTAAAGGAACTACCGTAGAACTGACCAGGTAACACGCAACTAAAATAGTTACAACGCCCAGTTAATAGGATCAATTCCCTGTTTCACCAGATAATCATTCGCTTTGGAAAAATGGCGGCAGCCAAAAAAGCCTGCATAGGCAGATAACG
>Ga0207667_10009828_pt1 | contig 11242 bp, 8 predicted proteins | sample KBSCornC52_FD_184301 | JGI IMG/M metagenome (GOLD analysis project Ga0207667, IMG submission 184301) | Corn rhizosphere microbial communities from Kellogg Biological Station, Michigan, USA - KBS Corn C5-2 (SPAdes) (version 2) | ecosystem: Host-associated > Plants > Roots > Rhizosphere > Soil ...
ACGACCGGCTGGGTCATCGGCCACATTCCCACGCCCTGGTATCCGTACCGGCTCGCCATCACCCGTGACGGCCGGAAGATGCTCTGCATTTCGTTCCGAGGGTTCGGGAACGGGCCGGCCGGAGCGAAAAACCCGGTCCCGAGCGACTTTCTCGGAATGCAGGGCGCGCTGACGGTCCTGAACGTGCCCGCCGACGCCGACCTGCCCGCTCTCACGAAACGCATGTTGGCAAACAACGGCCTCGTGGACCGCTCGCGCGACCGCGCCGCCATGAGCTCGCCCGTCATCCCCACGATTCCGGGGAAGGTCTCGAACGAGATCAAGTACGTCGTCTTCGTCACCAAAGAGAACCACACGTATGACGCCATCTTCGACCGCGTTCCCGGCGCGAACGACGACCCGTCGCTCCTCCGATGGGGCCTGCACCAGAAGCTCGCCGCGCCGAATCAGCCGACGCTCGACGACGCGCCCGTGATGACCAATCACAACGCGCTCGCACGGCAATTCACGATCAGCGATAACTTCTACATGGAGCCGGAGGCGTCCGGCGTCGGACACCGCTGGCTGGTGGGAGTCCAACCCAATAACTTCTGTCAAATGACCTACACGCTGGGCTGGACCTTCAAGCTGAATACCACCGCGCCGGGCCGACTGGCGGCGTTCGGCTCCAACGGCTCGATCGCGCCGGAGGACTATCCGGAAGCAGGCTCGATGTGGGAGCACCTGGCCCGGAATCACGTGTCCTTCCGCAATTACGGTGAGGGATTCGAGTTTGCGGGCGTGGACGAGGGCGAGCACAATGGGGTGACCGGGGCGCGCGAGGTCGTAAACATCCCGATGTCGAAGGCGCTGTGGGACAACACCTGCCGGGAGTTCCCGATCTTCAACATGAACATCCCGGACCAGTATCGCGCGGACTGGTTCCTAAAGGACTTCGCCGAGCTTTTTCTCAAGCCGGGGAAGCCGATGCCCTCGTTCGTGAACATCGCCATCTGCAACGATCACGGCACGAGCCCGAAGCCGGCAAAGGGCTATCCCTACGTCGCGTCCTGGATGGCGGACAATGACCTCGCGCTCGGCCGAATCGTGGACTTCCTCTCGCACACGCCCTTCTGGAAGAACATGGCGATCTTCGTAACGCAGGACGATTCGGGCGGCGACCCGGACCACGTCGACAAGCAGCGCAGCGTCATGCTGGTCATCAGCCCGTGGGCAAAGCACGCGAATGTCTCTCACCGGCATACGACTATCGTGTCGATGCACCGGACGCTCTACGAGATATTCGGCCTGCCGCCCCTCAACCTGTGCGACGCCGTGGCAAACGACCTCTCCGACTGCTTCACGACAACTCCGGACTACACTCCCTACACGTTCGTCCCGGTGGACAAGCGCGTCTTCGATCCGGCGAAAGCCATTGACCCGAATGACCCCGACTACGCAAAAGCGCGCCTGGCCCCCGGCCCCCTCCGCGACGCCGACAATGAGTAGGAGAGAAGAGATCACCGCGAAGACGCGAAGAACGCGAAGAACGTCAAAAGCAATCTGAACCATGGAGAACACGGAGAACGGCGCGAGGACAGATCGGAGTCCTTTTTCGCGTCATTTCGCGTGTTTCGCGGTAAGAATCCCGCCGTTGACGTTCTTTGCGCTCTTCGCGTCTTAGCGGTGAATCCCTTACGCGGTAACTGCCGACGCGCGGAGGTCGAGGAAGATGCGGTTGGCGCGGTGCGAATCGAGCGCCTCGTTCGCGGTGGGAGCGTAGTAGAAATAGAGCGCGTCGAGGTCCCGCCCGCTCGTTTCGTAGAGGCGGTGGAGGGCGAGGAGCGCGTCCTTTTCGCCGCCTTCCCGAAGCGCCCGCGTGGCGCTGGAGCGGACCGTGGCGAGGATGACGACGAGCGCCGCCTCCTGATCGCCTTCGCCGTCGCCGACCTGCTCCGTCGAGCCGACCTGCACGCTCTGCCCCTCGACGTTGGCGACGTTCACCGCGTCGGGGTTGACGCCGATGTATTTCATCTGCGAACGGGCGAGGGTCTCCGCGGTCTCCCCGATCTTCTCGCGGTCCGCGAGCCGGCTCCCCACATTCACGAATCCATCGACCACGTCGTCCGTCTCGATCAACTTTGCGAGGCGGTGGAGGGCGCGCGTCCGGCCGGCCGGGTCCGCGAAGTCGGAGTCGGCGAGGAGGGCGTCCAGGCGCTTCGCGTAGCGGCGGCCGTTCCGAAGATTTACCGCGACATTGACGAGGGCGAACCGGTTGGCGGTCCACCCGGAGATGGCCGACGCACCCACGACCAGGACGATCCCTCCGACAACGAGCAGGACCAGCACCAGCCCGACGCCGCCACCGAACATCGGGAAGAAGACGAATCTCGGCCCGCCGAAGCCTCCGTAGGGCCGGTACCCGCCTCCACCGAAACCGCCGCCACCGCCAATGCCGCCGCCCCCGAAACCACCGCCGCGGCCGGTGCTGAATCCGCCGCGCCCGCCCCCGAAGCCGCCGCGCATTCCCCGCTGGGCAATGGAGGGCAGGCAGAGCACAAGCAGGAGCGCGAGCAGGCCGACGAATCGTATAATTCTGCGCATGAAGAGGTTCTCCGAAGCAGGGTACGGACGGCGCTTATCTGGACGCGTCTATGGTACCTTACGCGCAGGCGGCGCGCGAAATGCCGGAAATCGGTAGGAGGGAGTGTTCGGCGGTGGCGGGGAAGAAAAACGGGGCGGACAGGGAGATCGACCTCCACGGTTACACGTCCGGCGAGGCGAGGGCGCGGCTGAACACGCTCTGGTCGTCGCGCGAGTGGCACGGCCTCCAGCGCGTCCGCGTCATTCACGGGACCGGCTCCGTTCTCCATGCGCTCGTCCGGCTCTGGTGCGAGGAGAAGGGGATTACATGGACTGTCGAGCCATCGAATACGGGCGTTACCATCGTGCATCCCGGCCGCCGCCTCCAGACCGATCCCGCGCCGCCTCATCGTCCGCTCCGCGCGTTGAAGCCGCACCGGCCGGCCGCAAAGAGGCGCGATTCCGAGGCGGCCGCCCGCGACCCGGACGACGGCCTTACAGACGAGGAGCGGATGCGGCGCGCGTTCGACCAGCTCGGCGTGCAGGAGATGGGCTCGCTGCTGAAAGAGAAGCGGTCCTCCGCACCCGGCCCGCACATTCCTCCGCCGCCCGGTGCAGGACCAAAACCACCTGCCGCGCCGGAAAGCTCCCCGGCCCTGACGCCAACCGATCCGATGGAGGAGGAGTTCGCGAGGCTTGGGCAGGACGATGCCCTGACTCTCTTCAAGAGGAAGCGCGAACTCCTTCCGCCGCGTGAAGCGCCGAAGAGCGCGGCGAAGGACCGCGTCGCGCCCCATCTGCCGGCACTTGCCCCCGAACCGGAAGCCGATTTGATGGCGCAGGAGTTTGCCCGTCTGGGCGAGGAAGCGCCCCAGGCTACCCGGCAGCGCAAAAGGGAATGAGCCCGGAACAGACTACCAGTCGTCACCGAAAAGGCTGCCGGTAGCGGCGGTCTGATGCCCGGCCGGGACGATGCACTCGGGATCGTTCACAATCTGTCGATTCATGCGTGGCGAGACAGGGTGCATCTGAATCCAGTCATCCGGGCAGGGGCGAAGGAGCTCGTGCGCCGTGTCCGCATCAGTTCCGCCCACATCCAGCCACGCCGCTTCGTTGTCATGTCCAAGAAGCGCCGGCATCCGGTCGTGGAGCGGCTCGATTACATGGTTCGCCGGCACCGTCACGATCGCGCAGGTCTCCACCAAACCGTTTGGTGAATCCCACCGCTCCCAGAGGCCCGCGAATGCCATCGGCTCCCCGTCGCGGCGCGTGATGTAGCACGGGAGCCGCTCCCTGCCGGCCTTCTTCCACTCATAGAATCCGGACGCCGGCACGATGCAGCGCCTCTTTGCGAGCGCATCGCGGAAGGACGGCTTCTCCGTCAGTGTCTCCGCGCGCGCGTTCACCAGCGGTCTCGCCGCCTGCCGCGCGCCGGCCCAATGCGGTATCAGCCCCCAGCGCATAAGGCGCAGCGCGCGGCGGCCGTCCTCGCACACCACGACTATCCGATCGGTCGGGGCGATGTTGTAGCTGGGCTCATACGCGCCGCCACTCCGCTCCCTCGATTCCGGTGTATCCGCGAGCGATTCCGTCGGTCCATCCTGTGCGTTCAACAGGTCCGAAAGCGCCGCGAACTGCCTTGCAACAAGACCGATCGGATGGTAGAGCGTATAGCGGGCGCACATGGGTAAACCTCCAGGGCGGTAGTTCAGGTCACGGAGAGGGTTGTTCCCGCTGCCACGCGATTCCGGCGGGCAGGATCCAGGCGCTTGCTCCACCTCGAAAATACCGCATAAATAGCAGTTGCGCACCTTGCAAAAAGTTCGCTCGCGGGTTATAATTCCACGCCCGCCACGACGACGGGCGCACTCAGCCATTGCCAGCCGCGACGCGCAAGGTACTCCTGTCCGGTGTCCTCTTCCCATGCAGACGAGGGGACGCTAGAACGTGTAACACGAAAGGAGGACACCCATGCGCGCGCGGTCCATTGTTCTCGCGCTGGTGTTCGCGGCCTGTACGGGCCTTTCGCAGCGCTCCCCGGCGCAGCTTTCTTCCTCGTTTGCCACCCATTGGTCTGAGCTGGACAAAATCTCGACGTTCGACCTCTACTCCCCGCCAGCCGGCTATGAGCCGGATGAAGACGGAGATAAGGTCGTTCAGACAACTCTGCCCGGAATCATCATAGCACTCCTCCTCGGCGGCGGCAGCCTCGGCGGACCTCCTCCGTCGGGCGGCTCCGTGCTGCCAGGCGGCGGTTCCAATGGCGGAGGCGGTAACATTGGTGGCGGTGGCGGAATCGGTGGAGGTTCCGGCAGCGGTGATCCCGGCACGTCCGGTGGCGGCGATCCCGCCGGAGGAACCGGTGTCACAGGTGGCGGAGGCGGCACTGGCTCCGTCCCCGAGCCTGGTGCGGCTGCGCTCGGCATCGCGGCAGGCGTGGGCGTCTTGACCGTGCTTGCCTCGAAAAGCATGCGGCGACGCAATACGCGGCGCTGACACCGCAGCGTGCCGCGACCGGATACGCGCAGGAGACGGGCGAGCGGCAACCGCAGCGAGGGGATAATAGGAATCCGGCTCAGGACCCACTGGCTGGCCGGCCACTCGGTTCCGTGCCGGCCTCCTGTTGATTCGCGCTGCCATCCGGAAGGCGGGCATCCGGTAACATTCGTTTGCAATGAAGGCAGGTTCCTGACCGCCGTTGCGGTGAATATAGGTGCGTGCCGCCGGCATGAGTAGAGCGCGTCCCGGCCGGCGGCGCCTTCAGCAAAGGAGCGGATACGATTTCATGAACGCACGCATATTTGCAGTAGTCGCGGCGACGGCGGCGATTGGCGCCTTCACGGCATCGCCGGCCGGAGCGGCCAACCCAATCCCGGAGGAGTACAAGACAAGCGGGTTTTTCGTCGGCTGTCAGGCTTGGACCTGGAACCATTTCACGGTCTTCGAGGCGATCGAGAAGACAGCAGCGGCAGGCGGAAAGGTCATCGAATTCTTCCCCGGTCAGACGTTGAGCAAGGAAGAGCCGAACGTTAAGTGGGACCACAACGCCTCCGCCGAGACCATCCAGAAGGTGAAGGCGGAGCTCGATAAGTACCACATCCGGCCCGTCAACTACGGCGTGGTCGGCATTTCGAAGGACGAAGCCGAGGCGCGGAAGGTGTTCGAGTTCGCGAAAGCGCTTGGTCTTCGCGCGGTCACGACGGAATCGGTGGATGCCATTGATACCATCGAGAAGCTCGTCAAGGAGTACGATATCATGGTGGGATTCCACGACCATCCGAAGCAGCCCAACAATCCGAACTACCGGATGTGGGACCCGAACTACGTGCTCTCGGTGGTGAAGGACCGGGACAAGCGGATAGGCTCCTGCGCCGATACGGGCCACTGGGTGCGCAGCGGCGTAAAGCCGGTGGACGCGCTGCGAATCCTGAAGGGCCGCATCATCAGCAGCCACCTGAAGGACCTCAACGAGATGGCGCCGGAAGCGCACGACGTCCCCTTCGGCACCGGCGTCTCAGACGTTCCCGGAATACTGGAAGAGCTGAAGCGGCAGGGATTCGACGGCAACATCTCGATCGAATACGAATACCAGATGGAGAACTCGATGCCGATGGTCGCGCAGTGCATCGGCTACGTCCGCGGCTACGGCCAGGGTCGCCACTGGTAGACACGGCGGGAGCGCGGAAAGCGGTGAACAGGGCCGGGATTGAGCATAATCCTGGCCCTGCTGCCTGTGGGGCAGTATGTCTCGTGCGTGTTCACCGGGCGGGAGTCGGCTTTCCGGCGCCTTCGGTTAGCGTAACGACATGGTCCACCGGCATCTCGCCAAACGATTCGGATCGTCCATTCCGCCAGCGCACCACAATCGAGGCGCGGGTCTCGCTTGCAAGGCCGAAATGGACGCGTGAATCGGACGCGCTCAGATAGGAGCCGTCCGCGTGACAATGGCGAGTAAGCGTCCGTCCCCCGCCCTGAGCCGTAACGACTGCTCCGTATCCATCCCGGTTCCCTCGCGTACCGACCAGCCTGACGAGGAGCCAGTGGCCGGTGGGTCTGCTCTCGTTGTGCAGTAGAACCGGCGCTCCCTCACTGTCCACGAGCAGAATATCCTGCCGTCCGTCGTTGTCGATATCGCCAACTGCCAGGCCCCGCCCAACGATGGGCAGCGCAATGGCCGGGCTTGCCTGCGCACCAATCTCCACCATTCGCTTCCCTTCGAGGTTGCGGAACAGCAGACTCCGCTGTCGGTATGTGTGTAAGGTGTCCAAGTCCGCCACGTTGTCCGACGTATGCCCGTTTGCCATCACGAGATCCAGCCAGCCATCGTTGTCCAGATCGATCCACTTCTCCCCGAAGGCGACATACGGCGTCGACGGCTCTGACACCCCGAGCGAAGCTGACACCTCCTGAAAGTAGTCGCCTCCCTCGTTTCGGAAGACCAGCTTTGCCTCATCCTCGAAGCTCGCGACCGCGAGATCCAAACGACCGTCGTTATCGTAATCTCCCCAATCCAGCCCCATGCCGGCGTACGCCTTCCCGGCCGCGCTGAACCCCGTCCCGGCTGTCTCTCCTCGATTCGTGAACGACCTCCCGGACCAGACGAGAAGGTCTCCCGGCATCTCATCGTTTGCAATCGCGAGGACGGGTTCTCCGCGCTCGCCAGGAACAAACGCGACTCCCAGTGCCTTGCCCGACACCTTCTCCGCGCCCCATTCTCTGGTAACGTCCCGAAACCGCCCGTGACCGAGGTTGCGGAGAAGCACCCCGCGTTCCGGCTCATAGGCCAGCGGACCGCATGCCGTCATGTGGCCCCCACGAGAGCAGAGCTGAGGGACTGTCTCCGGGCCGAACCGAACATAGTTGCCTATGTAGAGGTCGAGCAGCCCGTCACCATCCACGTCATAGAATGCGGCGCTCGTCCCCCATGGCTGCGGCTTGAGCCCGGCTTCCGCCGTGACATCGCGAAGGGCGCGGCCGCCCTCGTTGTGCAGGAGCACTCCGGTTCGATAGCCGCTTATATAGATGTCCGTCCACCCGTCGTTATCGTAATCACCCGTCGCGCACCCGAGGAATTGCCCCTTCAGGCGGTCGATTCCAGTTTCATGTGACACGTCGGTGAAGCGCATGGCTCCGTCACCACGATAGAGCGCCACGCGCGGTCCCACAAGCAATATGTCCAGGTTGCCGTCGCCGTTGTAGTCGAGAAATGCGCACCCGTTTCCAATGGTCTGCAGAAGGTTGCAGGGGCGCTTGCCGGCTATCTTCCATCCGTAGTGCAGCCCGGCTTCCGGGGCTCGGTCGACGAACCGCACGCCACCGACATCGTCCGCTCTCCCCTGTGACGGCGGGTTATTGGCGGCAAAGCCCCGGGCCGGGTCGCGCCTCGCCGACGAACAGCCTGCCACGCACGTGCAGCCGAATATCACCGCCAGGCAGATTGCGAGGCGCGTGGGGGAAATGCCGGGGAGTCGTGTGGGAACGGATGACACGCTATTTTCCGGTGCGGGTGAGGAGGGAGCGCAGCTCAGAGCTGGCAGGCTCACTAGAGGGATGTCTTTCGAGCAGCGTTTGATACGCGCGGATGGCTCTTTCAAGTTGATCCGTCTTCGCATACAGGCGCGCGAGCCGCAGTCTTGCCGCGTCATCGCCGGGATTGGCATCCACCTGAATTGCTGTCACCTTAATGTCGCGATCGATGGTTTCAAGTGTCGCGTGTCGCGCAAATTCGCGAGCGGCCGACGGCTCGTCACCGACATTCCGATATGCACGCGCGAGGTTGTAGGCAGCGGCAGGATCGAAAGGAGACAACGCTTTTGCTTTCTCATACCATTGAACTGCATCGCGCCAGTTGCGGTCACGAGCCGCGCAGTCTCCCAGCATGAGCGCCGCCTGGAACTGCGCGGACGGCGGCAGCATCGACCGGCGATCCCAGGCAGTTTGCAGCGCGCGGAGGGCTTCGCTCGCTTCCGGGTCGGTCATTGCGGCACGAAGCAGCTCCGTTCCGAGCAGCAGAACGGGAGCGCCCTCCGAGGGCGCAAGACCGACCGCGTCCCGAAAGCATCCGATCGCCTCGCGAGACCTGCCCAGGTGCGAGAGCGCGTCCCCAAGGCCCGCAGCGTTTTTCCAGTCTTTCGGGTCGATGGCGGCAGCCTTTCGGAAGGCCGTTTCCGCGTTCACGTGCTCGCCCATAATGGCGGCTTCACTCCCCATCAATCCCCATGCCTGGGCGTTGCCGGGGGAGAGCGTTGATGCCTTTGCGGCCGCGTCATATGCCAATGGGTGATTTCCCAGCTTTTGATACTCGCTGGCGAGCGAGAGAGTCGCGTCAGCACTCGAAGGATCGGCCTGGAGCCACGTTTCCGCAACCCTTTGCGCCTGAGCCGGACCGAGAGATAACTCGGTCGTCCGAACCCACCCCTGCCAGGCGCTGTTATCGCTCTGGTCTATCTGGAGCGCCCGCCAGTAGGCGTCCATCGCCCCCCTCGGGTCGCCGCTCTGTTCCCGTCGTCGGCCGATGTGGAAAAGCAGGCGCTCATCACCGCCATTACGCGCGGCCATCCCTTCCAAATCGGCCAGAGACGCAGATTCAAGTCCCCGCTCGCGAACGAGGGGGCGCAAATACGTCCAGAACGCGACTGCCAACACGAGGAACAGCAGACCGACGAGGAGGAGTCTGGAGCTGCGTAATGAAGGAGCAATCACCTTGCGGGATTTTCTCGTGGCGGCCGATATCTCCGGCTTCATCAAGCGTCCCGCCTCAAACGCGAGGGAACGCACCGTTGGAATAACGGTGCGTTCGCTCTGAGACCAGCAAGGCCGGTTATAGTGAGAACCAATTCCGGAATCTGAAGGATCCTACCGCGCCCCGGGGGCGCCTGTCGCTGCCCCGCCGGTCGACGGAGCCGTGTGGGCCGATCCCGGCGTACCAGGCCCCTGCGAGGGCGGAGCTTCCAATTCCTGCTTTGACGGCCTGGGGCCGCAGCCCGCTCCAAAAAGCGCGATAGCGCAAGTTGCAACGGCAATTACCTTTGTTAGGCGCAATACCATCTCCAGTGAATCATCGATATATTGGACCAGGATGCGTTCGCATCCTGGTCAGGTTCCCTGGCCGCACGGTTGCCTTACGGCCAGGGAACCTGACTGCGATATGCTGACGGCGATGCCAGCGTTCCCTACGGCTCGTTGTCGCTCGGATCCACGATTGGCCGCTGGCGCGCATCGTTCGTCCAGTTGCCGTTCTTTCGATGCAGGCTGCGAATGGAGTCCTTTGGAATGAACTTCGCATGGGCATCGGCATACATGATGTTGGCGCCTTCGTGATTCGACAACCAGGGGCTGTACTGGTGATAGCGCAGGCGGGTCATGCCGTCCGTGGTGCCGTCCGGCAGAGTGGGACCCTCGTCCGTCCAGTCGTTGTATATCCCGCTCGTGTAGCAGTCGGCGAGCAGGCTGATCTTCGCGACCCCGCCCGGCTGGCCGGCCAGGGCGGCCTGCTTGTCGTAGCCCCTGTTATGGTCGTACAGGTACTCGTTGTAGCAGTACCCAATCCCATTTGTGCCACTCCATCGGTTGGTTTCGGTTCCGCTTGGACACTGAAGGAGTTGCATGTTCTTCACATAGGGCTGGATGCCGACCGTGAAAACGCCCGTCCAGTCAACCGAGCCGGGGAAGACGGTCCACGGCCATCCCTGGCCGGGGTTGTTACCAAAGGCGATTCCAGGAAACGTCTCGTCGTAGTCCTGAGTGTACATCTGAAACCCGAGGCCGAGCTGCTTGAGGTTGGAGAGGCAGCTGGTTTTGCGGGCAGCCGCGCGGGCCTGCGCGAATACCGGGAACAGGATCGCGGCAAGAATCGCAATTATTGCGATAACGACGAGCAGCTCAATCAGGGTAAAACCCTTACGTGGCGATACTCTCAACTTTGAATTTCCTCCAGAGGGACGAATCGGGTGGACCTGCGAATTACAAGCACAGTACCGTTGACGAGAAACCTTCCTGGCGAGCAGCCTTCCTGGCTTTTGCAAGCTCCGACGTCGCTGATGCACGGCGTGGCAGCCATCTCTCGGCAAGCCGCCTCAGGCGATTCTCTTCCTCAGATTGTAACACTAATCCTTCCGGTGAGTATTCCAACGACTGAGGTTTGTTCGCACTTGTTGCGATTATAGAGCGGATTTAGCGATATATCGCGAAGAACTGGTAATTGTTGCGGTTAACAACAGCAGGTTGGAATCGCCGAAACTTGCCCATCCGCGCATTCCACGGCAACTGAGCGTAGGGACGGCCTCAGGCTTAGCGAGCAGCGCCAGCGCCGCTTCGCCTGCGCGCGTTGATGGCGTAGACGTAGGCGAGCACTTCGGCGACGGGGGCGAAGAGATCGGCTGGAATCTCGCGGCCGATCTCGACGTTCTTGTAGAGGTTGCGGGCCAGGGGAGGGTTCTCAACGATCGGAATGTCGTGCTCCGCCGCCATCTCGCGGATCTTCGCGGCCAGCAGGTCCGCGCCCTTCGCGACTACCAGCGGAGCGCCATTCTTCGCCGAATCGTATTTCAGCGCGACCGCGAAGTGGGTCGGGTTCGTGATGATGACGTCGGCGAGCGGCACGTCCGACATCATGCGCCGCTTTGCGATCTGCCGCTGGCGCGCGCGAATGCGGCTCTTGATGAGCGGATCGCCCTCCTGC
>Ga0207667_10009829_pt1 | contig 11241 bp, 12 predicted proteins | sample KBSCornC52_FD_184301 | JGI IMG/M metagenome (GOLD analysis project Ga0207667, IMG submission 184301) | Corn rhizosphere microbial communities from Kellogg Biological Station, Michigan, USA - KBS Corn C5-2 (SPAdes) (version 2) | ecosystem: Host-associated > Plants > Roots > Rhizosphere > Soil ...
CTCATCGGGGCAGGTCATGCGTCGGCGAAAAACGTACCGCTGACGGGCGACGCCGCGTTCGGCGACTGGCGCTCCGACAAGCCGGGCGTCGTCAGGCTGATCGGTCCCGCCGACTTGCCAAGGCCGGGCGCGACCGCTTCGGCAGCCAATGTCGCGCGCGTGGTGGCGCGACCGTCGGCAGCGACGCTGCAGGTACCGGCCGGCTTCAAGGCCGAGTTGTTCGTGGAAGGATTGAGCGGACCGCGACAGATGCGGGCTGCTCCAAATGGAGATATCTTCGTTGCGGAAACCCGGGCGGGACGAATCCGCGTGCTGCGTGCGACCGCCGACGGTTCAAAGCCCGCAGTCAGCGAGATCTTTGCCGATAGGTTAAGCCAGCCGTTCGGAATCGCTTTCTTTCCGAGCGGCGACAATCCGAAATGGGTCTATGTCGCCAACACCGACAGCGTCGTTCGTTTTCCGTATACGCCGGGTGATACCAAGGCCGCGGGTGCGCCTGAAACCGTGGTTGCCAAGTTGCCTCGCGGAGGACACTCCACACGGGACGTCGTCTTCAGCAAGGACGACCAACGGATGATGGTCTCTGTCGGATCCGACAGCAATGTCGGCGAGGGCATGGGGAGCCCGCCCGGCGGACAAGGATTATCGTCGTGGATCGCGGCAAACCCGCTCGGCGCGAGCTGGGGATATGAAACCAGCCGCGCCGATGTGCTGACGTTCGATCCCGACGGCAAGAACGCTGGCGTCTTCGCCACCGGTATCCGCAATTGCGTCGGCCTCGCCGTGCATCCCTCGACCGGCGATCTCTATTGCTCGACCAACGAGCGTGACGGTCTCGGCGATAATTTGGTGCCGGACTACGTCACGCGCGTGCGGCAAGGCGCGTTCTACGGATGGCCGTGGTTCTACATCGGCGAACATCAGGATCCGCGGCATGCGGGCGCACGCCCTGACCTCAAGGGCAGGATCACCGTGCCCGATGTGCTGATCCAACCGCACTCCGCCTCGCTCGGGCTGACGTTCTACAACGGCAGCGCCTTCCCTGCTGAATATCGCGGCGATGGCTTCGCCGCCGAGCACGGCTCATGGAACCGCTCGAAGCGCACCGGCTACAAGGTCATTCGCGTCAGGCTCAAGGACGGCGTGCCATCGGGCGAATACGAGGATTTCGCCACCGGCTTTGTCGTCAACGATTCCGACGTCTGGGGGCGTCCGGTCGGCGTCGCTGTCGCCCGCGACGGCGCGCTGCTGGTGTCCGAGGATGGCAACGGCACGATCTGGCGCATTACGCATCCGTAGACGGCGTGCTATGCGGCGGCGCTCATTTGAAGATTCTGCCGCTCGAGCCATTCCGACCATCGCAGCTTGCCGCGCACACCCTGACTGACAACGAACCCCATGCCGCGCGCCGTCGTCTCCGACAGCAGCGGCAGAATCGGACGATGCAGGCCGTGTGCGTGCTGGTATTGGCGCGCGAATTCGATGCAGGAGAGATCTTCGGGACCACCGATCTCGTCGCGCACGCCGCGTGGTCCTTCCAGCGCGCAGGTTGCGAGATAGTTCGCGACATCCGAGGTATCGACCGGATTGAATGAAGCCTTCGGCACAGGCCACACCGGCAACCAGGCAAGACCGGCCAGCATTCTTTCGAGCAGATAATAGAACGGCATCGCGCGCACCACCGACCACGGCAACTCGGATTCGCGGACCAGTTGCTCGCCGCGAAGCTTGACGCGGGCGTAGGGCAGCGACGCATCGTCTAGCCCGACGATCGAGACGTGAAGAAAATGCTGAACGTTTGCCGCGCGAGATCCCGCGAGCAGGCGCTCGGTTCCTTCGACATCGACTTCGGAAGGGGATTTCACGAAATCCACCGGCCGGACGCCGCCGCGCCGGGCGATCGGCGAGAACGTCGCCGCGTTGATCACGGTGTGCACGCCTTCGAGCGCGGCCTGCAGCCCCTGCCCGGTCGCAAGATCTCCGATCGCCCGTTCGACATCGGGATTGGGAGTGGGATCGCGCCAGCATGAACGCGCCAGCACGCGTACCCGGTTTCCCTGCCGCAGCAGTGTGGGCACGAGATCCTGTCCCAAATGGCCGGTGCCTCCGGTAACGAGAACAAGAGTCATGTTGAAAGCTCCCTGGTTAGAGCGTTTTCCAGCGAAAGCCTGCCCCGGACTTGATCCGGGGTGGGAACCGGTTCGCGTCAAGAAAACGCGTCAAATAAAAATCTTGAGCCGTGAATGCGATGCTTCAGGCGTCAGCGGGAACCAACAGGGTTTCTCCGGTTGCCACCAACGTCCGTTCGCCGGCTTCGTTCTCGGCAAACAGTTCCGCTTTTGCAAAAATCTGTTTGCGCCCCGCACGCACCGTCATGCCCCTGGCGACGAATAGCCGGCCGACCGCGGGCTTTAGGCAGTTCATGGAGAAGTGCGAAGCCATCACGCCGCCGACGAGGGTGGCGGCGGCGAAACCGCAGACGGTATCGAGCAAGGCGGCGATCATGCCGGCGTGAAGGAAGCCCGCATATTGGGTGAAGTCGCCATTCCACTGCATCCTGAGTTCGGCGACACCGTCGCCGGCGGCAACGACCTCGAATCCCGCCAGCCGGTTCAATCCAGCGGAAGCATTCAGCGCGATCAGTTTTTGCCGATCGAGTGCCGCACCTGATGTCATGCGATGCTCCAGTTCGGCGTGCGCTTTTCGAGGTTGGCCCTGACCGCCTCGACATGGTTCGGCCGGCCGAGCAGAGCGCCCTGCTCAGCGGTCTCGGCCGCGAGGCCGGCGTGGGCACCGCATTCCGCGGCGAGGTTGAGCAACCGCTTGGCGGCGCGGATCGCGTCGGGACTGTTCGCCGCGATTTCCCTCGCTGTGGCCAAGGCGGCCGCCAGCGGATCGGAGGTTACGCGGGTGGCGAAGCCGTAGGCGAGCGCCTCTTCGGCCGAGAAAGCCCGTCCGGTGTAGGTGAGCTCGCGGACCAGATCTTCGCGCGCCAGATGCCGCATCAACTGGGTTCCGGCCATATCCGGCACCAGGCCCCACCTTGTCTCGATCACGGCGAGGCGCGTGCCCGGCGCGACGTAGCGGATGTCCGCGCCGAGCGCGAGCTGGAAGCCGCCGCCGACGGCGACGCCATGAACGGCGGCGATGACGGGCACCGGAAACTTTCGCCACAGCCAGACGATGTGCTGGGCAAAATTGGCGATGCCATGCGTGCGCTTGGTGAGATCGGCGAACGGCAGGATCGATTCGCCACGGGTTGCGGCCATCAGCCGCTCGACATCGAGCCCGGCGCAGAAGGCGCGCCCCTCGCCGGACAACACCACGGCACGCACGCCCGGATCGTCCTTGAGCCGCGCGCCGGCGTCGGCAATGGCGCTGAACATCGCCGGATCGAGCGCATTCATCTTGGCCGGCCGGTTCAAGCGGACGTCGGCGACACCGTCGTCGATGCTGATCTGGATTCGCTGTTCCATGGTTCGCGCGCCTAGTATCCGGCGACTGCGAGCGCGACCACCACACCGAGCGCTTTCCAGCCAAATCCTCGGCCGCGCGACCACCAGCAATTGGCGGCGACGGCGAACGCGTAGACGGTGACGGTGGTGACGACGATCCAGTGCCGTGCGCTCTCCGATCCCAGCGAGGGCGCCGCCAGCAGCAGCACTCCGCCCCCGATCCAGGCCACGGTGCCGGCCTGCCATACCAGCCGGATCAGCGTGCGCAGGTGCTCCGGCATGATCGTGGCGCGCGCGAACACCTTGGTTTCGCCGAGCACGCCGTGGATGATGGCGACCAGAATTCCGGCGACGCCGGCGCATTGCAGGATGATATCGCGCATAACGGGCTCTCCATACAGTACTGTATGGAATATGGCCCTGCCGCTGGCGGCTGTCAATACAGTGGTGTATGGTGGGCGTCGCAGGAACCCGTATGACCGATCAACTCTCCGCCAGGGACTGGCTCGACCAGGGCCTCGAAACCCTTGTCAAAAGTGGCTTCACCGCGCTCAAGGCCGAGCCGCTGGCAAAGGCCATGGGCGTGTCGCGCGGCAGCTTCTACTGGCACTTCGCCGATATCGGTGCGTTCCACGCTGCGATCCTCAAGCACTGGAGCGAGGTCGCGACCGAGCAGGTCATTGCCGGGCTCGAAGCGACGCCGAAGGACCGCAGCGCGCTGGCGGTGCTGCTGCGCGGCGCGTTTTCCGCCAAGCCCGCGCTGGAGAATGCGGTCCGCACCTGGGCCACGGTGGACGCCGGCGCGCGAAATGCCGTGCAGGCGATCGACCTCAGGCGCATCGGCTATATCGAGGTGCTGTTGAAGCAGGCCGGATTGTCCGCCGAGGTCGCCCGCGCGCGGGCGCAAATTCTCTACTGGACGTTTGTGGGCTACGCGCTGTCGGAGCAGTCCCTGCCGAAGGCGCGGCAACAGGCCGTGGTCGAGGAACTGCTGCGGATGGCGGTGTCATGACAGCTGCTGTTTCGGTATGCTAAGTCGACTGCCCGACCGGAGATCGCCATGAACACCCCGCCCGAACGCCTCGACAGCACCGTCGATCCGAAATTGCTGGAGATTTTGGTGTGCCCGGTCACCAAGGGCCCGCTGGAATTCGACACCACGCGGCAGGAACTGATCTCGCGCTCGGCCAAGCTCGCCTACCCGATTCGCGACGGCATCCCGATCATGCTGCCGGAAGAGGCTCGGAAGATCGACTGAAGAAGCGCTGGTCTCTCTCATCGTCGTTGCGAGCGCAGCGAAGCAATCCATCCGTTCTTCGGCCGTCAGATGGATTGCTTCGCTGCGCTCGCAATGGCGGTTGAAATGACACTCCCTGGCCCTACAGCGCCTCGCCCTTCAGCAGCCGCGGCACTTCGCCGGACAACCCTGCCGCCTGGCGGATGAACAGGCTCTTCAAAGGCGGCGCGCGGTCGACCAGGCCGAGACCGATGTCGCGCACGGTGCGGAGCAATGTCGATTCGTTGGAGAACAGGAAGTTCAGCGTGTTGGTCGCCACGCCCATCGCCATGGTGTCGAAACGCCGCCAGCGCTGGTAGCGCTCGAGCACGTCGGCCTGCCCGAGATCGATACCGAGCCGCGCCGCGTCGACCACCACTTCGGCTAATGCCGCGACGTCCTTCAGGCCCATGTTGAGCCCCTGCCCGGCGATCGGATGAATCACGTGCGCAGCATCGCCGATCAGCGCCATCCGCTCGGCGATGAAGGAACGCGCGACGAAATAGCCGAGTGGAAATGCGCGGGGCTTGTCGAGCGCCTTGATCTCGCCGAGATGCAGCCCAAAGCGCTTTTCGAGCTCGGCGTGAAATTCCTCTTCGTTGAGAGCCGTGATCCGCGCGGCTTCGGCGCGGTTCTCGGTCCAGACCAGCGACGAGCGCTTTCCGGTCAGCGGCAGGATCGCGAACGGCCCTGCTGGGAGAAAATGCTCTTCGGCGCGGCCGTGATGATCGCGCTCATGGCCGACGGTGACGACGATGCCGGACTGGTCGTAGTCCCAGCCATGGGTGGCGATCCCGGCGCGGTCGCGCAACCGCGAGCGCGCGCCGTCGGCGGCGACCAGCAGGCTCGCCTCGATGACGCTGCCGTCCGCGAGCGTCACATCGACGCCGTCGGCGCGTGAATCATAGCTCGACACCGCCGTGGCGCGCAGCTCGACCCCCTCGGCCTCGGCGCGCACCACCAGCGCATCGATCAGGCGGCGGTTTTCGACCATATGCGCGAAGGGCTCGCCGGGTTCGACATGGCCGCCAAAGGTCAGGAACACCGGTCGCGTCGCGTCTTCCAATTTGGAATCGGTCACGACCATGTCGAGGATGGCCTGCGAATCGGCCGCGACCTGGTCCCAGACGCCGAGCGCCTCGAACAGCCGCCGGCAAGCGGCGACGATCGCGGTCGCGCGCGGATCGCGGCTCGGCCGCGTCGCCAGCGCCGGATCGGCGACGACAACCGGAATCTCGGGGCCGAGGCCCTGACGCAGCGCCAGGGCCAGCGCCAGCCCAGCAAAGGCGCCGCCACAGATCACAATGCTTCGCTGTGCCGCCATGACATCCTTACCCGGTTACTTCGTCAGACTACGCTTGCTACCTGATAATAGCTGGGCGAAACAGGGGCTGAAACAAGAGGCCTTAATCCCATCGACCGTCATTCCGGGGCGATGCCAGCATCGAACCTAAGGTGCGCAATTGCGCACCGGGGAATCTCGAGATTCCGGGTTCAGGCTTGCGCGTGCCCCGGAATGACCGGGAAACCGAGAGCATTTCAATGTCCAAAGGCGTCATCGACCTGATCTCCATCCTCGACATCGAGCCGCTCGAGGTGAACCTGTTCCGCGGCAACAGCCCGAAGACGCGCTGGCAGCGGGTGTTCGGCGGACAGGTGATCGGACAGGCGATGGTGGCAGCATGCCGCACCGTCGAAGGGCGGCTGCCGCACTCGCTGCATTGCTATTTCATCCTGCCCGGTGATCCCCAAATTCCGATCATCTACGAGGTCGAGCGGCTGCGCGACGGCAAGAGCTATGCGACCCGGAGGATCACCGCGATCCAGCACGGCAATGCGATCTTCTCGATGATCGTGTCGTTTCATAACGACGAGGAAACCGAGTTCGATCATCAGGACAAGATGCCCGACGTGCCGCCGCCGGAAAAACTAACCGCAGAAGAAGTCGCCAAGCAGCCGATGTTCCGCGACATGCCGGACTTCATCCGGCGTTATTATGAATCAGACCGGCCGATCGAACTGCGCCCGGTCGAGCTCGGCCGCTATTTCGGCCAGAAGATCGATGACGGACGGATCCACGTCTGGATCCGCACCGCGGCGAAACTGCCCGACGATCCGGCGCTGCACATGTGCGCGCTGGCCTATGCGTCGGACTTTTCGCTGCTCGATGCGATCATGGCGCGCTACGGCCGCACCCTGTTCGACAAGCGCATGATGCCGGCGAGCCTCGACCACGCGATGTGGTTTCACCGCCCGTTCCGCGCCGACGAGTGGCTGCTCTACGCACAGGATTCGCCGAGCGCGCAAGGCGGCCGCGGCTTGACCCGCGGCCAGATCTTCAAGCCCGACGGAACGCTGGTGGCGTCGGTGGCGCAGGAAGGCTCGGTGCGCCAGCGCAAGTAACCGGTCAGCCGTTGGCCATGGTGCCGCGCTCGGCCAACACCGTCTGCGATGTTATCCACTGGCCGAACCAGCGATACATCCACGGAATCGGGATGACAAAGACGCAAGCGATCACGGCAACGATCGCGCGCCAGAGAAATTCAAGCCCGGTGCCGGTGAAGGTCACCTCCCGCCGCGTGCCCTGGATGTTCCGGCAATACCACCGCATTTGGGCAACGTAGACCCACGCCCAGCCGATAATCGTAAAAATCGAAAGAGCGAGCAGGAGATTCCAGCCGACAAAGGCCCAAATCGACCCGGCAAAGCTCAGCCCAAGCGGCTGACCGTTCGAAGCAAGGTTGGCGACGAACCATCGGACGAACAGCCAGGAAAGGGCAAATTGAATGATGGTTTCGACGAGGTTGAGCACCTTGATGTCGAGGTAGGAGATCACGATAGCAACGAGAATGGCTCCGAAAAACCAGGGCACGATTGCCATCGCACGGCCTTCGAAGCTCAGATTGGGTCGCCCCGGCACTGACACGCAGGGCACAAGCCACTTCATGTACCAGACCAAAGCCCAAGGCGCCGGAATGACAAGAATCATGCCGACCAGCGCTACGAGGCTGCGCCAGGTAAATTCGAGAATTCCGAAATCCATCGAAAGCGGCCCACCGCCGCCCATCATCGGCGGTGCACCGGCCTGCGGCATCGCCGGCGGTCTCGCAACGCCCGACATCAGCCCCGGAATTTCTCCCGCCTTCTGCCAGCCCGCCATGCCTTCGGACCAGACCAGGGTATCCGCCCTGACGGTCCCGCGGGCAATGAAGTCGCGCAGCTGGGCTTCGGGGTAAGGACCCTGTTGCTGGCCGTTGGATGCGTAAAACCAGGATCGGTCCGACATTTTATTTCCTTGAGCCGTGGATGAACGGGCAGGCCGGCGAGCGGCCGGTGGCGGAACCGCATTCTGTCTGGTGATCCTTGCCGCTGTACAGTGACCGGGATCATCAGCCCCAAATGTTTTCCCCGTAAACCTGCAAGTTTTTTGTGCCATTTGCCCAGAAAGATGCCAGATTTGGCTAGGCAGTCGAACCACCGCGTGGCCGGCCCGCCTGCAGCAAATACCCAAGAGACATAAAGGCCTGACCATGAAACTCGTCGTCGCGATCATCAAACCGTTCAAGCTTGACGAGGTGCGCCAGGCGCTGACGGAAATCGGCGTCCACGGCATGACCGTGACCGAGGTCAAGGGATACGGCCGCCAGAAGGGCCACACCGAAATCTATCGCGGCGCCGAATATGTCGTGAACTTCCTGCCCAAGCTGCGAATCGAAATCGCCGTTGCATCCGAGATCGCCGACAAGGCGGTCGCCGTCATCACTTCGAATGCACGCACCGGACAGATCGGCGACGGCAAGATCTTCGTGACGCCGATCGATCATGCGCTGCGCATTCGCACCGGCGAAACCGACACCGACGCGCTCTGACACGCACCTGAATTCGAGGCGCTCCGGCAACGAAGCCTGACGCGCGACCAAAAACCACGACAGGCCGGGGAAATTCCATGGGGGCACTATCTCGTGCAGCGAAGTTGGCTGCGCTCGTCACGCTTGCGGCAAGTACGCTGGCAACGCCGGCTTTTGCCGAGACCTCGACCATCAATAGCGCCGACACCGCCTGGATGATCGTCGCCACCGCCCTGGTGCTGATGATGACGATCCCGGGCCTGGCGCTGTTCTACTCCGGCATGGTGCGCAAGAAGAACGTGCTCGCGACCATGGCGCAGTCGCTGGCGGCGGTCGCGATGATCTCGATCCTCTGGGTGGCGTTCGGCTATTCGCTGGCCTTTGTCGGCGACGGACCCTGGCTCGGCACGCTCGATCGCTGGCTGCTGATCGGGATGACCATGGACAGCGTCAATCCGGCGGCAAAGACCATCCCTGAAGCGCTTTTCATGCTTTATCAGATGACGTTCGCTATCATCACCGTCGCGCTGGTGGCGGGCTCGGTAGCCGACCGGATGCGGTTTTCGGCCTATCTGTTGTTCGCGATCGGCTGGTTCATGTTCGTCTATGTGCCGCTGGCGCATTGGGTATGGGGCGGCGGTTTCCTCGCTTCCATGGGTGTGCTCGATTTCGCCGGCGGGCTGGTCGTGCATCTCTCCGCCGGCATCGGCGGGCTGGTCGCGGCAAAAGTGATGGGCCGCCGTCACGGCTATGGCAGCGAGAATCTTTCGCCGTTCGATCTGTCGCTCGCGGTCGTCGGCACTGGTCTATTGTGGGTCGGCTGGTTCGGCTTCAACGGCGGATCGGCGCTGGCGGCCAATCCGCGCGCGGTGATGGCGATCATCTCGACGCATCTGGCGGCCTGCGCCGGCGCGCTGACCTGGGGCGCGATCGAATGGGCGACGCGGCGCAAGCCTTCGGTCCTCGGCATGATCTCCGGCGCGGTCGCCGGTCTCGGAACCATTACGCCGGCGTCCGGCTTCGTCGCACCCTGGCACGGCGTCATCATCGGCATCGTTGCAGGCATCGTGTGTTTCTGGGCCTGCACCTGGCTCAAGCACCGTTTCAACTATGACGACTCGCTCGACGTCTTCGGCGTGCACGGCATCGGCGGAATGACCGGCACCCTGCTCGCCGGCGTCTTCGCGGTCAGCGCCATCGGCGGCACGTCCGGCCTGATCGAGGGCCATCCGCAGCAGGTGCTGACTCAGCTCTACGGAATCGCGGTCACCCTGGCCTGGTCCGGGGGTGTGACCTACGTGCTGCTGAAGCTGGTCAGCGTGTTTGTACCGCTACGGGTGTCGCTGCAGCAGGAGCTTGAAGGCCTGGATATTTCGCAACACGGCGAAGCGCTGCAATAAAATCCCCATCTAGATACCGTTTGCCTGCCCTCCCGCTGGGCAGGATTATGTTCGCAGTCTGACATGCTCACGTTTTGAGCATGCCTGATTACGCTTTGAGCGCGGCGGAATAGCGCAGGTCGGGCCTTCTCCCGCAAAGGGCGAAAAGGGCCGGATTCATAAACCGTTAGAGAATTCCGCCGATCTGGCACGGTATTTGACTCTAAGGGTCTCGGCTGTGCCCGCGTAGTGAACTTCTCCGCGTGGTGAACCTCAGTCGAGAACGCCCGGTTTGTCCAAGCCGGGCCCAAGCGGGGATAGGACCCATGAAAATTGTTATGGCGATCATCAAGCCATTCAAGCTCGAAGAAGTCCGTGACGCCCTGACCGCCATTGGCGTTCACGGTCTCACGGTGACGGAAGTCAAAGGATACGGCCGACAGAAGGGTCATACCGAAATCTATCGCGGCGCCGAATATGCCGTGAGCTTCCTGCCCAAGATCAAGATCGAGGTCGCTATTGCCTCGGACCAGGTCGACAAAACCATCGACGCCATCACCACGGCTGCCAAAACCGGACAGATCGGCGACGGCAAGATCTTCGTCATCAACCTCGACCATGCGGTTCGCATCCGCACGGGTGAGGCAGATGCCGCGGCCCTCTGATTTCGCGCTCAACCTTACCATTCAGGAGTACAACAAATGACGTTTAAGCGTCCCTATGGCGCGGGATTGGCGGCCCTCGCAGTCGGCCTGTTCGCGGCGACAGCTGCCTACGCCGAACCAACCATCAACAAAGGCGACAACGCCTGGATGCTGACTTCGACAGTGCTGGTGCTGTTGATGACGATCCCGGGTCTTGCGCTGTTCTACGGCGGCCTGGTCCGCTCCAAGAACATGTTGTCGGTGCTGATGCAGGTGTTCTACTGCGTCTGTATCGTGACCCTGATCTGGGCGCTCTACGGCTACAGCCTCGCCTTCACCGGCGGTTCCGACTTCATCGGCGGCTTCTCCAAGGCCTTCCTGATGGGCGTGACCCCGGATTCGAAAGCGGCGACCTTCAGCGTCGACGCCAACATCTCGGAGCTGGTCTACTTCTGCTTCCAGATGACGTTCGCGGCGATCACCCCCGCCCTCATCGTCGGCGCCTTCGCCGAGCGCATGAAGTTCGCGGCGATCGCATTGTTCATCCCGCTCTGGGTGACGCTGATCTACTTCCCGATCGCACACATGGTTTGGTACTGGGCCGGACCGGACGCGATCTCGGATGCGGTGAAGGCGCTG
>Ga0207667_10009833_pt1 | contig 11239 bp, 9 predicted proteins | sample KBSCornC52_FD_184301 | JGI IMG/M metagenome (GOLD analysis project Ga0207667, IMG submission 184301) | Corn rhizosphere microbial communities from Kellogg Biological Station, Michigan, USA - KBS Corn C5-2 (SPAdes) (version 2) | ecosystem: Host-associated > Plants > Roots > Rhizosphere > Soil ...
CGGCTGTTTCTGGCATGAAGAGGCTTTATTTGAAAGCGTGAAAGGTGTAAAGGAAGCTGTTTCGGGCTATGCAGGCGGCACCACTTCCAATCCGACGTACGAAGAAGTTGCCACCGGAAACACCGGCCATGCGGAAAGCGTGGAAGTTTATTATGACCCCGCACAGATCTCTTATGAGACTTTACTGAATGTATATTTCGCCGGGCAAAACCCTACGCAGGTTAATGGCCAGGGACCAGATTTGGGAACAGAATATCGCTCCATCGCTTTTTATACAAACGATGCAGAGAAAAAAGCAATAGAACAAAAGATTCAGCAAATGAGTGCCTCAGGAAAATACAAAGCGCCTATAGCGGCCCAGGTGATGCCATTGAAAAAGTTTTGGGTTGCTGAAGACTATCACCAGGATTTTATTGCACACAATCCCAACCAGGGTTACGTTCAGGCGGTATCAATTCCTGAAATAAGAGAATTTCAAAAGGAATATCCGCAATTGATTAAGCCTGATCACAGGTTTTAGAGAGGGTTTAAATCGTCACTTTCGATTTCAGTGGCCAGGCACCTAATACCTGATACCTCATACCTGATACCTCAGACCTGATACCTGATATCTAATCTCCAATACCTTATTTTTGCAAAAAATTAATTTATGCAGGCATTACTTGTAATACACAATCTATTAAGGTGGCTGATTATTATTTTTGGCTTCTGGACTGTGATAAGCGCTGTTAGCGGGCTTTCAGGGAACAAAGTATTCACACCCTCAGATGGAAGAAGTAATTTCTTCTTCATGTTGGGCATGGATATTCAATTGTTAGTGGGCCTCGGCCTTTACTTTAGTGGCGTTTGGTTCGATCAGTTAAAACATCTCGGTGATGCAATGAAAAACGCCAATCTTCGCTTCTTTACAATGGAACATGAAGTAATGATGATAATTGCATGGGTGTTGGTGCATGTGGGAAGGGTAATGGTTAAAAAGGCTCCGCTCTCTTCAGCAAAATTTAAGAAAAGCCTGCTATTTTTTGGAATTGCTTTGTTGCTAATACTAATTGCCACTCCGTGGCCGTTTAGAGAAGCAGTGGCAAGACCATGGTTCAGGTGGTTTTAGCATTAAAATTGAAAATTCAAAATGATTGACGAGCAGAAAGAAAAACCAATAATTCTTATAACAAATGATGATGGCATAACTGCACCGGGTATCCGCAATTTGGTGGAAGCAGTAAAAGAACTTGGTAAAGTAGTAGTAGTTGCCCCCGATAAACCCCAAAGCGGCATGGGACACGCCATTACCATTGGCGTTCCTTTAAGGCTGAATAAAGTTGAAGATATGTTTGAAGGTGTTGAGTCGTGGCAAACGAGCGGCACACCGGTTGATTGCGTAAAGCTTGCCGTAGATAAAATATTACACCGCAAACCCGATATTTGCCTCAGTGGCATTAACCACGGAGCCAACCATTCTATAAACGTTATTTATTCCGGAACCATGAGTGCAGCGATGGAAGCATCTATTGAGAGCATTCCTTCTATTGGTTTTTCGTTATTGGATTACAGGTTTGAGGCCGACTTTACTGCCGCAAAATTTTATGTACATAAGATTGTAAAAAGCCTGTTGCAAACAAAAATGCATAAGCATCTTTTATTAAATGTGAATATACCGTCGGTCCCGTTGAATGAAATGAATGGCATAAAAGTATCGAAGCAGGCTTATGCAAAATATGATGAGGATTTTGATGAGCGCCTCGACCCGCATGGGAAAAAATATTACTGGCTAACGGGTGAATTTAAAAATTTTGACACGGGCGAAGACACCGACGTATGGGCATTGGAACATAATTATGTAAGTGTGGTTCCTGTACAGTTCGACCTTACGAATTATGCGCTGAAAAAGGAATTGGAAAAAACCTGGGACGTATTATGATATTCAAAAAAGACAATTTTATTTTTGGGCTGGCGCTTGGTCTTATTGCACCTTTATTGGGTTTCTTGTTGTTTAAGACGATAAAATATAGCGCCTTCACTATTACGGACATGATCCAATGGCTTAAACTCAATCCCAACCTCATAACGGTCTTTATAAGTGTATCATTATTTGCAAATGCCTTACTCTTTACCGTTTATATTAACGGACATCGCGATAAAACGGCTAAAGGAATTTTTCTGATGACAGTTATTTATGCGGTTATTGCTTTAATATTTAAGTATTATTAAATTCGTTTACTTTCAAAATTTTATTCAAGAAACTTTTCAAAAAGTTATCGCTGATTGCCATTGTGCCTAATCAATTCTGATTATCTTTAAATCCACATTACATTCAACAGTAGAATGAAATATTACATCATTGCAGGAGAAGCTTCCGGCGATTTACATGGCAGCAATCTTATTAAAGAAATAAAAAAACTCGATGCCAATGCTATCATCCGCGGATGGGGTGGCGATAAGATGGAAGCTGCTGGCGCCTCACTGGCAAAGCATTACAGGGACCTTGCATTTATGGGATTTGCAGAAGTAGTTAAAAACCTTCCGGCCATTATGAAGAATTTTCAATTTTGTAAAGAAGACATTGAAAGTTTTCAACCCGATGCAGTTGTGCTTATTAACTATTCTGCTTTTAATTTAAGAATGGCTAAATGGACGCATACCAAAAAATATAAAAACATCTTTTATATTTCGCCGCAGGTATGGGCATGGAAAGAAAGCAGGGTTACAACCATTAAGAAGTATGTGGACAAAATGATTGTGATACTTCCTTTTGAAAAACAATTTTTTAAAGAACGTGGTTATGAGGTGGAGTATGTGGGACATCCTTTGGCTGACGTTATTGAAAGTTTTCAAAAAGAACACGCATCCATAAAACCTTCATCAAACATTATTGCATTGTTGCCGGGAAGCCGCAGGCAGGAAATAAAAAGCCAGCTTCCCATTATGCTGGAAGCTTCTAAAAATTTTCCCAACTATAATTTTATTTTAGCAAAAGCGCCTTCTGTTGACGATGCATTTTATGAACCGTTTCTTTCCGGTTATAAAAATGTGGAAGTAATAGCCAACGACACGTATTCTTTGCTGATGAAGGCAACTGCCGCGTTAGTTACTTCGGGCACTGCTACATTGGAGACTGCTTTGTTTGGCGTACCCGAAATTGTTTGTTATAAGGCCAGCAGCATATCTTATCAAATTGCAAAGCGATTGGTAAAACTTAAATACATCTGCCTCGTAAATTTAATTATGGATAAAGAAGTGGTGAAAGAGTTGATACAGGATGAGCTCACGGCAGAAAATATCACTAAAGAATTGCAGGCAATATTAATTGATACTTTAAAGAGAGAAAGAATTGAATCGGATTATCAACAACTAAAAAAATTATTATCAGAAGGGGGAAATGCATCGGCTAATGCAGCGAAGAGTATTTATGAGTTTACGAAAAGGCAGTAGCCAATTATCAGTGGTTAATAGGCCCTGATACTTGATACCTAATACCTGATACCTCATTCCTTAAACCTTAAACAATGAACGACTCTATAAAAATCTTAAAAAAAGAAATAGTTTGTAAGAGCTGGCATACACTTAGGAAAGTAACTTACGAATATTTACAAAATGATGGAACCTGGCAAGTTCAAAGCCGGGAAGCATACGATCGTGGAAATGGTGCAGTGATTCTTTTATATAACAAAGAACAAAGAAGTATTATCCTTACAGAGCAATTCAGGATGCCCACTTACATTAATGGTAACGCAACCGGTATGCTGATAGAAGCCTGTGCCGGTCTGCTGGATAACGATAATCCTGAAGATGCCATCAGGCGTGAAACTGAAGAAGAGACCGGTTATAAAATAAATGATGTTCGAAAAATTTTTCAAGCTTATATGTCGCCGGGTTCTGTAACAGAAATTCTATATTTTTTTATTGCTGAATATTCAAAAGATATGAAGGTAAACGAAGGCGGTGGCGTTGCCCACGAACATGAAAACATTGAGGTGCTTGAAATGAATTTCACTGACGCACTCAACATGATCGATACCGGCGAAATTAAAGATGCAAAGACAATTATGTTATTGCAATATCTGAGGTTGAAGAATATTTTGTAAAATGGTTTATCAGATTACTTCAAATAGAAGTTAAGATGTTTTCCTATTAGTGTATCAATAAAAAAGCTTTTGAAAAGTTGAACTCTCCAAAAGCTTTCATCAAATCATAACTCTTACATCTAAATTACCATAACGCATTTCCTTTGTAATAATCGAGAATCTTAGATCTCAATACAAAATTATATTTGGAAACAATTAGATTTATATTGGTCGCGTTTAAATTATTTTTTGCAATCAAATAAATATCAGAAGTAATAGAGCCTGCATCAAACTTTGCCTGTGCCGCTTTAAAAGATTCAGTAAATGATTTTACCTGGTCGAGCAGTATGGCATATTTATCTGAGGTGTTTTTAAAATTAACATACGCCCTTTCTATCGATTGCTGCAATAATGTTTTAGTATTTTGCTCAACAAGCTGTGTTACCTTAAATTGAATTTTTGCCGTGCGAACCCGGCTCCTGGCCTGCGCTCCGTTAAATATCGGGATTGATAACCCAAGTCCTATATATTTTGAAAGATTATTGTTGAATTGTGTACCGAAAGAAACTTTTTCAGTGCTATATGTATTTTGTTTTGTCATGACAGGAATTTGAGATCCATTCACAATTACATAATCAGGAGAAGCAACGTCCTGGCTGCTTAACAAGGTGGAATTGGTAATAGCACTGGAGTAATTACTTCCTATACTTCCATTTAGTGACAATGTCGGATACAATTGTCCCTGCAAAGCACGAACATATTTTCCCGCGCTTTCTGTACGAAAATGAACCGCTTTTATTTGAGCAAATTGCTGCAATGCCGTATCATAAATTTTAGATGGATCAGCTTCATAATATATATTAAACACGTCTTCCGAAAGCCGTTCTACTTCAAGACTATCGCTGTAGGGTATATTAAGTAATTGTGCAAGAGAAAGCTTTGCTTCAGCAATTGATGCGATATTATCAGCAATATTTAACTGATCAGATGCCAGTTGTCCTTTTAAAGTATAATAATCAGATGGAGAAATAGAACCTGCGTCATTTTTTAATGAGTCTATATCCACCTGGCGACGTGTTGCTTCTTCCTGTAGTCTTGCATTTTGCAATAGATCTTCTGCGCTTAATACGTTTAAATAGGCCAGGATAATATTAATAGTAAGATTATCCTTCGACTGCTGCAGTTCCATCTTTGATGCCTCATAAGCTAATGAATTTGACTTAATGTTGTTTTGTAAAGCAAGGCCATTGAATAGGGTAACATTAGCTGAAACTCCATAATTAGAAGAATTGATATTTTGATTGACAAATGCATTGGTAATTGGGTCGTTGGTTCTGCCCGAATTAATACCATAATTAGCTGATGCATTTACATTAGGCAGCATACTAAGCTTTGATTGTTGCATGGTAATACGTGCCTGCTGGCTTGAAAGGTCGGCCCTGTTTACGTCAATATTGTTTGCAATACCCATTTCAATTGCCTGCCGCAAGGTCAGCTTGCTTTGCGCATTCGCAAAAGTGATGGTAAAAAGCAAAACTATTATTATTGAAAAACTTCTTTTCATTTTCGTATATACGTGTTGGTTAGTTATTTTATTTTTAAGATTCTTTTTCAATCCGTCCATCTAAGAGGTGAATAATTCGTGAACCGTACGCTGCATTCTTTTCGGAATGAGTTACCTGTACGATGGTAACGCCTTCTTTATTTAATTCAGTAAAAATTTCCATGATCTCCTCCCCTTGTTTAGAATTAAGATTACCGGTAGGCTCATCAGCTAAAATTAACTTTGGCTTTACAATTAAAGCTCTTGCAATACCAACCAATTGTTGCTGCCCGCCCGAAAGGTTATTCGGAAACAAATCTTTTTTCCCAACAATCTGGAAACGGTCAAGCATATCGGCAACCATTCCTTTCCTTTCCCCGGCTTTTATATTCTGGTAAATGAGTGGCGTTTCTATATTTTCATAAACGGTAAGCTCATCAATTAAATGGTACGCCTGGAACACAAATCCAATATGGCTCTTATAGATCTCCGAACGTTGTTTTTCTTTAAGCTTGAAAACATCCTGGTCCATGAAAACATATTCTCCTTCGTTTGCCTCATCAAGCATACCCATTACATTAAGTAAGGTAGACTTACCGGAGCCTGATGGCCCCATAATAGAGAGAAATTCACCCTGCTTAATATTGAGGTTGATATCTTTTAAAATAAAGGTGCGGTTACTGCCCGTGTTGAACCATTTGTAAATATTCTTTAGTTGAATCATCGTGTATTTTTTTGTTTAGGGTCTAAAGTTCAGAATTTAAAATTATAGTTACCCTGAATTTTCAACCTTCATACCAATGATGTATACCATTGATACAGAACGATTGAGGGCAAATATTAATTCATCATGTGTCCGATTATGAACACTTCATTTAAAAAGCGGACAGTTTGGTAATGGATTTCCCAGCTATTTCCCGGGCCGGAGATGGCGTATAGTCAAACAGCATATCATGATAACAGGGTCAAAACCGGGAAATCTCTATTGTTGCCACACTTTTTTATCTCCTGGTACTTCAATGAGGTTGTATTCTACCACAGGTTTGAATTCGTATTGAAGCCCTTTTTTTAATCCATCTATCGTTACCTGGAAATCTCCGTTTGATCCAATGGGAACTTTGGCTGAATGCATCCAGGGTCCTGCATACAGATCTTCGGTTTGGCCATTGTAAACACGATACCAAAAGGAAGCTTTCATGTTTTGATCACTGGAATAATTAGATACTTTGCCGTTCAATGTTGCACGAGTATTTGATACAGGCTTTGCATTTAAGGTATTTACCTGCACTGCGTGAATTGCAGGAGTTACATTTTCAATTTTAATAACAACCGGGTTTGGCCAATGGTGATCATCGTAAATGCGTTGAGTTTTTACAACAGATAATACCAGGCCGGTATCAGTTTGATTAAACATACAACTAACATCTTTACCCGGCCGGTATTCCTGTATCAAACTATTTTGGCCTAACACGCTCACTTTTGTTGCTGCACTTGCATTCACTGAATGTAAGGTAAATGATCTTCGGTCGCCTTCCTTCCAGGAAGCAGCGTCTGTCACAATAGCGTATACCGTTTTATTATCAAGGCTTTTCGTGTACCATATATTTTTTTCATTGGTGATTACCCATGGACGCACGCTATCAACAGCCTCCCGGTTAACAAAATACCAGGCCGCCATTTCCCGCAACCTGCCCTCTTGTTCATCAGCTATTTCGCCGTTTGCTTTCGGTCCAATATTCAATAAAAGCGAACCTCCCTTGCTCCTTGCTTCAATTAGTAAACCGATAAGATTTGTTCCGGATTTATACCTGTCGTTAGTAGGCTGATATTGCCAGGCTGTGCCCATAGTAATGCAGGATAGCCATGGTTCATTCATGGTTACTCCGGGTAACATTTGTTCAGGTGTTTTTAAGGCACCTCTTGTTATTAAAATATCGGGCTGAATTTTCCAACAGGTTTCTTTTACAATCTCTTTCGGTTCGCCATCAATAAACAACAAATCAATTTTGCCGTAATTGGTCATTAATTCTTCACACTGTCTCCTGGTAAAATCATCATACTCCTTTCTAACTGCACGGCTCATAACAACATTATCGCGGCTGATAGGAAGATGATGTCTGTACAGAAAGTTAAAATCTTCCGGTGAAAAATAAAATCCAACCTGCAGGCCAGCCCTGCGTGTTGCCTCCACCATTTCACGTAGCAGATCCTTGTGATAAGGTGTATTCATAACATTGAACTCAGTCGTCTTCGTATCCCACATGCAAAACCCTGAGTGATGTTTGGCAGTAAACATGATGTACTTCATGCCGGCCAGTTTCGCCAATGTAGCAATTTCATCCGGGTCAAATTTTTTGGGATTGAATACCGTTGGGAGCTCTGAAAAATACCGTTGTACGTAATCATCTGATGCGCCAACCAATGAGTGGCTGATCACGATACCCAGTGATACATCTACACCAAAATGAATAAACAAACCATCATCGGTATTTTGAAGCCATTCTTCCCGTTCGGGCTTATTGAGATTGTAGTGACTGGAGTCGTTGTCAGTTACAACATCATTTTGCGCAAAACAATTGCATGATAAACAAATGAAAGCATACGCGAAAATATTAATCAATAGTTTCATGGTCATTTCTTGCTAATGTAATAAAAAAGAGGGCAGCATTAATGGCCTCTCGTGTTTTAACCTGGGATTGCTTGCTTATGAGAAAAGTAAAAATTATGGTTTGTCCCACCAAACTCTTGTCAGCAAATCGTCTTGGTCCTTGCTTGCCTTTTGAATTGTTAAATTAAACCTTTTATTATTTGGATTGTTCCACTCATTCTGTTTTTAAACTCTTCACTGGATTGGATAAAGCAACTTTTACGGAATGATAGCCGACAGTGCAAAATGCAATCAGCAATGTTACAAATATCGTAATAACAAATACATATAACTGTATGGGTATTCGAAAAGCAAAATCCTGCAACCACCTGTTACCAGCCCACCACGCAGCGGGGATTGCAAAAAGTATGGCAATCCCTATCAACTGTAAAAAGTTTTTCGCAATAAGAAAAGTTATGCTTCCCACTTTTGCACCCAATACTCTTCTTATACCTATTTCTTTTGTGCGTTGCACAGTTGTAAAGGCAGCAAGGCCAAATAATCCCAGGCAGGCCAGAAGTATAGCCAGCCCTGCGGCTACCGAAAATAGTAATGATGTGCGCTGGTCAGCAAGATAAAGCCGGTTATAATCTTCATCCAGGAAATGATAATTAAAAGGACGATCGGGTACCCTGTCTTTCCAAACCGCTTCCAGGCGACCAAGAGTTGCTCTCATATCGTTGCCGCCTACACGCAACATAAATGTGCGTGAATAACTTCTTCCAAGAAATATTAATAGTGGGTGGATCGGTTCGTGAAGGCTATTAAAATTGAAATCTTTTATTACACCTACAACAGGGCCTGTTACACCTTTTGAAATTGTTTTACCAATGGCCTGTTCGGGTGTCCAGCCAATTTTCTTTGCCAGCGTTTCATTAATGATATAAGGTTGTTGAAAGTTGTCACCATTATTACTGGTATCCATCATAGCAAAATCCGATTGCTGAAAATCGCGGCCTGCCAGCAATTGCATCTTCATTGTTTTAGTAAAATCCAAATCGACGGGCATTGCATTTAATGAAATATCATGTTTGCCCTTTTCGTCAATTGCGGTAATGCCATCGCCCCATTGTACATTTTCTGGCGTGTCATAGGAAGCAGTAACTGATGTAACACCTGGTACTTGAGCAAAAGCACCTTTAAGATTCCGAAGATTCTGCAGCATATTTCCACCTATTGGCAGAACAACGATATGATCCTTATCATAACCTAAATTTTTTGTTTGCATATAATGCATTTGCTGTAAAATGATAATGGTATAAATGATAAGGAAAACTGAGATTCCAAATTGTGCAACTATCAGCGCTTTTCTGAGAAAATTATTTCCGCCTGTAAACGAGAACCCTTTTTTTAATACACCAATTACCTGTGTTCCCGATAGAACCAATGCCGGATACAATCCCGCAAAAAAACTTACTAATATTGAAAAGGCTGTCAAAGCAATTATCGGTAAAGGCTGTAAAAGAATACCAGCAGTAAATTGCTTTCCGGTTATTATATTAAAGTATGGAATCAGAAATATGCTTAACACTAACGCTAACGCAGCAGCCAAAAAAGTAATAATAGAAGACTCACTGATAAACTGTATAAACACCTGGCGTTTTGATGCACCGATAACTTTGCGTATTCCAATTTCCCCGCTTCGCCCTGCGGATTGTGCTGTAGCGAGATTGGTATAATTAGCGCACGCTATAATTAATATCAATAAAGCGATTACGGAAAACATATAAACATATGTGATGCTGCCGTTTGGCTCGAAGCCAGGAAGCGAAGAAAATAGATGCACTTTTGTAAGCGGCTCTAAATGATAGGCGAGATAATCTTTGCCTTCCATGCCTGCATCTTTTCTTACAGCAGGCGTTTGCATATAGGCGTTGATCTGCTGTTGAAATTGTGGGATACTTTTTTCATCAGGCAGTAAAAAATACGTGATCCAGTTTGCGGTCCACCAGGTTTCGTTTTTTACTCCGTTGCCGAGGTTATAAAATTGTGTAGCAAAATCAAATTTTATTTGCGAGTTCTGCGGAACATCTTCACACACTGCAGATACTCTTAAATCCTTTCCGCCACTGGTGAGTATTTTATTAATGGGATCTTCATCGCCAAAATATTTTTTAGCAATAGATTTTGTAACAACAATCTTATCGGGCGCATCCAGGGCAGTGGCTGCGTTTCCTTTAATAATATGAAAAGAAAATATTTTAAAGAAAGGCTCATCTGCATATAAAATCCGTGGTTCGTCAAAAATTTTATCGCCATACTTTACTACGTTGTGGCTTATAAATGTTCTCGCGTATTCCTCCACTAACGGAAAGGTTCTCTTAAACTGCGGACCGACTTTGGTACCGGTAGTTGCTGTTTTATTTACCGTTCCTGCATTTGAATATTCCATGGTTGCCCGAACAATACGATCAGCATTTGCATTGAATTTATCATAGCTCAATTCATGACTGATATACATGCCAATTAACAAACAAGCGGCTAACCCTACCGTTAGTCCAAAAATATTAATGATTGAATACAATTTGTTTTTACGAAGATTACGTAATGCTGTTTTTAGATAATTTTTAAACATCCTATTTAATTTATCACATAATTGGGTTCGATATTGCCATTCAAATACCCGGCACGTCTCCTTGTTTTATCGCTTGTAATTCTTCCCGTGGTACCGATTATCAATTAAACACAACATTTATTTTTCCACTGCCGGCATCAACTGTTACTGGTATTCCGCCACCACTTATTGTCCCCTTTAGTTCTTCGTTGGAACCTGTTCCACTGAAATTTTCAAGTTTCGGAATTGAGATTTTCATGCCAGTAAACTTAAGATTCATGCCGGTATTTTTCGGAATCTCCAGGGTTACTTTTCCTGCTGAGTTATTAATTGAAACATGGCCGGATAATGTTTTAATTGAAACATCAATATTTCCTCCGCTGGTGCCTGCATTAAGTGCGCAGGTAAGATTATGTAAAGAAACATTACCGCCG
>Ga0207667_10009834_pt1 | contig 11238 bp, 3 predicted proteins | sample KBSCornC52_FD_184301 | JGI IMG/M metagenome (GOLD analysis project Ga0207667, IMG submission 184301) | Corn rhizosphere microbial communities from Kellogg Biological Station, Michigan, USA - KBS Corn C5-2 (SPAdes) (version 2) | ecosystem: Host-associated > Plants > Roots > Rhizosphere > Soil ...
AAAGGAAGCGGAGATTTGTATTATTACGGAGATGCCGACCCGCATTACAGCTTTGGTATCAATATGGGCGCACAATGGCATGGCTTCGACTTCAGCGCCTTTATACAGGGCGTTTACAAATGGAATATCCTGCGTGTAGGAAATGCGCGCGCACCTTTCTTCCGTAATTATCTCGACGTAAACACCACTTATATTGGTAAAACATGGACGCCCGATAATCCCGATGCCAAATACCCAAGGCTTTCATTCGATAGTAATATCAACAACTGGAACTGGCAGTTTAATGACAGGAATGTGCAGAACCTCCGCTACGCCAGGCTTAAATCGCTCGTAATAGGGTATACGCTGCCAAAATTTATATCATCAAAGATCAGGGCCGACAGAGCCAGAGTGTTCTTCGCCGGCAACGACTTGTTTGAACTCACTTCCGTGAAAGATGGCTTTGATCCTGAACGCGGAGAAAGTGCAGATAACAGTTATCCTTTCTTTAGAACCTGGTCATTCGGTTTTAACCTCACCTTCTAATTGTTTGATCATTAAAAATGAAAGCTATGCCTACAATAAAAAACTTAATTACTATAACAGGAGCGGCATTTATGTTAGTGATGTCATCCTGCACTAAAACCTTTCTCGATCTCAGTCCGCAGGACCAGGCCACAGAAGCGGTGTATTTCAAAACGCCTGATCAGTTTAAAGCGGCTGCCAATGATTTTTATAATAAGATGATCGGCTTCAGACCGGTAAGTGGCAGCAACATTTACAACTGGATGGATTGGGGCAGTGATTTGCTGAACCCCGGCTATGGATGGCCATCCTCCCTCAACGCCGCTGATCTTTATTGGAACAATTCGTATTCGTATATACGCGCCAACAATATCCTTATTGGTAAAGTAGCACAATACCCCGGCGATTACTCAGGCATTAAGCAATATGTTGCTGCTGCCTATTTCTTTCGCGCCTGGCATCATTTCTTTTTGTTAAAGCGCTATGGCGGCGTACCCATAGATACTATTGTGGCAGATGTAAACAGTGGATTATTAACAGCGCCACGCAACAGCCGTTATGAGGTTACCAGTCAGATCCTGTCTGACCTCGATGTAGCGATAGACGGCCTGCCACTCGAAAGCGACATTGCCGCTGCTGATAAAGGACAGGTGAGCAAACAGGCTGCTATGGCTTTTAAAGCAAGAGTAGAATTGTATGAAGGTACCTATGAAAAATATGTAGGCAAAGCTACCGACGGCGACGGCGTAACATCCGGTGCAGGCAGCAAAGGCTACGATGCTGGTAATGTAATTAAATACCTCACCGATGCCGCTTCACTGAGCCAGAAGGTAATGGGTTATTCTGATTATTCCCTTTTCACCGGTGTAGACTCATTAAGCTATCGTTACCTGTTCATTCTCGACGATGCCGCTTCTAACCCGAAGGGACTTACGAAAGCGAATAACAAAGAGTTTATCCTCAGCAGCCACTACGACTATACCCTGTTACAGGGAAATGCCAACCTCACCCATACCGGTGGCGGAGGTATTTCAAGAAAGCTGATGGATATGTTTTTGTGTAAAGATGGTTTGCCTTTCAGCGTATCACCGCTGGCAAAAGGATATGCGCAGATGACCGACGAGTTTGATAACCGTGAATCACGCATGACCTGTATTACCGGTAAACCCCGACAAAAATACTGGGGCTTCAGTTCTGCCTACGGTGCTAACTGGACGCAGGCAAACTATTTAACCCTGTTTAACTGGCCGTCTTATATCAATGTGTCTTATCCCGACCTGAGCAATGGCGGCAGTGGTTATGGCAGCCGCAAATGGAGCAGTGAGAGTGTTAACCGCAACGACTACCAGGAATCGTACGACTATCCGCAGATCCGTTTGGCGGAAGTATATCTTACGTTTGCCGAAGCCAAATGCGAACTGAACAATGGTGCTATTTCAGATGCTGACCTCAATATCTCTATCAATAAAATAAGAGCACGTGCCGGCGCTGCGCCATTAACCAATGCGTTAATTGCACCTTACCCGCAGCTAACTATGCTGGGTGAAATACGTCGCGAACGTACGCTGGAACTGTTAAGTGAGAATACCCGTTTTACTGATCTGTTCCGCTGGGGCATTGCCGAGCAGGAATTAAATCAGGTGCCTGAAGGAATGATCGTACAGTATAAAGGACAGCCCACAGAGATAGCCACTTTTACCAACCCCTATACCAACAAACCTTCGTATAAGCCCAGTACCTATCCTTTTGGTGTAGATGCAACAACCGGTGCGGTGATACTGAGCGGTCCGCCCACAGTACCTATGACGAAGAAGAACTATCTCACTTCTATTCCGCAGGACCAGATCACGCTTAACCCAAATTTGTTGCAGAATCCGCAGTATTAATTGATTTAAATAATATAGAATTTGAAAACTGCATTGTTCGTTGCTTTGGTTGTGCTGACGTTTTTGTCGGGTCAGGCGCAGGAATATCCGAAGGTTATCCTGTCTGGCGATTATCCGGATCCCTCTGTTATACGTGAAGGAGACGATTATTACATGACGCATTCTCCGTTTTACTATGCGCCCGGATTTTTAATCTGGCACTCGAAAGATCTGGAAAACTGGGAACCTGTTTGCCGGGTAATTACAGAATATAAAGGTTCGGCGATGGCGCCTGACCTGGTTAAGTACAAGGGAAGGTATTATATCTATTACCCGGCGGCAGGTACCAATTGGGTGGTTTGGGCCGATAGCATAAAAGGCCCCTGGAGCAAACCGGTAGACCTGAAAGTTGAAGGTATTGATCCGGGCCATATTGCTGATGACAATGGAAACCGCTATCTGTATCTGAACGAAGGGCAGGTTATTCAATTAACTGCAGATGGTTTGGCGACTACCGGCGAAAAGAAAAAAGTGTACGAAGGCTGGGCATACCCCAAAAGCTGGGCAACGGAATGTATGTGCCTTGAAGCGCCAAAGCTCACCTATCACAACGGTTATTACTACCTCACTTCTGCACAGGGCGGAACTGCCGGCCCGGCAACCAGTCACATGGTTGTAACAGCACGTTCCAAAAGTATTATGGGTCCCTGGGAAAATTCACCCTATAACCCAATTGTGCATACGTACAATGCAGATGATAACTGGTGGTCGAAAGGGCATGCTACCCTCGTTGATGATGTAAATGGCAATTGGTGGATGGTTTATCATGCCTATGCCAATGGCTATCACACCCTGGGGAGGCAAACACTGATAGAGCCTGTTGAATGGACAAGCGACGGCTGGTTCCAAACCAAAGCTTCCAATCCGCCTGTAAAAACAAGTACTGTAATGAAGCACGGATTGGAACTCTCCGACGATTTCAACAAAGACTCATTAGGTTTACAATGGACTTTCTGGAAAGAATTTGCACCACAGGCGCTTACCATACAGCAGCAAAGTCTTTTTCTAAAAGCAAAAGGAACAATACCTGCCAACGCCCGCCTTTTACTTACCACTGCTACCGATAAGAATTATGAAACACAGGTAGCAATAACTGCAGAAAAAGGAAACAGAGCCGGCTTACTCTTGTATTACAGCGAAAAAGCATATACAGGAATAGTGGCCGACGGAAACCGGTTTGTTATTTATAAAAATGCTGGTGACTCCATAACAGTGCCTAACAAAATAGGAAATCACTTTTATGTAAAGGTTCACAATCAGGGAAACACTGTTACCATGTACACCAGTAGCGACGGAAATGCATGGACTTCAATGATAGAAAACCTCGATGTCTCGGGATTCAATCATAACAAACTGGGTGGCTTCTATGCCTTGCGCATCGGCCTGCTTTCAGCAGGAAAAGGACGGGCCCGCTTCAACGAATTCCGTTATAAAAATGCCGTTCCGCAGGAAAAAGACATGAGCGCTTACCTCATGGTTTTTCATAAAGATGAAACACATGGTTTGTATATGGCATTGAGTGCCGACGGTTATCATTTCACCGCATTGAACAATGCCAAACCAATTATGGCCGGCGACACCATCGCTATGCAGAAAGGCATTCGCGATCCGCATATCTTCCGCGGTCCCGACGGTGGCTTTTATCTCGCCATGACCGATCTGCATGTTTTCGCTAAAAGAGACGGTATTCGCGATACAGAATGGGAACGTGATGGTAAACAGTATGGCTGGGGAAATAATCGTGCGCTGGTGCTCATGAAATCGTGGGACCTCATTAACTGGAAACGTACCAATGTGCGCTTCGATACCCTGTATGCGGCCTTAAATGACATAGGCTGCGTGTGGGCCCCTGAAACCATCTACGACGAAAAGAAAGGTAAGCTCATGATCTACTTTACCATGCGCTTCAAAAACGAGCGGAATAAACTCTACTATGTATACGTAAATGACGATTTCAATAAGATTGAAACCATGCCCCGGCTTTTATTCCAATATCCCATTTCCCAGGTTTCAGATATTGATGGCGACATAACAAAAGTAGGAGACACCTTTCATCTGTTTTATGTGGCGCACGAAGGACACACAAGTATTAGACAAGCCACTTCCGACAAAATAGATGGCGATTACCGCTTTGACGCCCGTAACTACGATCCTGAAAAAGTGCTTTGTGAAGCGCCCAATGTGTGGAAGCGGATCGGTGAAAATAGATGGGTGCTGATGTACGATGTATTCGGATTGAACCCCGCCAATTTTGGTTTCAGTGAAACCAGCGACTTTGTCAATTTTACTGATCTCAGCCATTTCAATGAGGGCGTAATGAAGACGACCAATTTTACGTCGCCCAAACACGGTGCGGTTATTCAATTAACAAAAGCTGAAGCCACAAAGCTGGCGCAACACTGGGGACTTTCTTTCGATTCACTAACCAATGCAAATAAGTAAGCAAGGCATTTGAGCCAGGTATAAATATGAAAAATATGAATGCACGGAAGTTTGGACATATTGTATGGATTGTTATCGGCTTTCTGCTGCCTTTTGGCGTGGTGGCGCAGTTACAGGTTTTTAACGCACCATCGGGAGCAGCATTGAACAACAACTTTACCGTGCAGGTTCGATTAGCCGGTCAACAGCAATGGCAGCGCGTGGCAACCTATAATGTAAAGGTGGCTAAAATGGAAGATTTGAAGAACACAGAAGAAAATGCTTCGCTCGCATATTTCAATACCGGCGCAAAAGTGGAAGTAGCCGTAAAGCTCAATAAAGGTGCATTACAAACTGCCCGCATCAGACCACTATCATATGGCATAAAACCAAAGCGGGAGGGCAATACGCTCTATTTTACCCTCGATAAACCCTGCAACCTGTCGGTAGAAGTGAATGGCGATATTTTTCACAACCTGCATCTTTTTGCCAATCCTGTTTATGAATCAGTTGATTCCATGGCTAAAAATGTAATCTGGTTCGGACCGGGTTTACATGAAATAAAAGACGGACGGCTGCGGGTGCCTTCCAATACTACAGTATACGTGGCAGGCGGAGCTTATGTAAAAGGCCGCATCTTTTTCGACAGCGTTTCCAGCTCGAAATTATTGGGCTATGGTATCATCGATCAGTCTGAAAACGGCGGCATCATTATCGAAAAGTCGAAAAATATTGAAGTGCAGGGCGTGATCTCATCAAAGTGTTTTACCGGTGGTTCTACTGATGTAACTATACAAAATGTAAAAGCTATTTCTGCTTTCAGATGGGGCGACGGTATGAATGTTGTTTCCAGCAGCAACGTATTACTGGATGGTGTTTTCAACCGCAATTCCGATGACTGTACAACAGTATACGGTACGCGAGGCCGTTTCAGCGGCGGCTGCAACCATGTAACCATGCAAAATGCGACACTATGGGCCGATGTGGCGCATCCTATATTGATCGGTACACATGGCAGCACACCCAATAAAGACACGCTGCAAAACCTGAACTATATAAATATTGACATTCTCGATCATAATGAAGCGCAGATCGACTATCAGGGCTGCATGAGTCTTGATGCAGGCGATAACAACCTTATCAGGAACGTGCGTTTTGAAAATATCAGGGTGGAGGATTTCAGAAAAGGGCAGTTGTTTAATGTGCGGGTATTTTTCAATACCAAATATTGCACTTCACCCGGCAGAGGTGTAGAAGATGTATTGTTTAAGAATATTGTTTATAACGGAAAGCATGCTGCTATGTCTGTAGTTGACGGTTACAGCGACGAACGGAAGGTAAAGAATATTGTGTTCGAAAACCTGTTGGTCAATGGCAGATTGTACTACGATGGTATGAAAGAAAAGCCGGGCTGGTACAAGACTGCCGACCTCGCAGGCATTTATGTGGGCAATCATATAGAAGGCATCGTTTTTAAAAGATCTGATAGTACAAAGATTGATTGAAAAAAATTAAATCAAAACAATTGCTATGTCCATGAGAATTTCTACACAGAGAACCATCATGCTTAAAACCGCATGGGTAACCGTATTTACACTTTTAGTTAGTGTAAGCGCCATCGCCCAGCGGTTTGTACATCCTGGCATACCTTTTACCAAGTATGACCTGGACCAGCTTAAAGCAAACATTACACAGGATCCCTGGTTAACGGGTTACAATGCGTTGGCCGCCGACTCACGTTCAAAGCTGACTTACAGCATGCAGGGCCCTTTTACAGAAGTAGGCCGTGCACCCAACCTGAACAATAGTCAGTGGATAAGCGATATGACCGCCATCCACAACCTTACCTTCATGTGGATCTTTACCGGCGACAGCGCCTATGCACGTAAGGCGACCAATATGCTGGATGCATGGGCTGTTACCAATACCGTTTGGTCGGGCAGTGAATCCATGCTGGATATAGGAGACTTAGCGCCTTATTTTGTTACAGCTGCTGATATCCTGCGCGGATTATTTCCGGGCTGGTCTGACTCAAACACCGTTCACGTAAAAAATTATTTCGCCAATGTTATCTGGCCCCAGTCATGGGTGCCTTATCCTTTAAAGGATAATAACAAAGGCGCTTTGCAGATGGACATTGCATTGAGCGTGGCTGCTTTCCTTGACGACCCCGACAAATGGAACCAGGCAATAGAAGTATACCGCATGGATGCAGGTGCAGCACTCAGATGCAGCTTGCCCAATGGTGAAGTAGGTGATGCAGGCCGTGATGATCACTGGTTTGTTCAGGCTTTTGCGTTGATGTGGGCATCAGAGGTAGCGTGGAAGCAGGGCGTAGACCTGTATTCAGAATATGGTAACCGTTTATATCAGATAGGTGAATTGTACAATAAATACGCTTTTGTCGGCGACACCATGACCTTTACGCCATTCGGTGGTTACTCAAACTACTGGCAAAACTGGGGCATAGCACCGGGCGCCCGTCATCAGCATCCGTTCAATAATATTATAAAAGGCGCCTACGCGTTGCGTAAAGGCATTGCTACACCGTGGACTGAACAGATGCGTACAGCAGTAGGAGAGGGCTCATGGTCTTTCCTGTATCTGAAATCTTCAGATACTTCTACCGCTGCACCATTAACGCCTATTGTTTTTCCAACAAGAGAAACTGCCACGCAATTAAGTAATATAGATATTGGTAATCCCGGTATTACCGGCAGCGGCACTTACAGCAACGGCAAATGGGTGACAAAGGGCGCAGGTACTTCTGCTGCTACTTCCACCAATTTTACATTCAAAATGGTTAGCGGCGATTTCAGTATCGTTGCAAGGATCGATAGCAACTCTATCAGTTCTGCTACAGCCGGTTTAATGGTAAGGGATAGCCTGTCAACCGCTGCCAATAACATTTCAGTGAACTTATACAATGGTTCTGTTAATACAAGATGGAATGGTAATGTAAACGGCTATACGCATTATCCGCCCAAAGCGCCCTGGTGGTTAAAACTGGAGAGGGTGGGGAACAGGATCTTTTCTTATCATTCAGTGGATGGCGTAAACTGGAGTTGCCACAATCTTATAATGACAACCATGGCAACGAATGTTTATGTGGGAATGTTTACCATCTCCAATAACACATCGGCACTCAATACTGCCATATTCAGCAACGTATCTATTACCAATTCAACGCCTGTAGGCGCACCCCAGATAAGCAGTGCATTATCTGCTACGGCTGTTGTTGGATCTGCATTTAACTATTCAGTTACTGCAACCAATAGTCCAACTTCATACAGTGCTGTTGGTTTGCCGGCTGGCTTAAGTATCAATACTTCTACCGGGGCCATATCAGGTTCACCAACAACACCGGGAACAACAGCTGTTACCATTAATGCTACGAATGGCAATGGAACAGGAAGTGCCGTATTGATTATCACTACTAATAACAACGTTGCTCCGGCAGCACCTGCCGGTTTAACCGCAACTGTTGTGAATAATACGCAGATAAAATTGTCGTGGACAGATTCGTCGAATGTAAGCAGTTACAGTATAAAAAGATCGCTTACAGCAGGCGGACCTTATACTACCATTCAAACTGGTGTAACAGGCACTTCTTTCACCGATGCTAATCCTGCATTTGAAGTTTCCAATTATTATGTGGTTACTGCCTTATCGGGTAATCTCGAAAGCGGCAATTCAAATGAAGTGTTTGCCAGCGTGCCGCCTGCAGTTCCATCAAAACCCGTTGTTGTAAGCAAAAGCAATGAGCTCGATTTGCGTTGGGACTCAGCTGCAGGCGCCATTACTTATAAAATAAAACGTGCAACAGTATCCGGTGGTCCTTATACAGTTATTGCGCAAATATCTGGTACCAGCTATGCAGATGTGAACGTTGCCAATGGTACCGGCTATTATTATGTTATTTCATCGATGGGGCATACGCTTGAAAGCGCCAATTCTGTGGAATCATTTGGCGTGCCCGGCTCTAATGCATCGACCTGGAGCGACACCGCGTCAACCGGCAACTGGAGTACCGCTACCAACTGGGTGGAAGGAACCGTGCCTGCAAGTCCGGCCGTGCTCACATTCCGCAATACGACCGACAGTGTGCTCACAAACGACATTACCGGTTTGCAGGTATCGAGAATGTTGTTCGATACTACTGCCAGTGCTTATACTGTGAGCGGTAACAGCATTAAACTGAAAACAGATTTAGTCAATGCATCTGCCAACACACAAACAATAAACACGCCTATCACCATCGATAGCCAGGTGAATGTAATTGCCAGTTCAGGCGTTAAGTTCACCGGTCTTGTAAGCGGTGCAGGAAGTTTGATAAAGACAGGCAGCGGTGTTCTTCAGCTGTCTGCACTCAATACGTATTCAGGCAATACCATTGTTAACGGAGCTATCGCAATTGCCGGTAATGGTACAGGTACCTCCGGTGCTCCTACCGCTGGTCCGTTGGGAACAGGTAAGATCATCATGAATGGAGGCACCCTTTATTCGGGCGACAGCGCAGCAACTATCTACAATGATATTCAGGTAATGGGTACTGGTAGAAGTTATCTTACCCAAACTGTTAATTCGATGAGCCTCTATGGGCGCATTAGCGGGACCGGTACGTTCTGGGAAGATGGTAATGACTATCCCGGTATTAATCTGTATGGCGATAACAGTGGCTTTACAGGTACCTTTGTGGCTGCGCTTCGCAGCGGAAGAAACCGCGTTCGCTTTATGGTGCCTGAATCGGGTAGTGCAAATGCTACCTGGAACCTCGATGCCAATGGTATTGATTGCATCGGCGTTCTTTTCAAAACAGGCACACTTAATTTTGGTGCATTGACTGGTCGTGGCTATTTCCGTAATGATGGCGGCGGTACGCCCACTATCAGTATCGGTGCGCTGAATACCGACACCTGGTTTGGTGGTACGCTCAATAATTATTTCGATGTTGTGAAAGTAGGTACAGGAGCGCTTACCTTCACAGGCAACCATACATATGGTGGAACGACTACTGTAACAAATGGTACCTTCTTACTGAATAATAATTCTGCTACCGGCACATTCGCAAGCCCTGTGGTTGTACAGGGTGGCGCTTTTGGCGGTACCGGCAGAACGCAGGCGTCAATAAAAGTTGGTACAGGTTCCGGAACCGGCGCTTCATTGGTGCCAGGTGGTAACGGCGCCATTGGTACTTTCACCAGTACAGCAGCTTTGACAATGTATCAGGATGCAACTTATAATGCAGAACTGAGCATGTCGAATACCACATCAGACAAGATCAGTGCGAATGGGGTAACGCTCAATAATGCTACACTCGCTGCAACAGCAATTGATTCAGGAGCACTCGCATCCGGAGCCAACCTGGTTATCATCGATAACAGCAGCAACAACGCCGTAACAGGTACATTCAAAAATTTACCTGAACTGGCCCTTGTGCAGATAAAAGGTTATAATTTCCGTATTACCTACAAAGGCGGAGATGGTAATGATGTAGCGCTCATGGATGAACGTGTATTGCCGGTATCTATCAGTAGTAAAACGACAGACAGTACCTTACTCGGCAGACAGTACACATATACGATCACTGCTATTAAATCGCCCAATCGCTTTAATGCTACAGGGTTGCCTGCGGGGTTGATTGTAGATACCACCACAGGTGTTATATCAGGTGTACCCACTGTTGCCGGCTCATATGCAATAACCTTACGCGCTGCCAATGATACCAGCACCGGCACAGCCACATTGAACTTGTATGTAAGAAACACCGTTGTTGATGGCGTAACCGGTATAGCAGGCACAGGAAAGAATACCATTGAATGGAATCAGGTTTTAAATCTCGGTTATAAGGTAAAACGTGGTACGGCGGCTGCAGGTCCGTTTACAACCATTGCCAGTACAAATAACTCCTTCTATGTTGATACGCCTGTTACAGCCGGCACTACTTATTATTATGTAGTGGCTGCTTACGATTCAACCGGTGAATTTGGAAATAGTGCGGCAGTAACTCCGGTTGTTACAACAGGCGCCTACAGCTATTGGGATTTCAATGACAGCAGCGCTACAACTGCCAATGACCTGTGGGGCAGCCGCAAGGCAACGCTTAATTCAGGTGTTGCCCGCGTAGCCGGCGCCCTTAAACAAGGCATCAAACTCGATGGAACAAGCAGCGGTTACGCTTCCCTGCCAACCGGTGCGGTTAGCACACTGGCTGATTTCACCATCGCCGGCTGGGTGAATCTGGCGGCCAACCCGAACTGGTCCGTCGGTGGCGGCACCGACACGCTGTCGAACTTTGAGAACATCCTTGGCTCGAAGGCCGCCGACAAGCTGACCGGCGATTCGCACGACAACGTCATCGAAGGCGGTCTCGGCGACGACATTCTGG
>Ga0207667_10009835_pt1 | contig 11238 bp, 6 predicted proteins | sample KBSCornC52_FD_184301 | JGI IMG/M metagenome (GOLD analysis project Ga0207667, IMG submission 184301) | Corn rhizosphere microbial communities from Kellogg Biological Station, Michigan, USA - KBS Corn C5-2 (SPAdes) (version 2) | ecosystem: Host-associated > Plants > Roots > Rhizosphere > Soil ...
AATGTTCACGCACCGATAGATATTTTCCAACAGCTTGGTCATCTCCGCTGCTGCGGGCGTAGAAACCGGAACCGTCTTGCGAAAGATGGTGCCGTACATCTGGCGGCCAAACTCAGTAGCCTTCTTGTTCAGCCCGCCGACCACTTTTGGGATGTCGCAGCGTGCCACCGTGTCATTGCCTGGATCTTCGCGCTCGGGAGAAAACGCCACGTAGAAAGTGTTTGCGGCTTCTTCATCACCGCGGGCGGCCTTCAGTCCTAGCGGATTCTTCTCCAATATCGGTATCAGCAACTCTTCCGTCGTGCCCGGATACGTCGTGCTTTCCAGCACAACCAGCTGTCCCGCCCGCAGGTGGGGAACAATCGCTTCAGCTGTCGCTTCAATAAAGCTCAGGTCGGGCTCATGGTGATCATCCAGCGGGGTCGGCACGCAGATGATGATGACGTCCATGTTGGAAATCTGGGAATAATCGGCTGTTGCCGTGAAGCCTTTGCTTTTGGCCGCCTGGATTTCCGTCTCCGGAATGCGCACAATGTACGATCCGCCGCGCGTAATAATGTCAACCTTCTTTGCGTCAACGTCAAAGCCGGTCACGCGGAAATCCTGTTCGCTGAAAAGCAGCACCAGCGGAAGGCCGACGTAACCGAGGCCAATCACGCCAATTTTTGCCGTGCGGTTTTCCAGCTTGGTGGTCAAAGAGGCAGGGGGCGTAGCGATGTATTCCAAAGTGCTCATAATGCCTTCGATTAGGGCATTTCAGCTGCCAACTTTTAATCCCGCCAGCGCGCTGTGTTTCAGGGCAACATCCTTTGATTTCTTACCGATAGATGAATCTCTAAACCAGCTAGCCCGATCACATCCCATTGCGCAACGCAAAACTTTGCATAATTTTACCGAAAATCATTGCATTCTAGCTTATCGTCCCCTCGGCTGTGCGGGCAGCAGCTTGGCCATCTGCACCGGTTTGTGCTGGACTGCCCTTCCTTATTAATCTGTTAGCAGCCCATCATGAGCTCAGTCCCAAGCCAATCCGCCCAGGCCGCGCCGCCGAACCTGATCTCCCGCATCCATCGTCGGGCCAGCAGACGTAACCTCTTCCTGCTTTTCCTCCTGGCTTTCTTACTTTTTGCCCGATTCGCCGGCAGCATGCTGGTGCGTGACCGTCCGGAAAAGTCTGACGTGATCGTGGTCCTTGCCGGTGACAGCCAGGACGAGCGTTACCGCCGCGGTATGGAACTCTTGCGGGCCGGTTATGCTCGCCATCTGCTGCTCGACGCCTCTTCCGACTCCCGCTATTTCGGCCACACGCCCGCCGAATATGCTGAAGCCTTTCTCCGGCAGGACGCCAAAAACAAAGACATGTCCTCACAGGTAAGCGTCTGCGCCTTTGAACTGGACTCCACGCTCACTGAGACCGGCTATGTCGGCAAATGCCTTGAGCCCTTCCACCCTGCCGCCGTCCTGCTGGTTACCAGTGACTGGCACACCATGCGCGCGCGCTCCATCTTTGTGCACCACCTGCCGCAATATCATTGGTCGGTGGCCGCCGCCAAAGATCCTCGACTCTTTGGCACACATTGGTGGCATCGCCGCGAATGGGCCAAGATCACATTCAATGAATGGCTCAAAGTTATCTGGTGGAATGCGGTCGATCGTTGGAGATAAAGCCCGTTGCCTCAATTAGGATTCCAAAGGAGTTATATGGTTCCATCCCAGGGTTCCCAGTCCGATCTCGGCGATGAGGGGGGTCCCCAGCGCGTACGTTTTTCGCGTGCTGGGGTGGGATGACGCGCAATGTCGGCGATTCCGGCGATAGGCGCGCCGCGCGCCCACCCCTCCCCCTGTACCTCAATTAGGATTCCAAAGGAGTTATACGATTCAACCCCGGAGGTACCCTGGAAATCCTGCTCAGGTCAGTGTTATCTGTGTTCATCAGCGGTGAGGTTGTCTTTCCCGATCACGCGCGATGTCGGCGATGACGGCGATTTTTCATAAGCCGCGCGGCGCAACCGAGGTCCCCGACGAGCCCGCTGTTGGCTTGGCGGGGTGGAAATTCGCCGCGCCACAAATTGTCATCGTTCTTCGCCGATGGCCGGAGGCCAGAGCCCTGAGCGCAGTCGAAGGGGACCGGCGACTGCCGGGAGTCGAACGATCTAAATCGGCGAAGCCCACTCCCCCCGCCCCCCATTTCTGAACTCTTGTTGCAAACAAAGCCACTTATTAAATTTCTCCCAAGGGCGACCCTTGCGAGACGCTTGGGTGGCCCTTGGGTCACGCTTGGGCCACCCAAGGGCCACCCAATCCCAAACCCAGTCGGCAGAGGGTCGCAACAAACTGTCATCGTGAGGGAGCGGCGAAATCGGGGTCCCCGGCAAGCGCGCTTTTTCGCTTGCTGGGGTGAAGTAGCCGGGAGCCGAACGATCTAAATCAGGCGAAGCCTACCGTTAAATAGCCGAAGCTGATTTGCTTTTTGTCAAATATCCCTTGCGTTCACACCCTGGGGCGCTCCAGGACTATAGCCGATTATTCGCGGCGAATCAATAGCGAATTTCATGCGCGACAAGACTGCTTTGGATGGCGTCGCCGTGAATGGCCAAGGTCACATTCAATGAATGGCTGAAGGTTGTTTTGGTGGAATGCTGTTGGACCGGTAAAGGTGACCTTTACAAACATCACGGCTCTCGCGTATCCAACTCATGACGCATGAAATGGATGAATGCCAGTCGGCCGACTATCGGGAGCGACCACTAATTGAGCGGTAAGTGACTTCACCACGCGAAGCGAGCAAGACAGCAAGCTGAAAACGGCCTTTATTCACGTTCCTCATAGATTCAGCCACCCTGCTTGCAAGTTGGCGGGCTCAGATGTTGGCCATCGAGCCGAAGAACTCGTTATCTTCGGCATATCCGCCTTCGCCTTTGTAGATGGGCTTGACGTTTTCTACAAACTCAATGGCCTGTATCCATTTCACCATTTTGAATCCGAGTTCATTTTCCGCGCGCAGCCGTAAAGGCGCGCCATGCGGAATCGTGAGTGGTTTGAAATTCATGTCATACGCCAGCAGGGCCTGTGGATGCCAGAGGTTCTCGATGTTGTGACTGTCGTAGTATTGTCCTCCCTCGCCGCCTTCGCCGAAGGAGTAAAAGACAGCCACCTTCGCCTCCGGCTTGGGCCTTACCAGCTTCATCACTTCAATCATCTGTAACCCACTCCATGCAGCTATGCCTGACCAGCCTTGGATGCAGTTATGCAGCGTGATCTGGGTTTTTTTGCCCATGGCGTGGATGTCTTGCAGCGACAGTTCGACCGGATTTTCCACCAGACCATACACCTTCAGCCGATATCCTGTGAATCCGTCCCTGACTAGTGCCTTCCATTCATCGGAGACCGGCCGCTTGCCGTTGATCCAGAAATACGGCGAAATGTCCGCCTCGGTATACTCGGTCCGCGCCGAGTAACGATCCAGCAGGAGAGAAAAGATGGGATTCAGGACCGCTTCGCTGAAATGTTGTACTGTCCGTGAACGCTTCCATGAGGCCCAGTTCGCAAAGACATTTACTGCGACAAGGATGCCAAGACCCAACAACCCCAGATAAGCTCCAGTCAAGCCGCTGTCGTCTTTGCCCATCACAATGTGGTTCATATTTCTTGCAAAGCCACTGAGGACCACCATAGACACATGCGCGATGATGAAGGCAACATAACCCACTAATACTAAGAAATGGATTGACCTGCCAATCTGACGATTGCCGGGTACCTTGGGGTACCACGTAAATCGGTTGACCAGAGCGGGTGACATGGATGGGCCGGTCAGAATGCTCAATGGGGCCAGAATGAAGACGACCGCGAAATATGACAATTGCTGGAGGGCATTGTAGTGGTAGAAGGTATTGGGCTCCGGCGGCAGATGAAAAGTGACGTAGTGAACAAATACTGCCCAGGCATCCGGCAGGATATGCCAGGATGTGGGAACCAGCCGTCGCCACTGCCCGGTGGCGAACAGCAGGGCAACGTACACCGCGCCATTGCCGACCCAGAACAGCACACTCAGAAAATGCCAGTGCCGTGACATGCCCAGCGTGTGACGTCCCCCAGGCAAGCCGATCCAGGGCGAGAGATAGCGCGCATCATCCTTAGCCGTCCAGACACGATCGGAAGGCAATTCCACTGGAGGAAGCTTGACCGGCGTAAAGCGAATCCACTCTGTCCCGGGCTTACAGCCGACGTTCCAGTACAGCCGGGGATGATCCAGTAGAATTTGCAGGCCACTGCGAATCAGCAGGATGATGAAGAGAAGATTGATGTAATGAGTGATCCCTATCCAAAGAGGAAAACCTTGTGGGTGTGCGGCATCAAGCCAGCCATCGGAACTCATGGACACCGGCGGGAGCCCAACGACCAGCCACTGCGCGTAGGCTGCAACAATCGCGAGTAGAATCGGCAAAACCAGTACAAAGAATGTCGCTCGTCGAATATGCATGCTGCTCTCACTCGTCGCTGCTCGTGCTGATCTCTCCCTCAGCTGCGGTCTGGGGCGAAAACCATTCCAGGTCGCTTAATTCTTCGGCCATGCAATAGTCAACAGGAACGCGCTTTCCTCCAGCGCTTCAACGTCATGGGGTAATCCACAATCCAGCGCTAACAAACGTCCTGCGGGCAGTTCTAGTTTCTGGTCCTGCAAATGAACACGGAGGTGTCCCTGCAGGGCCTGAATCGAAATCCTGCCTTCAGCCCTGTGTTCGCTCATGCGCGTGTTCGCCTTCATCAAAATGAGAATGACCCTGAAGTCCTGTTGCTTGACCAGAGTTTCTGAACTCCGGCCTGTTTCCCGTCCCCAGGACTCTTTGGTGCGGAGTTGCTCTATTTCTTTTGCAAGATCGAATTGCAGCACAGGATCAGCCAAGCCGGGCAGCCGGGTGAGATGACTACGGCTTTCGGCGCAATCAGCGGTCGGTGGTTTCATACTTACCTCCATCGGTGATTTAAAGTCTTTTGCGAACTTGACCCGTTATACGGGTGTTTCTTTCACGACTGTTCTCCAGGGAAGGGCCGGGCCCGTCAATTTAGCTCATCCGACACCGTCCTGGCATTGCTGCCTGTTTTCGGCCCGCCTCGCAGGTTTCTTTCTGCATGTGAACCGGTTTCAATGTTCAGCCGCGCTCTTTGTCATCGCATATCTCCTTGGGAATGTCGCCCACCCTGGGGGGATCGATGTGCTCACCCGCCAGAGGGCATTTACGATCCGCGGCGGAAAGCGGGCAATCGATACCGCACGAACCTCGGTTTGATCCTTTCTAACTCAGATGTCCGAATTCGGGATCGGGAAGTCCATAAGAATCTAAACGTCACCGCTGCTCTCCGGCGATAACTTTGGTCGTGGACGGCTATTCGGACGAGAGCCCGACTTACTACCCGCTTGATTGACCATGCGAGTCCAAGATTGCCGGAAGCTGACGGTCCGTGTCGACTCCGCCGAATCTTCTTGTGATATCTATCACAGCCTCTTTTTCAGCGGCGAGACTATGTTTGTAAATGGGGCCAAGGGCAAATAATGAAGAGCACCGCGCGCATTCGAGACTCAGAGCATCCACCCGCTGCAGCGCCGATTCCGGCAGAGTGGCAAACTCGAAAAAGGGGCGAAGCGGAATTTCACATGCACTCGGTCTCCAAGATCTACCAGATGGGCGAGGTGCAGGTGCATGCGCTGCGTTCTATTGATCTGGATCTTTATGCGGGTGAGTTCGTGGTTTTTCTGGGGCCTTCCGGCAGCGGCAAGTCCACGCTCCTCAACATCATGGGAGCACTCGACACGCCCACTTCAGGCGAGGTATTTTTTCGCGACCACAATCTCACTGCCGGTGGCGACAACGAACTGACCCGTTTCCGCCGTGAGCACGTTGGATTTGTTTTCCAGTTTTACAACTTAATTCCAAGCCTGACGGCGCTGGAAAACGTGGTGCTGGTCACGGAGATTGCTGAGCGGCCCATGCCCGCGGAACAGGCGCTCGATAGGGTGGGTTTGGGCGATCGCATGCACCATTTCCCCGCGCAGCTTTCAGGTGGAGAGCAGCAGCGCGTCGCCATTGCCCGAGCCATTGCCAAGAGCCCTGACGTGCTGCTTTGCGATGAGCCGACCGGCGCGCTGGATTTTTCTACCGGCAAGCTCGTTCTGGAAGTTCTGGAACACGTTAACCAGGAATTGGGTACAACGGTCGCGGTGATTACCCACAACGCTTCTATCGCTGGGATGGCGGACCGTGTTGTGCGCATGCGCAGCGGCGAAATCGTGGAAATCCAGCACAACGCGAAAAAGATCAAGCCATCACAGTTGGAATGGTGATTCATGGCAACCTTGCACCGCAAGCTGTTTCGTGACCTGCTGCAACTGCGTGGTCAGGTCATTGCGGTGGGTCTAGTGGTGGCGTGCGGTGTTGCTTCTTACGTTTCCATGCGCAGTGTTTACGTTTCACTGCTGAGCTCGCAACAGAGTTACTATCACGATTATCGCTTTGCCGACGTCTTTGCCCAGCTCAAGCGCGCGCCTGATTCACTGGCTGCGCGCCTGGAAAAGATTCCGGGAGTGGCTACCGTCCAGACGCGTGTAGTCATGGATGTCATTCTCGATGTGCCGGGGCTTGCCGAGCCTGCCGTTGGCCGGCTGGTCTCGATCCCTGGCCGCCGCACTCCCATGCTGAATGATCTTTACCTGCGTCGTGGACGGTACATCGAGCCTGGGGCCTCCGATGAAGTTATTGCCAGTGAAGCTTTTGCTGTTGCCAACAAACTGGATGTCGGCAGCTCAGTGCAGGCGGTGATGAACGGCCGCTGGAAGCGGCTCAGGATTGTCGGCATCGCCATCTCGCCGGAATACATTTATGAAATTCGCGGAGGCGGTTCTGTGTTTCCTGACAATCGCCGCTTCGGCGTGTTGTGGATGGACCATAAAGTCCTGGGCTACGCCTTCAACATGGATGGCGCGTTCAATGACGTTGCTCTGGCCACCGCTCCGGGCGCCAACCTGGACGATGTGATTGGCCGCGTTGATCAGTTACTTGATACCTACGGCGGTCTGGGAGCTTACTCGCGTGAAGACCAGCTTTCACACAGCTTTATTTCCGATGAGATCGCCCAGAACCGTGTCAGCTCCAATATCATCCCGGCAATCTTCCTCGGCGTTGCCGCCCTGCTGGTCCACATTGTGCTTTCGCGTCTCGTAAAAACCCAGCGAATGCAGGTTGCCATTATCAAGGCATTCGGCTATTCCAATCTTGAAGTCGGTCTTCACTATCTTGAGTTGGCATTTATTTCTGTTTTAGGCGGGATTGCTCTCGGGATCGGCGTGGGCTGGTACTTTGGCGCTAAGTTGACGGCTGTCTATGCCGACTTCTATCGTTTTCCCGTCCTTCAGTTCAGGATCGGCCCTGTCATCATGATTCAGGCCGCGCTCATCACGCTTGCGGGCGCAACCCTGGGCGCCATTGACTCAGTGCGAATGGCCGTGTCGCTGCCGCCTGCGGAAGCCATGCGTCCTGAGCCTCCGGCGCGGTATCGTCTGGGCTTGCTGGAAAAGCTTCGAGTGTTCCGCGGACTCTCTCCGGCAGTGCGCATGATCATCCGCAACCTGGAGCGCAGGCCGGTACGGGCCATGCTTTCCGTCTTTGCTATCTGCTGCTCGGTAGCGATCCTTGTCATTGACTTTGGCTTGTTTAATTCCATGAGCCGCATGATTGAGATCCAGTTCCGCAGCGTGCAGCGTGAAGATGTAATGGTCATCTTGAACGAACCTCGGGGCAGCGCCGTTCAATTCGATCTCTCGCGTCTTCCCGGCGTGATGGTTTCTGAGCCGTTCCGCGCCGTTGCAGCGCGTCTGCGTTTTGAGCATCACACGCACCGTTCGCTCATCCTGGGTCTGGAAAAGGAACATGAACTGCGTCGAGTGCTCGATACAAAGCTGAACGATGTTCCCGTGCCGGAGAAAGGAATCCTGCTCACCTCAAAGCTGGCGGACCTTTTGGGAGTGAAGCCCGGCCAAGTGATTACCGTGGAGGTGCTGGAAGGAAAGCGTCCTGTCCGGCAGCTGGTGGTTTCCGGCCTTGCCGATGAGATGCTGGGCCTCTCCGCTTACATGCAACGTGATGCGCTCAACCAGCTCATGCATGAAGGCAGCACAATTTCCGGATCGTTTCTCCAGGTTGACGGCAAGAGAGAATCCGAACTCTATACGCTCTTAAAGCGCACGCCGGGCGTAGGTGCGGTTGCAATCCGGCGGGCCGCGCTCGATAGTTTTAATGAAACCATCAACCGCAGCCTGGCGCTCTCCCTGACTACGCTGATTATTTTTGCTTCAATCATTGCCATCGGAATGATCTACAACGGCGCTCGCATTGCTCTTTCCGAGCGTGCAAATGAACTTGCCAGCCTGCGGATACTTGGTTTTACGCGCCGTGAAATTTCCGTTCTCCTGCTGGGCGAACAAGCCGTCTTGACGCTCATGGCCGTCCCTTTCGGTTATCTGCTTGGGTACGCGGCCTGCGCGCTGCTGGCGCGAAATCTGCAAACGGAGCTATATCGCCTACCGCTGTGGATCAAAGCGACCACCTATGCCTGGTCGTTCATCATTGTTGTTTTATCCGCTTTTTTATCAGCTCTACTGGTGTGGAGAAAATTAGACCGCTTGGATCTGGTCGCGGTCCTGAAATCGAGAGAGTAGCCGTCTCATGAAGAAAAACATGCGCAAGCTCGTCCTGGTGGCTGCAGTGGCCGGAATCGCTGTGCTCCTGGCGCTCGCCTTCAGGCCTGCGGCGCTCGATGTCGATATTGCGGCAGTCCAGCGCGGCGCCCTGCAGGAAACACTGGAGCAGGAAGGCAAGACCCGCATGCATGACAGCTTTGTGCTTGCCTCGCCCGTTGCCGGCAGATTGAAAAGAATAGAGCTCCATGCCGGCGATCCGGTGAAAGTTGGCGAAATCGTAGCGACGATTGATCCTGTTCCTCTGGAACCGCAGCAGCGCGCGGCCCTGGAAGCACGGGTGCAAACCGCGCAAGAACTCGAACGTGAAGCCGCGGCCAGAGTGCAACGCGCTGAGGCGGGCAGTTCGCAGGCCAAGGCGGATTTGGAAAGGGCCACCAAACTCGCCGCTGAGGGCGTGATCGCGCGGGAAGCCCTGGAAAAGGCGCAAACCGCCGGCAAGACGGCCAACAAGGAACTCGATGCTGCGCTCTTCAAGTCAAAAGCAGCGGCATCTCAGGTGGAAGAGGCCAAGGCTGCCTTGCTGGCAACCGCGGCACAGGACCCAGCCGGAATCAAGACGGTCTACCTTCGTTCACCAGTACCTGGACGCATACTCCGGCTCATTGAACAGAGCGAGCGTGTGGTTGGCCAGGGCACGCCCGTGGTTTCTATTGGCTACACGCCCCGGCTAGAGATCGTCGCCGATTACCTTACCACCGACGCTGTGAAGATCAGCCCAGGTATGCCCGCCTTGATTGAAGAATGGGGCGGCAGCAAGCCTATTCTTGCGCGGGTCCGTCTGGTAGAGCCTGGGGCCTTCACCAAGATCTCCGCTCTCGGCGTTGAAGAGCAACGGGTCAACGTGGTGCTGGATTTTGTTTCCGCTCCTGAACAACTCGGCGATGCCTATCGCGTCGAGGTCCGCGTTATTACATGGCAGAGCCCCAGAGTTCTCAAGGTACCGCTCAGCGCCCTGTTTCGACGTGGAGATGATTGGAACGTCTTCATTGCCGAAACAGACCGAGCCAGCCGGCGCAATGTGAAGATCGGACACCGTAGTGATCTGGAGGCCGAAGTTCTGGATGGACTGCGTGAAGGCGAGCGGGTCATCGTGCATCCCGGTAATGAACTCACGGATGCAAGTCGCATCCGGATACGTCCACCCGCATTGAAGTGATTCCCATCGGCCGATGATCAGTTTCTCTGGAGAGTTCGAGAAGCTGTGCTTTTTTGTGCGACGAATCCTGTTGGTCTGAAAACCCAAATCTGAGCTTGCAGGATCGCAACCATATCGCAATCTAACGGATCGGCCCTCTCTAAAAAGAACCTTAGAATTGCCGTTCTTCGAGACCCCTCCGAGTGGGAAACCCACGTTCTCTGTGTGAAAACATTTTCCTATTTTCCTTATTTCCGCCACCCTCCCAGACAACCCTGATCGCTATGAACTGCGCATCCCGTCCCATGCCAACTCTATTGTTTTCATTAATATACATACAGGCTCCCCCATCCAGTCCCTGGTCCCTGAGGTCATGGTGTTCCGGCAGCTTTGGCTCTGAACATGCACATATTAGGTCAGATTCAGCAAACTGAAACTCACTTCCTAGCAGGACGGAGCAGGAATGAAACACACGGTAGAGCACAATTTTGACGTCCCTCCCCAGTCCGTAATTTTCGGCACATCGGACGCTATGAAAAAGGTCCAACGCGACCTCGCCATGATCGCGTCAGCGGACGTACCCGTGCTTATTCAAGGGCCTAGTGGCAGCGGTAAAGAGATCATCGCCAAGCTGATTCACATGGGCTCGCCCGTCGCCAAGGGGCCTTACGTAAAGGTGAACTGCCCGGCCATTCCGGACGCGCTGCTGGAAAGCGAGCTTTTTGGCTATGAAAAAGGCGCATTCACCGGAGCGGTTACCGCCAAACCCGGCTTGATCGCGCTCGCCGATGGCGGCACGCTCTTTCTGGATGAAATTGGCGAACTCAGCCTGGGTCTGCAATCCAAGCTCTTGCAGGTATTGCAGGATGGGAAATTCAGCCGCATCGGCGCGGAAGAAGATACGCGCTCTGAAGCCCGGGTAATCTGCGCCACCAACCGTGATTTGAAACGCGAAATTGCCGCCGGCAACTTCCGTGAAGATCTTTTTTATCGCGTAAATGTTGTGAACATCACGCTGCCCTCGTTGCGGGAGAGAAGCGCAGACATTCCTGAACTGGTCGAATATTTCCTGGCCCACTTCAACATGATGTATAACCGCCGCGCGGTTCCTCTTTCGGCTTCGCTCATGCGTCTGTTGCAGGCGTACCACTGGCCGGGAAACATCCGCCAGCTGGAAAACCTGATCAAGCGCTATGTAATTCTGGGCACGGAAGCCTGCATCAGTAGTGATCTGGCTGAGCCCGCGCCCAGCAACTTCGACTTTGAAATCCCCATGGAAGGCCCGGTGCCTCTCAAAAAGATCACCAGCCAGGCGGTGCACCGTCTTGAAAAAGAAATCATTCTCAAGGTA
>Ga0207667_10009837_pt1 | contig 11237 bp, 11 predicted proteins | sample KBSCornC52_FD_184301 | JGI IMG/M metagenome (GOLD analysis project Ga0207667, IMG submission 184301) | Corn rhizosphere microbial communities from Kellogg Biological Station, Michigan, USA - KBS Corn C5-2 (SPAdes) (version 2) | ecosystem: Host-associated > Plants > Roots > Rhizosphere > Soil ...
CCTGCGGTATCGCCGCTATCTCAACCGCCGCGACATACGGCGCAGTCTGGATGTGGTGCGGCAGATCCGCGGCCGCAAGCGCGTCGAAGGGCCTCAGGGCGTCCGCTATAATCTGTTTGAAATTTTCGAAGAGCTGAATTTCCGCTACTTCCACGGATTAATGGCGCGGCCCATTCTGGGATGGAGCCCCTACGCATCGCGCACGCTTTTGGGACACTACGACCCCTCGCACAACGCCATCGTGCTGAGCCGGATTCTGGATAGGATCGATACGCCCAGGCTCGCAGTTGAATACGTGCTGTTTCACGAGATGCTGCACTTGCGCTATCCTGCCGAGCACACCGGCGCGCGCCGCTGCGTCCATACGCGGGATTTTAAGATCGCCGAGCGGGAGTTTCAAGGGCTGGCGGAGGCTAAATTACTCCTGCGGGCTCTGTAACCAGGGTCTCGCTACTGCCGCACGCTCTTATACGGGGTGCGGGGCGGTGACCTGCGCCAAATCCACCCGCATCGCTTCCACCAGTTCGATGAGCGGCGTGATGTCCACTTTCCCGACGCCAATCTGCTGCAGCGCCAGGCGGAACTCCAGAGCCGTAGTGGCCCTCAGAAACGTGACCTGCTGCTTGATCAGGACTTCCACCAGAGCCGCCGAATCCGCTCCCGAGCTTGCTACCAATTCTCTCGCGTGCGCATGCAACCTGCGGAAATCCGCCTTGAGCTCGGCGAGATATAACCGGAAGATCCGGCGGCGTTCGCGTTTCCAGCGCTCGCCTATTTCCGCTCGATAACCTGGTTGGGATTTCAGGAAAACCAGGTCTTCCTCAGCCATGAGGCGTCCCATAGGCTGGTACCGATCTAAAGTAAAGCCGGCAGTTTCATCGCTATCCAGCGTGGCGGAACTCCGCCGCCGACGCAATATCATCCGGGTCAGCACCCAGATCAATCCGGTTAGCGAGCCGACCGTAACTACCCAAGCCAGCATCAGGCTCATGTTTGTCTCGAATATCTCGGGAATGCTTCATTAGAATACCGTCAATTTCTCTCAAATGCAATTACAGAAGTTTACGCGGTTGATGTTAATGCCGGACATATCGCGTCAACGCCGCGTTAATGGAATCGAGCTGATGGCTGAGCCGCTGCATCGTCTCCGGGTTGCGCCGGTAACCCGGCGTGGCGGTTGCCAACTCACCTTCGGGCTCGATTCCGACAATCCAGATCAACAGGCACAGCAGCGTAAGCCCCAGAAGAATCGTGCTGGTCAAACGAGCATCCTGTGGGCGCAGATTGTACAGAAGAAGTCCGAAAGAACGGGACGCAGAAAATAGTACGAAGCCGGATATGTAAACCACTATATTTCGCCGCACTCGTATCGGGAACCACAGCAAAAGTACACTAATCAGCAACAGGAACAGAAGAATTACGATATTCATACTGCGTTCAAACGTCGCGAAGCGATGGACGGCGCGGGATTGGCCCGCGAGAATGGTCGAATCCAGAGTGATTCCGGAGAGCGCCACAATCGCGGCGATCGCCATTGCTGCCAGCACCGTGCGTCTCGCGAAAGAGGCTACTGCTGGGTGCTCCAAGAGCGCGATTCGATACACATCTTGAACTACGAAGACCGCCATGAGCACATTGATAGTTTGCGCTCCCCAATACACGTACACATACGGGTGAGAATGGATGGGGATCGCCATGAGCGCGACACTGGGAAGGGTCTGCAGGAGCCAGTATAAGAACAGGGACAAATAGATCCGATAGAGCCTCGAATGCAGGAGCCGGTATAGCAGCACCAGTTGCGCCATGAAATTCAGGTAAAAAAGAGCCCGCTCCGCACCCGACATGACAATCGTTCGAGTCTAGCACGCAGCCTGTCAGGCGAAACCAGCTCCGTGCGGCAAACCTCACGCGGGCTTTATGCGATGCGACGCCAAAGCCCGCGTGAGTTCCCGTAGGTTCAAGAACTATTTTAGAACGATGTTGCCACCACCATCCGGGGGCGGTAGCGGATACTGCTGGCTGGGGCTCATGGCGCTCACAGTTGCGGCCAGAGAAAATGCCAACGCCAATACCATCGTGATTTTCTTAAACATGTAAAACCTCCAAGAATGTGGATAGAGCGCAGAATCTCTACTCGGTCGAGCCTACTCGGCCTACAGGGCTTTCTGAGATGTTTTACAGATGTTTTCGGGATTCGTAACGCGCACTTCCATTCACGCGAAGAAAGTCCTGGCCGAGTCGCGCAGGCGTACAATGAAGGGCACCAGGGATTTCAGATGCCACGCTTCAAGCCCAAGGGTATGCTCGAGCGAAATGCGCTTGCAGACCTATGGAAGCACACGCTTTCGCAGATCCCCAGCACCTACGGACGGCTGGCCTATCTGGCATCTCTGCGGGACGCCAACTCCGGCGTTTACCGCCATCACGGCCTGAGCGCTTCTTTCGGACGCGAGGAGAGCGTCGCCGCCCTGCGCAAGAGCCATGAAGATACCTTTCGGGAATGGCTCAGCTTGGCCTTGTCATTCAAGAGCGCGGATCTCATTGCCCATTTCCAGAATGTTCAGGAGAATCCGCGGCAGGTGGTCACCTACTTAGCTCGCGCTACCCCCTACTTGAGCCAAATCCCGGATTCCGCCAGCCCTGCGCAGCGCCGCCAATTTAAGATGGAAATGGAGATCCTGCTGGAGTTGCTTAAGAACGATTCCGGCGGCGAGCGGTTTCCAGACTCAGCGCGACCCGCGTAACTTGACCAATCACCTCAATTTCGCTGGGATAAGTGTAGGATTCGGGGTCGCAATGGGAGGCAGGATGGGGTTGCACGATCAGCGTTCCGTCGCGCATGGAGCACCATCCGCAGGCATATCCCTCGCGGTGCTCCAGAAAATAAATCGGGCGATCAAATTCAGTCGACCATCCGGAGGCGGCGACGCGGCGTTTGGAGTCGTCAATCACCACCAGTGAGCCGGGTGGAATGAGCGGGAACATAGACCAGTCTTCGGTTCCTATAAACCCGTAGCGATAGTTCCGCAAATCCAGGTTTGTTAATAATGTGAGGGGAACCGTTCCCCACTGTTGGATCAAGCGGCTTAAAAACGCGGTGCGAGTGAGATCCAATCCGGGATCGAGCGCGATGGGAACCTGAACATTCCCTTCTTCGGGGCGGAATCCAATGAGGTGCGTGCGCCCATGGTCGATAACCTGGGCATCCGCCGGGATCATGCCAAGTGAGATGCCGTACCAGCCGAGGACTTCGGAAAGATCCAGGCGGTAGATGGCGCACAGCGAATAGAGGCGGTAAATGGAGGGGATTGTGCCTTTGTTTTCAATATCGGCGAGACGGCTCAGAGCTACCACGAACTCGTCGTTGCCTCGCCGTTGCGCGATCTCGGTGCTGGCTTCCTCGACCTCGCGGAATCGAAGATTCAGCCGTTCGCGAACGCGCTTGAGTTTCTGCCCTGGTTCCTCCATCATAGGTGGTTGAGTTGCATTAGTCAGACTGATAGCACAGCCGCAAATTAACCCAGCTGACCCGTGAGAGATATGCCTAGATATATGATTATAGGTTCGGCTAGGATTATAGCGTCCAATAGGGGCATGAGCAAGCAGTCTGTTCGGAATTCAGAACGGAATTTTCCACAGGCGGAAGATTTGGAGAGCTTTTCATGAAAATGGCAGCGAACCGCAGCGCTTAACCGTGGAAAGTCATTTGCGCGTTATCGTTGGAGTCACGGGAGCAAGCGGTTCCATCTACGGCTGGCGCCTGCTGGAAAAGTTGCGCGCGCAGCAAGGAGTGGAGACCCACCTGGTGCTATCGCGCTCCGGCGAGCGCACCGCGTTCCTGGAAATGGGGAAAACCGCCGCCGATTTCAAGGCGCTCGCGCATTTCCATTACGCCGTCGAAGACATCGGCTGCAGGCTGGCAAGCGGATCGGTTGCCATCGACGCCATGGTGGTGGCGCCCTGTTCCATCCACACCATGTCGGCGATCGCGAATGGCATCAGCTCCAACCTGATCGTTCGCGCGGCGGATGTCACGCTGAAGGAGCGCCGCCGGCTGGTGCTGATGGTTCGCGAGTCGCCGTTGCATCTGGGACACTTGCGCTCCATGGCCGCGCTGGCCGAAATGGGCGCGATCCTTGCGCCGCCAATGCCCGCTTTTTATCTCCAGCCACAGACGGTGGCCGATATTGTGGAACATAGTGTGAACCGTGTAATGGCGCTGGCGGGAACGCCGGCGCAGGATGCGCGTGAGTGGGAAGGGAAGCGATGAACCGCAGCAAATCCGCGCCGGGACCGGGTAAGCCCGAGACTGGACGCAGCAAGCCAAAGGCGGCCAAAGCGCAGCGCACCCAGGCGCAGCACAGCAAGCCCCAACGCACCAAGCTGATGAGAGTCGCGTTCCAAGGCGAGCTGGGCGCGTTCAGCCAGCAGGCCATTCTCCAGTTACTGGGTCCCAAGGCCGAACCGATTCCGCACCAGCGTTTCGACGAAGCCTTTGCCGCATTGGACTCCGGCAAAGTAGACGCCGCTGTAATTCCGCTGGAGAACACGCTGGCCGGGTCGGTACATGAAAATTACGATCTGCTGCTGAAATATTCGCTGGAAATAACCGCGGAAACCAGTGTGCGGGTGATCCACAATTTGATTGCCCCGCCGGGCGTTTCCTTGCGCGCGCTGCGCACCGTCTACTCGCACCCGGTGGCGCTCAACCAATGTCTCGACTTCTTCGCCAGCCACCCGCGCATCCAGCGAACGCCCTTTTACGACACCGCGGGCAGCGTAAAAATGATCATGGAGCAGCGGCCAACCGATGCCGGCGCGATCGCTTCCGAACTTGCGGCCCAGATTTATGGCGCCCATATTTTGAAGCGCGGTATCGAAGACGACCGCCAGAATTTTACCCGCTTCTTCCTGCTGGAACCCGCGGGCGCCAAGCCGCGCACCGTGCGCGGGGCCGCCCAGCATCCGTGGAAAACTTCGCTGGTGTTTTCCACCCGTAACATCCCCGGAGCTTTGTTTCGCTCCATCGGCACTTTGGCCTTGCGCGATGTGAATCTGGTGAAGATCGAATCGCGCCCGCTGCGCGGCAAGCCTTGGGAGTATTTGTTCTATCTGGATTTATGGGGCCATCGCGACGATAAAGCGGTGCGCAACGCGCTGGGCCACTTGAGCGAGCTGGCGGATTTTCTGCGGGTATTAGGAAGCTATCGCGCCGCGTAAGTTTCCAGTAACCTTTTGCACTCCGATGTAATCCAATCAGGTATCAACATGCCTGTAGTGTTCCTGTTCCTCTTTCTTGCCGGATCTCCGGCGAATCCCGAGTTGCAAAAGGCCCGCGACGCGCAGAACCTGCCGAAGCTGGATCAGATTGCCGCGCAACTCTCCGCCGCGGCGGACCACCAGCCCGCCGACGCCCGCGCGCAATACGAGGCGGCGCTGGCGCAATCGACCTTGGCGGAAGTCGCCACCGAAATGCACGACAAGGCGCAGGCGCGCAGCGCGGCGGAGGCCGGAATGAGAGCAGCGGAGCGCGCCGTGGCGCTTAAGCCCGGCGAAGCCGAGTATCACCGCATCTGGGGTACTTTATGCGGCCAGGAAACCGCGTCCCTGGGCGCGCTCGGGGCTCTCAAATACGGGCACTGCGCGTTGGACGAAGTCAATAAATCCATGGCACTCGATTCCCGTGAGCCCATGAACTATCTGAGCCGCGGCATCGGCAACTATTATTTGCCCGCGGCCTTCGGGGGTGGCGTCGAACTGGCCATTAAGGATTTTGAGAAAGCCATTGCGCTCGATGCGAAATCCGCCGACGCGCATTTGTGGCTGGGGATCGCGCTGCGAAAACTGAACCGCAACGCGGATGCGCACAAGGAGTTCGAACTCGCCGTCAAGCTGAATCCGGCGCGGCTGTGGGCCAAGCAACAGTTGGAGAAGACGCACTAAAAGGGGACAGACGACATTCTCGCCCGATCCAGGATAACCAGGAGACCTGTGAGCGAAAATGTCGTCTGTCCCCTTTTTGGCGCTACTTGGCTTGAGAAGGGGTGAGCATGCCCGGCAAGACCGGCTCCCGATAGGGCGACACTACGCTCTGATTGCCGTCGCGATCGATGGCCTTCACTCCGATCACAACGTCGTCAATCGACACATCCGGCAGCACGTAGCGGGTCACATTGCCTACCCACGTCTCGCGCTCCCACACCGGCGAAGTCGTCGAGCGCATCATTACGGCATAGCCCGCGAGATCCGGCTCCGTGTTCGGAAGCCAGCGCAGAACCGCGTCGTATCCCGACTTTCCTCGGGATAGCAGGGGGATGTGGCCGCCTTTGTTCGGTCCCGATGCGTAGGTCCAATTGAGTTCCGGCGGCGCCGGCGCGAGGGCCAGACTCGCGAGTGTCGCCGCGTTCATGCGGGTGACCCGAGTGGTGTAGGCCACCGAAGTGTTGGCAAAAGTATCGGTGGTTGTGTGCTGGTTCTTGAAATTCTCGCTGGCCGTAGTCAGACGCACGGCGGGAAAGCCCTGATTCAGGAATGGTGTGTGATCTCCTCCACGCATGAACCGGTCCTGCCGGAACACCATTTGGACCTGCATCGACGGTACGTATCGTTCCGCGATCTGCTGCATATAGCGCCCGAGTTCGCGGGACGGGGAGTCTTCGGGACCGGCGGCGAAGAGCCGCAGAACACTGCTCGCCGAGCGCCCGTTCCCGGAGATATCGCTGCCGATGATGTCGTTGTTCAGCACGGCTTCAATCTGCATGCCGCTGCGTTTCGCCACGGCGGCATAGGCCTGGCTCCCGCTCAAGCCAATTTCTTCGGCGGCGAAGGCGATGAACACGATGGTCTTGTCGAACTCATATTGGCTCATGACGCGTGCCAGCTCCATTACGGCCGCCGTGCCGCTGCCATCGTCCGTCACGCCGGGAGCAATCCGCTGAGCGGCGGTGGCCTCGAAATCGAGCGGACCAAGATCTTCGTCGGGAGGACGTATCTTACGCAGTTCCCTGGCTTCCCTCTCATCCATACCTTGGCGGACCGCCTCGGCGATGGCCTGCTCCTCGCCAGTGTAGGGCTTCCGGATCAATGCGACCGAGTCGTAATGAGCCGTCACCAGCACGTAGCGGTCCTTGTGTATAGTTCCGGGAAGCATCGCAACGACATTGGACAATTCGACGTCCCGAATAATCTGACCCTGGCGCGCGCCCTTCTTCACTGAGAAATCCTGATAGCTGACTTCCAGGCGCGGACTGTAGCTTTGCATCTCATCGTGAATCCAGCGCCTGGCCGCTCCAATCCCGTGCAGGGGATCGTCCTGGGCCGAAAGCACATAGCGCGTCCCAAAGCCTTCCAGCTTCTGCGAAATTGCCGCGATCCGCTGCTCGGAGATCGCATCCACGATCTGCCTCACAGTTGGATTGAGCCGTGTTCCAGGCGCTTGCGGGAACGCCGGAGATGCGAAGGCAAGCAAGACGCAGAAGGTCGAAATCGGCCGCTTCATAGCACTACATTGTAGCGGCCCGGAGCGCTGAGCGCCCTACTTTTTAATGCTGGCGCCGACGATTCCGTTGACGAAGTAGTTCACCACTTTGGCGTCGTTGCGCGCCATCTCGTAGTAGGCGGCCTTCAACAATTGATCCTTCCGGTTGATCAGTTGTTCGCGAATGGTTTGCTGGACTTTGGGGTCGGCAAGCTCGCGCTGGCCGGCGGGCTCGCGCGTGATCAGCTTCAGAATGCGATAGCCCTCGGCGGTATGCAGCGGAGGCGTCGTTTCGCCGGGACCCAGCGCCATCAAAGTCCTGCGCAGATCCACATTAGCCTTCTCCAGCGCGGATTCCGGCACGAATCCCAGATCCCCGCCATTCTGCGATGAATTCGGATCTTCCGAATAGTTCTGTGCCAGCATCGCAAAATCCTCGCCCTGGCGAAGGCGCGTGGCGATGCTCTGGATCTTCTTGCGCGCCTGCTCTTCATCCCGCGCCTTGTCGTTCTTCAGATTGCGCACGTTGGGGTCGGGGTTGGGCGTAACCAGAATTTGCGCCATATGAATCTGCGGCTCCGCCAGATTAAAACTGGCTTTGTTGGAGCTGTAGAAATCCGTGATGTCTTTGTCAGTGATGGTGATCTGCGAAGTGATCTCTTTGTTGAACAGCTTTTGAACGCTGAGGTCGCGGCGCAGTTGCGCCTTCAGTTCGTCCACCGTCATCTTGCGCGCGTCGAGCTGCTTCTGGAATTCTTCCTGCGTGTAAGGCGCTTTGAGCTCGTTGAACTTGGCGTCGACGTCGGCGTCACCAGCCATCAGGCTTAGCTTCTCGGCCCGCTGCAGCATGATCTCGTTATCAATCAGCGTTCGCAGCACTTCGAGTTTCTGTATCTGCTCCTGATCGCCGCTCGAACGCTCACCCGCGGCGCCGCCAAATTGCGCCTCAAATTGTTTATCGAGCTGGGCATACGTGATGGCGCGCCCGTTCACGGTCGCGGCCACATTCGCCGGGGCGGAGCGATTGCAACCCGCCAAAACAGCGAATAGAACGAGAAGTCCAGGGAGCGCGCGGGCTGTTAAGCTCATGCGGTCAAGCTCATGCGGTGAAACTCATGCGGTTAGGCTCATACGGCGGGAAACTCTATTCTACCGCGCAGGGCCCGTGCTTGGCGGCGGCTTCAGGTTGCGCTCGAAGAAGTCCAGCATGGTGGCCTCCATCTGGCGAGCTTCCGCCCCCGAAACACCGTGGGTCTTCTCGGTATAAAGCGACAATTCGAAGTGCTTGCTGGCAACCTCCAGCGCGCGGATCACCTGAGCCGAATTTTGGAACAACACGTTATCGTCTTCGAGATTATGGGCGATCATCAGCCGGCCCGTCAGATTGCGCGCGTGCCGCGGCAGCGACGTCCGGGCATACGCTTCGCCGTTATCTGCCGGCAACCCCATATAGCGCTCGGTGTAAATGGTGTCGTAGTTGAGCCAGTTGGTGACTGGCGCGCCCGCGAACCCCGCTTGAAACAAATCCCCGGCGTTGAACAGCAGGTTCAGCGTCATGAAACCGCCGTAGCTCCAGCCGGTAACCCCGATGCGCTGCGGGTCGATAAAGCCGCGCGCGATCAGATATTCCACGCCCTCGCGCTGATCGGCCAGTTCCCGCGCGCCCAGGTTGCGATACACCGGAGTCTCAAACGCGTGTCCCCGGCCGGATGTGCCGCGGTTATCCATTTCCCAGACTACGTAGCCAGCCTGCGCAAATACTTGATCCATGCCCAGCCCCGGCCAGGCGTTGCGCACCGCCTGCGCGTGCGGGCCGCCATAGACGTCCACCAGCAGCGGATACTTCTTCGCGGGATCGAAGCCCGGCGGCGTGATCAGGCGCCCATAAAAGTCGGCGCCATCCTTGCCCTTGAATTCGACAATCTCCGTGGAACGGAAGTCGAGTTCATCGAGCACCCTTCGGTCCGCCGCACGATACGGCGCAATCGCATCGCCGTTCGCGCTGCGCAAAGTTCCCTCGGGCGGCGACGTAAGGTTCGAATAAATGTCGAGAAAGCAGCTCGCATCCGGAGCCATCGAAATTCGATGCGTACCCGCGCCCGCCGTAATGCGGCGCGTCTCTCCCCCGTCCAACCGGACGCTATATAACTGACGCTCCAGCGGACTCGCTTCCGTCGAACGAAAGTACGCGCGCCCGGCCTTCTCGTCCAGACCCGCGATGTCAGTCACCTGCCAGGCGCCTTGCGTGAGTTGCTGTGGTGCCGCGCCGTCCACGGAATATAGATACAAGTGGCGGAACCCGTCGCGCTCACTGGTCCACAGAAACCGCTTTCCATCTTTCAAGAAGATCGGATCGCCGGCAATGTTGATCCAGTAGGAATCTGCTTCCCGATAGACAGTTCGCGACTTGCCGGACGCAACCTCGAATACCAGAAAGTCAAGCTGGTTCTGAATGCGGTTAGTGCGGACTATATAAACGCCTGTTGAATCCGGAACCCAGCCGGCCCTTGCGATCAGGTATGCGTTGACGGTATCGCCGACGTCCAGCCACTTAGTTGCGCCACCGCCGGCCCGGATCACCCCCACCCTGACGTTCGCGTTCTTCTCGCCCGCCTGCGGATAGCGCTGCGGCTCCAGTACCGCGTGTGACCCCAGTAAGTCGGCGTGCGGATACAGCGGTTCACCGCTCACGTTGAATTGCAGATACACGATCGCGCTCGAATCCGGCGCCCACCAGTAGGCGGTTCCTAACTCCAGCTCTTCCGGATACACCCAATCGAGGCCCCCATTGCGCAGCGTATCCGAGCCATCGGAGGTGAGCCGCGTCTCGCGGCCGTCCGCCAAGTTAAGCACATAGAGATCCCAACCGCGCCGGAACGCGACCCGCGTGCCGTCGGGCGAGAACTTGGGATCGTGTTCGGCAGCGGCCGTCTTCACCACCTGCCGCCACTTGCCGCCCGGAATCGTAATCAGAAAAAGATCGCCGCCGCCATCGTAAAGAACTTCCCGTCCCCCCGGCGACCACTGCAGCGTGGCTTCATCGACACGACGGTTCTCCCACTCATAACGCTCCGACGCCGGAGGGCTCAGCGCCGCGTCGTCGAGCGCGGTCAGGTTCACGACATCGTACGATTTCTTCGCCGCAACGTCGAACCACTTGAGTTCGCTCCCTTGGCGGTAAATGAAGGTTTTGCCATCGGGAGCCCACACCGGATCGCCGGGCGCATTGCGAGCCACGCTGTTCCGCCATGCCTGCAGCGCTTCGAGCGTGATCGGCTTTTTCTGCGCGAACGCCGTCCCAGCCGGCAATAAGAACGCCAGCCCTGCCGGTAATAGGAACGCCAGCGCTGCCGGCGATAAGAAAGCCGCCGCCTTTCGCATCGTATAGTTGTAATTCTACTCAAATCATGAAACTCACCTTCTGGGGCGCGGACAAAACCGTCACCGGATCGATGCATCATATCGACACCGGCGGGCGTCAATATTTGCTCGACTGTGGTCTGTATCAAGGACACCGCCAGGAGGCGTTCGCGCGCAACAGCCAGTTTCCGTTTCCGCCGGCCGCAATCGACGCCGTCATCCTGTCACATGCGCATATCGATCACAGCGGCAATTTGCCGGGCCTGGTGAAGCACGGATTTCAAGGCCCCATCTACAGCACGCCCGCTACCGTCGATCTGTGCCTGGCGATGCTCGCCGATTCGGCCTACTTGCAAGAGAAGGACGCGGAGTTCGTAAACCGCCGCCGCGAGCATCGCAA
>Ga0207667_10009840_pt1 | contig 11236 bp, 10 predicted proteins | sample KBSCornC52_FD_184301 | JGI IMG/M metagenome (GOLD analysis project Ga0207667, IMG submission 184301) | Corn rhizosphere microbial communities from Kellogg Biological Station, Michigan, USA - KBS Corn C5-2 (SPAdes) (version 2) | ecosystem: Host-associated > Plants > Roots > Rhizosphere > Soil ...
GACCTGGACACCAAGACCAGCATTTTCGGCCGGCTCGCCCGCACGATCGAAGCCGATGGCTTCCTGGTGCTCGGCGCAGCCGAGACCGTGGTCGGGTTGACCGAGGCATTCAAGCCGGTTGCGGACCGGCGCGGCCTCTATCGGCCGGCCGACTCCCGGTTCGACCCTGCGAGCGGCGCACCCAACCCCGCTGCCGGCCTCGCCGCCGCGCGCGCCCGACTCGATCCCGATCCGGTGCTGCTGTTCCGGTTCTCGGCCCTCACCTACAACGGGCACCGCATCCACTACGACCGCGACTACGCCCGGGACGTCGAGGGGTACCCCGGGCTTCTCGTGCACGGGCCGTTGCAGGCGTTGATGATGGCCGAGACCGGGCGGCGGGCCAGTGGACACGACGGGCCGGCGCGGTTCAGCTATCGCCTGGTGGCGCCGTTGTTCGACGGCACCGGCTTCGAGGCGGTGGCCGTCGCGGCTGAAGACGGCTACGCGACGACCGTGCGGGACGACACCGGACGAGTCACGGCGCGCGGCCGGTTCACGCCTACGGGTTGAGCGGCGCGGGTGTGGGTCGGTGGTGGTGGTTCAGCGCGCGCCGACTGCGCGCCCGATCGACGCTGCCGCTTGGCGCAGTACCGGCACGTGGGAGGCCAGGTCGCGCTGAGTGGCCGGGTGCAGCATCGTCAGGGCCATCTGCGGTGAGTCGTCGTCGGTATGGACGCGCACGGAGACCGACGCCTGCCCAGCGGTGCTCTCGGAGTAGGTCGTGGCGAATCCGGTCTGCCGGGCCCGGTCGAGCTGGGCGAGCACCAGCTTCGGCACCACCTGGGTGTACGGGGTGCGCCGGATGAGCCGGTTGCGCAGCGCCTCGACGAGCACCGAGCGCTCGGCCGTGGACATCAATAGCTTGCCGGCGCTGGTAGCGAACAGGGGCAGGTCGTCACCGGCGCGGGCGAGGTAGATGGAGTCGAGCCGGCCGCGCACCGTGTCGAGGCAGACGAGCCGATCGTTGATCATCGCGCTGATCGCGACGGCAGCGCCCGTCTGGCGCGCCAGCTCACGCGCGACCGGCAGCGCGGAGTCCCGCAGGTGCCGCTCCCACGGCGACCGGACGCCAAGCCGCCAGATCTTGTCACCGAGCCGGTACCGGCCGGCCGGTGTCCGCTCCACCCCGCCCCAGCTCACCAGCTCGGCCAGCAGCCGGTGCACCGTCGATACAGGTAGCTCGGCCAGCCGTGCGAGCTGGCTCAACGTGACGGCCTCGGCCTGCTCGGCGATCGTGTCCAGCAAGGCGAACACCCGCCCGACATGGCTGTTGCTGCGCTCCGAGGCCGTCATCGTGACTCCGTCCGCCGCATCCGACGAGGATGCAGTCACCATAACCGCAAATCACCCTCGACGTTTCCACGTCGTGGAAAGCCGAAGCCCCGCGGATAGGTCTTTCCGGCCGGCGGAACACACCGCTCGACACACCGGCGTCGGCTTTCGAACGATCGACCGATGACAGCCATCGCCCTGGACACCACGAGTCTTCGGCACGCCCTCGCTGCGTTCCCCTCCGGTGTGACGGCCGTCGGAGCCGTGATCGACGGCCAGCCGGTCGGTCTCGCCGCGAGCTCCTTCACGTCGCTCTCGCTCGACCCGCCGCTGGTCAGCGTCGCCTTCGCTCGCACCTCGGCCACCTGGCGGCAGTTGCGCGACGTCCGGCACTGGGGGCTCAACGTGCTCGCGGCCCATCACGATGCCATCTGCCGCGAGCTCGCCGGCCCGGCCGCCGACCGGTTCCGGAACGTGCCGTGGACCGCAACCGACCGTGGTGCGATCGTCATCGCTGACGCGGCGCTGACGTTGCTGTGCACCCAGCAGGACGTCGTGCCGGTTGGCGACCACGACCTGGCCGTCCTGAGTGTCGAGCGGATCGAACGCCGGGGCGACACCGAACCGCTGCTTTTCCACGCCAGCCGCTTCCGCCGGGTGGTGGGTTGAGAATGACCGGGTCGAGGCGCGAAGGCGTGCGCGAGGCCCTGGCCGCCCTCGCTGCCGGCGGCGTTGTCGTGGTCGCCGACGCCACCGATCGGGAGAACGAAGGCGACCTCGTCTGCGCCGCCGACACCATGGATGCCACCCGCACCGCGTTCTTCCTGCGTCACGGCAGCGGGCTGCTGTGTGCGCCCATGCCGGACGGGCGCGCCGCTCACCTCGGGCTGTCGCCGATGGTCACCGACAACACCGAACTGCACGGCACGGCCTTCACCGTGACCGTCGACCACGCCGACGCCGGCACCGGTATCTCGGCCGAGCACCGGGCACTGACCCTCCGCGCGCTCGCCGATCCGGCGATCGAAGCCGGCCAGCTCCGGCGCCCGGGTCACGTGTTCCCGTTGATCGCTCGTCCCGGCGGCGTGCTCAAGCGAGCCGGGCACACCGAAGCGGCCGTCGACCTGCTGACCCTGGCCGGTCGCAGCAACCAGGTCGCCGCCATCACCGAATTGGTCGACGACGAGGGTGTGCCGCTCGCCGGCACCCGGCTGCACGCCTTCGCCGAGCACCACGGCCTTCCTCTGCTCTTCATCGACGAACTGGTGCGATACCGACGGCGGACCGAGTCGCTGATCGACCGCGCCGGACAGGCACGGCTGCCGACCGACTACGGGATCTTCGACGCAATCGCGTTCCGCTCCCGGCTGGACGGCATCGAGCACGCCGCGCTGGTCATGGGCGATGTCGCCCGTACGCAGGCGCGCGGCCAGGACGTCCTCGTCCGAGTCCACTCCGAATGTCTCACCGGTGACCTGTTCTCCTCGCGCCGCTGCGACTGCGGATCCCAGCTGCACGCAGCGCTGCAGCAGATCGCCGACGAGGGGGTGGGCGTCCTGGTCTACATCCGCGGACACGAAGGCCGCGGCATCGGCCTCGGACACAAGTTGCAGGCCTACCAACTGCAGGATGGCGGCGTCGACACCGTCGATGCGAATACCCGGCTCGGGTTGCCGGTGGACGACCGTGAGTACGGCATCGGGGCCGCCATCCTCGCCGACCTCGGAGTGCGACGCGTGCGGCTGATCACGAACAACCCGCACAAGATCACCGGGCTGGACGGTTTCGACCTCACGATCACCGGCCGGGTCGCGTCCCGTCCGGTCGTCACCGCCGACAACATCGCCTACCTGACGACCAAGCGCGACCGGCTCGGACACCTTCTCGACCTGCCTCCGGCTGTGGCCCACTGACCGCAGTCGCCACCGAACCGACAACGACCGACGGAGACCGTTCTTGACCACCGCGCCCGCCCCGACCCTCGCCCACACCGACCGACTGTTCATCGACGGCGCCTGGGTCGCCGCCGGCTCGGCGGGGACGATCGACGTGCTCGACTCCACGACCGAGGAGATCTTCCTGCGGGTCCCGGCGGCCGACGTCGGGGACGTCCGGCGCGCCGTCGGGGCCGCCCGCGCGGCCTTCGACGACGGCCCGTGGCCGCGCCTGGCGCCGGCCGAGCGCGCGAACTACCTGCGGGCGATCGCCTCGGCACTCGAACAGCGCGCCGCCACGATCGCCGAGCTGTGGCCGCGGGAGTCGGGGGTGCTGGTCGGCGTGGCCCGAGCGGCCGGGCCGCGCTCGGCCGACACCTACCGGTACTACGCCGACCTCGCCGGCGAGTTCGACTTCGTCCGTCCGGCGCCCAGCACCGAAGGCCCGTTCGCCGCCGTGGTCCGCGAACCGGTCGGCGTGGTCGGCGCGATCGTGCCGTGGAACGTCCCCCTCGGGCTGATCACCGCCAAGCTGGCGCCCGCCCTGCTCGCCGGCTGCACCGTCGTGCTGAAGGCGTCGCCCGAGGCGCCCGGCGAGGCCTACCTGATGGCCGAGATCGCCGAGCAGGTTGGTCTGCCGGCCGGTGTGCTGAACGTCCTCACCGCCGACCGTGACGTGTCCGAACAGCTGGTGCGGGACCCGCGCGTGGACAAGATCGCCTTCACCGGCTCGACCGCGGCCGGCCGGCGGATCGCCTCCCTGCTCGGTGAGCGCATCGGCCGGTACACGCTCGAACTCGGCGGCAAGTCGGCCGCGGTGATCCTCGACGACGCGGATGTTCCCGCGGCCGCGGCCCAGCTCGCCGCCGGCGAGCGGTTCCTGTCGGGGCAGGTGTGTTCGTCGCTCACCCGCATCGTCGTCACGGGGCACCGACATGACGAGCTGGTCGAGGCGCTGGCGGCGGAGTTCTCCGCGACGCGGGTCGGCGATCCCTTCGACCCGTCGACCCAAATGGGTCCGTTGGCGTCAGCGGCGGCCCGGGAGCGAGTCGAGTCGTACATCCGCACCGGCGTCGACGAGGGCGCCCGGCTGGTCACCGGGGGCGGCCGACCGGCCGGCGTCGATCGCGGCTACTTCGTCGAACCCACCATCTTCTGCGACGTCGACAACCACTCGACCATCGCGCAACAGGAGATCTTCGGCCCCGTACTGTCCGTCGTCCGAGCCACCGACGAGGCCGACGCCGTGCGGATCGCGAACGACACCATCTACGGTCTCAACGCCTCGGTATTCACCCACGACGCCGACCGGGCGTGGGAGATCGCCCGCGCGTTGCGATCGGGAACCGTTGGCCACAACGGCTTCGTCAACGACATGACGATGCCCTTCGGTGGCTTCAAGCAGTCGGGCATCGGTCGCGAACGCGGCGTCGACGGGCTGCTGCCGTACCTGGAGACGAAGAGTGTGATCCTTCAGGCGAGGCCCGGCGCGAACCCGGTAGCCATCGCGCGCAGAGCAGCGTCCAGGTAGACGGTGAGTGGGCTGTCGGCCTGGGTGACCCAGCATTCGTAGGCGGCGCGACACACTACCGACGCCACCTCGTCCCGGTCCCAAAGGTCGAGTCAGTGGTCGCGCGGCCCGCAGGCCCGGCCCGAGAAACGACGAAGCCCCCGGGATCCCGGGGGCTTGGTGCGCCGTCAGGGACTCGAACCCCGAACCCGCTGATTAAGAGTCAGCTGCTCTGCCAATTGAGCTAACGGCGCTAACGAAACTGCTGGTCGTGCGATCGGCCCACCGAAGTGGGCCGAGCAACAACGTTAGCATGCGACCGCAGTCGGGTTGGCCGGGCCTACCGGCGCGCGGCCGGGGTCAGGACGGGCCGCGAGCGCCGGGTGGGCGCCCCGCGCCGCGACGGCTCGACGACCGGTTCCGCGACCGATTCGGCATCCTCGACCGCGGCCCGGCGCTCGCGCCGTTCCCGCCGCCACAACGCGATGCACGAAAGCCCGAACATCGTCCACCCGGCGAGCAGCGCGCCGGCGAGCAGGACGCCGTAAAGGTGGCCGGTCCAGACGTGACCCGCGGCCTCGAGGCGCACCTGCGCGTGCCGGTTCTCCCAGCCCAGGTACGCCCCGCCGCCCGCGGACATCACGACGACCAGCGCGCCGAACAGCAACACGATACGAACGACCTTTCGCCAACGGCGGGAGTGGTCAGCCGGCCAACGGACGTAGGGGAGTGGCCAGCCGCCAGCGGCGGCGCGGCACCGGCAGGCGCAGCCCCCGACGGCGGAACCGGTCGATCACGGTCATGGACATGGGGCAACCTCGACTCCTCGGCGGGCCCGCGGAGGCGGGCGCCGCGACGCGGCTTGCGCCGATCACGGTGGGTCCTACCCGGATCGGCCGCGCCGCGTGCACCGTGGCCGGTTCTGCCCTACTTCCGCCGCCGGTGTAACGAAACTCCCGCCCGCGACGATGCAGCCGCAGACCGGTCAGCCGGCCGCCGCCCAGGCCGCGCGGGCCGCCTCCGTGGTCGGGTCGAAGTCAGCCTTCGTGCGGCGGAACAGGTCCTGCAGGTCGGTCCAGAGCTGATCGGCCGAGGGACGGCCCCAGAACCAGTAGCCGCAGTAGACCTTGTCGATGACCAGCCCGGGCGCGAGGACGAGCGTGTGCGGCACCGTCGCGCGGTGGTGCGGGTCGGTGTACTCGTCGATCTCCAGCGCGCTCTGCACGGTGTAGTCGCCGTCCGACAGGAACGTCCACCACGCGCCGGTCGTGATCTTCATCTTGTTCGTGTCGTGCTGGTCGTTGGGCAGGATCGTCACCAGCTCGGTGAACGCGACCGGCACGAGCTCCTGCAGCCGCAGCAGCTCCTTGTGGTGCTGGCGCTCGCGGGGACAGTGCTCGCCCCGGCCGAGCTGGAGCACCAGCGCGTTGTCGCCCTGCAGCTCCGACAGCCGACGCTTCGTCCCGCCGTCGTCCGGCAACTCGAAGTCGGGGAGCACCGACCCGACGGTCAGACCCTTGCTCATGACGATCACTCCAGTCCGGCGGGCGCGGCGCCCGCCACGTTCGTGCGCAGCCGGTAGACGCTGGTCAGCGCGGTGACGTACAGGGTGCGCCGGTCGGCGTCCCCGAAGGTGAGGTTGTGCGCGTCCTCGGGCAGGTGGACGGTGCCCAGGACGTCCCCGGACGGGTCGACCACCCAGATGCCGGACGGGCCGCAGACGTACAGGTTGCCGAGCGCGTCGACCGCGATGCCGTCGATCGCGTCTTCGCCGGCCTCGGCCGTGAGGTCGACGAACTCGATCGGGTCGGAGATCGAGCCGTCGGGCGCGAGCACGTACCGGCGCACCGCCTTGTGGGCCGGGTCCCAGTCGCCGACGTAGAGGTACCGCTCGTCCGGCGAGAGCGCGATGCCGTTCGGACCGCTGAGCGTGTCGTCCAGCAGCGACAGCTGCCCGTCCCGCCACGCGTAGACCCCGCTGAAGGGCAGTTCGCGCTTCGGGTCCTCCGGGCCGTCGGGCAGGCCGAACGGCGGGTCGGTGAACAGCAGCAGGCCATCCGAGCGGTAGGTGAGGTCGTTCGGGCTGTTGAGCCGCCGCCCCTCGAACCGGTCGGCCAGGACGGTCACGTTGCCGTGCGGCTCGACGCGCAGCACCTGCCGATTGCCGTGCTGGCAGATCGTCAGCCGGCCCTGCGGATCGAAGGCGAGGCCGTTCGAGCCCGGCTGGTGGTAGCGGCCGATGTCGAGGCCGGTGTAGCCGCTGTGCGACCGGAACACGCTGACGACGCCCGGCGGCGTCCACCGGTAGATCTGGTTCGTGTTGGGCGCGGAGAACAGCAGCGCGCCGTCGCGGGTCCACGCCGGTCCTTCGGTGAACTCGAAACCACTGGCGATCCGCTCGAGCGGCGTGGCCGGCGGGATCAGCGCGCTGAGCCGGTCGTCGCGCCGGGTGACCGAGTACGAGATCGACGGCGGTTCGGCCGGCGGGTAGACGTCGAGCACCGCCGTGCGCAGCCAGACGTAGTTGGCCGGCGCGGCCGAGATCGGCCCGTTGCCGCCGAACACGGCGATGGTGAACGTCTGCCCGGGTCGCGCGTCACTCGTGAGGACGACCCGGTTGGGGACGTTGAACCCGCCGATCACCGCGCCGCCGGCGTCGCCGATCGCCGGGGCCAGCCGGCCGTCCACCCACACCTCGGCGTAGTCGTCGACGACGACCTCGAACACGATCGTGGCCCCGGTCGCGTCGAGGTCGCCGATGCGCTCGGGGATCGTCACCTGCAGCCGGTACCAGTTGAAGCAGACCCGGCCGGTCGAGAGCCGCAGCTGGGTCTCCTCCGGCGCGAGCAGCCGCCACGCGGAGTCGTCGAAGCCGGCGGCGCCCGCGTGCGGGACGACGTCGTAGGTGCGATTGGGCTGATCGCCCGGGCCGAGCGGGTCGGCCGCCGACCCGACCTCGACGAACGGCACCTCTTCGATGCGGGCGTCGGCGTAGCGCCACTGCGCGCCGACCAGCGCCGCCCCTTCGGCGGTCTGCAGGTCGACGACCGCCGCCGGCCGCTCGGGCCGCAGCTGCGGCGGACCCGGGACGGTGGGGGTCATCGTCAGACCTCGACCTTCGTGACCAAGTAGAGGAACGGGTCGCTGACCTCGACGAACTGGTGGGCGACGCCGTTGGGCACGACGAGCACGTCGCCCTCGGCGAGCTCGTGCGTGCTGCCGCCGCTGATGTACTGGCCGCGGATCTCGCCGGCGCCGACCTCGCGACCGCCGAGGACGGCGCCGCCGGTGACGACCTTCGCCTGCCCCTCGACCACGTGCATCACGTCGGCGACGTCGCGGTGGAACTCGACCTCGCCCGGGGCGCTGCGGCGGCCGGCGTCCACCTTGTACGCGCCGGCATCCAGCAGCAGCCCGCCGGTGCGGAACTTGGCGGCCAGCTCGGCGGCCGGTACGTGCAGCGCGCGGTAGTCGTTGTCCGAGGCCGCGGCCCGCTCGCCGGCGTCGCGGCCGATGCCGGCCAGCTCCTGGTCCTCGTCGGCCGAGGACGCACCGCTCACGCCGACCGCGCCGATGACGTGCCCGTCGACGACCAGGGGCAGGCCGCCCTGCAGCGGGACGGCGCCGGCCAGGTGCAGTGCGGAGGGTCGGCCGCCCGAGGCCTGCAGCTCGAAGTCCTTGCTGGGGCGCCGGAACAGTGCCGCCGTGCGGGCCTTGTCGGTGGCCACGCCGACGCTCGCCACCTGCGCCGCGTCCGGGCGCCAGAGGTAGACGAGTTCACCGCCGGCGTCGACGACCGCGGCCACCGGGGCTACGCCGCGGGCGGTCGCGGCGAGAGCGACCGCCTGGGCGGCTGCGCGGGCGGCGGCGTAGCCGAGGGCCGGCACCTCCACGGTGGTGAATTCGGCCGCGGCGCCGGCGCGGGAGACCGCTTCGTCCTCGTCGGGGGTCTCGCCGCTGGTGCCGATGGCGCCGACGACCTCATCGCCCACCCGTAACGGAAGGCCGCCGGTGAGCGCGCGGGCGCCGTGCAGCGCCAGCGCGCCGAGGCGGCCGCCGGTCACCTGCTCCTCGAGCTCCCGGCTGGGACGCACGAAGATCGCGGCGGTGCGGGCCTTGTCGATGGCGACCTGGTCACTCGCCGGCTGCGCACCCTCGGTGCGGCGCAGGGTGAGGACGCGGCCGGAGGCGTCGACGACCACGATCACCACCCGGTGCCCGGCGGCGGTGGCCGCCTTCTCGGCGGCGGTGGCGACGGCGTCGACGCCGGCCAGGTCGAGAACTCTGCGCGTGCGGACCGCGGACATCGCGATCACGCTCCTTTCGTGTCGAGGACGGCCACCCAGACGGCGGTGTCCGCAGTGATGTAGAGGTGGTTGTTGTCCGGGCCGCCGAAGGTGAAGTTGACGGCGCCCGGCAGGTGGATGCGGCCGATCAAGTGGCCGTCCGGGGTGAGGACGCGCACGCCCTCCTCGCAGGAGACGTAGAGCCGGCCGGCCGCGTCGACCGCCAGCCCGTCCGGGATGCCCGGCTCGGTGACGTCGACGACCCGCTCGTGGCTCAGGCTGCGGCCGCCCAGCACGTCGTAGGCGTAGACGTGGTGCGGACGATCGGGGTGGAAGCTGCCCGGCTCCTGGTTCGCGCCGGAGTCGCTGACGTACAGCACCGACTCGTCCGGGGAGAAGACGAGGCCGTTGGGCTTGTCGAAGTGGTCGGCCACGATAACGAGAGCACCGCTCTCGGGGTCGTACCGGTAGAGGGCATCCCGCCACCGCGGGCGGGGCCGAAACCCCTGCAGGTGCCCGTAGGACGGATCGGTGAACCAGATCGTCCCGTCGCGGCGGACCGCGACGTCGTTCGGCGAGCGCAGTGGCAGCCGGTGCCAGTTGTCCACCACGGTCGTCGTCGGCGGCGCGGACGGGTCGATGCGGGCGATGCGGGCCGGGTGCCGCCGGTCGCCCTGGTCGCAGACGAGCAGCGATCCGTCGCGATCGCGCGTCATGCCGTTCGGCATCACGACGTCGCTCGCCACCCGGCTGACCCGCTCGGCCGGCAGGCCGGCGACGTCCCCGTCCAGCGCGATGCGCTTGACGAACGCCCGCGGCGGCCGCTTCGCCCAGCGCCGGGGGACGGTGGTGACGTACAGCGCGTCCTCGCCGGGCCGGTAGGTCGGCCCCTCGTGCGCGTCGACGTCCACGACCTTCGCGAGCAGCGGGTGGGAGCCCACTACTTCGGCGAAGGCGCGGTCGTCGAAGCGGAACGCCTCGGCGCGCGCCATGGTCTGCGTACTCATGACCTCACCGGCCGCTGAGCACGGGCAGGCCCACCGGCACCGACTGCCCGTCGACCGTGCTCCGGCCGAGCCGCTGGGCGATGACCTCGGCGACGCGCAGCGCGTTGGCGATGATCGTGAGCGTCGGGTTCACCGCGCTGCTGGAGACGAAGAAGCTCGAGTCGGCGACGTAGACGTTGTCGACGTCGTACAGGCGGCAGTCGAGGTCGAGCGCGGAGGTGGCCGGGTCGGTGCCGAAGCGGATCGTCCCGTTCTGGTGAGCGACCCCGCCGATGCCCAGCCGGCCGCCGGCGTAGCTGCGGTTCTCGTAGACGTCCGCGCGGCAGCGCATGGTGTCGAGCAGCTCGGTGAACTTCGCCCGCAACCGCTGGTGCGCCTCGAGATTCGTCGGCGTGTACGCCAATTGGATCTCACCGTGCTCGTCGAGCGTGACCCGGTTCTCGGGCAGGGGAAGGTCTTCGGTCGTGAGCCAGAAGTCGATCGAGTGGGCGGCGAGGTCGGCCGGGTCCGGCGCATCGGGCACGTCGAAGCCGATGAGGACGGCGTCGCTCTTGCCGAGCATCTGCATCGCGCCGAGCGGGTAGGGCCAGTCGCCGTCGCCGAAGTAGTAGTCGTTGATGCCGAGCGTCTTCTGGAACTTCGTCGGGTTCGGCTCGCGGGAGAACGCGATGAGGGACGAGTTGTTGTGCAGCATCAGGTGCCGTCCGACGACGCCGGAGGAGTTGCCCAGGCCGTCCGGGTGCTTCTCGTCGGCCGAGCGCAGCAGCAGGGCGGCCGAGTTGATCGCCCCGGCCGCAACCACGACCACGTCGGCCGAGTACCGCTCAGTCACGCCGTCCCGCTCGACGACGACGCCGGTGACCGTGCGGCCGCTGGCGTCGGTCTCCAGCCGGGTCACGAGCGCGCCGGTGCGCAGCGTGACGTTCGGGTACTTCAGGGCCGGCTCGACGCAGATCACCTGGGCGTCGGCCTTGCCGTTGACCAGGCACGGGAACCCGTCGCAGGTCGAGCAGCGGATGCAGGCCGAGCGGCGCGGATCGGTCTCGTCGATCAGGATCCCGTTGGGCAGCGGGAAAGGGTGCAGCCCGGCGGCGGTCAGGTCGGCGCCGAGCTGGGCGATGCGCGGTTCGTCGCTGATCGCCGGGTACGGGTAGGGGTCGGCCGCGGGTGGCTCGGTCGGATCCG
>Ga0207667_10009841_pt1 | contig 11235 bp, 8 predicted proteins | sample KBSCornC52_FD_184301 | JGI IMG/M metagenome (GOLD analysis project Ga0207667, IMG submission 184301) | Corn rhizosphere microbial communities from Kellogg Biological Station, Michigan, USA - KBS Corn C5-2 (SPAdes) (version 2) | ecosystem: Host-associated > Plants > Roots > Rhizosphere > Soil ...
TTCCGCTCTTTCACGGCCTTGTAGATGCGGCCTAGCTGAGCGTCGACAGCCTCGACAGCCTTGATCGTCGGTTCCAGCTTGCCCGAGTGCCCCACCATGTCTGCATTTGCGAAGTTCGCAACCACCAGATCGAAAGCGGTGTCATTCACAGCCTTGACGATGGTGTCGCCAATCGCCTCCGCCTTCATCTCCGGCGCGAGGTCATACGTCGCCACTTTCAAGGAGGGAATCAGGGTGCGGTCCTCGCCCGGAAACGGTTTCTCGATGCCGCCGTTGAAGAAGTACGTCACGTGCGCAAACTTCTCCGTTTCGGCTACACGCAGATTTCTCAGGCTGTGGGCCGACAGAATATTCGCCAGGATATTGTCCATCGACTCCGGCAGAATAATCATGGGCAGTTCATAGAGCTTGTCATACTGCGTCATGCACAGGTAATGCAGATTCTTTGGGATTTCGGTGCGCGGGATGATTTCGTCAAGCGACTGCCAGCCGTCGAGATTACGCCCGCCGGCCTTGTTCAGTCCGCTCTCCCGGGCCAGCACACGGGTAATCTGTCTTGCCCGATCCGCACGGAAATTGAAATTGATGCACACATCCTCATCGCGAATCTGCCCGACCGGCTTCCCTGCTCCGTCGACCACTACGAAGGGCACAACAAACTCGTCGGTCACACCGTTGTTGTAGCTCTCCTTTAACCGCGCCACGGGGTCCGGGTATGCGCCGCCATCGGTCTTGCCGTTCACCATTGCGTCGAACGCCTTACGCTCGCGTTCCCAGCGTTTATCGCGATCCATCGCGTAGTAGCGGCCATTGATGGTGGCCACCTTGCCCACGCCGTATTCGCGCATCTTCTGCTCGAGCTTCGCAATAAACCCCGCGCCGGAATCGGGTGCCGTGTCGCGCCCATCCATGAAGGCGTGTACGAAAACATTCTGCAATCCGTATTCGCGCGCTGTACGAAGCAGCGCATAGAGGTGCTCCTGGTGCGAGTGCACGCCGCCGTCCGACACCAGCCCGAACAGGTGCAACTGTTTCCGTCCATCGCGCGCATTCTGCATCGCCTGAACCATCGGCGGCTCCTTCTGGAACTGCCCTGAAGCGATCAGGGCATCAATGCGCGTAATGTCCATCTGCACGATGCGGCCCGCGCCGATATTCAGATGACCGACTTCGCTGTTGCCCATCTGCCCATCGGGCAAGCCGACAAAGTGATCCGAAGCCTGGATCAACGTGTTGGGAAACTCACGCAGCAGCTTGTCGTAGTTTGGTTTGCGCGCCAGTGCAATCGCGTTGTTGGCCGTTTCGGCTCGAAATCCCCATCCATCGAGGATGGTCAGAACAAGAGGACGTTTCATTGAAGCCACGAAGAGATTACCTCGTAGTAGATCGATGTACTACAAGGATAAATGCTGGAACTGTGCCGTCAGGTGGCAACGATCACATCGCGGAATTCCGCACGCGCCACACTCGCCAACTGTGTCGCATCCCACTCGCCCCTTAATAACCCCCGAGCGCCTGCTGAGTTCTCGATCCCCGGCGTCTCCTGCGCGAAGGCACTCTGCCATGCGCTCTCAACGTAGTTGCTGCCCGAGCAGTATGTCGCGGCCTTGCAATTCGCCTCGCCCTGTCCGGAAACGGCGGCAGTCCGGCCAGCGCCAGCAGGCCGTTATTCGACGCCTTGAACAAATTGAACCCCGGCGTTCTGTCACGCCAGCTTCCCTCAGTCATCGCCACAAATAACGCCGTATGGCTCGCCGGATGAATCGCGATATACGTCGTGAACCCCGCTCCTCCGCCGGTCTTCTCGATCACGTGATCGACATCGTCAGTTCCGCCCAGGTGCATCCATCCCAGGCCGATGCCGCTCGGCCTCCCAGCATGGTCTAGGCCGTACTGACCGTGAAGGCCCGATGGCAGCAGATACACACGACGCGCGCTTTCCGCCTGCGCAGTGCCTCCAGCGCCAACCAGGTACTTCAGAAATCTCTCCATGTCCGCCGGCGTCGAATACAGTCCGCTGCTACCCTCCGTATCCTCCGTGATCGTGCAAGGACCCTCATCGTGCGCGCCCGTCATCAGCTTCTCGCACTGCTTCGGATTCGGAAAGAACGTCGTCTGCCACATCTCCAGGGGTGCAAGCGTCCGTTTGTAGAGCAGCGTCGCATAGCGCGTCTTCGCCGCCGCTGCAAGAGCATCGCTCAGCAGATCGAAACCGACGTTCGAGTAGTAAGCCTGCGTCCCCGGCGTGAACTTCAGTTGTGCGCTCGCCAGCCAGTTCCATCGCGTATCGAAATTAGGATAAGTGAAATGCGGAGTATGCCTCGGCGCCGCCCCGATCTCCCGCTCCAGCCCCGCCGTATGCGTCGCCAGATCCTCCAGCGTAATCGGAGCATCCCGCTCCGGCACGATTGCCGCCTCCGGCGCATACTTCTTCAGCGGATCGTCCAGCCGGACCGTCCCATCCGCAACCATCTTCGCCAGCAGATCCGTCGTAAAAATTTTCGTCAGCGAGCAAATCCGCACCACCGACTCCCGCGTCGGAGCCGCATGCGATCCCGGCACCGCCTCCCCGTATCCGTGGAAGACCGCGCGGTCTCCCCGCACAACCACCAGCACCAACCCGGTAGCGCCCGAATTCGTATAGAGTTCCGCCCCCAGTTGTCGAGCCTCGTCCAGGTCGTGCAGCGACAGTACGGGGGCAGTCTGCGCAGCGGCAGTCACAAAGCTCAGCAAAAGAAAGAAGGCTGTCAGGAGGCGCATTTGATTCCAGTGTAGGACGATTCAACTTCGTCCAGCATGCAATGTCAACACCGGGGTACCACGAAAGTTTCACCCGTCCCACCGCACGAAACGGACGCAGCCCAGAACGAACGTGCAAACGACATACAGCCCACACGGAATCCAACGCAAAAACAAATGCAGGCCCAAAAGAAATGCGGAAGGAGCATTCCGCCCCATCCGCATCCTTAATGGTCGACCTGACTTAGTCTTCGTAGTTCAGCGATTCAAGCCCGAGATAAACGGCGCCTGCTCCCAGCTCCTCTTCAATGCGAAGCAGTTGGTTATACTTCGCGATGCGATCCGTACGGCTCACCGAACCGGTCTTGATCTGGCCCACGCCCGTGGCCACCGCGAGATCGGCAATGAAAGTATCTTCGCTCTCGCCCGAACGGTGCGACATGACCGACGTATAGCCGTAACGGCGGCCCAGCTCGATCGCTTCCAGGGTCTCGGTCAGAGTTCCGATCTGGTTTACCTTGATCAGGATCGAATTGGCGACGCCCTCTTCGATACCCTGCTGGAGGCGCTTCACGTTGGTGACAAACAGGTCATCGCCAACAAGCTGGATGCGACTGCCCAGCTTGTCGGTAATCAGCTTCCAGCCCTCCCAATCGTCCTCGGCGAGGCCGTCTTCGATTGACACGATGGGATACTGGTTTGCCCAATCTGCCCAGAAGTCGACCATCTGCTCGCTCGTCAACTCGCGCTTGTCACTCTTCTTGAAGACGTACTTGTTCTTTTCCTTGTCGTAGAACTCGCTCGATGCCGGATCGAGCGCAATCGCAATCTGCTCACCGGGCTTGTACCCGGCCTGCGTGATTGCTTCGAGAATCAATTCCACCGCCTCGGTGTTCGACTTCAGAGAAGGAGCGAATCCACCCTCATCACCCACCGCCGTATTGTAGCCCTTCTTCTTCAGAACGCTCTTCAGGGTGTGGAAGGTCTCCGCCGCCCAGCGTAGCGCATCACTGAACCGCTCCGCGCCCACCGGCATGATCATGAATTCCTGGAAGTCCACATTTGAGTCAGCGTGTGCGCCGCCGTTCAGAACATTCAGCATCGGGGTTGGCAGAATGCTCGCGTTCACGCCGCCCAGATACCGGTACAACGGAATCTCAAGTGTCTGCGCCGTGGCGCGGGCCGCAGCGAGCGAAACTGCAAGGATTGCATTTGCGCCCAGCTTGCCCTTGTTTGGCGTGCCATCCAGGGCAATCATCGTCTGGTCGATCAGCCGCTGATTGGCGGCATCCAGCCCTTCCAACTCCGGCGCGATCACCGTCTCGACGTTCGCAACGGCCTGCAGCACACCCTTGCCGAGGTAATGGCTCTTGTCGCCGTCGCGCAGTTCGACAGCCTCGTGTTCGCCGGTGGAAGCACCCGAAGGCACGATGGCGCGGCCGAGTGCACCGTTCTCAAGAATCACATCGGCTTCGACGGTCGGATTTCCGCGCGAATCCAAAACCTCGCGCGCGCGAATTGCAACAATTTCAGTCATATCAGTCCTCGCAATGCGGTGCTGCAGCCGGTCATTCAGTTTGGGACGGCGATCCACGGCAACGGCCTCTCCGGCGGCGCTCTGAATTGTTCCCAGAAGCTGATGCGCGTGCTTCAAACCTTCTCCGTCCGCAGAAAATTGTGTAGAGATTAGGAAGTAGTTCCGTTCGGATTCTAGCAAACCGGCCTTCGCCGCCCGGTGTGGCAGCGGTCACACGCGAAAGCGCTCGGGGCTTCGCGGGCGGGCTCGCTGGGTGGGGTGCAGTCCGTTGCATCCACGAAACTTGCCTCTCGAGTTATCTTTCTTGATTCGTGCTGGGTTAGGAACGCCTCCGTGCCTCTGCTTTGCGCCGGGAGACAACGGAGCTAGCATGGAATTGGGGCACTCTGCGCGATGGTGCTTTCCATGAATCGCCCCGCAGAACATTTTCGCGCAGGCCGGGTCTAAACACATTGGGGATCACTGCCTGCACACCGTCTGCATCAAGGAGATTTGGATGAATCGGCCGATTTTTACATGTGCCTTCTTCGCGCTGGCAACCGCCGCTCTCGTAGCTCAGGACGCGAGCCAGTCCAGCCCGTACCAGGGAACCTCCAATCCTCCACCCGACGACACGATCATCACCAGCGAGCAGCAGCCACCGATTCCCAAGCCCTCGCCCGCCCACCCAATGCAGCAGCAGACGCCGGCAGCTCAACCGGCACCGGTACTGACCCCTCGTCAGCCCATGACAGCGGTCCAACATGATGCGCAGACAGACGGCACCGATGAAGGTGTGGTCGCTGTTGCTCCCGCTGCGCTGAACAACCGTACCAGTGCGTACGATCCCGACAGCGACATCGTTCATCCTGCTCCCCTGCCCCCGGGAACACTGGGCGAAGGGACGCTGATTCGCGTAAAGCTCCTGGACGAGCTATCGAGCAACCTCTCTGAGAAGGGTCAGCCCTTCCGCAGCCGGGTCGCAACGGATGTCCTTCAGGATGGACAGGTGATCATACCCGCCGGAGCTGAGATCGATGGCCGGGTCGCAGAGATCACCACCGGGCATTTTGCGGGACACGGCTCCATCCTCCTCGAGCCAGAGAGCGTGACGCTCGAAAACGGCGGAAAGTTCAAACTGCACGCGATGGTCGCCTCGACACCCGGAACCAACGCGCGCGTCAATTCCGAAGGCATCATCACACCGGGCTCGCGCTTGAAACGCAATGGAATCGAATACGCGGGCGTAGGCGGCGGAGGCATGATTGTAGGCGCCGCACTTGGCGGACCAGCAGGAATGCTGGCCGGCGGCATCATCGGCGCGGGTCTCGTGACGACACATCTGCTCGTCAGCCATCCGCAGACGAATCTGGATGCCGGTTCATACCTGATGCTGACCGTCACCGAACCGGTGCAGCTCGTTCCAGCAAATCCTCAGGGAAATTAGACAAATCGGTTGGCGTTATTTCGGCGCGTCTGCGGGGCTCTCACAGGCGCGCCGTTTTGTTTGGAGGGATATTCCTCTTGCAAGGTCAGAATTCGCGCTCCAACGAGGACGCAACCGGCAGCCAGATTGAAAACGTCGTCCCGCTCTTTTCCGGCGCCTTTCTGCTCCGCACCCGCAGCGTTGCATGATGTTTCTTAAGTATCTGGCGGCTGACCCACAGCCCGAGCCCTGTTCCCTTGTCGCCTTTGGTCGTGAAGAACGGCTCAAACAGCCTCTGTCGGGTGCCTGCGTCCATCCCGACTCCGCTGTCTGCAATCGAAACGCGAACGCCCTGATCCCCTGTTCGCGGATGCACCTGGTCGCGAGTTCTCATCACCAGCCTGCCTCCCGGCTTCAAAGCATCGAATGAGTTCCCAATCAGATTCGCAAACACCTGCCGAATCTCCGATCCGTAGCACAACACACGCTGGCCGTCGCGGTAATCACGCACAATCTCCACACCCAAATTCTTCATCCGGGGTGTGTAAATCGCCGCAGAAGAGTCCAGCAGATTCGAAGCCTTTTCTTGCGATGCCCTGTACGGCTGGCGGTTGAAGCGTAGCGTGTTCGTCACAATGTGTGAAACGCGGGCCAGTTCCTGCTGCGCCGACTCGCTGAAGCTCTTCACCAACTCGTCTTGCGAATTCTGGCTGATCAGATACAGCAGATTGACTACGGCCTCGAGTGGATTATTGATTTCGTGTGAGATGGAAGCCGCGAGTCTACCCACCAGCGCCAGCTTCTCGCTTCGAATCAGCGCTTCGCGCGTCTGCTTCAGCGCCGTGACGTCCTGCGTAACCCCATCAAACCGGATCGGGCGACCTTCAGCGTCATACGCAGTTCGTCCAGCTGCCCGAATCCACTTTTGCTTCCCCTCCGGCGAGACCGTCCGGTACTCCGTGTCATATCCGGTGTGATTCGCAATCGATCCCTCAATCGCCGTTCGCGTCAGTTCACGATCTTCCGGATGAATGCGGCGATAGAACAAATCGATATCCACATCTGCTTCCGCGGGAAGCCAGAAATGCTCTTTCACTCGCTTATCCCAATGCAGCTTGTCGAACGGCAGGTCGCAGAACCAGTACCCGATGTCGCCCGCCCCGGTTGCAAACTCAAATCTCTCGCGTTGTTCTGACGCCTGTCTTTCCACGGCCTTGCGATCGGTGATGTCCAGAACTGCGCCAAGCAGTTGCGCTCCGCCGCTCATCTTTCTGCCCTTGGTATAGAACACGCGTTCGCCGCGCTCTGGATGGTAATACCGGTACTCCACTTCCAATGATCCCGTTTGCATCGCGTCCGACATCAACTTGTAAACGTGGGGCCGGTCTGCAGGATGGACCCGGGATGCCCAGGTCTCTTCGATTGCCTGCTGGTCTGCATTCAGATCTGTCCCAAACATGCCGTGAAGTTCCGGCGATAGCGTCCTGGTGTTCGCCACTCCATCCCATTCCCAGGTGCCAATCTGCGCCGCTTCATGGGCCAGACGATGCCTCTCCCGGCTCGATTCGAGTGCTCGCCTGTTCAAAACGCGATCCGTCAGGTCGACCGCGTGTATGAAAATTCCTTTCAGTTCGCCGCCTACACCCAGCATGGGCTGGCACACAAAATCGAAGTAGCGGTCCGCCAATTCGCCGGTATCAAATTGCAGAAAAGGTATCTTGAACTCGCGGCCGCAGAATGGCTCCCGTACCCGAGCCACCTCCTCCACGATTTCGTAGACACCAGTGCCTTCCAGCTCCGGTAAGGCTTCCCTGAACGTGAAACCAAGCAGTTGATCTGCCGTCTTTCGTCCCGTCACCCGCACTGCCATCTCGTTTACATAGGAGCAGCGAAGGTCGGGGCCACTTAGAAGCGCGATTGCCGCCGGTGCATTCGCCAGCAGCTCTTCGAGGCTTGGCTGTTGCAAACGAGGGATGCGCGGAATGAGTTTGACACGTTTCTTTTGGGGAGTTCTGCTTGGGGTCGTTGCCATCTCTTTTAACCGCTCCAGAACTCGTAGATGGTCTAGGAACAAAGCGCTGGAGCCGCAGGATGGGGGTGGCCCTACATTCTCGGTCGCAATGCGCAGCAGAGTGTGAGCTAAGATGCACGATCCTGCTCGATTGGTTGCTTCGCTCTGACAATCAAAGCGTTTTGCACCCCCTCCTGCTACACTCCCATTGCCCGGGAGGATAAGCAGTGGCAGACATCCAGTCAATTGCCGTGATCGGCGCCGGAACCATGGGCTCAGGCATTGCCCATGTCTTTGCAAAATCGGGTTTTCCTGTAACTCTCTGCGATGTCGAACAGCGCTTTCTTGATCGCGCGCTGGCTTCGATCCGAACCAACTTGGGCCGCGAGGCGGCCAAAGGCAAATTGCCTGAAACCGAGATCGAATGCACGCTAAGCCGAATCCGGCAGACAGTGAAGATGGAATCGCTCGATGGCGTTCAACTTGCAGTCGAAGCCGCCCCGGAACGATTCGACCTGAAATCAAACGTCTTCCGCACACTCGACGGCATCCTCCCCGAAGGCGCGATCCTCGCCACCAACACGTCTTCGATCTCCATTACCAAACTGGCCGCCCTAACTCGCCGCCCTGGCCAAGTCATCGGGATGCACTTCTTCAATCCCGTCCCCGTCATGGCTCTGGTCGAAGTTGTCCGCGGGATGGCCACCAGCAATGAGACCTTCAACGCAGTTCGCGGCCTCGCCCTCAAACTTGGTAAGACCCCCGTCGAGGTGAACGACGCTCCGGGTTTCGTCTCCAATCGCGTCCTCATGCCGCTTATCAATGAGGCCGCGTACGCCGTAATGGAAGGCGTTACCACACCAGAAGCCGTCGACCAGGTTTTCAAACTCGGGATGGCCCACCCCATGGGCCCGCTCACTCTCGCAGACTTCATTGGAATTGACGTTTGCGTCGACATTCTTCGCGTCTTACATGAAGGTTTCGGGAACCCGAAGTACTACCCGTGCCCGCTGCTTGTCCGCATGGTGGACGCAGGCTGGCTGGGCCGCAAATCCGGGCGCGGCTTCTACACCTATGAGAAGTGAACCCTCAATTCAGCTACCGAGGAAACGAAAGACCGCCCTATTCATCGCGAGCCTTTTTGCGCGAATGGGAACTGACCGGGTCCTAGCGCTTGGGCGCAACCAGCGCCAGCAGCGGCAACCCTGCCGCAATCACATAACCCGCACCAAGCGTCCAATTCATCCATTTTTTCGCCGGATGATTCACCCAGTAACTCAAGAGCGCCGACAACAACAGTGCTTGCGTAACCACCTCGAGGTAGCCGCGCACCTGCGCCACGATCGGCATCGTCAGATAGATGAAGCCCTCAATCGATCCGCCGGGTGCCGCAAATGTCCCTAGAATCCCGACCCCGATCAGCATCCACGCCATCACCAGCCATCCGTCTTTCCGCCCGAACAGCCGCTCGCGGAACAGATAGAACACGGAGGCAAACAGCACTCCGCGCACTATCTGAAGTGGCGTCCCAAGCATCACCCACAAGCTTGTCGTCGGCCTCATTCCCGAACACGGGCTGTTGATGAACTCCTCGTAATGCAGAAGGTTGTAGGCGAGTATCCCCATGATGAAATAAGTGATGGTGTGGCACACCACCGTCTTCATCGCCAACGGCACAAAGCGAACCTGCGAATCTTGCATGCGCACGCCCTTTGAAATTCCAGGATGCGCCGAAGTATACGCTCAGCACTCCGTTTTCACGGTGACGTGACTTAGCCGATTGGGCGGACTTTTCGTTGCGGTTTTGCGGTTCACCCCTCTGAGACAACCGGTACCGGTTCCTTCACCCGCATCGCTCTTAATACCTTCGCCGTTGTCACCACCTGCCCCACATGCCGCATGGTGTGATCGGCGACATGCACGAGCGCTCCGCCTGTGGATGTTGGCAATTGCTTGCGCCCCACGCCGCGGAATGTATTCATGTCGGCACTCGCCAGCGCCCGGACCCGCGCCGCCGCATTTGCAAACGAAGCTTTCACTTCGCCTAGCAGCGCAGCCAGGGTTTCCCGCTCATCGTGTTGCGGACCTACCTCTTCGGCTTTGAGCTTCGCGAGTTGTTCCGCCGAAAGCTGACCGCCTTCGGCATACGTCAGCAGCCGGTCGGTTGATCTCGCAATGTGCCGCAGATGAAACGCGATCGGCGGCAGTTCCAGCGGCAACGTGTGAATCTCCACATCCGTCAGCCCATCCGTCCACTTCGTCAGATCATCAACAGCGAGATCGAAAGCATGCAGCACAGCCCGCGCCACGGCAGGAACATCGCCATACGTCCCGCGCAGCCACGGCTCAACATAAGGAACTGAAGCAGTATGAGTGCTCATGGGGAACCCTCCGGAATGCGATAGAAATGGTTTCGATGCGAATCGGGGAGATGCGGAAGCATTCTTCGCTGTTACCCTGCTCGCTTTATGCCCAAAAAGACGATGGGGACGCAAATTCAGTCGTGCGTCGGCCCGGAAGATAAATTGCCGTCAGTCACGAAAACAATCTAAGCGTTCGCGCTCTTAACCCGCACCACCGTGATCTTCTCGAATCCTTCTTCGAATGCGGGGGCCTTCAGCTTCTCCGCCATCTTGCGCATGACATCTTCGCTCACCATGCGATCACGGGAACGGTTCCGCTCAAGGCAGACTTCCAGCGGAACATCGAAGAACACGGCCTGCGCCTCATAGCCGAAGCTCTTTGACATCTTGATCCACTGACGCCGTTCGTGGACCGACAGGTTTGTGGCATCGACATAATTCCACGGCATCTTGGCAATCAGCCTGGCGCGCAGCAGGGAGCGAAGCGTTGAAAACACCAGCCCCTGGAATTTCTGCTCTTCCACATCATCGAACAAAATGTTCCGCAGCAAATCGCTGGACAGCGGAGTCACTCCGCGACGTCGAAACCATGTTGTCTTGCCCGACCCCGGCAACCCGATCGCCAGCACCACGTATCCTCTGGGCGCCTTGTCTGACCGCTCCGCGGGCTGAACCTCCGGCACCGATGGCGACTCCGGTTGCGTCTCCACCTCGAGGCGCCCTGATCCCGCCGGCTCATTCCACATAGCGCGCTGTTCGTTCACAGGCCGCTGTTGGTTTGCAGGCCGTTGCTCGTTTGCAGGCCGTTGCTCGCGCACTGGCCGTTGTTCGCGGACGGGCCGCTGCGGTGCCGGCGCGCGATCTTCCCGCTGGGCTCCCGCACTTGCCGCGTGGATTTGCGGCAGCGTCTCGTCCAGATACGAAGGCACGAGTGGACGCGGCTGATTCTGCGGGAGTTCCTGTCCAATTTTGCCGGTTGATTCCGAATTATTTACGCCGCGCTTCGACCGTCTTCTCATGCCTCGTTCCGTACCTTCCCTATCGGAATAACACACTAGCCGGATGCCCTGCAAATGATGTGCATTCCGTCACATACAGTTGTGCACTCACCCCGCCAAACTAGCGTAGAGCGCCTTTTGATCTGCGGCAGCGCAGTTTATTGCACGTTCATTTGGTTCTT
>Ga0207667_10009847_pt1 | contig 11229 bp, 9 predicted proteins | sample KBSCornC52_FD_184301 | JGI IMG/M metagenome (GOLD analysis project Ga0207667, IMG submission 184301) | Corn rhizosphere microbial communities from Kellogg Biological Station, Michigan, USA - KBS Corn C5-2 (SPAdes) (version 2) | ecosystem: Host-associated > Plants > Roots > Rhizosphere > Soil ...
CACCACTGCGGCAGCGCGTCCACTGAAGTCGATTGCGGCGAGCCCGAGCGTCTCATCCATCGGCATCAGGAAATATCCGGCGCGCATGATGCCCCGCTTGTCGCCTAGCGCCTTGTGGAACGCTTCGCCCAGCGCAATGCCCACGTCTTCCACCGTGTGATGCTGGTCCACGTCGAGATCGCCAGTGGCTTTCAGCATCAAGTCAAAGGCGCCGTGGCGGGCAAAAAGTTCCAGCATGTGGTCCAGAAAGCGGATGCCCGTGGAAACTTGATAACGCCCGCCGCCTTCAATCGTCAGCCCGAGCTTGATCTGTGTTTCCGTGGTCACCCGCGTGATCGACGCTTTTCTCATCGTGCTGCCTGATTCGCGGGAAGTTGAGAGAGTACCTGCTTCAGTTCGGCCATCAGCCGTTCCATCTCCTGCTGTTTGCCGATGGTGATACGCACGCATCCCTCGCAATCGGGACGATCCCGCAATGAAATGGCGCGCGCTCGCAACGCTTCAAGAATGGATTTTTTCTCTGGGCCAACACGGCAGAGGATGAAATTGCCATGGCTGGGCCAGCATTTGAAGCCGAGCTTTTCCAGTTCCTTGTGCAGCCATTCCCGGCTGGCGATGACCTGCGCAACGTAGTTGGCGACAAACTGGCGGTCTGCCAGAGCCTCAGCCAGGCACTCAATGGCAAATGCATTCACGTTGAACGGAGATGCCATACGCCGAAGCACTGACATTTGTTCCTGATCGCCAACCATTACGCCCAGCCGCAGGCCAGCCAATCCATAAGCTTTGGAAAATGTGCGGGCAACGAACAAGTTGGGTAGCTTGCCGATTTGGTCGATCATGGTCTGGCCATAAAAATCAAAATACGCTTCATCCAGCAGGATCGCCGCATCGGGCGCGGCCTGGATGACTTGCATGATCGCTGACCGTGGCACGTCGATTCCAGTGGGATTATTCGGATTGCAGATCACGACAATCCGCGTCTTGGCAGTCAGAGCATTTAGCACGCGCTCCAGGGGAAAGCTGAAATCCGGTCCAGTCGGCACACGAATGGCCTTCGCATGTTCCATCTGGGCAAACACTTCATACATGGCAAACGTCGGGACCACGATGACAATTTCGTCTTGCGGCTCCAGATATGCGCGACAAAGGAGATCAATGGCCTCGTCCGCGCCATTGGTGAGCAGAAGCTGTTGTGAGGCGACACCCAGAAAATCCGACACCAGCTTTTCTCCGGCCTCGCGTCGCGGATACTGCGCCAATGTGCCCACATCGATGCTGTTCAATTTCGCCAGCACACGCGGCGAGCAGCCTGTAGTGCTCTCATTCATGTCCAAACGGAGTTCAGTTGTGGGACTGCTCAGCGGAGAATGGTATTCGCGCATCTCGCGGACGCACTGGCGCGCCTTAAGCATTGGTTGACCTCACTCGAATAGATTGTGCGTGGGCCTTCAGGCCCTCGGCTTCCGCCAGCGTGATCACAGCGGAAGCGATACGGTCCAGCCCATCGCGTGAAAGTTGCTGGACAGAGATGGTCTTAACAAAATCCTGTACTCCAAGTCCACCCCGAAAACGCGCCACACCGCCGGTGGGAAGCACGTGATTGGGGCCGGAAGCGTAGTCGCCAGCGGCCTGCGGAGAGTAATCACCGATGAAAATTGATCCCGCATTGTTGATGTGCGCGAGGTCTTCTTCACTCACGGTAATGTGCTCGGCGGCAATGCGGTTGGCAAATTCCAGAGCTTGGTCATGGGAGTCAGCCACAAGAATCGCACCATTTTCCTTGAGGGAAACCTTGGCGATCTCATTTTGTGCGGCGGCCAGCTTTACTTCGGCAGCAGCCTTTTCTGCCAAATCGCCGGATGACGTGATGAAGATTGCCAGGGTATCTGGATCGTGTTCCGCCTGTGCGACCAGGTCAGAGGCAATGAAGCGCGGGTTGCCGCGCTCAGCCACAATCACCACTTCCGTTGGCCCAGCAAGAAAATCGATGCCGCAGTCAAAGGCGACGAGCTTTTTTGCGGCGGTCACATAGAGGTTCCCAGGTCCGACAATCTTGTCGACTTTAGGGATGCTTACTGTTCCATAGGCCAGCGCGGCAACCGCTTGGGCTCCGCCGATTCTATAAAATTTGCGCACGCCAAGAAAATGCGCGGTCGCCAGTGTTTCAGTCGCAGGTCGAGGTGAGACAACGCGGATATCACGCACGCCTGCCACTTGAGCCGGAATCACCGTCATGAGCATGGTGGAAGGCAGGGGATAGCGGCCTCCGGGGACGTAACAGCCGGCAGACTGCAACGGCCGCACCACCTGGCCGACGTTAATTCCCGGCGCCACGGCATTGCGCCATTGCTGCGGCTTTTGCCATTCGCAATACTGCCTGATATTACCGGCGGCGATTTTTAGCGCCTGCCTGAATTCTTCTGGCGCAGTATTCCAGGCCTGCTCAAGCTCCGCCTCTGTAACGCGAAGCGGCTGTTTGGCCTTGAGACTATCGAACTTCTCTGCGTAGCGGCGCAAAGCCTGCTCCCCGTTTTTGCGGACGTCGGCCACAATCCGTGCGACCGTTTTCTCCACGCGAGCCAGGTCGGCAGCGCCGCGCTGTTCCAGAGTGCGAACAAACGCTTCCGCTTTGCGGCCGCGCAGCGTACGCATTAGAGCACCACCTTGTTCAAGGGGTACTCAACAATACCTTCGGCCTTGGCAGCTTTTAGTTGGGGCATGATTTCCCATGCGGTGGATTCTTCAATGATTGTATTCACCGCCACCCATTCGCCGTCGCTCAGGGTGGAAATAGTTGGCTTCTGCAAAGCGGGCAGCACGGAGAGGACTTTGGGCAGGTCGTGTTTGCGCACGTTGAGCATCAGGCCGACGCGGCCCTGGGCATAGATGGCGCCGGAGAGCATGAGCGCAAGATTTTCAATCTTGTGGCGCTTCTCGTCGCTGGCCCACGCAGTTTTATTGGCGATGAGCTGGGTGCTGGACTCCATAATGGTTTCTATGATGCGCAGGCGGTTAGCGCGAAGGGAACTGCCCGTTTCAGTAATCTCGACGATGGCATCGGCCAGCGTAGGCGGCTTTACTTCCGTAGCGCCCCAGGAAAATTCAACTTTCACCGGGACATTGCGACCGGCAAAAAAATTGCGTGTCACGTTCACTAGCTCGGTGGCGATAATCTTTCCGGCAAGGTCTTCCGCCCTCTTGAATGCTGAATCCTCCGGCACGGCAAGCACCCATCGCACCTTACCCAGTCCCTGCTTCGCATAGGTGAGTTCAGCGGCAGTCTGCAATTCCAGGCCGCTTTCTACGACCCAATCCTTGCCGGTAAGTCCGCAATCCAGCACGCCGTGATCAACATAGCGTGCCATTTCCTGGGCGCGGATCAGCATGCACTCAATTTCGTCGTCGTCAGTGGCGGCGAAGTATGATCGGGTGCTGGTGTGCACGTTCAAGCCGGCACGCTTGAACAGAGCGATGGTAGACTCCTGTAAACTGCCTTTGGGTAGCCCGACGCGCAGCTTCATCGCGACGCCTCCACGGTGTTGATTGCAAGCGGCTCAGTGAAGCATGATTTTGTGCCGGTATGGCATACCAAGCCATCGCCTTCCACATGCACACGGAACAGCAAGGTATCGCGGTCGCAGTCAGTCAAGGCGGAAATCACACGCAGGCGGTTGCCGGAAGTCTCGCCTTTCATCCACAGCTTTTGCCGGGTGCGAGAATAAAAAGTCACATAGCCGGTTTCGACTGTGCGCGAATACGCTTCAGAGTTCATGAATCCCACCATCAACAGCTGGCCCGTTGAGTCGTCCTGCACGATTGCGGGAGCCAGGCCATCCATTTTGTCAAAATCAATCTGCATATGTCCTCACAAGTGATTACTGCAACATGCCGCAAAATAAAAATCCCGCCGATTTTTGAGCCGGCGGGCCTTTGATCTTTATAAGTGCGCTGTATTTAACTTCTACAGGCCTCCGCCGACACTTTCGCCTTGTAATGGTGATGATGATGGCGATGTGCGAAGGAGATCATGAGCGATTATGCTAGCGAACCGGCCTTGGATATGTCAATCGCAAAAGTACGCGCCAGCAGGGATGGCCGGCGAGATTACTCTGTATATCCTCGAACCCGCCGCCCTTCAAGCACAAGGCCGATAGCTGCTATCAATTCATGAGGAGCGTCACTCAAGATAAAGTCCGCGCCCGGAATCTCAGGCGAATGGAAGCACATTTCCAGAATTGGCAGGCCGGGATAGTAATGGTTTACGGTGTGGGCGATCTTTCGTTTTTCCACCCCGCGGAAACCGTGGCAAACAAGCGCCAAGTCCACTTTTTCACTGGTTTTACCCAGGGCTTCAACCTGCCCCAAAGTCAGCGCGGAGCAAACGATGAATCCTTGATGTTCCAACAGCAGTTGGCGAGTTGTGTTGAGGAGTTCACTGGAGGAAACGGACAGAATTTTGGCCATGAATGTTGGGATTAGGTTGTGCTGCTGATTTTTCCGGATTATACCCCAGCGTTTGAGTTGGAACAGCCCGTCCGCTGAATTTTGCATAAATAAAATGCTAAAGAGCATGCTGGCAGAGACTCTGGATGCGCATGTCCCTTAGTACAAGGCCTTGTCACGATTGTTAGAAATCTTTTAGTATCAACAACGATTCCGAAAGTGGCGGATCGAATCCACCCAAGGACGCACTGTGCGAAACAAATATCGACCGGGCGATGTGGTGCCGGAAAGCGGAATCTACCGGGTTACCCACGATTCGCACCGCTTAATGCATGAGGCCACTCTGCTCCAGGACCAGCGGTTCCCCATTTGCAGGAAGTGCAACCACGATGTCCGTTTTGAACTGAGGCGGGCGGTCAAAAATCCCACCCGAATCACTTTCGGCTATCACGCCATTCTTGAAGATTATCCTGATGCGGAGCCGTTCATCATCCACTGATTTGAGCCACGGGCGAGCCCCTTTCGGCACAGCCGAGTCTGCAGAGTTAAATTCCATTCGCAAATACGACGCTTGGTCGCGCGACGGAAGAGGTGTGTTTAAATCATCCAGTGGAAACGCGCGACATAGGTCAGGAATTTCGTCCCATGCTGCGGCTGGCAGCGCCGCTGGCGCTCACTGAGCTGGGATGGCTGGCCATGTCATTTACTGACACAGTCATGGTAGGCCGGCTGCCGGACAGCGCGACCGCCATTGGCGCGGTCAGCCTGGGCAGCACGCTTTTTTACACCATTGGAATTTTTGGCAGCGGCGTAATGCTGGGCATGGACACGCTGGTGGCGCAGGCTTATGGGGCGGGCAGGTTGCAAGAGTGCCATCGCACCATGTGGAACTCCCTTTATCTGGCATGCATTCTGTCTCCCATTTTGATGGCGTCGGTCCTGGTGTATCTGCCGCTGTTCAGCCATTTAGGACTTGCCCCCGCGCTGGTGAATGCGACTGTGCCTTTTCTAAAGGCGCTGGTTTGGAGCACGCTGCCGCTTGCCCTTTACTTTGCTTTGCGACGCTACTTGCAGGCCATGCACATTGTGAAGCCCGTGGTGTTTGCGCTGGTATCGGCGAATCTGGTGAACCTGGCAGGGAATTGGGCGCTGGTTTATGGGCATCTGGGTGCGCGGGCGTTTGGCGTGGCGGGCAGCGGATGGTCTACGTGCATCTCCCGTGCTTACATGGTGGCGGTGCTGGCGATTGCCGTGGTGTATTACGATCGCAAACGGTCCAGTGGATTGTGGAGCGCCTCACGGCGTCTTGAACTCGACCGAATACGCTTGCTGTTGCGGCTGGGATTGCCGGCGGCGGCGCAGCTGTTATTGGAAGTCGGCGCATTCGCTATGGCAACGTTCCTTATCGGCAAACTTGGCGCGGTGCAGCTTGCCGGACATCAGATTGCCCTGAATGTCGCCAGCTTTACTTACATGGTCCCGTTGGGAATTTGCTCCGCCGCGGCGGTGCGGGTGGGCCATGCCATGGGCGCGAAGGATGCGCATGCCGCCGCCCGAGCCGGATGGATGGCGATCTTTTTTGGTGCGCTTTTCATGTCGTGCTCAGGACTGGCATTGTTTTTATTTGCCAAGCCGATTGCGCGCGCGTACACGCCTGAATCCGCCGTGGTAAATGCCGGGGCAACGTTGTTGCTGGTAGCAGCGGTGTTCCAGTTATTCGATGGATTACAGGTTGTGGCCACAGGAGCCCTACGCGGCGCAGGCAACACACGCATTCCCATGCTCGCCAATTTTGTTGGCTATTGGGTGATTGGCCTTCCGCTGGGCGCGTTTTTATGCTTCAAGATGAAGATGGGGGCCGTAGGAATGTGGCTGGGACTTTGTCTGGCATTGGTGCTGATTGGGAGCGCCCTGCTGGCGGTGTGGCAAGCCGAGATTAAGAGACTCACGCTCGCCAGAGCGGCAGCCAACTGAATGTAATTCGCGACACAGAACATAAAAGGCGGGCTCGAAAGCCCGCCTTTGGTTTGAACACATACGCCGGTTAGAAGCGAACGTGGAATGAGAGTTGGAACAGCCGCGAGCCATCCGCGCTGGAAGGATCGCCTATACCGCCAAATTCCGGATCAAGCAGGTTGGAGCTAACCCTGCCATGGGTGATGTCGCTAAGATGCAGGATTTGCCCATTTTTGCCCGCGTAGGTTCCATCGGGCCGCATGCAACTGTTGCAGCCCACTGGGCCAAGGGCCAGTAGGGACAATACGTTGAGCCCATTGAAGCCTTGGAAATTGGTATGGTTAAAAAGATTCAGAGCGTCAGCCTGCAGTTCGACCCGCACGTTCTCAGCTTTGGGTATGCGGATCGTCTTCTTGATGGAAGCATCGGTGCGATAGAACGGATCGCCGCGTCCGGCATCTCGCTTTAAGTTTCCATTCAGCTGCTTAAAGTCAACGATGGTATTGGGGTCGTCTGCGGCGACAGAGCCCAAGGGACTGGCATCTGCGGGCGCAGCGAAGGTATTTGCGAATGGCCCATTCAGAATCAGAGCGTTTGTTCCATCCGCGGACGCGAGGCCGGCGCTTGAAAGGGTTCCATCCGGCAGCACGTTCGGACGCTGCTGAGTCTCGCTACCTGTGCCAAAGAAGATAGCATTGGCATAGCCACCTGTGCCGGTCGAGAACGGATAAGGCCGCCCGGACTGCAACTGCTCGACGACGCCGAAGCTGAGGTCATTGGTGAACACGCGAAGAATGTGGGTATCCGAGAGCCGTCCGGTGTCAATCACGCCGCTGAAGTTCACAGCGTGGCGGACATCGTTGAATGCCGGGCCACGTTCCGCTTTGATGTTTGTCGGATCGCCAGGTTCGGAAAGTCCGAAGAAATCCTCTCCCGAAGTGATGGCATGGGACCAGGTGTAGCTGCCATTGAGAGAGAAGTGACTCGACATCCTCTTGGTGACACTCACCAGCATTCCGTTGTATTGCGAGGTGCGTGAGTTTTCATTCGTTCGGATCGCGGTAAAGCGGTTGTCCGGACGTGCGCTGATCGGCTGGGCAGGATCAACCGGCGACTGGTTCTGGAAATAGAAGAAGCCCGGATGGCCCGGGTCTGCTGCGATGACGGGAGCGTTAACGTCCCGTTCACCAAAGAGTCCAGAACCAAACTGACCGATGTACTGGATTTCAGCTACAAGATTCTTGCCGAACTCATGCTGGATTCCGGCATTGAGCATGTGGATCTCAGGGTTATGCAGGTTGGTAGAGATAGGCCGGACGCGACCGAAGAAGTCGCCTCCGGGCGGCACAAGCGCTGCCAACAGCGCCGGGCTGGGAGCGTTGGGATAGGCGGCCAATACAGCTGGATTGGTGGTAGTGATGGTGTTCAGAGTGGTGCCGTCAAAGTTGAGTGAGTCCAGGACCACGTTGTTGAATGCGAGCACCGTGACCTCCGCGAACGAGGCCTTGAACAGAGTTCCCTTGAACGGTTCATAGGTAAAGCCCAGACGTGGCTGCCAGTTGTTGTGATCGGACGAACATGCCGGGATGATCCCGTTGCCCTGGAAGCAGGTGCCATTTGGCCCATGGATTTTGCCGCCCTTGAAAGCTCCGGCCTCCAGATCGTAGCGGACGCCGTAATTCAGGGTGAAATTGCGGAACAGCTTCCATGTGTCCTGGAAATAGAAACCGTAGATGTTGTCCTTGGAAGTAACCTGGCCGGGGCCGGATCCGAATGTGAAGGACGTGGCTGCCGTGTCGGCCAAATTGACCCTGTACTGGCCGAAATGGAACTGCGGGAACAGGGAGAACCAGGGGTAGTAACTCACCGTTCCACCAGTCTTGAACGAGTGGTTGCCGTGCGTCCAGGTGAGGTTGTCAATGTACTGGTAGCGTTTGTTCAGACCGCCTTGCGGGCAGCAGAAGTTCGCTCCTGTGATGGTGCCGGTTGCGGTATGAATGGCGCCGGGCGTTGTGGTCTTGTCCGGAGTGCTGGTCAGAGTTCGAACAAACGCAAATCGCGCTTCATTCACCAGCGTGGGAGTGAGCGAAGAAACAATGCCAGCGTTGAGGGTGCTCACATGAGCGACGTTGGAGGTGAGAGTCTCCGGCGCGATGTTGGTGCTGGTTTGCACAATCAAGTTGTCCTGGAGGATGCGGTCCACGTTGTAGCGGGCGGTGAGCATGTGCTTTTGGGAAAGCCTGTAATCCAGCTTACCCGACCACAGTAAGTTGTTGACGGGTGCCGGCAATGTGATGTTGCCTCCGGCAGGCGTCAGGGTAAGCGGCACGGCCTGGCGGCTCAGTTCATAGCTGCCGAAGAAGAACAACTTGTCCTTGATGAATGGACCGCCGATGGTGAAGCCGCCTTCCTTCCGATGGAAGGGAGCACGGGGGCATCCCGAGATATCACCGCTGATTCCATTGTTCGGGCAACGGTTATCAGCCACAAGACTTGTTGCAGGATCGATAAATCCCGTGTTGTAAAACGGATTCGATGCCTGCAGATTGCGGCCGCGGAAATACATGTGAGCGTCGCCGTGGAACTGGTTGGTGCCGGACTTTGTCACGGCATTGATGATCAGTCCGCCGGCCTGACCGTATTCAGCGTTGTAATTGTTGGTCAGGACCTGGAATTCCTGGATCTCGTCAATCGAAGCGCCGAGTCCGTCTCGACCCGAAACCAACTGGTCAGTAATATTGGCGCCATCAACGTTGTAAAGGTTGGCGCGGTTATTGATTGAGCCGGGTCCGATGAAGTCAAGCGTCAACGTGCTGGTGTCCTGCTTCACGCCCGGCGCTGTCAATGCCAGGGAAGCATAATCATTGGCGCCGCCGGTGGTAGCGGCAAAAGTTGGCAACTTTTGCATTTCTACATCGGTTACGCTGGTAGAGACTTCGGTTTTGGTTGTCTCGATCAGAGGCGCTTCTGTCGTCACTTCCACCGTTTGGGTTGAGCCGGCAACGCCGAGATTGAAGTCCAGATTTCTCTGATCGCCGACGTTCAGTTTTATGTCTTTGCCGCTCCCAGGTGAAAAGCCCTTGGCTTCAACCGTGATGTTATATGTGCCGGGTGGCAAGTTGGGAAGAACATAGTTGCCGGTCGATGTGGTGTTGACCGATCGGGGTACGCCTGTGTTGACATTCGTGGCTGTGACCTTTGCGCCTGGAACGACGGCGCCATTTGGATCAGCCACGATACCCGAAATTTGTGCGCTGGATGCGCTCTGTGCGTTTGCCATGAATGGCAAACAACAACATAAAAAGGCGATCGTACAGAACTGTTGCAGACGCTTCATCGAGGATCTCCTTGAGTCAAGCTTCATCTCCCTCTCCATGGTTAAGGCGATCAGCGCACTCCAGTGTCGTTGAATGCAAGAACCGAGAGACGCGGAGAATTCTAAACCCTTTTCGTAATACGTCCACTGAAAAGAAATGCCTTCTGAGGAAATAGGCAGCGGATTGCTTTTCAACACGCAATAAGAGCTCTCGATAACAAAACAAAAAATCTGAGCGCTGAAAAATCGGGCCTACAACTCTTGCGGCCACTCAGACAATACCGACTACCGCAAAGGTCCTATGGGGGCACTGTTCCAGCGGAGAGCTTTGCCCGGCGATAGATCATGCCGGGGCGTATAAGAGGTCCCAATGACGTTACGAAGGTAACAGCCAGTTCCATAATGGGAAACAGTGCCATTGGCTATATTGAGTTCCGGTATCAACTCTAAGTTTTGTCGGTTTTTCTTGGGCTTTATAGGTGTATTCTGGAAATAGAGCAGAAGCCATGCTACTTAAGGACATGTACGAATGTGTTGATTCTTAAGGTATATGACTGAACGTGTGTACCTGGGTACCGATTGACATTCGAACAGTTGTTGCTATATTCGCGCCTGAGGCCGGTAAACCATGAACAATATATATGACGCGATCAAAGAGAAAGAAAACCAAATCGCCATTTTCCAGGCGCAGATCTCAGGCCTGAATGCCGAGATTGAAGCCCTGCGAGTAGCAGCGCGCATCCTGGAAGGCGGCAGCGCTCAGGGCGTTCCAGAAGCGGCACGTCCGGTGGCAGTGCAGACATCCAGCAATGGTGGTGACAAAACAAAACGGGTCTGGCCGTAAAGACGGGCTGCTCGTCGCCGACACGCGTCAACTCCCTCGCTCCCACGGCGAGTCCCCCACGCAACGCGTAATCGGCAAAAAGCGCTCACGTCTTACGTTCGCGGTCCGCTTGGTTTTTTGTGATCCCAGATTTTGAAAGATCGGCAATCGTGCCATAGGCGTGAGCCGGGCAGGATTTGTGAACGTATAGCAGCGCATGGAGCGGGTTAGATTCGACCGCTCTGAACGGCATTTGACAGAAATTTTCCGGGGCCACAGCGAGTTCAGGTTAAAAAATAGAGTTTGAGGGACGGGCGTACACATGGCAACCCAAGCTTCAGATACTGCTAACAGCACCGCGAGCAAGAGAGCGCGTGGCGCCTCGCCGGACGATCTGGCGGTAGTGGCGCAGCGCGCCCAAGCCTTTACCAACGCTTCCGGAGTGGCCATCGCACTGAGCGAAGGCAACGCCGACGAGATTGTCTGCCGCGCCCGCAGCGGAGCCAGCGCGCCGGAGGTCGGTGCGGCGTTGCGCGTCAACGGAACCTTTACCGGACTTTGCATTCAGACCGGCAAAGAGCTGCGTTGCGACGATTGTGAGACAGATACGCGCGTGGATACCGCCGCGATCCGCGCCCTGGGAATACGCTCGATGGTAGTGACGCCCATACGGGAAGAGAACCGCGTG
>Ga0207667_10009849_pt1 | contig 11228 bp, 10 predicted proteins | sample KBSCornC52_FD_184301 | JGI IMG/M metagenome (GOLD analysis project Ga0207667, IMG submission 184301) | Corn rhizosphere microbial communities from Kellogg Biological Station, Michigan, USA - KBS Corn C5-2 (SPAdes) (version 2) | ecosystem: Host-associated > Plants > Roots > Rhizosphere > Soil ...
CAAGGATGAAGGGCTGGTGGTGGAGAATGCCGGGCTTACCGAATGGCCGGTGCCGCTGCTCGGCCGCTTTGATCCGGAATTCCTCGATGTGCCCCCCGAGGTGATCCAGCTGACCGCCCGCGTGAACCAGAAATATTTCGTGTGCACCGGCGAGGATCGCGGCCTGGCTCCGGCGTTCGTCTGCGTCGCCAACGTGGATTCAGCGGACGGCGGCGAGGCGATCGTGGAGGGCAATCGGCGGGTTCTCGCTGCCCGCCTGTCCGACGCCCGCTTCTTCTGGGAGCAGGACCTGAAGGTGCCGCTCGAGGAGCAGTCGAAGAAGCTCGCCGGAATCGTCTTTCACGAAAAGCTCGGCACCGTCGCCGACAAGGTGGAGCGGGTGGCGAAGCTGGCGCGATGGCTGGTGGAAGAGGGGATCGTCAAAGGCGCCGATCCGGACCAGGCCGAACGCGCCGCGCGACTGGCGAAGGCCGACCTCGTCACCGGAATGGTCGGCGAATTTCCTGAGCTGCAGGGGGTGATCGGCGGCTATCTCGCACGGGCTCAGGGCGAGCCCGACGCGGTCGCGACCGCCATCCGCGATCATTACGGCACACCTGCCGAGCCGCTGTCCGCCGCAGTTGCCTTTGCGGACAGGCTGGACACGATTTGCGCGTTTTTCAGCGTCGGCATGAAACCGACCGGATCGAAAGACCCATTTGCGCTTCGCCGTGCGGCTATCGGTTCGATCGAGATAATCGTCGGCAATGGATTGAGACTAGCGCTCACGCAAGTCGTTCGTGGGGCTCTCGCAAACCGCGCAGGACAAACTTCAGGCGCGGAAGCGGCGCATCGGCTCGACAGCACGGCGCCGGAAATCATCGACTTCTTCGCCGACCGTCTCAAGGTCCAGCAGCGCGAGGCAGGGGTTCGGCACGATTTGATCGATGCCGTGTTCGCATTAGGGAACGAAGACGACCTCGTGCGGCTTTTGGCTCGTGTGAACGCACTTCAATCGTTCGTTGAAACCGAAGAGGGCGCCGACCTCCTCACCGCATACAAGCGCGCCGCTAATATCCTCAAAAAGGAAAAATGGGAGGCGCCGGCGGTGATGAGCTCACCCGCCGAGCAGGGCATCCCGCAGACCGGCGAGGAGGACCCGCTGGTGCTGGTCGAGGAGCCGGGGCTGAAGGAAGCGGTCGCCGATCTTACGCATCACGCCGCGGGCGAGAATGCGGCCGACCTCGAGCCGCAGGAGCAGGCGCTGATCGGTGCCTTGGACGCCGCTGAGCCGAAGGCCAGCGCCGCAGTCGAGGCGGAGGATTTCACTGGCGCGATGGAAGCGCTCGCGAGCCTCCGTGCTCCCATCGACTCCTTCTTCGAACATGTCACGGTGAACGATCCAAACCCGGACAAGCGAACGCGACGCCTCAACCTGCTCGCGCGCTTCCGGGATGCGGTGAACCGCGTGGCGGACTTCTCGAAGATCGAGGGGTGAGCACCAGACAGACCCGCCCGTCCTGAGCGGAGAGCGTAAGCTCGCAGTAGAAGGACAGTCGTGCGCGACCTACTCGCTCGCGCTTCGACTTCGCTCAGGACGAACGAATGAATGTTTAGGGAAGGCTAGGGCGCAGGCCTCTCCTCGGGCGGCACGCGATCCTTGACCGCCGCCGCGCGAAGGCTGTCGCGCTCGCGCCATTCCTTGGCGTCTTCCTCGTGCCGCTTCTCGATCTCCTCGCGCCGGCGAGCCTCCTCGCGATAGCGGGTTTTCCATTTGCGGCCGCCGCCGGCGAACAGGAATGCGCCGATCAGCAAACCGAGCACAAAAACCAGCGCCAGGATGATCCACTGGTCGGATGTGAAAGCCATCATTGCGCCTGCCTCGTGGCTGTTTGACTGCGTCTACAGCGCAGCAGCCGCGCAAACGTTCCGGAGGTGCAACCGCCTTTAGCTGGTCTTGCTGAGGAAGTTATCGTGGATCGAGCAAGCGGCCGGACCCATGATGACGACGAACAGAGTAGGCAGGATGAAGAGGATCAACGGCACCGTCATGATCGCCGGCAGTCGCGCCGCCTTTTCTTCCGCACGCATCATCCGCTCGTGGCGGAATTCAGCCGAAAGCACACGCAATGCGGAGGCCAGCGGGGTACCGTATTTCTCCGTCTGGATCATGGTCGTGACGACTCCGCGAACCGCATCGAGGGCAACGCGGGTTGCCAGATTTTCGAACGCCTGGCGCCGCTCGTTGAGGAAGCCGAGCTCGATTGCGGTAAGGCCGAACTCGTCGCCCAGTTCCGGGTAGGCCTTGCCGAGTTCTCTCGACACGCGGCCGAAAGCAGCGTCGACCGTCAGACCTGCTTCGGCGCAGATGACGAGCAGGTCGAGTGCGTCCGGCAAGCCCTTCTGGATAGCCTTACTTCGCTTGGTGACCTTGTTCTTCAGCCAGATGTCGGGCGCTTTGTAGCTTCCGATCAGCACACCGGCGAGGGTTATGTAGCGGCGGAAAGCGCCCCATGCGGGCCAATGATTCATCAGGTAGATCAGAACGACGGCAATGACGCCGAGCACCACAGGGAGAACGAAACGCGCGAAGATAATGAAGAACGCCAGGTCCTTTGTCCGGATACCGGCTTGCATCAGCCGTTCCTGCGTCTTCTTCAGCTGATCGTCCTGCAACATCTTGAAGCTGCTGAGGATCGTGCGGACGCGATCTGCCGCTTGGTTGCGATTAGTCAGCTTCTTCCGCTTGTTGGTTGAAGCAACGATGCCGGCCTTCAGCTGCTCGCGGCGCTCGTTAAGCGCCTTCACTCGGCGCGCCATTGGATCCTTGACGGTGGTTGCCGCGTAGATGGCGAGCATGACCGCGAAGCTGGCAACTGCGCTGAGCGCCGTCGCCACCCACATGACGTCGATACCGAAAAGGGTTGGGCCTGAAGGCTGCATTACTCGTCTCTAGACCTCGAAGTTGACCATCTTGGCCATGATGAAGCCGCCGATACCCATCCAGATCATGCCGATGGTTCCGGCAATCATCAGGCGCGGATCGGTGAAAAACCCGCCGATGTATTTGGGATTGACCATCCAAACCATCCCGAAGACGGAGAATGGCAGCGCACCCACGATATAGGCCGAAGCCTTGGATTCGGAGCTCATCGCTCGGATCTTAAGCTTCATTTGCGCGCGCTTGCGAAGAACGTCAGCGAGGTTCGAAAGCGTCTCGGCTAGATTGCCGCCCGTTTCCCGCTGGATCGCAAGGGTGATGACAAAGAACTGGAACTCGGCGGTTCCAAGCCGGTCGGCGGTGTCCTGCAACCCGGCTTCCATGGTTCGGCCGATCTTCATCTTGTCGACGACCATCCGGAATTCGATCCCCACCGGATTTGGAATTTCGCTTGCGACGATGCCCATCGTTTCGCTGATCGGGAGCCCCGATCGAAGGCCGCGCACCATCAGCTCGATGGCATCAGGGAAGCCTACGTTGAACTTGTTGATGCGGCGTTTGATCATCTTGCCGACCACGAAGTGCGGAAGTCCGACCCCCACAAACAGGCCAACAAAGAACGACAGCAGGAACGGAGCGCCCCGGAACATGAGCACTATCATCAGGACGACGATGATGCTGGCGCTGACGCCCGCATATTTTGCCAATGAGATGTTCTTGCCAGTCATTTCCAGCCGCTTGCGAAGCAGGGCCGGCTTGGGAATAATCGAGGAGGCGAAGCCTTCGATCCGGCTTGCCCGCGCAGCCATGAGCTTGCGGATCTGCGCCTGAGCGGATGCGGCAATGCCTTCGGCGTGACGCTCCTTCAGAAGTTCCAGGCGCCGCTTGGCAGCCTTCGCGGGGGATGGGCCGCGAATCGCCATGAGCAGCACCGCCAGGGTACCGACACCGCCCAGGATGAGGACCAGGAGCAACATTCGGTTCGTTCTTCCTTTCGTGGCGCCGGAGAAACGTCTCCGGCGTCGCGGTTACGCTGCCTGGGCTTTCGGCTTCGAAAGCATCGACTTCAGGTTGTTGACGAGAGACTTGGATTTGGCGTCCGTCTTCGCTGGAGCTTCCACCGCATCTTCGCTTGCGTTGCTCAGCACCATTTTCAAAAGCGAGTTGAACGGCGCAGCCATCTTGCCGGTAGCAATTTCCGCGAGCGGCTTGCCGAGCTTTGCGGCTTGAGCGGCGACCTTCCCGTCCGACGGAAAAATGATGTCCACGGCACGCTCGATCGATTGTTCGAAGTCCTTCCGGCTGATCTCGAGTGCGCCGCCGCTCGGAACGCTATTCGCGATGACGACCACCTTTGTCTGCGGCGCATTTGACTTCAGCCACGCGAGGACCCGGATCGCGTCCCGGGTGGCCGCAAGCGTGAGTTCAGCAACCACGACGGCGACGTGCGCGTCATGGACCAGGTGCGGATGCTGGATCAGCATGTGCCGCGGCAGGTCGAGCACCGTCGATTCGAAGGCGTTACGCATTTCCTCCTGAAGCTGGAAGAAGGCGCTTCCGTCGGTCATCAGCGGCTGATGGATCGGGGCTTCAGCCGATAGCACCGACAGGCGCTCGTTGGCCCGAACCATCGCGCGTTCGATGAACAGCCCGTCGATACGGCTCGGGTTCTCGATCGCATCGGTCAGGCCCCGCCCTGGCTCCAGATCGAGTGCCAGAGCGCCCGTTCCAAAGTGGACGTCGAGGTCGAGGAGTGCCGTTGCCCGCTGCGCGCGCTCACCAAGCATCCAGGCGAGGGAGGTCGCGATTGTCGAGGCGCCAACGCCGCCGCGAACGCCGATGACTGCCGCCATCACGTGCGGTTTGTCGGTTTGCGCTTCGCCCCGCGGTCCAGAAAGGATCATCTGTGCATGCGCGAAGGTGTCGCGCAGCTGGTCGACCGAGAAGGGCTTCAGAAGATAATCGTGGATCCCGCTCGCGATCAGGTCCCGGTAAAGACGCACATCGTTGACCTGGCCGGCGGCGATCACGATCGTTCCCGGCTCACAAACCTCGGCCAGCGCGTTGATGTCGTTGAGCGGATCGGCCGATTCCGACAGGTCCACGAACAGGATGTTGGGGCTCGCCGACACTGAAAGCGACTGAACCGCATTGCGCAGGCCCCCCTTGTTGACCTTCTCCGGACTCCAGCCATGCTCCACCGCGATCGGGCGCAGCATATCTGCTGTCGCATCGTCGCAAACGAAGGCGGTGAACGGATCGCGCAACCCTGCGCGTGCCTGGAATGGAGCGTTCATCACTAGTTACCCTGCTGCTTGGTGCTGACGGCCTGCAGTCCCTTGCTGCCGGTCGGTGGAGTAGTCCGATAGAGATCGACCGCTTTGGTAGCAGTGACCGTGTCGGCCGTGGCGCCAACCTGTTGTCCGTGGAACAGGTCTTCCGGATTGGCGACCATGGCCGCAAGGTCGCTGTTCACCGCGCAACCGTAGTTGGACATCGATCGATTGTGGTAATTGGGCTGCGCCAGCCGATTCCAGTTGGGACAGTTCGGGACTTCCGCGCGGGTACGGGTCACAACAACCCGAACCGATCCGGGCGCGATCGCTCCGGCCGTCACCGGCGCTGCCGGAAGCACTATCATGCCGTAGCGGCCGGCGAGTTGGCCAACCTGGGCGCGAACTCCTTCCGCATAGGGTCCATCGACGTAGATCGAGTCTCCGTATGCGAGATCAAGGCTCCTGAACCAGCCGTCGAGACGTCCCATCTCTTCGGGGGCGAGAACGCCCGCCGGCGCGGCTGCATCGAACACAAAGGTTTCGCGAGCCAGGACCGGCTGATTGACCGATTCGAGGCCGCGGTCGGCCAGATCGGTCTTCGGATAGCTGCTGCAGGCCCCCGTCAGCGAAGCGAGGAGCAGCAGGGCGACTTTGTTGCGCATCTTCAGATCCTTTCCCACCGGCGCGCTCACAGTTTGAACCCCGGGGCGGCGGCGGCGGGCGCTCCGCTGCTGACCGCTGAACCGATTGCGGGGGCCGGTCCCACCGGCGCCGGCGGGGAGCCGCTGACGCCTTTGAAGGTCTGCCCTTCGAATACCTGCTCGGCATCGGTCGGTGCGCGATAGCCGTCGGTCGGAAGCGCCAGTCGGCCGCTCGTTGGCTTCACCAGATACGGTGTCACGATAATCACCAGTTCGGTCTCATCGCGCTGGAACTTGGTCGAGCGGAACAGCGCTCCAAGCACCGGCAGGTCGCCCAGGAACGGCGCCTTGTCGATCGAATTGTTATTGGTGTTCTGGAGCAGTCCGGCGAGCATGAAGCTCTGACCGGAGCCAAGTTCCACCGTTGTCTCCGCGCGCCGGGTGGTCAGGGCCGGAACCTTGAACCCGTTCAGCGTCACGCTGCCGGCGTCGGAGAGCTGGCTGACTTCAGGTCGCACCCGCATGGAGATCCGGCCGTCGGTCAGAACGATCGGGGTGAAGGCGAGTGAGACGCCGTATTGCTTATATTCGACGGAAACCGCGCCGAGCCCGGTGGAAAGCGGGACCGGGAATTCGCCGCCGGCAAGGAAGCTCGCCGTCTCGCCCGAAAGCGCGGTGAGATTCGGCTCCGCAAGAGTTGTGACGAGACCGTCGGTCTCAGCCAGATCCAGCGAGGAGATCAGGTCAAGTCCGAACATTTTGCCAATGCCGGAAATCGTCGAGCCGATTGGGCTCCGAATGACTTTGCCCGTGTCTGCGGAACCGGTTCCGCTTCCTGCGGCCGGCAGGAAAATGCCTTGCCCCTGCGACACTCCGACCTTGAAGCTGCCGGTGCTGCTGGCGAGCAGGTTGACTCCGATCTGCTTCATCAAGGAGCGGTTCACCTCGGCGATCCTCACGCGGAGATTCACCTGCAGTGGAGTTGCAACCTTCAATCGGTTGATCACGCAGATCTTGCAAGCTGTTGACGCTTTTGAAGCGTCCATCCCGGGATTGAGCTCCGAGGTCGCGATCTGCTCCGCAAAGGCGGCGTCGTCCGGCGAAGCGACCGTACCCGTTAGCACGGCCATCTGGCCGACGTTGACGACCCTGATATCCGCATCAGGCATCGCAGCTTTCAAAACCGCATTGATCGAGGGCAGGTTTTGGCTGACCCGGACCTGTGCGCCGTAAACGACCGAGCCGTCGGCGGCAGTAGCGATAATTGTGGCTTCGCCGTCCTGCTTACCGAACAGGTTGAGCTGGTGAGGATTGTTCACAAATACGTCGGCCACAGATGGATTTGAGGTCCAGACGCTTGCGACCGACCGCGGCAGGTTCACCATCTGGCCTTCGCCGAGCGACAGCTGCACTTGCGCAGTCGGCCGGTAGGTGCCGGAGGTATAAGCCCTCGGCTGTGCCTGGGCCGCCGCCGGGAGGGCAAGGGCCACAACCGTTGCCGCAAGCGCGGTGCCGAGCCGCGCTCGGCGGAGAAAATCAGTTGTCATTTAGCGAACTCCCACGGGAACAACCGAGACATCGTTGCCGCGCGCAATACGGACCACCGGTCCCGAGTAGGCCGGGGTGGACCCGGCGGCGGGAGGCGCCTTCTGCACAGTGCGCGGCTGGAAGCGCGAGACATCGCCTCCGGTCGTGAAGGTGGTATCGGTGTCGATCGGACGATTAGCGAACGCGTTGAGCATCTGCCGCTCCGCGTCGGGCGTAGTGCCGGCGGGGATCTTGACGCTGCCCGAAGCCACCGCCTGATCGACATCGGAACTCGTATCGCTCAGCGACCGCAGGGACAGTGACAGCGAGCCAACGCTCTGGGCGACGGCGATTTTCTCCGCGATCTTCGGGGTTACTTCGAGAGTGACGTTGCTGGCCTGCTGCACCTTCACCTTACCGTCGGCGTCCTTGCTCTGGTAGCGCTGGTCGGTGGCAAGCACCCTGACATTGCGCAGAATGGTTTCGGAGACTTTCAGGGGCTGATCACCGCCGCCCTGGACTGATTCGGTTAGGACGATGTCGACGTGATCGCCCGGGAAGACGAAGCCGGCGAGGCCGGAGGTCGCACTGACCGCTACGGTGACCGCACGCATCCCCGGCGACAATGCCGCCGCCAGGAAACCGCGATCCTCGGGCCCGACAAGCGAGCCGCGGGTCAGCGGCTGACCGGCAGTGACGGGATAGCGGACCACGGTTCCAACGAGCTTCGATGGATCGGAATCCGGCGCTGTCTGCGCGTAATAGGAATCCTGCATGCTCTCTTTGGGCCAGGTGACGAACTTCAGGCTCGTCGGGTCGAGGATCGTCCCCACCGGAAGGTCCTTCGATGCAACCAGGATCTTGGGCCCGGTCGGCACTGCGACGGGAGCAGCAATTGCCTGCTTCGCGCCGGCGCCTGCGAACATGTTTCTGGCCATGATGGCGGTTACAGCCGCGACCATCAGCGCTCCGACGAGAAGCAAGACTTTCTTGAAATCCATGACGAGATTGCTCCCATTGCAGGCTGGCTGCGAACCTGCTCACACATCAGGCAAATTGGTTAAGAAACCGTTGGGCTAAAATGGCGAGGCCGCCGATTGCGATGGCCACTCCATAAGGAATCTTCGGACGTCCCGGCCTCCGCGATGCTCCGTGGATGGCCAGGAACACGATCGTGACCAGGCCACCTGCGATGGACATGATCACTAGGAATCGGACGGTGTTGACGGGCGAAAACCAGAGCACCAGCGCAGCTGCGAGCTTGACGTCGCCGCCGCCCATCATACCGGCGGCGAAGGCCAAGGCGAGTAGCAGAAACACGCCCGCGGCAACCGCGAGCTGCACTGCTGCGTCCGGCCACAGCGGCAATTGCACTGCCCACCAGTAGACGAGCGCCAGCAGCGCAACCGCGAGATTGAGCCGATTGGAGATTGTGAACGTGCGGACATCGATCACCGCGGCCGCGAACAGCAGAATCGCCAGCAAAGTGAGCAGTAAATCGGTGAATCCGAAATTTATCATGACGCCGAGGTAGACGGCGCAGCTTTCAAAACCGTAACCGCGGACGCAGATGAATATGGTCGATGTCCTGATCGTCGGCGGCGGGATAGCCGGCGCCAGCCTTGGAGCGGAGATAGCCGGCCAGCGCTCGGTGCTTCTGGTGGAGGCGGAAAGTCACTGCGGCTTTCATTCGACGGGTCGCTCGGCCGCCTTCTGGCTCGAAAGCTACGGTGGCCCAGTGGTCGCATCGCTTAGCGCGGCTTCGAGGCCGTTTCTCGACAGGCCGCCAGCCGATTTTTCTGAAGGTGGATTTCTCCGCACGCGTGGGGATCTGCATCTGAGCCGGGACGGCGAACTGCCCGAGATTCCGCCCACGGTCGAAACCCGCTGGGTAGAACGCCCAGAACTTGAGAAGCTGCTGCCCGGGATCAAGGCCGAATGGCGTCGAGCCTTGTTCGAGCCGGGCTGTGCCGACATCGACGTCGCCGGGCTCCACTCGGCCTATCTCCGACAATTCCGGCAATCGGGCGGCGAGGTCCGGACCGATTCGACGCTTGTGTCGGCCCAGCGGAGTAGCAATGGCTGGCGAGCCAGGCTCCGCGACGGCAGCGAAATCCAGGCGCAAGTGATCGTCAACGCCGCCGGTGCCTGGGCCGACGCGGTGGCCATCGCTTGCGGCGTGGAGCCGCTCGGAATCCAGCCGAAGCGGCGGACGATGGTCCAGCTCCGACTCGGCTGTTCGGGCCTTCGCGACCTGCCGCTGGTCGATGATGCTGCGGGTACATTCTATTTCAAGGGCGAAGGCAACCAAGCGATATGGCTCTCACCCCATGACGAGATCGACAGCGATCCCTGCGATGCGGTGCCGGAGGAAATCGACGTCGCGACCGCGATCGACCGGTTCGAATCGGTGGTCGATTGGCGGATCGAGGCGGTCGAGCGCAAATGGGCGGGCCTCCGAAGCTTCGCGCCCGACCGGATACCCGTTTACGGATTCGATCCCGATCAGGCTGGCTTCTTCTGGTTCGCAGGCCAGGGCGGCTTCGGAATCCAGACCGCTCCCGCCGCGGCGAAACTCTCGGCCGCCCTCCTGCCGGGGAGCGAGCCAGACCCGATGGTCGCCCATATCGAGCCGGCACCGTTCTCGCCGGCGCGGTTCCGCTAAGAAAAGCGCGCGGCGAATGTGCGGGCATCGGCGGCTTTCTCAAACGCAATAAAGATGGTGTCGTCGCCGCAGATCGTTCCGACGACTTCCTCGAGGCGCGCCTGATCGATTGCAAAGCCGACGACGTGGGCAGAGCCCGGGGGAGTCTTCATCACCAGCAGATTCCCTGCCGGCCGGACCGACTGCACCCATTCGCGCACGACCGAATCGAGCCGGGGCGCGGATCGCGGCGGTGGACTATCCACCGGAAGTGCATAACTTATCTTCCCGTCGCGGCGCACCTTCACCGCTCCAAGCTCGACGAGGTCACGCGACACCGTCGCCTGCGTTGCAATATAGCCGAGCTCGCCGAGGCGATGCGCGACTTCCTCCTGGCTATGCAGGACCTCAGTTCGGATCAGCTCCGCTATCGCCCGCTGTCGTCGTGCCTTCGCGTCGGTCACCGCTGCCTCATAGGAATAATTATGCATCTCTATTGCATATGTTTGCAGAAGCGGCAATAGGCGCCGCCATGATTCGGACCGCAATCCTTGGCGCCTCGGGCTACGTGGGTGGAGAGCTTCTCCGCCTCCTTGCAGTGCATCCTGAGCTGGAGCCGGCCGCGCTGTTCGGCGACAGCCGGGCGGGACAGATGGTCGGCGAGGTGCATCCGCATGTCGCGGCTGCTTATGCAGAATCGCAGATCGAGAAGTTCGATGATTCGGCGCTGGAGGGCATCGACCTCGTCTTCGCCGCACTTCCGCATGGACACAGCCAGAAGCTCGCCGCGACGATTCTCGACAAGGGCATTCCGTTCGTCGATCTCGGTGCGGATTTCCGGCTCGACGATGCCGCAACCTACGAGCGCTGGTACCATCATCCCCACCAGGCGCCGGAACTGCTCGGACGGTTCGTTTACGGAATTCCGGAGCTAAACCGCGACGCAATCAGGGGTGCCAAGGCCGTGGCGGCCGCCGGCTGCTACGCCACCGCCGCAATCCTCGCGCTGAAACCCTTGGTCGACGCGGGGCTGATCGCTGTGGACAGCATCATCGTCGATGCGGCCTCGGGCGTCAGCGGCGCCGGGCGCGAGCTCAAGGAATCGACCGCTTTCAACACGGTCGACGGCAGCTTCTCCGCTTACGGCCTCCTCAACCACCGTCACACAGCGGAAATGGAAACGGCGCTCGGCTCGACCGTCCTGTTCACGCCGCACCTCG
>Ga0207667_10009851_pt1 | contig 11224 bp, 9 predicted proteins | sample KBSCornC52_FD_184301 | JGI IMG/M metagenome (GOLD analysis project Ga0207667, IMG submission 184301) | Corn rhizosphere microbial communities from Kellogg Biological Station, Michigan, USA - KBS Corn C5-2 (SPAdes) (version 2) | ecosystem: Host-associated > Plants > Roots > Rhizosphere > Soil ...
GGCCGGCATCTTCTTCATCGGCTACGTCGCCAGCGGCATACCGAGCAACCTGATCCTGCACAAGCTCGGCGCGCGCCGCTGGATCGCCGCCATGATGGTGTTGTGGGGCGGGCTGTCCGCGGCGATGATGTTCGTCGCGAGTCCGGGCTCGTTCTACACGCTGCGCTTCCTCACCGGCGTGGCCGAGGCCGGGTTCTTTCCCGGCATGGTGTTCTACTTCACCAACTGGTTTCCGTCGCAGAAGCGCGGCCAGGTGATGGCCCTGTTCATGTCGGCGATTCCCGTCTCGGGCCTGATCGGCGGCCCGTTGTCGGGCTGGATGCTGAGCCACTTCACCACTGGCCAGGGCGGACTGGCGGGCTGGCAGTGGCTGTTCCTGCTGCAGGGCCTGCCGACCGTGATCCTCGGCCTGGCCGTGCTGTTCTTCCTGTCCGATGGCCTGCAACAGGCCCGCTGGCTGTCCCACGACGAAAAGGCGGCGATGAAGGCGGCCCTCGACGCCGACGAGCAGGGCCGCCGCGCCAGCAGCCACGCCGTGCACTCCTTCGCCAGCGTGCTGCGCAACGGCCATGTGTGGATGCTTGGCCTGATCTATTTCAGCATCCAGATGGGCGTGTACGCGATCAACTTCTGGCTGCCCTCGATCATCAAGGCGCTGGGCTTCGACAACCCGGCGACGGTAGGCTGGCTGAGCGCCCTGCCGTACCTGTTTGCCGGCATCTTCATGGTGATCGTTGGCCGCTCGGCCGATGCCCGCCGCGAGCGCCGCTGGCACCTGTCCGTACCGATGGCGATGGCACTGGTGGGCCTCCTGCTGGCGGCGAATTTCTCGCACAACGTGGTGATCGTGATGATCGGCCTCACCCTCGCCACGATGGGCGCACTCACCGGCCTGCCGATGTTCTGGCCGCTGCCTGCCGCTTTCCTGGGCAGCGCCGCCGCGGCCGGCGGCCTGGCCCTCATCAATTCGCTGGGCCAGGTGGCCGGCTTCGTCAGCCCCTTCCTGGTGGGCTGGATCAAGGATGCCACCGGCAGCACCGACGTCGCCCTGTATATCCTGTCGACCGTGCTGCTGGTCGGCGCCATCCTGGTGATGCTGGTGCCGGCGCGCCTTGTCAACCGCTGAGGAGAGTTCATGAAGATCGTCATCGCCCCTGATTCGTTCAAGGAAAGCCTGACCGCGCTGCAGGTCGCCACGGCCATCGAAGCCGGCATGCGCGAGGTCTGGTCCGACGCGACCTATGTGAAGGTGCCCATGGCCGACGGCGGCGAAGGCACCGTGCAGGCCCTGATCGATGCGCTGGACGGCCGGCGCGTGGCCGCCCGCGTGACGGGGCCGCTGGGCCAGGCAGTGGATGCGTTCTACGGTCGCGCGGGCGACCTCGCCGTGATCGAGATGGCGGCCGCCAGCGGCCTGGAAGGCGTGCCGCCCGGCCTGCGCGATCCGCGCACGGCCACGAGCCGCGGCACGGGGGAACTGATCCTGGCTGCGCTCGATGCCGGCGCGCGCAGGTTCGTGCTGGGCGTCGGCGGCAGTGCGACGAACGACGGCGGCGCCGGCATGCTGCAGGCGCTGGGCGTGCGCCTGCTGGACGCGGCCGGTAACGACATCGGCCCGGGCGGCGCGGCACTGGCGCGCCTCGACCGCATCGACGTGGCCGGGCTCGATCCGCGCGTGCGCCAGGCGGAATTCAGGATCGCGTGCGACGTCGACAACCCGCTCGTCGGCCCGCGCGGCGCATCCTTTGTCTTCGGACCGCAGAAGGGCGCGACGCCGGAGATGGTCGCGCAGCTCGACGCCGCCCTCGCGCATTACGCCGACATCATCCGGCGCGACGTCGGCCAGGACATCGCGCAACTGCCCGGTGCGGGTGCGGGCGGCGGCATCGCGGCGGCCATGGTCGTGTTCCTGCATGGGCAGCTGCGGCCCGGCATCGAGATCGTGACGGAAGCCGTCAAGCTGGACGCGCTCGTGCGCGACGCCGACCTCGTCGTGACAGGCGAAGGCCGCATCGATGGCCAGACCGTGAGCGGCAAGACGCCGATGGGCGTGGCGCGGGTCGCGCGCCGTCACGACAGGCCCGTCGTCGCCATCGGCGGCAGCCTCGCCGCGGATGCGGGGGCCGTCCACGCGCACGGCATCGATGCCGTGTTCGCCGCCGTCGCGCGGCCGTGTTCCGTGGCGGAGGCCCTGGCGGCGGCCGAGGACAACCTGCACCGCGCCGCACGCAACCTCGCCGCGGCGCTGGCGCTGGGGGCGCGCCTGCGCCAATGAGCCGGGCGGGCTATGATGGCGTTTGCACAACCGCTGACAGGAGCCCGCCTTGACCGACATCCTTCCCGACGACGAAACGTACTGGTCGACCATACGCGGCCAGTACACGCGCTCGCCCGACTTCATCAACCTGGAGAACGGCTACTTCGGCATGCCGGCCGATCCAGTGCGCGCGGCGCTGCGGCGTTACCAGGACGAGGTCGACCGCGAAAACGCCTTCTTCCTGCGCACCCGCTGGCCCGCGCGGCTCGCGCGCGTCAAGGCGCTGCTGGCCGATTTTACCGGCGTCGCCCCCGATGAACTGCTGATCACGCGCAGCGCCGTCGAGTCGCTGAACATCCTGCTGCAGGGCTATCCGTTCGCGGCCGGCGACACGATCCTGATGGCGCGTCACGATTACGACAGCAGCCATGACATCGTACGGATGGTGGCAGAGCGCAAGAGCCTGACCGTCGTGCAGGTCGACGTGCCGTCCGATCTCGAAGACGAGGGCGCCATCGCGGCGCTGTATGCGGATGCGATCACGCCACGCACCCGCGTGCTGCTGCTCACGCACATCGTGCACCGTACGGGCCGCATCATGCCGGTGGCGCGGCTCGCCGCGCTGGCGCGCGAGCGCGGCATCGATGCGATCGTGGATGGCGCCCACGCGCTCGCCCAACTCGACTACACGATCCCGCAGGTGGGCGCGCCGTTCGCCGCGTTCAACCTGCACAAATGGCTGGGTGCACCGCTCGGCACCGGGCTGCTGTACATCGCGCGTGAGCGCATCGGCGACATCGCGCCGCTGTACGGTGACGTGACGTTCGCGCGCACGCAGATCGACAAGCTGGGCCACGTGGGCACCGTGCCGCCGGCGCCGATCATGGCGATCGAGGATGCGCTGGCCTTCCACGCCGCGATCGGCTCGCGCAACAAGGAAGCCCGGCTGCGCTGGCTCGCCCGCCGGTGGATGGACCAGGTCGCGGACGTCCCCGGCGTGCACCTGGTCACGCCGCGCGATCCGCGCCTGCACGGCGCGCTGGGCGCATTCGCCATCGACGGCGTGCCGGCGGCGGAGGTCGTGCGCCGGCTGATGGACGAGCACCGCATCTTCACCGTCGTCCGCAAGTTCGGCGACGGGGAGGTCGTGCGTGTCACGCCGCACCTGTACACCGCGCCCGAGGACCTCGATGCGCTGGCGGCGGCGATCCGTCAGTGCGTGCCGCCGAGGTAGGCCGCGACGACCTTCGGATCGTTGCGCAGGTTCGCGGCTGGCCCGTGCACGGCGATGCTCCCGTTCTCCAGCACGTAGCCGTAGTCGGCCACGTTCAGCGCGGCCTGGGCGAACTGTTCGACGAGCAGCATCGTGACGCCTTCCGTCTTCAGCCGGGCGATGATGCGGAAGACTTCGTCGACGAGGATGGGGGCGAGGCCCATCGACGGCTCGTCCAGCAGCACGACGTCCGGATTCAGCATGACGGCGCGCGCCATCGCCAGCATCTGCTGCTCGCCGCCGGACAGGGTGCCCGCCAGTTGCGCGCGCCTTTCCTTCAGCCGCGGGAACAGTTCGAGCGCGCGTTCCAGGTCGTGCTGGACGTCGCCCTTCGGCCGCGCGCGCGTGAACCGGGGAAAGGCGCCGAGCAGAAGGTTGTCCATGACGGTCATCGTCGCGAACACGCGCCGGCCCTCCGGCGAATGGGCGAGGCCGGCGCGCGCGATACGGTGCGAATCCATGCCGGTGATGTCGCGCCCGGCCAGCAGCACCGTGCCGCCGCGCGGCTTGAGCATGCCGGAGATGGCGCGCATGGTGGTCGTCTTGCCGGCGCCGTTGGATCCGATCAGGGTGACGAGCTTGCCTTTCGGGACTTCCAGCGAGATCCCGTGCAGCACCTCGACCTTGCCATAGGCGGCGTGCAGGTTGTCGATCTTCAGCATAAGGTCTCCTCGTGTCCTCAGACGGGGGCGGTGAAGGTGGGCAAATGCGCGGGATCGCCCGCGCCGCCCAGGTAGGCTTCGATCACGCGCGGGTCGGACTGCACCCGCGCCGGCGTGCCCTCGGCGATCTTCTGGCCGAAATCGAGCACGGTGACGGTGTCCGAGATCGACATCACCACGTCCATGTGGTGCTCGATCAGCACGATCGTGATGCCGTGGTCGCGGATCTTGCGGATGATGGCCATCAGCTCGCGGATGTCGGGCGCCGTCAGGCCCGCGGCCGGTTCGTCCAGCAGCAGCAGGCGCGGATCGAGCGCCAGTGCGCGGCCGATCTCGAGCAGGCGCTGCTTGCCGTACGGGAGATTGCGCGCTTCCTCGTCCGCCAGGTCGGCAAGGCCGACGAAGCGCAGGATCGCGGCCGCGCGCGCCCGCGCCGCCAGTTCCTCGCGCCGGCGCCGCGGCGTGTACAGCATGGCGTCGAACACGTTCGAACGGAAGCTGTGGTGCAGCCCGACGAGGACGTTCTCCGTCGCCGTCATCTCGCCGAACAGCTGCACGTTCTGGAACGTGCGGGCGATGCCGCCCAGCGCGATCTGCGCCGGCGTGCGTCCCGTGATGCCGTGGCCCGCGAAGACCACATTGCCCGCGGTCGGCCTGTAGATGCCGGTCAGGACATTCATCATCGTGCTCTTGCCCGAGCCGTTCGGCCCGATCAGGCCGTGCACGCTGCCGCGCGCCACCGCCAGGTCGACCTGGTTCAGCGCCTTCAGGCCACCGAACTGCATCAGCACCTGCTCCACCTTCAGCAGTTCGCCGCCCGTGTTCTCGGCCGCCGGCACGCCGGCGAACGGATCGGCGCCGTCGTCCGCCAGCGCGCGTGCGTACTGGCGGCCGCGCCCGAGCAGGCCGCGCAGGAAGCCCACGATCCCTTCCTGCAGGTAGTAGACGACGAATAGCGTCATCAGTCCGAAGATCGTCAGGCGCCAGTCGACCATGCTCTGGAGCTTGTACGAGACGACGGCCAGCGCCAGTGTGGCCACCACGGGCATGGCCACCTTGCGCAGCGTGGTCTTGCGGCGCGCGAGCAGCAGGCCTGCGCCGGCGACGGCGAGGATGGCGGCGGCGAAGGCGATGCGGCGGAACAGGTCGATGTCGGACAGGAGGCTCGGCAGCATCACGACGATGACGGCGCCGATCAGCGCGCCGCTGCGGGTCTTGCGGCCGCCCATGATCACCGCGAGCAGGAACAGGATCGTCAGCTCGAAGTTGTACGTGTTCGGCGAGATGTACTGCTCCGAATACGCGTACAGGCTGCCCGCGAGGCCCGCGAAGCCGGCGCTGATGACGAATGCGTAGACTTTGTAACGATAGACGGAGACGCCCATGCAGTCGGACGCGATCGGACTGTCGCGCAAGGCTTCGAACGCGCGTCCGATGTGCGACTTCAGCAGCCGGTGGACGACCAGCAGCGACGCGAGCATCAGGCCGGCGACGGCATAGTAGTACTCGACTTCCGTCAGCTCGTGTCCGGCCACGTTCGGTTTCGTCAGCATGATGCCCATCGGGCCTTCGGTGAGGAAGGTCATCTCGTTGATGAGGATTTGCACGATGGTGCCGAAGGCCAGCGTCACCATCGCGAGATACGGTCCGGTGACGCGCAGCGCGGGCAGGGCGAGGATCGCGCCGAAGATCGCGGCGCCGGCGATGCTGGCGGGGATCGTCAGCCACCACGCGGCCCCGAGCTTCATCACGAGCACGCCCGTCACGTACGAGCCCACGCCGAACAGGCCCGCGTGGCCCAGCGACACCTGGCCCGTGTAGCCGACGACGATGTCCAGGCCGAACAGCAGGATCGCGTAGATCAGGATCGTCTCGACGAGGTGGATGTAGTACGGGTTCCCGACCAACGCCGGGAACGCCGCCAGCAGCGCCATCCCCGCGATGGCTGCGCCGGCAACCAGCCGGTTTGTGTTTGTACTGGAGGCCATGATCACACCTTCTTGATGGCGGCCTTGCCGAACAGGCCGGACGGCTTCACGGCCAGCACGAGCAGCAGCAGCACGAGGCCCGGCACTTCCTTGTAGCCGGTCGACAGGTAGAAGCCGGTCGCGGTCTCCGCGATGCCGAGGATGATGCCGCCCACGATGGCGCCCATGCCCGACGTCAGTCCGCCGATGATCGCGACGGCGAACGCCTTCAGCCCGAGCGACGCGCCCATCGTGGCGCTGGTGAGCGTGAGCGGCGCGATGAGCGCGCCCGCGAACGCCGCCGTCGCGGACGACAGCGCGTACGAGAACGTGATCACCATGCGCGTGTTGATGCCCATGAGGCCCGCGGCGTCGCGGTCGTTGGCGGTGGCGACGACCGCCTTGCCGTAGATCGACTTGCGGTTGAAGATCTCGACGGCGAGCATGATGGCGAGCGCGCCGAGGACGACGGCCACCTGCATCGGCTGCACGTTCGCGCCGAGCACGGTGAACGGCTCCGACGACAGTGGGGAGGGGAAGGGCAGCACGTCCTTGCCCCAGATGTTCTCGGCCACGTTCTTGAAGATGATGGCAAGCGCGATGGTCGACATGATCCAGCCGAACTCCGACTTGATGCGGAGCGCGGGGCGCACGGCAATCCATTCGACGAACATGCCCTGCAGCGCACCGAACACGACGACGATGGGGATCATCAGCCAGTAGCCGATGTACGGTCCGCCGTGGATCGTGCCGACCAGCGACAGGCCCACGAGGGCGCCGAGCATCAGGGCCTCGCCCTGGCCGAAGTTGAGGGTGCCGGACGTGGCGAAGGTCAGCTGGTAGCCGAACGCGATCACGGCATAGATCATGCCGAGCGCGATGCCGGACACGACGAGCTGGAGGAGGATTTCCATGATGTCACCCCGACGGCGGCCGACTGCGGCCGCTTCTAACGAAACGCGGATCGACCCGGACGGCGACATCTGCCGCCGCCCGGGGAAGGGTTATTGCGAGCTTACTTCGCCTGTACCACGCGGCCGTCGCGCACTTCGCCGAACTTGGTGTTCTCGAAGTTGATCGCCTCGTGGTCGGTGTGGGAGTAGGGCTTGTTGTAGGTCGCGACGACGCCTTCCACCGGCGTCTTCAGGTCTTCCAGCGCGGCGGCGATCTTCGGCCCCTCGGTACTGCCGGCCTGCTGGATGGCGGCGGCCAGCAGGTAGACGGAATCGTAGCCCTGCGCGGCCGACACGGCCGACGGCATGCGGCCGCCCGGCGGGTTATAGGCCTTGATGTAGGCGTCGATGAAGGCCTTGCGCTTCGGGTTGTCCGGATTCTGGATGAACGTCTGCGGCATGCGGGTGCCGTCGCCGTTCTTGCCGGCGTTGTCGATGAAGTTGGCCATCGCCAGGGTCCAGCTGCCGACGATGGGCACCTTCCAGCCCAGCTTCTGCATGCCGTTGGCGATCTGCGCCAGTTCGGGGCCGATGCCGTAGGTGAGCACGACGTCGGCGCCGGCCTGCTTCGCGCGCAGCAGCTGCGCCGTCATGTCGACGTCGCCGATGTTGTACTTTTCGACGGCGACCGGCTTCACGCCCTTCTTGTCGAGTACCTTTTCAAGATCCTCGCGGCCCAGCTGGCCGTAGTTGGTGGAGTCCGCCAGGATCGCGGGCTTCTTGAAACCGCGCCTCGTGATCGCTTCGTCGACGATCATGGCCGACTGGATCGTGTCGTTGGCCGAGTTGCGGAAGACGTAGTTCTCCGGCTGGTTGGCGAACTGCTTGGTGACGATGGAGCCGGTGGCCACGTTGTTCATCACGGGGATCTTCGCCTGCTGGTAGAAGCGCTGCGAGGCGAGGGCGACGCCCGTATTGATATAGCCGACGGTGGCGACGACGTGTTCCTTGTTGATGAGTTCCTGCGCGACCTGCACGCCGCGCTCGTTCTTCGCTTCGTCGTCGCGTTCGACCAGTTCGATCTTGCGGCCCAGCACGCCGCCCTTGGCATTGATTTCACTGACGGCGAGACGGACGCCATCGCGCATCGACACGCCCATCGGCGCCGATCCACCCGTGAACGGACCGGAGACCCCGATCCTGATCGGCTCTGCCGCCATGCCGGACATCGAAAAACCGAGAACTACCCCTGCAACCAATGCTTTCAACTTGAAATCCATTGCTGTCTCCGTAGTCGTTTGTATCGTTGTACGTTGACGCCGAGGATCGGCGCCGGGCCCATCGTGGCCGATTGTAGGATAGCAATCAAGCAACAGCAATCGATTGGTGTGACGCGATGCAACATGCGGCATTCATGCACAACGTAAGGGATGCGTCAGGAAGGGCAGGTAGGGCAAGCAGGACGGGCAATAAAAAGGCCGCGCCAAAGCGCAGCCTCGTCGATCCGCCGGCGCGTGCCGGCGTCTTCACAGGCGATGGCGTCAGCGGTGGCCGTGCCACGCGCCGCGATGACCCCAGCCGCCGCGATGGCCGCCGCTGAAGTGGCTCCAGCTGAAGCCGAGGCCGATCGAGATCGGCGGGTACCACAGCGGTTCGGCATAGACGGGGGCGTACGGCGCATAGACCGGGGCCGGGACATACACCGGCTGGGTCACGACGGTGGTCGGCGCCGGACTGTACGTCACGGTGCCGGCCGTCCCGTTGGCGGCTGCGGCGGCACCGGTGCCGGGGGCGACGGGCGTCACCGAGACGACTTGCCAGCCCTCGGGATCGGTATGGCCGACCGCACGCGTGCCGTAGTTGGCGGGTGCAGGGTAATACGTGGCACAGCCGCTGAGGGCTGCTCCGAGCGAAACGATAATGGCGAGCTTTTTCATGGCGGTTCTCCTCACCTGCTAATAATAGAGATTCCAGCGGCGCCTGCTTGTGGATTTACAGGCTGTTACACCTGTTCATGATTCACAAAACAGATGTGTGCCTCCACGTTGCATCGTAGCCGCCGGCAGACCGTTCCGGTTTGATGATATCGTGTCACGTTTCGCGTCATTCCCACATTTTCAATGTCCACATCCACGCAACTCCGGGCCGGGACGGCCGGTTTGTCGGCCTGGGGCCCGTACCTTGCGCTGCTGTCGTCGCTCGTCTCGCTCACGGCGGGCGCCTCGCTTGCCAAGCACCTGTTCCCCGCCGTCGGCGCGGCGGGTGCCACGGCGCTGCGCCTCACGTTCGCGGCCGTGATCCTCGCCGCCGTGTTCCGGCCCTGGCGCATGGGCGTGCGCGGCGATGGCCGTGCGCTGCTGCTGTACGGCGTCACGCTCGGCGCCATGAACCTCAGCTTTTATACCGCGCTCGCCTATGTGCCGCTGGGGATCGCCATCGCCGTCGAGTTCACCGGGCCGCTCGTCGTCGCGGTGGCGACGTCGCACCGGCGCATCGACTTCATCTGGATCGCGCTCGCCTGCGCCGGCCTCGCGCTGCTGCTGCCGCTGCACGGCGGCGCGGCGGCGCTGGACTGGCGCGGCATCGCCTGCGCGCTCGTCGCGGGTGCGTGCTGGGCCGTGTACATCCTGGCCGGCAAGCGCGCGAGTGCCGCATACGGTCCGGCGGCGTCCAGCTGGGGCACGCTCGTCGGCGCGCTGATCGCGGGCCCGATCGGCGTCGCGCATGCGGGCAGTGCATTGCTGGCGCCGTCCGTGTTGCTGTTCGGCGTTGCCGTGGCCGTGCTGTCCAGCGCCATCCCCTATTCGCTCGAGATGGTGGCGCTGCGCCGGCTGCCGTCGAACACCTTCAGTACGCTGCTCAGCGCGGAGCCGGCGATCGGCGCGCTGATGGGGCTCGTGCTGCTGGGCGAGCATCTCGCCGCGACGCAGTGGCTGGCGATCGCCCTGATCGTCGCGTCGTCGATCGGCGCCGCGACGAGCGCGAGCCTGGCGGCGCGGCGGCCGGCGGAGGATGGCGGGCCCCCGGCGCCGCTGTGATAACGTTAAAATTGCTGCTTCTGCCAAATCGATACGGCGATGCGGCGCATGTAACGACAATCTAAATAGAGGGCAGACTATGCAACGACGACAATTGGGCCCGGACGGCCTGGTGGTGCCGGAGATCGGCCTGGGCTGCTGGCAGCTGGGCGGCGGCTGGAGCAACGCCTGGAACGACGACATCGCGCAGCAGACGCTGCAGACGGCCGTCGACGCCGGCGTGCGCTTCATCGACACGGCCGATGTGTACGGCGACGGCGCCAGCGAGCGCTCGATCGGTCGTTTCCTGGCGGGCCACCGCGACGCGGGCCTCGTCGTCGCCACCAAGCTGGGACGCGCGGGCATCTACCCGAACGGCTACACCCGCGAATCGCTGCGCGAAGCCACGCAGCGCTCGCTGGAACGGCTCGGCGTGGACGCGCTCGACCTCACGCAGCTGCACTGCGTGCCGACCGATGTGCTGCGCCAGGGGCACGTGTTCGACTGGCTGCGCGAACTGCAGCACGAAGGCCTGATCAAGCGCTGGGGCGCCAGCGTGGAATCGGTGGAAGAGGGCCTGATCTGCCTGCGGCAGGACGGACTCGCCTCGCTGCAGGTCATCTTCAACATCTTCCGCCAGAAACCTGCCGAGGAGCTGCTGCCGCGTGCGGCGGACAAGCAGGTCGGCATCATCGTGCGCCTGCCGCTCGCCAGCGGCCTGCTGGGCGGGAAGATCACGCGCGCGACGACGTTCCGCGACGACGACCACCGCAATTTCAACCGCGACGGCGCCATGTTCAACGTCGGCGAGACGTTCGCCGGCCTGGAGCTGGAGCGCGGCATCGCGGCGACGGAACAGGTGGCGGCCCTCGTGCCGGCCGGGTTGACGATGGCGCAGATGGCGCTGCGCTGGATCCTCGACCATCCGCAGGTGTCCGTCGTGATCCCGGGCGCGAGCCGGCCCGACCAGGTGCGCGCCAACGTGGACGCGGCGGCCGTGGCGCCGCTGTCGGGCGAACTGCACGACAAGGTCGCGAGCATGTACCGCGCCCACGTGCGCGATTTCATCCGCGGTCCCTATTGATCACCGGGCGAGGCGACACATGCATAACCTGATACGCCGACGCTATGCCGCCGGCACGCTGCTGGCCGCGC
>Ga0207667_10009855_pt1 | contig 11217 bp, 7 predicted proteins | sample KBSCornC52_FD_184301 | JGI IMG/M metagenome (GOLD analysis project Ga0207667, IMG submission 184301) | Corn rhizosphere microbial communities from Kellogg Biological Station, Michigan, USA - KBS Corn C5-2 (SPAdes) (version 2) | ecosystem: Host-associated > Plants > Roots > Rhizosphere > Soil ...
GGTGATGACGATGTAACCCATGCCCGCCCGCTTCGCCAGCCTCACCCATTCCGCCGCGTTGAAATTGGTGGGATTAAACGTGCCCGCGACTTCCTTGCGATACACCGGGATGGGAATTTTCAGCACGCGCTGGATGTGCTCGGCGTATCCCCCGCCCTTCTTGCCGTGAAATTCATTGCCGAGCCCGGAATAAACTCCCCAATGAATGAACATCCCAAACCGCGCCTCGCGCCACCACGCCAACCGTTCATCGCGCGTCTTCATGGATTCCCGCCACCACGCCGCTTCCGGGCTGTCTTTGGATGGCAGGCGGAAGTTTTCTTGAGCGGCGGGAGAGTTGGTCTGGCCGAAAGTGACGGTGAGAGAATTAAACAACAAAGCGCCAGCCAAAACGCCGACGCAACTCGTAGGGGTGAGTAGCTTCATATTTTGAATTGATGTGCAGTCTGATTCTACTGGGAGCCAATGGGTTGGCCAGAGAAAGTTGTCACGGCGGAGCCCAAGATTTCGCAAAGCCGTTTCAAGTTGTGCGTATGGCGCTTCCTAACTGTGCGAAGCAAAAATTTCAGCATCAACGAGGCGGAGCCCCTTAAAAGCCTCTTTATTATGGATTCCCAAAATCAGAAAGGGCTTGCTTAGTTGACAGCCTCTTCTGTTTCGACTTTTTCTGTGTAGTCACCGTAACCCGGTGCTGTGAAAACGGATTTTTCCGGTCTATTGGTTTTCGGTACACTCTAATCGTTACTTCGCTACTCTCATCAGTGAACTTTTGCAGTGCCCTTGCAAAGCTGTGAGCATCCGACTTTGACAGAACTATCTGTAAGTCCGAGGTCATGGACTTATTTGATTGCAGAATGGGATAACACTTGTCAGCTCGGAGGTAGCTTTCGATTGTGGTTCGCATAACTTTTGAAGGGATTTCCGTTTTTCAATAGCCTAGGAAATACGCACTAACGGTGAGCAAAGCGCGGTTAAAAAAAGCGATGGTTTGTGAAATCATATAATGCCTCCTGCCTTCGAGCGTTCTCGATGCTAACGTGAGCGCGTGGATTCCTCTGCCATTGAAAGCTAGGGTTGTGTCAGCCATTGCTCGAAGCGTCCATAGCGCGGCGATGTACGTGACGAAGCGTGGCCAAGGGATCAACAGAATGATGAAACCGTAGATAACAAATGTAATGGCGGAACGGACTGCTAAGCTTTTTAGATTGCCGTTATTGCCAATGGTGCCGACCGTCGGAGATGAAATGCTCCCGGGATAAATCAAACACATCCTGACTTGTTGAAGAGCTATTGCCCAACAGACAACCGCAAGTGCTATTGATGCCCAACTCGGCATATTTCGAGGCGCATTATGACGTGTGTCTCGCCAATCTCCAATGGAAGTTGTCCACATGGTTATTGACAGCGAAGAAAAATGACGTTTGTTAAATTCAGAAGACCAATCCCGACCAAAAGACCAATCGGTGTGCGACCATCCATTTTTGGAGGAAATAAAATCTCCTCGACTGCGAGCACATCACTAACGCATCGCTAACCGAAATGCGAAATCATTTCGCAATTCGCATTTAATTGAAAACCAGCATCTTAAATTAAAAAGCTGTCTTTATTCACTTTGAAGTCTCCTTCAAAAAAATCCTATTTTCGACCTGTTTTTGAGAAAAAATCGCGTCACAACTCCTCGCGTCCCAGCCACTTCCAAATGAAACATTACCGTAAGTTTTTCCGCATTTCCGAAACGTGCTAAAAGCACTCCGTGAAGGAGGAAAAAATCGACTGCTTTCTGAACCGGAACGCCGAGCACCGGCTCGGCAAGTTCGCCACAACCAACAGGCCGAGCCGGTGCTCTGCGCTCCTCATTCGTCCTATCCGTCCCATTCGTCTCATCTATCAATCATCCACTAATAACCATCAACTAAAATGAAAACCCGAACCGGAAAAATCGCTCGCTTACCAGCCCACATCCGCGATGAACTAAATCGTCGCCTCGACAACGGCGCTCGCGGCATTGACCTCGTCGCGTGGCTCAACGGCTTGCCCGAAGTCCAAAAAATCATGGCCGAACTGTTCAATGGCTATCCCATCCGGCAGCAGAATCTCTCCGAATGGCGCCATGGCGGCTACGCAGAATGGTCCGCCAGTCACACCCACCGCGCCCAATGGCAGGACCTGCTCGACCACATCGAGCAACTCAGCAACGAACACAAAGACGTCACCAGCCATCTCAGCACCCTGGTCGTCCTTGAATTGGCCGAGGCCCTCGATCAACTGCACGGCATGGAAGACGCAACCGAACGCTGGAAAATCTTCCGCCTCATATCCCAAAGTCTCTCCCGCCTTCGGCGCGACGGCTGCCGCGAGGAACGCATCCGATTATCAAATTCCCAACCAACCACCAACACCTGCCCAATCAAACCAGTTCCGACCAATACCGACCCAAAAAAGAATTCTTTTTTTATTCCGAGTACTGAGATACAGACGGCCCGTTCTGAGGAGCGCGGCGTTCACGCCGCTTCAACGTGACACCGTATGAGGCCTCAAAATATCCCAACGCTTCATTTGCAAGCGATGCTGAAGCGGCCTAAAGGCCGCGTTCCTTTCCCGAGACGCGCTGGGTCATGCCGGGGTTTTTGCGGCATCCTGCAGGAGCTGAATGGTCACCCTGCCCCGCTGGCCTTTGGTGACGGTGTGCTGCTGGCCTTTGTATTGGTAAACAATGACCAGACTCATCGTGGTGTCGGGCGTCGGATCGACGAGCATCCGGGCGGGCCGCGCGACAAAACCTTTGGGCGAGTGGTTGAGCAGATAATCGACGCGCTGGGTGACATCAACGAACGTTTTTCCCGAGCCGTAAACCGCCGAAACGATTTTCAAGTCGGACTGGTCCAGTCGCGATACCGCGGGTGCGGTCGATTGGGTTTTGTGTGAGGTGGCGCAGCCTGCGGCCAAAAGGACAGCAGCGGCCAAGGCAATTAGGGGTGATATTTTCATGCGATTTTTCCTTTTTAGAGTGAATACCAAAATAAATTTCGGAATGGAAACTCAAAACTTCGTCCCCTGTTCCCCGGGCACCACCTCGCCCCATCCCTCTCCCCCACTCCGTGGCGGAGAGGGAGATGAATACACGCGTTGGGACGTGAACGGCATTGTCACTTGGATTGACGAAAGCGCCGGGCGGATTATTCACGGAGGACAAATTTCATTTTTGTGGTTGGGTGTGTCGGAATGCCGATTGCGTAACCGGGCACCGCCTGCGTTCGTTGCCCCACCGCCCGCTGGAGCATTTCCATAAATGCTGTAGCGGTGTGTTGTGCGTAGTCTGGAACAGCGGTCTGCACACCCGCTACATCATTTATGTCAACGCTCTAAATCATTTATTGCTTCGGCTTGCCATGCCCGGTCATATCGGGGAGGCCGATTTGAAACACTCCGTTCTGGGCCATCCTGTTGAAGCGGTCGGCGCCGAGGAACTTCTCGAGTGATTGCTCGGTTTGCACGGCGAATGTTTGAAGGTTTTTATTGACCCCGTCCCAATCGACGTTTTGCCCGCCGGCTGCCAGCGCGCGGGCCTGGGCTTGATAGTCCTGCGCAGCTTTCTGGTAGTACTGCATTGCGCCATAAACGGAATCGATGCTGTTGTCGTCCAGGTTCCAAAGGCTTTCATACTTTTTCATTTGGACGTAGCCGGGATCCTGCTGTTTCTGCATGGCGGCGAACGCGTCATCCCCGAGCACCTGCCGGTATTGCTGGTTGCGCGCGGCGTCGAGCGCTTTGATTTGGTCTGCGTACGCCGTGGAGGTTGGATCATTTTGAAATTGTTGGTCGAGCGCGGCTCGCTGCTCGTTCCATTGTTGTTGGGCTTTGAGCAAGGTCTGGAACTGTGAATCACTGGGATTGGCTTTGGCCACATTCTGCCGGAGATCGGCGGCAGCCGAGGCATCGTCGGTTTGCTGCAATTTCGCGTAGCGCTCGTCACCCAACATGGCCTTGATTTGTTGCGCATATTCCGCTTCGGCCTTTTCTGTGGCATCAGCCACGTCCGCCGGGTCCATGGTTGCGTTCATTTGCGCTTGTTGGAGGTCGAGTTGCCGTTGCTGCCGTTTTTTCCAAAGATCGTATGCCTGATCGGTTTCGGCGGGAGTCAGTTCGATTTTTGTTTGACTGACTTCCCGCAGCATATTTTGGTGATCCCATTGCAGGAAGCCCTCCTCGCCCAGAGCCGCGCGCATTTCCGCGTCTTTGCTTTTGTCGGTCTCCAATTGCAGCGCGGCCATGGCGTCGGGGTCGCCATGATACTCCAGCGCAATTTCAGTCGCGTGCTTGGTCCAGCCTTTATCGAGGTCGGCCCAAACCACGCGCGCGAGAATTTTGTTGGGAACACCCATCGCGCGCAGTTGATCCACCAGCCACCGCCGCTTATCCGAGGCGGAGGCGGTTTCCGGAAAATGCGGCGCTTGCGGGACGAGGACCGGCGTGGCGGCGGGCGTTTCTTCAACAATTTTGACGGATGCCGTGACCGGCGGGCGTTGTGGTTGGTATGAGGCCAGCGCGATCGCCGCACCGGCGAGAACAACATTCAACACGAAGGAAGATCGACGAAGAAAGTTACTGTTCATAATTCAATCCCAAAGATTCGCGGCAGCTCATCGCGGTGATTGAGCCGGCTTAAATAGAAAGAGGTGGTTACGCTGCAGTTTATTGAAGCTATCCTCCCCCAGATAGTTTTGGAGTGTCTGTCCGGTCTGGTCGGTAAGTTGTTGCACGCGCTTGTTCACTCCGTCCCAATCCACGTTCTGGCCTTGCGCCTGAAGTGCGCTCGTCCCGGCCTGCAAATCCTGCACACTTTTCTCGTAGCTCTTCATCGTGTTGTAGACGTAATCCGCCTTGGTGTCGTCCAGGCCCCAGAGGGTTTCGTATTTTTTCATCTGGGTATAGCCGGGATCCTGCTCCTTTTGGAAAGTGGCGTAAGCATCGGCGCCAAGCACCTGCTGGTATTGCTGGTCGTGCGCGTCGTTGAGCGCCTTGAGTTGGGCCGAGTAATCCGGCGAGGTGGGATCAAGTTTTAGTTGGGCCCGGTTCCAGTCCTGTTCCACCTTGAACAGTTGCTGGAACTGGGCGTCGTCCGGGTTCACGCCATTTTTGGCCAGCGTGTAGCGCAAATTGCCGGCTGAAAAAGCGTCGTCCAGTTGCTGCGATTTTGCATAGCGCTCGTCGCCGAGGACGGCTTTCAATTGCTGGTTGTATTCGGAATAGACTTTGTCTTCGGCATCGTTGATGGCCGCATCGTCCATTGTGCCATTTACCTTGGCCTGCTCGAGCTCCAGCTCGCGTTGCTGCAATTTTTTCTTCGAGGCATAGATGGCATCGCTTTCGGATGGAGTCACAGCAACCGCGGTGCTCATAGCCTCCCAGAGCATATTCTTCACGTCCCACCGCTTGAATCCATCCTCTCCCAACGCCGCCCGCATCTCCGCATCTTTGTTCAAATCCATGTCCAATTGCACCGCTGCCAGTTTGTTCCTGTCCACGCCGCACGCTGCAAAGCGACTTTCCCATGTGACCTCGAAATCGACCCGGGCCACCAGTGCCAGAGTGTCATTGGGAACACCCATGGCGCGCAGTTCGTCAATGATCCAGCGCCGGCGCTCCGCGGCGGAAGCGATGTTGGAGTATCGCGACGCCGGCGGGCTGATGGCCGGCGGAGCATTGGGCGAGACGCGCGGGGTAATGTTGTTTGATATTGTTTCATGCACGACTTGCACAGTGGGAGGCGCGGATGCCCGTGCCAATTTGTGCACCGCGAACAACCCGACCACGACGGTCAGAACGATATTCAAAACGAGTGAAGCTTGATGGCGAAATGCACTGCTCATAACCAAATTGTAGTTACCCGTGGAGCGAACGATCAGGCCGCGCGAGATGTCCCCTGACACATGCGCAGTGATTTTGAGTGGGAGAAAGGCCGGCGGCTGTTAAGGCCAGCCGGCCGTGGGATTTCAAATGGAGATACGGAAATTTACCAGCACGTTCCGTTACACGATCCGGAACCGCCAGTAAAAGTTTCTACCATGATGGTGGTCTCGCGGATGGTGCCGAAAGTCCCAATGTGCGCCTTCCAATAATTGACATGGTTGGCCATGGTGATGGTGTGGTTTGCGCCGGTATTTTGACTGGTGTTACGGCTATCCTTGTATTGAGGGCCGCCCCCTTGCTGTCCTTTGTAGACATTGTAAGTGCCCCCATCGCTGTTAACGGTGCCAATAAAGGTGCCGCTATGATGGCCAAAATCACTGATGTACCACTCCAGGCCAGGATATGGTGCCCATCCATAAGCGCCCGCCGTGTTGTAACTGCCGCTTATGAAACCGTAATTGTAGCCTATGTTTCTGATTGAGCCAGGATTCCAACCGACACCGGCAAGAGAATCACTGAGACCTGAAGTCCAACTGGCGGAGTAATTGCCGCCATTTGGGTGAATGGTCGTGGACCCATTGCCCGTGTAATAGGTGAAGTAATAGAAACCGTTGCTGTACCCGCTAACCCCCGCTGCGTTTGATTGCTGTGTGACAGCGAATAATAACGCAACAGCCGATGCCGTTAATGCCAGTTTTTTCATTCGGTTTGTTTGTTTTTGGTTGGATGTTTGACAATGCCAAGTGGCTTTGCATTGGTTCACAGGTGAGCATGAATCGAAGATTCGTGAGCACGGGGAACGACCCTAGACTACCTGAACCGGATTGATAAACAATGAGTAGCTATACTTAATATAGATTGCGTATTCGCTATCTTACAGAGAGTGCTTCGCCATCCAGGAAATACCTCGGAGCTCTCAAGACCAGAGGACATCCCGAGCAATTTCAATGAATGCACAAGCCGATGACAAATCGGCGCTCCTACTGATCCCGGAACCACACAGCGGAACTGCCGCCGCGGTTCAGGCGGGAGTAATTGGGAATCGCGATGAAATTTGTGCCGTTGCTCCAGTTGCCGGTGATTTTCACGATGCCGCCGAGAATGTTTGTGTATCGCGTGGACAAGGTCGCGGACGGATTGAGCACCAGGCCGGTGGGCTGGTCAGCGCTCTCGATGTTGTAGATGAGCGGGCCGTATTGCAGCGCGACCAGGCCCTGATCGGCGGCAATCTTGTTGCTGGCTTTGATGCGTTGAACGGCCATCGGCAGGACGATGTCCACGTAATCGCCCGCAGTCCAGGTGCGGGTGATGGCGGCATAGCCGTTCGTGACGGTGAACGACACCGGCGCGCCGTCGAGGAGAACGGAGGTCAAGCCGCTGATGGCCGGCGTGGGTGTGTAGAGCGAGCTAATGGTGCGGTTCGGCGCGCGGATGTAGAGCGTGAACGTGGACGGCACGGATGGATTCACCGTGATGCGGTCGGTGTTGGTCCAGGGATAATCGGTGGATTGAACGATTTGCACGGTGGCGCCCGCGACACCGGGAATATTCATCGTGCTACCGATGAACAGATTCAAATAGATGGAATTGGAGCTGCGCAGGTAGGTCCAGGTGGGCAATTCGAGCACGGTGCGGGCGAAATTGCCGTAGCAGCAGGGAACGCCGGTCCACGCAGCGCGGGTGCCGCCGGTGAGCGGGTTGGGATAAAAGATTTTGAGCGCCTGATCGTCCACCGCTCCGAGAATCTCATTGTAAAGAACGTTTTCCATTTCATCGGCGAAGCGCGCGTCCTGGTAGGCCATGTTCAATTTGTGAAAGAAGAAAAGCGTGCCGCAACCGGCGCAGGTTTCGCAGTAGGAAGTGTTCGGCAGGATGTAATTGTCGCCAAAACCTTCGGACGTCGCGCCGCTGCCCGCGCCACCGGTCAGGTAATATTTTTTGTTCACGAAATTATCCCAGAGCGACATCGCCGTGCTTTGATAATCGAGATCGCCGGTTTCGAGCGCCACATCGGCGACGCCGGAAGCCAGATACTCGGCGCGGACGGCGTGGCCGACGATTTCGTATTGATGATTCACGGGCAAATGACTTTGGTCGTACGTGGCGCTGTCGTTTTCCGCGCTGTTCGCGGCGGGAGTGCCGCGGCAATCGATGAGCCATTTGGCCAGATCGATGTATTTATTTCCGTTGGTCGGGCCTTCATATTCGTTGACGAAGCGGCCGAGATGAACCAGCGCCTGCTCCATGTTTTCGTGGCCGTCAAACCAGATCTTTTTGCCGGGCCCGAGATTGGCGCACCAGCAATCGGCCAATTTTTTGGCGGCGTTGTAAAGAATGGCGTTGGTTCGTTCGCAGGCCAAATAGTGAGCGAGGCCCGCCTCGATGAAGTAGCCACCGACGTAGCCTTCGTGGTTTCCGACGGCGCTCCAGCGCGCGATTCCCCGGAGGGTATTGTAAGTGTGCATATAACCGTCGGGGGCCTGCGCGCTGAGAATGATGGGAATCCAGTGATCGAGATTCGTGCGGAAGCTGGCTTGCGCGGTGAGGATTCCGGGATCGCCTTGCGCGTTGTAATTGAGCGCGTAGCACATGGCTTCAACGGTGTTCAGCGTGTAGGCATCGGCATAGGGGTCGGCACTCGGAACAGTGTACGACACGCCGGCAAATCTGTTGCTGACTTGAATGAAGCTGTTGATGTTGCCGGTGGGATTATTGGTGTCGTTCAGCTCCGCGTAGAGATGTGGAATCCAGTTCGTGATGTTTTTGCTGAGGCGGTAATTCCACAGCGTACTGTTGATGGTGTAGGTGTTTTTATCGACGTAAAGCGGCAACGGATGAGCGGTGGCGAATGGGGGTTGCACATTCACGTTCACGGTATTGCTGGATTGATATTGGCCATCGTAGGCGGTGAGTTGGATGACGTTGGGACCGATGCCGGTGAGGGTCGCAGAGGTGTTCGTGGCAGTGGCGTTGCTGAACGTAACACTGCCGGGGCCAGGCAGCGCGCTCCAGGAAATTTGCGGCGCCACGTAGAGCTTGCCGTCGTCGCGCACCGCGCCGGTGAGAAAGGTTTGATCTCCGGTGACGACGTCGCGATCGATGTCGCCGACGACGACCGGCGCGAAATTGGGCGTGGCGCCGGTGTCGTAAATTTTCCACTGCAAAACGCCGGTCGAATGCGTGCCGTCGGAATCCATTTCGAGGCGGAATTTGGTGGAGGTCACGGTGGAGAATGTGGTGGTGTTGTATTGATTCAGCGCCACGCCGAGGCCGACGGGATTTTGCACCAAAACGAAATTCGTTCCGTCCCAATATTTTAGGCGGCAGGCGGCGGGATCGTAAACGCCCGCGCCGTCCTGCCACCAATACACGTCGATTTTGGCAGTGGTGACGGGTTGGCTGAAATCATACTCGATCCATTGGGTGCCGTTGCCGCCGTTGCCAGCCCAGTTACCGTAAGCGCCGTGGCTGTGGTCGGCGGAATTCGCGGGGTCGAGACCGTTATTGATGGCGGTGAGCGTTTCCCACGGCGAAACGTAGGAGGTGAGGTCGCTGGCGACGAGCGCGAGATTGACACCGGGCGGCGGGGAATCGAATTGCGCGACGCGATAGTATCCCTGGGCATTGGTCGCGCCGCCGAGATGCAGTTGCGACATGAAGAAATTCGTGGCTTGAACAGGGATGGCGAAAAGATTTTCCCAATTCGCGGGCGCGAGCGTGGCGGAATATTGCACGATATACCATTTGGGCGGACTGCTGTTGAAGGTGATGAGGACGTTGGTCCCGTCGAGTTCGGCTTGCGCCATGAGTGCGCCGGGAGCGGCACCCCCGACCGTGATGGTGCCCACCGCGGCCATCGAACTATAGGCGGCAGTTCGAAGTGCACCCGCTTCAGAACAGGAATAGACCGCCACGTGATAGGTGACTCCGGCCACGACATTTTTGATTGTCGCGTTGGTGCCAGGACCAAAATAAACCAAGTAATAGCCGGCCCCGAAAAGACTGGCACCCTGGCCATAAAATGGTTGCGCAGTATAGGTAAAATCGTAGCCGTCCGGCGGCGCTTCTTTCACTGTGCCATCGCCAGTCCAGGCGACGATGAGGCTTCCCATATTCCCGGAACCGGGGGTCCAGGACGCGTTGATGGTATTAGTGGTGGAAGACAAGGTGAGCCCGGTTGGAGCAGCGGGTGTGGCAGCAAACGGCCCCATGTTGCTGACGGTGAGGCTGAAATTGGCGTATTGCGCGGAGCGCGTGGCGCCGCCGGCGTAATCCGAATGCTCGATTCCGACCTGGACAGGCAGCGCATTGAAATCCGCGCGCGTGACGGTGCCGACGCTGTTCCAGGCGGCCGGCGCGCTGCCTTTCTCATAGAGCGCGAACACGTTTCCGACGCGCGTGATGCGCAGCCAATAATTGGTATTGGGAGCGGGAGCGCCGCGGACGGTGTCGGTCTTCACGCCATTCACATTGTTCTTCTGCATGTTGACGTGATTGAGATATTCGAACCGGCCCCAAATAATTGAATTTTCCGCGTTGTTAGGCGCGGGTGAACCGTTGGTGCCATACGCACGCACCATCAATCCGGGCAGATTGTAAGCGCCGGCATCGGTCGGGCCGATGATTTGCACGCTCACGTCAAAATCGCCGGAGACCAGCCTGAACAAGAACACGCCGTCGTCGGCGGTATTTTCCCAATCTGTCTGCAGACTCGAGATGGTCAGCGTGCCGGGATGGCTGATGTCCGCGTCGGCGACGGAAACGGTTCCGGCCGACGCGCCGACGGAAGTGGGATTCGCAATTTCGCCGGCGCCAAGATAAATGCCGTCCCAAATGGTGCCGGTGACGCCGTTGGTGAGATAGTTGACGGGCGTGTTGAAATTATCGGTGAAGGTGACCTGAGCGCCGACCGACGACACGAGCGCGAACAAGAGAGAGACGGAAAGGAGCAGCCGGGAGCGCGTTGGTTTCATTCGTGTCAGGGCGTCCAGGGAGCCCAAGATTTAGAAGGGTCACGGATTCTGACTCAAAAAATCCGATTTCTGGCAGCGATTGTCAAGTCGTTCGTGGCCGCGACGTTTTAGTTGCGCACGATATGATAAACGCACCAGGAGCGCGGGATTTATGCCGCTTCAACGTGACGAATGAATGAGACTTCGGACAGTTTTAGGCTGCATCTGAATGTGAAAACTGAAGCGGCGTAAACACCGCCCTCCCGGCACGGCGCTTGTTTGAAGTCGCGCCCAACGCAACGCGCTCCAAAAAGAACAAACCGCCGGCGGGGTTCGCCGGCGGTTTTTTGACCGA
>Ga0207667_10009860_pt1 | contig 11213 bp, 12 predicted proteins | sample KBSCornC52_FD_184301 | JGI IMG/M metagenome (GOLD analysis project Ga0207667, IMG submission 184301) | Corn rhizosphere microbial communities from Kellogg Biological Station, Michigan, USA - KBS Corn C5-2 (SPAdes) (version 2) | ecosystem: Host-associated > Plants > Roots > Rhizosphere > Soil ...
GACCGACGCCAAGGGCAAGACGAGCACCGTGCCGCTGACCCCCGAGGAGCTGGACAAGCTCAACGCGCTGGTCCGCGAGACCATCGGCTTCCGCCAGGACCGCGGTGACTCCGTCAAGGTGATCAACGCCCCGTTCAAGGTCGAGGTGGCCGCCCCTGACAACACGCCGCTGTGGAAACAGCCCCAGATCCTCGACCTGCTGCGCGCCGCCGCCGTGCCCGGCGCCCTGGCCATCATCGGGCTGGCCGTGGTGTTCGGGCTGATTCGCCCGACGCTGCGGGCCGCCGCCCAGCAGCGCAAGCTCGACGCCATGGTGGCCGACCAAGAGGTGCTGCCGCCCATCGAACCCGAGCCGCCGAAGATCGAACCGCCGCGGGCCAGCACTCATTTGGAGGGAGCGCGCAGTTTTGCCAAGGAAAACCCCGCCGCGGTCGCCAACATTGTGCGAGGCTGGGTGAGCGGCGACATCGCCTGATCCCGCTGTCCGAAGGCCCACGACTCCCATGAAACGCATGTTCCACCTCTTCTCCTTGCCTGAGGCCACCACGGCCTGCTCGCTGGCGGCCGGCCCGTCGGTGTCGGCCTCCCGGGGAGCCGACTGATGGACACCAAAGGCCTGGAGGACGCCGCCATCCTGCTGATGTCGCTCGGCGAGGAAGAGGCGTCCGAAGTGTTCAAGCACTTGTCGCCCAAGGAAGTGCAGGGGCTGGGCGAGACCATCGCCAAGATGAAGAGCATCCCGCGCGAGCGGGTCGAAGGCGTGCTGGAGAAGTTCTCGCACATGGCCGGTGAGCAGAGCATGCTGGTCAACGACACCGACGAATACGTCAAGAACGTGCTGCGCAAGGCCCTCGGCGACGACAAGGCCAACCTGCTGATCGACCGCATCCTGCAAGGCGGCGACATCAGCGGCATCGAGAGCCTGAAGTGGATGGACTCCGGCTCCGTGGCCGAGCTGCTGCGCAACGAGCACCCGCAGATCGTCGCCGCCATCCTCGTGCACCTCGACTTCGACCAGTCGTCCGCCGTGCTCAAGTGCTTCACCGAGCGCCAGCGCAACGAGGTGCTGGTGCGCATCGCCACCCTGGACGGCATCCAGCCGAACGCGCTGAAGGACCTGAACGAGGTCATGAGCCGCGTGCTGGCCGGCGGCGAGAAGCTGCGCAAGGCCTCGCTGGGCGGCGTCAAGACGGCCGCCGAGATGATCAACCTGATGGGCGCGACCATCGAGACCTCGGTGCTCGACTACATCCGCGAGGCCGACAACGAGCTGGCCCAGAAGATCATGGACAACATGTTCACCTTCGACGACCTGGAGAAGATCGACGACAAGGGCATCCAGCTGTTGCTCAAGGAAGTGCAGTCGGAGTCCCTGGTGATCGCCCTCAAGGGCGCGACGCCCGAGATGCGCGAGAAGGTGTTCCGCAACATGTCCAGCCGCGCCGCCGAGACCCTCAGGGAAGACCTGGAGAGCCGCGGCCCGGTGCGGGTCAGCGAGGTCGAGTCGGAACAGAAGGAAATGCTGAAGGTCGTTCGTCGTCTGGCCGACGAAGGCCAGATCGTGCTCGGAGGCGGCGGCGATGACGCGTTCCTCTGACAACCGGAACGGTCCGACCCGCCCGGCCCCGCCGCCAGGGGGCGGCACGCCCACGGCCAGCCCGAAGCAGGGCTCGCCCTATGGCCGGTTCATCCCGCGCGAGGAGCTGTCGTCCTTCGCGGCCTGGAACCCGAACGCCCTGTCCGGTGGCGAGGCGCACGTGCAACCGGTCCACAGGCCGGAGCCGCCGGAGCCACCCAAGCCGCCGCGTCCCTCGCCCGCCGAGGAACTGGCCGAGCAGGTGCGCGTGGCGCGCCTGGCCGGCTACCAGGACGGCTACCGCGACGGCCTGGTGGCCCTCGAAGGATTCAAGCAGAGCTACTCGTCCCAGGTCACCGCCCAGCTCGGCGCGGTGACGCAGGCCTACATGCAGCAGCTCGACGCGCTGCAGCAGGAGATGGCGCGCTCGCTCGCCGTGTCGGCCACCCACCTGGCGCGTCAGATGGTCCGCAGTGAACTCACGCAGCGCCCCGAGCTGGTGGTTGCCGTGGCGCAGGAGGCGGTCGACACCCTGCTGTTGAGCGCCCGCCACATCACCTTGCGCGTGCACCCCGACGACCTGGCCCTGGTGGCCCAGGGCGCCGCCGACGTGCTGGCCGCGCGCGGCGCGCGGCTGCTGAGCGACGCCAGCATGACGCGCGGCGGCTGCCTGGTGGAGTCGGACATCGGCGCCATCGACGCCAGCCTGGAGAGCCGCTGGCGCCGCGCCGCAGCCCTGCTGGGCTGCGACGAAGGCTGGGCCTCCGAGCCGCCCGCCGGCGCCGCGTCCACCCTCGACGAGGACCCCGCAGCATGAACAACTCGCCCTCCGAGAACCACGCCCTGGCCAGCGCCGAGCGCTGGCACCGCTACCTGGCCAACCTGCAGGCCTACTCGGCCGAGCCGATCGCGCTGGAGACCCAGGGCACCCTGGTGCGGGTGGCCGGTCTGGTGCTGGAGGCCGCGGGCATCCGCGTGCCGGTCGGCTCGGTGTGCCAGATCTTCATGGACGACCACCGGCCCGAGGCCCAGCAACCGGTGCTGGCCGAGGTGGTGGGCTTCTCGGGCGACCGCGCCTACCTCATGCCGACCAGCGACGTCCAGGGCCTGGCCAGCGGTGCCCGCGTGGTGCCTCGTCCCTCGCCCGTGGTGCCCATGCGCCTGGACGCCCCCCACCACCCGTGGCGGCGCGGCGAAGACCGCACCCTGCACCTGCCCGTGGGCGACGGCCTGTTGGGCCGCGTCATCGATTCCCACGGCCACCCGATGGACCGCAAGGGCCCGCTCGCCGACGTGCACAACGAGCCCCTGATCCGCCGTCCCATCAACGCGATGGACCGCGATCCCATCCGCAAGCCGCTCGACACCGGCGTGCGCGCCATCAACGCCATGCTCACCGTCGGCCGCGGCCAGCGCATCGGGCTGTTTGCCGGCACCGGCGTCGGCAAGTCGGTGCTGCTGGGCATGATGGCCCGCTACACCGCCGCCGACGTGATCGTGGTCGGCCTGATCGGCGAGCGCGGCCGCGAAGTGAAGGAATTCATCGAGGACATCCTCGGCGAGGAGGGCATCCGCCGCTCGGTGGTGGTGGCCGCACCCGCCGACGCCCCGCCGCTGACCCGCATGCAGGGCGCCAACTACGCCACCGCCATCGCCGAGTACTTCCGCGACCGCGGCCAGCACGTGCTGCTGCTGATGGACTCGCTGACCCGCTACGCCATGGCGCAGCGCGAGATCGCCCTGGCCATCGGCGAGCCGCCGGCCACCAAGGGCTATCCGCCGAGCTGCTTCGCCAAGCTGCCGCAGCTGGTGGAGCGCAGCGGCAACGGCATCCACGGCACCGGCTCGATCACCGCCTTCTACACGGTGCTCAGCGAGGGCGATGACCAGCAGGACCCGATCGCCGACGCGGCGCGCGGCATCCTGGACGGCCACATCGTGCTGTCTCGCGAGCTGGCCGAGTCGGGCCACTACCCGGCCATCGACATCGAGAAATCGATCTCGCGGGTGATGACCAACGTCAGCCCACCCGAACACATCGAGGCGGCGCGCCGCTTCCGCCAGCTTTACGCCCGCCACAGCAAGGCGCGCGACCTGATCCAGCTCGGCGCCTACACGCCGGGCCACGACCCGGAGCTCGACCTCGCCGTGCGGCTGAACCCGCGCATGAACGAGCTGCTGCAGCAAGGCATGCACAAGCCGGCCGCCATGGCGCAAAGCGTGCGCGAGCTGCGCGCGGTGGTCGCCAGCCCGAACTGACATCGACGAACCCACGGAACGCCTAGAAGAAGGTCCCTGCCATGAACCAGCCCGTCTACGACCCCTCCCTGTCCCCGTTGCTGGCCCTGCTGGGCCAGGCCGAGCGCGAGCGCGATTCGGCGCTGGCCACCGCGCAGAAGATGGTGACGGCGCACCGCGGCGCCCAGGCCCAGTCCGAGCAGCTGGTCGCCTACCGGCTTGACTACGAGGCCAAGTACCGCGAGCGCTTCAGCCGCCAGGGCAGCATCGAGGTCTTCCAGTCGTACCAGAATTTCATGTCCCGCTTGAGCCTCGCCGTGGACCAGCAGGCGCAGGCCGTGGAGGCCGCGTCGCGCCGGGTCGACCAGGCGAACGAGGCGCTGCGCGAACAGGAGCTGCGCGTGGCCTCGGTGCGCAAGCTGCTCGAACGCCGCGTGACCGAACTGCGCCAGGCCGGTGACCGCCGCGACCAGAAGCAGACCGATGAATTCGCCAGCCGCGCGGCCTGGAACCGGCTCGCCGAGCAGCGCCTGTCGCCGTCGGCCTGAGCGCGGCGCCGCCCCTCCACCTCCGTCCTCCTTTTGGCCACTGACCTGGAACACGCCATGTCCGTCTCGATCCTCCCCACCTCCCCCAAAGCCCTCTTGTCCGGCATGGCCGCCGGCCCCTCGGCGACGCAGCGCGAGAACAGCGACTTCGCCCGGATGCTGAGCCAGCGCGAAGCCGAGCAGGTGTCCGCCAAGGCCCCGCAGCGTCCCCCCGAGAAGCCGGCCTCGCACGCGCCTGAAGCCCAGCATCCGTCCAGTCAGAAAGCCGAAAAGCCGCACGAGAAGACGGCCGAGGAGCGCCGCATCGCCAACGCCGGCGGCCAGCGTCCCGCCCAGAATGCCAAGCGGCCGGACGACGCCGCCGAAGTCGATTCGAAATTGGCCGGCGCACGCGCGGCGCGGGGCGGTGCGGCGGACGAAGCCGCTGCCGCGTCGACCGAAGACGGCAAGGCCGCCGCCAAGACCGCTGACGACACCAAAGATCCGGCGATCGTCGACTGGCTCGCCGCCTTGCACCTGCCCCACCAGCCGCCTGCCGACAAGGCTGCCGGCGGCGCGGCGGGCGACGACGACGCGGGCTCGGCCAAGGGACGGCAACGCCCCGGCGCCGGGGCCCTGGGCCGCTCCGCCGGCGATCAGGATGCCGACCGCCTGGCGGCCGAGGACGCCGCGGCGCAAAAGGCCTCGCTCCAGGGCGAAGGCGCCCCGGGCGACGCGTCGGCCTGGCAAGGCAACCTGGCCGGCGCGATGGGGCAAGAGGGGCCCGGCGCGCCGGCGGAGTCGGGCCGGGCGGCCGCCCTGGCCGTCGACGGCGCCTCGGCGATCGCCGGCGCCGGTGGCCTGGCGGGGGCGCCCGCGCCCACCGGCGCCTCCGCGCCCGCGGCCGCATCCGCTCCCCACGTGGCGCACATGCCCACCCTCGCCGATTCCCCCGAATTCCCCCAAGCCCTGGGCGCGCAGATCAGCGTGCTGGCGCGGGACGGCATCCAGCAGGCCGAACTGCACCTCAACCCGGCCGAGATGGGACCGATCTCCGTGCAGATCGACCTGCAGGGCAACCAGGCCCAGGTCGACTTCGGCGCCGATTCGGCGGCCACCCGCCAGATCATCGAGAACGGCCTGCCCGAGCTGGCGGCCGCGTTGCAGCAGGCGGGCTTCACGCTTTCGGGCGGCGGGGTGCACCAGCAGGCCCGCGGCTCCCAGGGCGGCGGCGACGGCCAGCCCGGCGGGCAGGGCGGTGGCCAACGCGGCCGCGCCGTGGCCGGGGTCGACGCTGGCACGCCGGCCGCGGAGCCGGCGCGCGTCCGCGCCCGGGTCTCCGCCGGCGGGGTCGACCTCTACGCCTGAGCGAGGGGACGGCGGTTCCAGGGGACGGAGGGCGGTGCACGCCGGGCCCGGCCCTGCACGGGCCGCGTGCGGACCGGGGCGGAAGGCGTGCTTTCCTGCCGCTTTTCCGGCCATCGAAAACAGCCTGGGTTTTTCATAATTTCCTTCATGCGCACCCGTGTCGCGAGCCCCAAGGGGCCGGCGGCCGGGCCCGTCCGTTGAAGGAGACCGATCCATGTCCACAGCCGCCGCGATCGATGCGGGAGAGGCCAGCCCCAAGAAGGGCAAGAAGAAGCTGATCATCATCCTGGTCGCCGTCCTGCTGCTGGCCGGCCTGGGTGGCGGAGCCGCCGTGGTCATGATGAAGAAGAAGGCCGCCGCCGCCGCCGAGGCCGCTGCCGAGGAAGACGGCGATGACGGCGCCGAAGCGCCCGCCCACGAAGAAAAGAAGCACGACAGCAAGCACCCGCCCACCTTCGTGCCGCTGGAGCCCTTCGTCGTCAACCTGGCCGACAAGGATGCCGAGCGCTACGCGCAGATCGGCATCACCCTGGAGGTCGACGACGCCCACTTCGCCGAGGAACTCAAGGCCTACATGCCGGCGATCCGCAACGGCATCCTGCTGACCCTGTCGCACAAGACCTCGCAGGAGCTGCTGACGATCGAGGGCAAGCGGGCGCTGTCCAAGGAAATCCTGCGCGAGTCCGTCCGGCCCCTGGGCATCGAGTTGCCGGATGCGGATGCCGACGAGGACGACGGCGGCCACAAGAAGAAAAAGAAGAAAAAGGGTTCCGGGGCGGCCAACCCGGTGAAGAACGTGCACTTCTCCAACTTCATCGTCCAGTGAAGACGGCGGACGGAACCGAGGGCGCTCCATGAACCAGCAGATCCTTTCGCAAGACGAAGTCGATGCGCTGCTGCAAGGCATCACCGGCGAGAGCCAGAAGCTCGAGCAGGAGGAAGTGCAGGCCGACGGCATCCGCGACTACGACATCGCGAGCCAGGAGCGGATCGTTCGCGGGCGCATGCCCACGATGGAGATCATCAACGAGCGCTTCGCCCGCAACATCCGCATCGGCCTGTTCAACTTCATCCGCAAGAGCCCGGAGATCTCGATCGGCGGCATCAAGGTGCAGAAGTACAGCGCCTTCCTGCGCGAGATCGTGGTGCCCACCAACTTCAACATCGTCTCGGTGCGCCCGCTGCGCGGCAGCGGCCTGATCGTGTGCGACCCGACCCTGGTGTTCGCCGTGATCGACGCGCTGTTCGGCGGCGCCGGCAAGTTCCACACCCGCATCGAGGGCCGCGACTTCTCGCCCACCGAGCAGCGCATCATCACCCGCCTGGTCGAGGTGGTGACCTTCGAATACAAGAAGGCCTGGGCCGGCATCTACCCGCTGGAGCTCGACTACCAGCGCTCGGAGATGCAGCCGCAGTTTGCCAACATCGCCACCCCGAGCGAGATCGTGGTGGCCACCAGCTTCACGCTGGAAATCGGCGACACCACCGGCACCATCCATTTCTGCATCCCGTACTCGACGCTGGAACCGATCCGGGACGTGCTGTATTCGACCATCCAGGGCGACAGCAACGAACCCGACCGGCGCTGGGTCAACCTGATGAAGCAGCAGATCCAGGCCGCCAATGTGGAGGTGGTGGCCGAGCTGGCCACGGCCCCCGCCACGGTGGAGCAGCTGCTGTCCTTCAAGCCCGGCGACTTCATCGAACTGGACCTGAACCCCAGCATCCAGGGCAAGGTGGTCGGCGTGCCGATATTCGACTGCCACTACGGCACTTCCAACGGGAAGTACGCCTTGAAGATCGACCAAATGTTGTCCAGTTCCAACGCGACCTGGATGGGAGAAAACAATGTCAGCTGAGAACAACGAACAAGACGACATGGCCGCGGAATGGGCTGCGGCCCTGGCCGAGGCCAAGCCCGAGGTGGCCTCCGAGGTGCAGACGGCGGCCGAGCAGGCCACGCCGGTCGCCTTCAACGATTTCGCCTCCGGCGGCCCGACCTCGGCCGTCAACGACATCAACATGATCCTGGACATCCCGGTGCAGCTGACCGTGGAGCTGGGCCGCACCCGCATCCCGATCAAGCACATCCTGCAGCTCGCCCAGGGCTCGGTGGTGGAGCTTGACGCGATGGCCGGCGAGCCGATGGACGTGCTGGTCAACGGCTACCTGATCGCCCAGGGCGAGGTGGTGGTGGTGAACGACAAGTTCGGCATCCGGCTGACCGACATCGTGACGCCCAGCGAGCGCATGCGCCGCCTGAGCCGCGTCGCCTGAAGTCCCCGAAACCCGCACGGAACCCCGCATGCCTTCATCCGCTTTCTCCTCGCTGCTCGGCTTCCTGGCCGTGGTGGCCATGATCCCGGTGGCCCTGTGGCTGCTCAAGCGCACGCCCATGGGCGGCGCCACCACCCAGGGCCTGATGCGCAGCGTGGCGGCGATGCCCTTGTCGCAGAACCAGCGCCTGGTCACGGTCGAGGTGGGGCAGGGCGAGGCGCGGCGCTGGCTGGTGCTGGGCATCACCGCCCAGAGCATCACCACCCTGCACGTGATGGAGCCGGGCGCCGAACTGCCGGCCGCGGCTGCGGCGAACCCCGCCGCCCCCTTCGCCCAGTTGCTCGGCCGGCTGCGCCGCGACCAGCAAGGAGCCGGTCAATGAGCCGCGGTGCATTTTTTTCGCGGGTCGCGCGTTGCGCGCGGCCGATCGCGGCCTTGTCGTTGTTGTCGGCGCTTCCTTGCGCGGCTTTAGCGCAGCAGGCCGGCCTGCCGCTGGTGGTCGGCCAGGGCGCGGGCGGCACCAGCTACGCGGTGCCCATCCAGACGCTGCTGTTCTTCACGGCACTGGGCTTCCTGCCTGCGGTGCTGTTGATGATGACCGGCTTCACCCGCATCGTCATCGTGCTCAGCCTGATGCGCCAGGCCATCGGCACGCAGTCGGCACCGCCCAACCAGGTGATCATCGGCCTGAGCCTGTTCCTCACCTTCTTCGTGATGGGCCCGACGCTGGACAAGGTCTACACCGAGGCCTACCAGCCGTACTCCGAGAACAAGATCGGCTTCGACGAGGCCTTGAAGCGCGGCGAGGTGCCGCTGCGCGGCTTCATGCTCAAGCAGACCCGCCAGGCCGACGTGGCGCTGTTCGCCAAGCTGGCCAAGGTCGACGCCGCGGTCAAGACCGAGGATGTGCCCTTCAAGGTGCTGGTGCCGGCCTTCGTGACCAGCGAGCTCAAGAGCGCCTTCCAGATCGGCTTCCTGATCTTCATCCCCTTCCTGGTGATCGACATGATCGTGGCCAGCGTGCTCATGAGCCTGGGGATGATGATGCTCAGCCCGGTGCTGGTGGCCTTGCCGTTCAAGCTGATGCTCTTCGTGCTGGCCGACGGCTGGAACCTGCTGCTGGGTTCCCTGGCCGCGAGCTTCGCCACCTGACCCCCACCGGAGCCCGAGCCCATGGACGCCTCGCAAGTCTTCACCTTCGGCCAGCAGGGCCTGTACCTGCTGCTCACCCTCTCGGCCCCCATCCTGCTGACCGTGCTGGTGGTGGGCCTGCTGGTGAGCATCTTCCAGGCGGCCACCCAGATCCACGAGGCCACGCTGTCCTTCGTGCCGAAGATGATCGCCGCCGTGGCGGTCGCCGGCTTCGCCGGCCCCTGGATGCTCACCAGCCTGGTCGAGTACCTGCAGCGCATGATCACCTCCATCCCGAGCGTGGTCGGCGGCTGAGCGGGACGCCGACGTGGCCCCGATGCTGACCTTCACCGAGGCCCAGGTCACCGCCTGGTTCACGCCGATCCTGTGGCCGTTCCTGCGCAGCCTGGCGCTGTTCACCACCATCCCCGTGCTGTCGCAGCGCGCGGTGCCGCGCCGGGTGCGCGTCGCGCTCGCCTTCCTCATCGCCTTTTGCTCGCAGGCCTCGCTGCCCGAGATGCCGGTGATCGCGATGGACTCCGCCGCCGCCTTCCTGGTGGTGATCCAGCAGGTGCTGATCGGGCTCTCGCTCGGGTTCGCCGCCCGCATCGTGTTCTCGGCCATCGAGTTCGCGGGCGAGCTGGTCGGCCTGCAGATGGGACTGAACTTCGCCGGCTTCTTCGACCCCGCCACCGGCGGCCAGACCACCGCCGTCAGCCGCTTCTTCGGCATCATCGTGTCGCTGCTGTTCGTGATCGTGAACGGCCACCTCCTGATGATCGCCGCGCTCACCGAGAGCTACCACGTGTTCCCCGTGAGCACCGAGCCCTTCGCCTTCCTGCGGGCGCTGCAGCCCCACACCTGGGGTGCCGAGATCTTCAGGCTCGGCCTGTGGATCGCCATGCCGATGGTGGCGATGCTGCTGTTCGTCAACCTGGTGCTGGGCGTGATCTCGCGCGTGTCCCAGCAGATGAACATCTTCGCGATCGGCTTCCCGATCACGCTGTCGGTGGGCCTGGTGGGCGTGATGTTCACCCTGCCGATGATGCAGGCGCCGTTCACGATGGCGCTGGAGCAGATGCTGGCGAAATTCCAGTAGGGCTTGGGCATGAGGAGCTACCCGAGCGGCGACGACGCGGGCCTGGCGGCCCGGCTCATCGTGGCCTGCGTTGGCAGGAGGCTCGCAAGTCCCTCGGGGGAAAAGCCTGTCTCCCGCGGAAAGGGGCCTGCGGTTGAGACGGGGCGAGGAGATGTTCGTCGGCACGTCCATGCCGGCAGACCTCTCTGGACCGGCCGTCGGCGGCGTGCCAGGCCGACGCCGACCTGGCCCCATGGCGCGGCAGCTGAATATGGCAAAAAAAGCGGACCAGCCGAACCGCGCAGCTCAATCAGGCAACCGACCGGTCAGCACCTTCAATGTCGACCCGCTTTGCTCCAATTGCTGAATCGCGTCCCGGATGGGCTCGGCATTCGGTGAATTCAAATCGATAGGCCGCAGGTCGAGTGTCTCCAACGGGGTTCCTGCCGCCGCCTGGATGAGTGCAATCACATCGGTGCCACTGACGGCGGTGCCGGCGACCATGCGCCTGGCAATGCCGACGGTCAGCGAGCGCAAGGGGAAATTTGCGCCTTGATGCAGCATGCCCTGCTCCAGGGCCTGGACCAGGTGGTTGTATTGCGTCCCGTCGACAATGCCGTGGATGACCAGGCTTTTCACACCCTGGGCATCGGCCTCGGCCTGCGCTGTGGCCTTGGCGTCGACCTCGGTCTGGGCGGCAACGGCCTCGACGCCCCGGGCATGCACATGGGCCAGGGCACCGACCAACTCCCTTCCCAAGGCCGCGCCGTCGAGGGCGCCACTCACATGGACGGCCAGTCTGCCGAGCTTCGCAGCGTTAGCGTCCTTGAGCCCCGTACCGAGCAGTTCCGCCTCCATGCCGTTCATGTCTCGCGACCAGAAGCTCAGGTCCTTCAAACGGTTCGACGGGCTGGTCAGCGTGGCCTGGACATCGAGACAGGGGAGGGATGCGTTCCCGTCAAGTTGCAACCGCTCCAGCATGTTGCCCGGGGTGCGCGCTTTCTCCAGGAGGCGGCCC
>Ga0207667_10009861_pt1 | contig 11213 bp, 10 predicted proteins | sample KBSCornC52_FD_184301 | JGI IMG/M metagenome (GOLD analysis project Ga0207667, IMG submission 184301) | Corn rhizosphere microbial communities from Kellogg Biological Station, Michigan, USA - KBS Corn C5-2 (SPAdes) (version 2) | ecosystem: Host-associated > Plants > Roots > Rhizosphere > Soil ...
CTGGGCGAAGCAGTCGCGCACGTAATCGCTTGGTGCCTCGAAGGTCACGTACACGCCCCAGCGCAAATCGCGGAATACCGGACGGCCGTCGCGCTCCAGCGACGACACCACTTCCACGGTGCCCGAGTGCGGCAGGATGCCGCCCGCCGACGCCGGCTTGAGCAGGTTCGGCAGGTCGTCCACGCCGCACGGCGGGAAGGCCAGTCCGTCGGCGCCCGGCGTCAGGCCGCAGGCGTTGGCGACCGCGCCCATTTCCAGCGCCGACTTGGTGCCGTCGAGGAAGGAGTTGAACATCTGCGCGTTGAAGTCCCCCGATGCCACCTGCGCCTCGCTGAAACCGTAGTGGCCCCACACCGTGTCCGGCGTCGACTGGTGGTAGAGGGGGAGGTACTTGGTGCCCTTGCCGGCGCACACCACCTCGAAGCCTGACGTGCGCGCCCAGTCGACCATCTCGGCGATCAGCGCCGGCTGGTCGCCGTAGGCCATCGAGTAAATGATGCCGGCTTCGGCCGCGCGACGCGCCAGCAGCGGTCCCGCCAGCGCGTCGGCTTCGACGTTGACCATGATGATGTGCTTGCGATGCTGGCAGCAGAGCAACGCATGGCGGATGCCGGCGGCGGGGCTGCCTGTGGCGTCGATGACGATGTCGAGTTGCGGATGCGCGATCATTGCTTCGGCGTCGTCCTGCACGAAGGTGCTGCCGTCGCGCAGCGCTTCCTCCCACGAGCGTGCGGCGTGCATGTCGTCCTTCCAGCCGACGCGCGTGAGCGCCTGTTTGGCGCGCGCCGGCGAGAGGTCGGCGATCCCGAGCAGATGCACGCCAGGCGTGCGCGGCACCTGCGACAGGAACATCGAGCCGAACTTGCCGGCGCCGATCAGGCCGACCCGCACCGGTTTGCCGGCCTGGGCCAGGGCCTTGAGCTGATTGAACATGTTGGACATGCGGTCTCCTTTGTAGGTTTGTCGCCCGCATCAGCAAGAAAATGAACGTGCAGGCGTAAAAGCACAAAAAGAGTAGCATTGGGATTTTTCACGGTAAATGCCGAATATCACACACTTCATGTGCAAGAAATCGCATACGGAAACACCATGAACAAGTTCGACTGGAACGACCTGCAAGCCTTTCTCGCCGTGGTGCGCGCCGGCCGCCTGACTGTCGCCGCGCGGCAGATCGGCATCGATCATTCGACGTTGAGCCGGCGCATCGCCGGGTTGGAAGAATCACTCGGTGTGACCTTGTTCGACCGCCGCTCGGCCGGCTATGCGCTGACCGTCGAAGGCGAACGCCTGGTCCCCGAAGCCGAAGCGATGGAAAGTCTGGCAGTGCGCATCCATGCGCGCCAGGACGATCCCGCGCTGGGTCTGACCGGCTCGATCCGCATCGGCACGCCGGAAGCCTGGGGCACCTATTTCCTGGCGCCGCAACTGAACCTGCTGGCGCAGCGCCATCCGGAACTCGAGGTGGAGTTGATCGCCAATCCACGCATGTTCAGCCTGTCCAAACGCGAGGCCGATATCGCCATCAGCATGACGCGGCCCGAACAGGGGCGCTTGTACGCGCGCCGCCTCAACGATTACGAGCTGGGCATTTACGCCTCACGCGACTACCTGCGCCGCCGGCCCGCCGTCGACGACAAGTCGCAACTGGAAGCGCATCCCTGGGTCGGTTACGTGGAAGACCTGATGTGGTCGCGCGAGCTGGATTACCTGTCCGAGATTTCACCGGCGCTGCGGCCGCGCATCCGCATCTCCAACATCATCAGCCAGATGGCGGCGGTGGTCGGCGGGGCAGGCTTGGGCGTGCTGCCCTGTTTCATGGCGCGAGGCGAGAAGAAACTGGTGCGCCTGTTGCCGCAAGTGAAACTGTATCGTTCCTACTGGCTGATCACGCATGCCGACGCGCGCGATATAGTGCGCGTCAACGTCGTGGCGGATTTCATTGCGGAGCGGGTGGAAGCGGAAGGGGCGTCGTTCTGGATCGATGGCGATGACGCTGCGGCGCGTGATGCCGCCGGGGAAGCGATGTCAAAAAATAAACGCGGCAAGTCGGGCTAGGGAGAGCGAGACAGGCGGCGGATCAGTTGCTCCTGGCCTTTTCAATCGTCGAGCGCGCCGCTTCCATCAGTGCGGCCGGTTCTTCCGCATCGGAATCGAGGTATTGGTTTTCCAGGTTGATTGCCAGATTGCTCATTTTTTCAGCAAGGTCGGCAAGTGCGACGCTGAGCTCGCACATCAGGCTGGACATTGTTTTGGGAGAGTTCGCCATGTCTCTTTCCTTAAACGGATGCGACAGGACGGACCTGCCGGAACTGCTGGATTTTTACAGACGATCGACAACTGACTGGGCAACATGTCGATCTATTTTAAGCCGATTCCAAGTTTGACTGTGGACTGCGCAAAAAGTGCGTGCAAGAAGCGTGCTCGGAACACAAATCTGTCGCGTCAAAGATACTTGATTTCGATCGTGGCCGAGCCGTCCAGCGGTACATCTTGATTCAATGGCAAGTTTTCCGGTTTGTTCAGCACGGCCTGGACGTTGATCGTCGCGGCCAGCGTCTTGAGCGCAACCGGGGTGGCGCCGCTTTGGGCGAATGAGAAATAAGCGCCCTCGTGATCGAGGTAGCCGGCGTTGCTGCTCCACGAAGCGCCTTTATCCTTGGACGAGATGGTGGAGACCGGCTGACCGTCGGCAAGCGAGGTGCCCGACAGCATCATGGTGTAGCCGCCGACGTTCTTGCCGGCAACGCTGCCGAGGCCGAAGTTGTAGGCAGCGTCGGCGCGGATGCTGTCGACCACGCCGTCGATGCGCGAAGAAGCGCGGTTGTCGAGCACCACCAGCGCGATCTTGGCGGCGGCGTCGCAGGTCACCGACAGGCTGACTTGCTTGACGTCGAGTTTCTTGTATTGGCCGGGCTGCAAGGTCTTGGCCGGGATGGTGCCGTAGTCGGCCACGCCGCTGTTGCCCAGTGTCGGCGTGCAGGCGGAAGGGCGGATCACGCCGGTTACGCGCAGTTCCACCGTCGGCGCTGCATGCGCGACTGTCGCGGCGCATAAGGCAGAAGTCAGAACGATGAGGGCGGCGAGACGGTTCATGGTGATCGTGGTTTCATGTGAGCGCCTTGCTTCAGCGAGATGTAACCATTCTCGCGATTCACGCCTTCAAATAATATGAGAAAACTCTCAAAAAATGTGAGCTCCGACAAGCACGCCATCGCTGACGCTGCGAAAGAAGATGTTCAAAATCAAGACATGAAAAAAGGGCTTGCAGATGAGTGCAAGCCCTTCGTTTTTCCTGCCGGTCAGCTGGATGCAGGGACGTCCGTCAGAAGGTTTCCCAATCCGAATCGGAATCCGGCATCGTCGGTTTCGATCCTGCCGATTTGGCAGGCGCCGAGGCGATGCGCGGCGCTGCAGCAGGAGCAGTAGCAGCCGCCTTGGGTTTGCCGGCGACGGCAGCAGGCCGGACCGGCGCCTTTGCCACCGCAGCACGCACCGGCGCGGCAGCCCGCACGATCGGCGCAGCCTGCACATGCGTGGCGTCGAGCTTGAAGCGGCCAACCAGTTGGGCCAGCGTGGCCGCCTGGTCTTGCAGCGACTGCGCGGCAGCGGCGGCTTGTTCCACCAGTGCTGCGTTTTGCTGCGTACCTTCATCCATCTGGGTAATGGCCTGGCCGACTTCGCCGATGCCGGCGCTTTGCTCCTGGCTGGCCGAACTGATTTCGCCGACGATGTCGGTCACGCGCTTGACGCTGGCGACCACCTCGTTCATGGTTTCACCGGCTTGCTGCACCAGCTTGCTGCCGACGTCGACCTTGGACACCGAATCGTCGATCAGCGTCTTGATTTCCTTGGCCGCAGCAGAAGAACGTTGCGCCAGGCTGCGTACTTCCGACGCCACCACCGCGAAACCGCGACCTTGTTCACCGGCGCGCGCAGCTTCCACCGCCGCATTCAGTGCAAGGATGTTGGTCTGGAAGGCGATGCCGTCGATGACGCTGATGATGTCGACGATCTTGCGTGACGATTCATTGATCGAACCCATCGTATCGACCACCTGGCTGACGACCGCGCCACCCTGGATCGCGACTTCCGATGCGGACACCGCCAACTGGTTGGCTTGGCGTGCGTTGTCGGCGTTCTGTTTCACCGTCGAGGTCAGTTCTTCCATTGCCGACGCGGTTTCCTCCAGCGAACCCGCCTGCTGTTCGGTGCGTCCCGACAGGTCCAGATTGCCGCTGGCGATTTCGCTCGATGCGGTGGCGATGGTGTCGGCCGACGATTTGATATTCGAAATCGTGTGCGTCAGTGAATCGCGCATGCGCTTGAACGCATACACCAGACTGGACGTGTCGCCCGGCGCGGTGTTGATGACCAGCGTCAGATCGCCGTCGGAAATGCGGTTGGCGATTTCCGCCGCGTCGCCCGGGTCGCCGCCGATGGTGCGCAGGATGCTGCGGTTGTTGACCACCACCAGAGCGATCAGAATGATGGCGAAACCGGCGAAGATCGCGATCAGCTGATAGACCGATTGCGTGAACGCCGAATTGACGTCGTCCATGTACACGCCGGTGGTGACGATCCAGTCCCATGGTTCATAGCGGAACGCATAGGAAGTTTTCGGCACCGGATCGGGCGAGCCGACTTTCGGCCAGATGTAGTTGATGAAGCCGCCCTGAGGCGCTGCAGCCGCCTTGGAGATGTTGACGAACACCTGGTTGCCGGCCGGATCCTTGAAGTTGGTCAGGTCCTTGCCGTTCAGCTCCGGTTTGATCGGATGCATGACGGTCACGGCGGACGAATTGGATACCGAGAAATAACCATCGGTGCCGTAGCGCATCATCTTCACCCGCGCCAACGCGGTCTTTTGCGCTTCTTCCTTGCTCATCGTGCCGTTCTTGGCGAGCTCGCCGTATTCCTTGATCGTACTCATGGCGACTTGCGCCACATTGATCAGGTCTTTCTTGCGTTCTTCAAGGCGGATGTTGTGCGCCTGGTAAGCGTTGAAAATTGAAATGGCGAGCAGAGCGATCAGGCTGATGACGAGCGGCGCCCACAGACGTTGTTTGAATGAAAGTTTCATTCCATGGTCTCCAGAGTTTTCTTTGATTAAAGAGGAAATGGTCGGCGTGTCTGTGCATGCCTTGAAAACTTGGATAAAAATACCCGAGTTGTCGTCCGGAATGCTGCCCGGACTGTGTCGTTAACGGCGCGACAACAGGATAACTTTAAACGTGCTAGAAAAAAAGAAAGCCCCGATTAGTGGGGCTTTCCTTGGCCTTATCGGCTCTTGTCCGCGGCCGGTCGCAGCGCGTACCAGAGTGCACCTATCCATTCGTGCAAGGCGTAGTTGCTGCGTCGCAAGCCTTCGCCTCCCGGCAGCCAGTCATTGAGCGTGAGACGCTCGCTGCTGAAAAAAACCGTCGGTGCCGGAATTGCCTCGATGCCTTGTGCGCGAAAGCTGCGCAGCGCGCGCGGCATGTGCATGGCGTCGGTCACCAGCAGCACATGTTGCACCCCCGCGTTGCGCAAGATCGGCGCCGTCAGCCGGGCATTGTCGGCGGTGGTGTCGGACGCCTGCTCCTGCCAGCGCGTGGCGACGCCGAAGTCGTCGCGCAGGCTGCGCGCCATGACAGCCGCTTCGCTTTCAACCGAACCGTCGGGTTTGCCTCCAGTCACGAGGATGGGCAGGCCGCCGGCGCGATGCAGGCGCACGGCGTACTGCAGACGTGCAAGCGTGATGAAACCGGGTTTGTCCTGATGATCGTAGTCCGGCGCATTTGACAGTCGTGCACCGCTGAGTACGACGATGGCCTGCGCCGTCGGCGGTATCGATGCCAGCGGCGGCGTCTGCCATTCCAGCGGTGCGACCAGCAGCAGGGCGCCGGCCCGTGTGCTGAACACCAGCAGCAGGGCCAGCGCTGTCCAGCTCAACCATATCGCCGCAGGCCGGCGTCGTCGCAACAGCAGCCCGAGCGCGCCCAGCAGCGTCACGTTCAGAGGAAACAGCAGCATCGCGCTGACAAGTGTGGAGAAGAGGAGCATGGATGGCACAGAGAGAGAAGACGAAGAAGAGGGAGAGGGAGAAGGCCGTCTATTGTCGTCGATTCTTTCCATTGGGAACAAGTGCGGCGACGACGGTAAAATGGACGCCGGGAACAGAGGAAACGGGACCGGCCGCAAGGCGGTCATCAGAAATGGGGAACAAAACGTGATACGTCTGGTGTTGTTGTTACTGGGAGCGGATTTTATCCGGCGTTACTGGCATGTACTGGCATTGATCGGATTGGCCTGGGCGGTCGTCGGCGTCAGCCTGTGCATCGATGCGCTGGATGGTGTGCTGGTGTTTCCGCTGACGCTGTTCGGCTGGCTGCTGCTGGTGGAAAGCCTGGCCACGCTGTTCCTCGCGTCGAGCGGCATAGGTGCGCAGAAAACGCTGCGCTACGTCAAAGGCAGTCTGTTCCTGGCGATCGCACTGCTGATCATTTCTGCCTATCACCACAGTGACATGCTGCTGGCGATGCTGTTCGGCACCGCTTTCACGATCGGCGGCAGCTTGCAGATCGTCTCGGCCGCCATCGTGCGTTTTCCACGCTGGCGCATGGCGGTGGCCGGTGGCGTCGGGCAGATCCTGATCGCGATTTTTTTCTTCCAGCCTTACCCTACGCATTACAAAGGCACTGTGCCGTATTGCCTGGGCATGGGACTGATTTTCAGTGGCTGGAGCATGATCTGGCTGGCCAGTCGTTCACGCCGTTTGCCGCGTGATAGTTCATTGTCGCAGCTGGCTTATCGCAACGCCGATTCGGATCGGCCGCTCGATGCCGGCAGCTACGACGGCCAGCTGGCGGTGACGACGCCGGCAGCAATCGCGTCGGCAGCGCCGCTGACGGTGCACGTCTGGACGCCGGCCGGCTCGGCCAGGGAAGCGACATTGCATCGTCCCATCGTCGATCGCTATATTGCCGCAGTCGACGCCAGCGGCCGCATCTCGACCGGTCACGCAGCGCTGGAGATTGCCCCGAGTCTGTACATCAGCCTGTATCCGGCGGTGGAAATCGACCGTTCACCGGGCGAGTTTTCACGCCTGCTGCGCGCCACGCCGGACAACAATGTGCGGGGCCGCTATCTGACCGACTATCCGTCGGAATCGGCGGCGTGGTGCGAATCGACCGAAAAGATTTCTTTCCGCGATTACGACGTGCGTCACTTGCAGCAGTTCTGGCAGGACTATCGTCGCGAAGAGATATACAACCTCACTCATCGCAATTGTTCCAGCACCGTCGCGCATGCGCTGGAGGCTGCATTGGAAGGCGTGATCGGCAAGCGCACCGACCACTGGCTGAGCTTCGTCAAGATCCTGTTCTCGCCGGAGGTCTGGGTCGCCAGCCACATCCGCAAGCGCGCCATGACCATGGCGTGGACGCCGGGACTGATACTCGACTATGCCCGCGCCTTGCGCGCGGTAGTGCATCCGCGTCCGCTGTCATGGCTGGCCAGCGTGCAACTGGCGATTCGGCGTGTGCGTCGCACACACCGTCGTCAGGACACCGAAATAGCGGGCCAGGATTCACAACGATAAGCGCGCAATAGCAGCAGGAACAGGCGTCGCCGCGACAGGGGAGCTTGTCCTACAAGGCAATCCGGCATCGTCCGATTGGTGGCGCGCAGAGGCGAATTTATTATCTGGTCTCGATACCGGAGTTGGCGGTTAGAAAATATACCAACACCAATTCCCCGGAGCGCTGCATGCGGCGTTTCGCCGCCGCCGGGCGATCAGCATACTTCCGCAGATCGCCCGGCGCGCTTGTTTTCCCATCCTGATTTTCCCATTCCCTTATTGTGCCCCTGCCGTTTCGCCGGAACAGGGCGACGCTGTGCGTTGCCGGTTTTTAGGGCAATATGCAGACGTCCGTGATCCTTTCAAGGAAATGCAGCGCGATGTCCGACAACAATCAAAATACGGGGTTTCTCCAGGCCGCCGATGGCGTCAAGCTTTTTTATCGCGAATGGGTGCACCCGCAGCCGCGCGGTGCCATTGTGCTGGTGCATGGGCTCGGCGAGCACGGCGGTCGCTACGCCGAACTGACGCGGTTTTTTCATGATGCCGGTTTCTCGGTGCGCATTCACGATCATCGCGGCCATGGTCGTTCAGGAGGCGCGCGCGGCAACGTACAGGCGAACGATGATTTTCTTGATGACCTCAAGATCGTGTTCGACGATTTCGCCGCCGCCGCGCAGACCACGCCATTTTTGTTCGGCCACAGCATGGGCGGCCTGGTGGCGGCGCGCTTCGCCACCGGCGGCTGGTCGAAGGTGCGTGGGCTGCTGCTGTCGTCGCCGGCGCTGGCGATCCGGATGTCGGGCTTTCAGAAATTCCTGCTGGCGCTGACCACAAGGATTGCGACGGGGGTAGCGGTGCCGACCAGCCTGCCGGCGCAGCGCCTGTCGCATGACCAAGCGGTGGTGCGCGACTTCCTCGATGATTCGCTCAACCATGGCAAGGTGTCCGCGCGCGTGGTCAATTTCATGCTGGGGGCGATGGCATGCGTGCAGCGCGATGCCGGCACATTTACTTCACCGCTGCTGCTGCAGTTTGCCGGCGACGATGCCTTCGTCGATCCATCCGGCAGCCGTGCTTTCTTCGCGCACGTACCGCAGGTCGACAAGACGGCACATTGCTACGACGACGCTTACCACGAGATTTTCAATGAATCCCCGGAACGCCGTTTGCACGCACAAAACGATCTCATTGCATGGTTGGAATCGCACGTGCATTGAACGCTTGCCGCCGGCGTTTTTGTTGCGTTGCGCTACAGGCCGTCCAAGGCGGAAAACTTAACTTCGATTTGCACGTGTAAATTGTCCTCAGGGTTGCCCGCTGGGCAGGTTGGTGAAGCCGCAGCGACTGTCGAAACCCACGAAGCCGGGCACACAGGCGCAGCCGGTGATCGCCAGCGCCAGTGCTGTCGCGAGGAGGAGGGTCATGATGCGCGGCATGAGCAGTCTTTCTAAATGGACGGAAGCAAAATGAAGCGTGGAGTGTAAGGCCAAGTCGGCGCGGGTACCCAGCTCCATAACGACGAAGGGGGCGGTTACTTGAATCGTGCGGGGAAATTGTAAAGACGCGAAAAGAGAGGCTTTTCGTCGGAGAAGAAAAAGCAAAAGGGCGGAAAAATCCGCCCTTTTTTCATTTCAGGCCTGCCTGCGGTGGCCCGCAGCAGGCTTGCCGCCATGAATCAGCGTGTCGACGCGAAATAACGTGCGACCATTGCAGCGATCAGCAGGGTGTATGGCAGGACGTCGATCAGGATACGCATGGTGGGCTCCGCAAGAAAGTGAGTTATGTTGCGTTGCAGTATGCGTGTTTCAGACATCCTTTTCCAATTTTGATTACCAATACCAGTTATGGGTTTGTTGAATATCTGAGCGCCGACGCACCTAACTCATGAGGAATGCGTGTGTCGCTGCCGGCGCAAATGATTCATTGAGGGCGATACAGACCTGATTGCGGCCGCTTTCCTTGGCCTCGTACAAGGCTTTGTCTGCTGCCAGCGCCAGCGCAGTGGTACTGCCGCCGGGGCCTGGCACCATCGCCGACACGCCGATACTGAGCGTGACATGGCATAGCGGCTGGTTGTGGGCGTGCGGAATCGATGCAGCAGTCAGGTTAACCAGCAGGCGTTCGCCGACCAGGCGGGCCCCGGCGGTATCGGTGTTTGGCAAAATGACCACAAACTCTTCACCGCCGTAGCGTGCCGCGACATCGCCCGGCCGATTGATCACGCGCAACAACTGCTGTGCGATCTGGCGCAGGCAATCGTCCCCGGCCAGGTGGCCGTAGCAATCGTTGTATTTTTTGAAATGGTCGACGTCGATCATCAGCAGCGCCAGCGAACGCTTGTCGCGGCGGGCGCGATTCCATTCGATTTCCAGCACCTGGTCGAAGCAGCGCCGGTTCGACAGCGCCGTCAGACCATCCTGGTTGGCCTGCGTCATGAGGATCTTGTTGGCGCCGGCGATGCTGTGGTACAGCCGCGTGATGCCGTACAGCTGCGAAATCAGCACGGCCAGCGAGGTGAACAGGCTGGTCATCTTGGCGAAATACCAGCCCAGTGAAAAGCGTGCGCCGCCGTACAGCGTCAGCCAGACGTCGATACAGGCGGCGAACATGCCGACCATGACCCACAGCTGTTCCGGCTTTTCTTCGCGCATGCGCATCACGAACAGCAAGGCGATCACGTTGACGCCGAACACCAGCGCCGGCACCAGCATGGTCGAGTCGTCGAAGAAGTTGCGCCCGTTGCGGAATACTTCCGGCAAATAAGGCAGTCCCAGCGTCGCCGCCAGCGTCAGCAGCGCCACCACGATGAGGCAGGCGACGATGGATTTGCGCACGCTGGCTGTGGTGCCGGTGACTTCCTCCGAACTGGTCGCGTAGCGGATGATCAACAGGCCGAAACCGGTGTGCCAGCAGCACCAGAGCCACACTGCGCTGCTGGTGCTGCCGATGATGGAGGCTTCCATCAGCCCGCCCGGGAAGGCTGCGATCAGCGGCACGAAAATCACCGTCACGAAAAAATACGCCGTGCCCAGCCTGATTGTGCGCTCCTTGCCTTCGATCAGCCCTTGGGCGAACAGCAGCGAAGCCAGGATGATGTTGACCACGATCATGGCAATGCCGAAGGCGCTCATGTAGCCCGGAATCGGCAGCAGGGGAGTGGTCGCCAGCGGCGTGGCGATCGCCGCAGAGAGCAACAACACGGCGATGATGACGCGCGCCATGCGGATCTGGCGCGGACTGAGGCCGGCATCCTTGATGAGATAGGGTTCTTGGTCCATGAGAGATTTTTGTTGTCGATTTTTCCACATCTTAGTGCCGAAGAAGCGCATCGGCGCGCGAAGAGTGATGACCGATTGATAATTTTTTTGAGAGTGTTGTTATTTGGCCGGGATAGTTTTTTCAAGGAAATTTTTGTGCCTCCACCGTTCCGAAAACCGCTCCTGACGTGCATTGCAAGGCGGCATCAATTTTCCTGCGGGCATTAAAAAAGCGCGGACTCTCCGCGCTTTTTTATCAAGTTCGGGATGGTCCCGAACGGGAGTCCTGCTTCACTTTTCCTGTTGCAGGATGGGGCCTTCGTGGTCGCCGCCGATGACGATCTTGTAGGTGCCGGGATTTTTCAGGTCCACGGTGATCTTCCTGGGCTGCGGAT
>Ga0207667_10009865_pt1 | contig 11208 bp, 7 predicted proteins | sample KBSCornC52_FD_184301 | JGI IMG/M metagenome (GOLD analysis project Ga0207667, IMG submission 184301) | Corn rhizosphere microbial communities from Kellogg Biological Station, Michigan, USA - KBS Corn C5-2 (SPAdes) (version 2) | ecosystem: Host-associated > Plants > Roots > Rhizosphere > Soil ...
CTCCTCGCGCGCCTGTGCAGATACGCTGTCGCGGCCAGATCCTGCACGACATGTCCGAGCGATTTGTAAATCGTGATCTGATCGGCATGTTCGCGACCAGCTATCGTTCCCGCAAACACTTGTCCGATTTCGCCCGCAACATGCGTGTCCGAAACCAAGCCTGCCTGTCGCGCGACTGCCAATTCCGAAGCCTGCGCAAGAACGCCCGGGCGATAGTCAGCTATATAACGAGCCGATGCGACAAGCGCGCTATCGACCTCGACGGGGCCAAGGTAGCTCGATCCGACCAAATTAACGTGCGTACCCTTACGGACCCATTCGCCCAACAGAATTGGTTCGGTCGATCCGCTCACCGTGCAGATCACGTCCGCTTCGCCGGCAGCGCGTTGCCCGTCTGGTACTGCTTCGATCACCAGCCCAGTTTCCACAGCCAGTTTTTCCGCAAGCGCCGCGGCGGTGTCGAGCGACCTTCCCCAGATCACCACGCGTTCAAAATGCCGGACGTTGCATAACGCGCGGACGTGCGCTGCGGCCTGTGCGCCCGTCCCAAAAACCGTCAGAACCGCAGCATCGGCGCGTGCGAGGGCATCGGTAGCCGCGGCCGTAGCGCAGGCGGTGCGAATACCCGTTACGACCTCAGCGTCGGCAATACATTCAATGTCACCATGCTTGACCGAAAACAGCACAACGACGCCACGGTGTCGCGACCGTCCGGACCGGGCGGGATGTTCGGTTACACTGACCAGTTTCGCACCAAACCCATCGATGGCGCGCAAGCCTCCTGGCATCACACCGAATAATGTTTCGTCCTCGATTTTTAGGATCTGGCGCAGTGGTTGCGTCTCATCACTGAGGGACAATGCTTGCATTGCAGCGCGTATCGCCGCGATACAGCCTGGGTAATCCAGCAATCGCTCGACCTGCGCGGCATCATAAAAGGCTATCGTCATCGGCGCACAGGACCCATACGCACGCTGGTGCTGGGTGCCTCCGCACCGTCAGGCCTTAATGCGATCCGGAGCGGCAAGCTGGATTGGCAATTTCCACGCCGTCCCCACCCGCTTAACGGTGAAGCACCTCTAACCATATTCTCCCCGCGATAATTGAAAAAGCATAAGTCCGCGGTCCAGCAATGAAGCCCTCCGGCGGCGAATCATAAGATATTGATGAAACGCCACATGTGCGCCGACCAAAAAATCGGCTCTCCGCGGGCGGTTCGGCGCGCCAGTATCTCGCGCCTTTTTGCGATTTCTGAATAACCTTCCGAGGTTGATCGTCCCGCCGCCAAACTATTTTTCACATGGCTTAGGACCGATTTTGATGATTTCGATCTGGCCTTCAAACGAAAATAATTTGCGTCTATCAGTGAATTTAATTCGCCAGCATGCGCACTCAAAACCGCATATCCCATATGCTCGTGGTTGTGCAAGCTGGCCGATCATGTTGGGATCAAGGACAGACGGCGAGTGAACGCAAACGATTCAACAAGAAAAGGACGCGTTCTCAATGTGACCGCCGCCATCGTCGGCAACACCCTAGAATGGTTCGACATTCTCGTTTATGCAACGTTCGTAAGCTACATTTCAGCCAACTTCTTCCCTGGTGACCGGTCGGTGGCGACATTGGCCGCCTTAGGTGCATTCGGGACGTCTTTCATTATTCGCCCAATAGGTGCGGTGGTGACTGGCTGGATCGCGGACCGGTCCGGGCGACGCAGTGCGCTCACAATCACCAGCATCCTGATGTTCGTCGGCACTGGCATAATCGCTTTTCTGCCAAACCATGCGCAGATTGGCATCGCCGCACCGATCTTGCTGGTGACCGCACGCCTCATTCAAGGTTTTGCGGCAGGCGGGGAATTTGGCAGTGCGACAGCGTACCTGGCTGAGCAATCGCATCGCCACCGAGGCTACTTTGCCAGTTGGCAGTTCGCGAGCCAAGGCCTTGGCGTCGTTATCGCAGCGCTTTTCGGCGGTGTATTGACCGCAGCTTATAGTGAGAAGGAATTAACGGATTGGGCTTGGCGCATTCCGTTTTACTTCGGCATGCTGGTAGGTCCGGTCGGGTACGTTATTCGCTATCACGCGGACGAGTCCCCAGAATTCGTCGCCACAAAAGCCCGGGCGGCGGGCGGTTCGGTGCGACCTAAATTATCACAAGATTTTTGGCAGCACGTTTTCACCGCCACGGCCTTGGTCATTGTTGCCTCCGCAAGCCTCCATATGCTGATCTCGTTTCCGACATTGGCGACATCTCAATTCGGCATCCAACGTGAATTTGGCATGTGGACACAGGCTTATGCCGGCGCGATTCTCCTAGTGGTAACGCCGCTGTCCGGCGCGCTGGGCGATCGAATTGGACGTCAGTGGCTCGCGTTGGCCTCCTGCACGGCCCTGGTTTTCGCACCGCCCGCCCTGTTCGAACTTCTCGACACGGCGCCTACCACAGGCAACGCGATGCTTGTTCAACTTGTGCTGTCGCTTTTCGCCGCCGTATTTCTCGGTGCGCTAGCCGCCATGATGTCCGACCTATTTGTTCCAGCCAACCGCTCCATGGGACTTGCCGTTTCGTATAATGTCGCGGTTCTTTTGGGAGGCGCTTTCGCGCCGCTCATCTACGCTGCTCTCAGCGTCTACATCGGGCGGGTGGCTCCAAGTTATTATGTCAGCGGAGCGGCGCTAATCTCGTTGATCGCCGTCATCTTCGTAATGAACGCCCGCTGGCTTCCCCAAACCAATCTAGTTCAAGGAGAAGCTTTGTGAGCCAAGCGCGGAGCAGCGTGATCGAGCAGATGTTCGCGCGCAAATCTGTTGCGCAAGTTCAGAGCGAGACGGCGTCCAGCGAGTTAAAGCGCACGTTGGGCAGATGGAATTTGTTGTTTCTGGGAGTCGGTTGCATAATCGGGGCCGGCATCTTTGTTCGAACCGGTTCCGCAGCAGCGCTTCACGCCGGCCCTGCTGTCCTGCTGTCATTTGTTGTCGCAGGCATTGTCTGCGCCTTTGCCGGACTATGCTATGCCGAATTGTCATCGACCCTGCCCGTATCCGGGTCGGCCTACACGTACGGTTATACCGCCCTCGGCGAATTCGTCGCATGGACAATGGGAGCGCTTTTGCTTCTGGAGTATGGTATTTCCGCATCGGTAGTTGCGGTGGGCTGGAGCGGCTATGTTGTCAGTCTTCTTGCCGATTTTGGTGTTCACATTCCCGCGCAGTTAACCGGCCCAACAGGACATCCGTTGATGCGGGACGGTCTGCCGGTGGTAATTGACGGACGCCCGGTGACGACGATTTTCAACCTTCCGGCGTTCGCAATTTGCCTAGCGTTGGCGGCGTTGTTGATCCGCGGGGTATCGGAATCTGCGAAGGTCAATAATGCGATCGTCGCGATCAAGGTGAGCGTCCTGGTCGCATTCATCGTCGTGGGGGGCGTGATTGTTCTTGCTCATCTGGGCGACTTCGTCGCTCACAACTGGAGCCCATTCATTCCCCCAAATCAAGGCGACGGCAAATTTGGCATCGATGGCATCATGCGTGGCAGTTCCATCGTTTTCTTTGCCTATATCGGCTTCGAAGCGGTTTCCACAGCGGGGCAGGAAGCAAGAGACCCGCAACGAGACATGCCATTCGGCATTATTGGCTCCCTGGCGGTGTGCACCGTCTTATTCATGCTGGTCGCCGCAGTGATGACCCTGCTCGTGCCCTATGCGTCGCTTAACGTACCTGATCCCGTCGCGGTTGTTGTCGACAGCTTCGGCGCAAGTTGGGGCTGGTTCGCCAAGCTGATCAAGATCGGCGCGATCATTGGCCTTACATCCGTCGTGCTCGTCCTGATGTACGGACAGACTCGAATCTTCTACACGATGTCGCGAGACGGGTTGCTACCCCGGGTGTTTGCGAACGTGCACTCGCGCTTCAAGACGCCGCACATTAATACCGCCGTGGTCGGCGCCCTGACCGCCATAGCAGCTGGCTTCTTCGACATTAACGTCTTGGGTGACATGACCTCAGTCGGCACACTTGCCGCATTCGCTATCGTCTGCCTGTCGGTCATATATTTGCGCCGCGCGGCGTCCGCTTTACCCCGCGGATTCAGCGTGCCGTTCTACCCGATAACGCCGATCCTAGGTATCCTAAGCAGCAGCTATCTTGTGACCACCGTTCCATGGAACGTGCTAGCGTTTTTCTTATGGTATTTGGCGGGCGCGGTCGCTTTGTATTTCGCTTACGGTATTCGACACTCGAACCTGCAGCATGGCAGGCCACAGGACGAGGCGCCGGAAATGGGCGAATATGTCGCACCCGTTCACGATGAATCTGAGAATAGAGGATGGATTCGATGAGTTCAGCTCTCGATTTCCAATGAAGTATTTGCGCGCTCTTTTAACGCGAAACGATGCATCATGTATGCAGCAGATGAAAGGGCAACGCATGAGGGTTTCGAAACTCAAGTCAATTTTGTCGGTTATTGCGACTCTGACGCTAAGTGCGATCCATATGCCGGCTGTTGCGCAAGACCTTTGCACGCCGAGCGAGGTAACCGACCCGCAGGCTCTGCACATCAATGGGTCAAAGCCTTTTGTTTATAAGTCGATCGGGGGTGCCGACCTGCGCCTCCATGTCTTCAGCCCCCCGGGACATAAGGTCGCAGATAAAACACCTGCAGCGGTGTTCTTCTACGGTGGGGGATTCGTGTTCGGAGACGTCCGACGATACCAAACCCAGGCAACCCACCTCGCTTTGCTTGGCATGGTGACGGTGCTCGTCGATTACCGCGTGCGCTGCCGTAACAAATCGACCATCATGGATTCGGTCGCTGACGGCAAATCAGCAATGCGGTGGGTACGCGGACATGCAACGCAACTCGGCATCGATCCTTCGCGTATCGCTGTGGTCGGCAGTTCGGCAGGCGGACAGATGGCGGCCGCTACGGCACTGATACCCGGATTTAACGATCCGAAGGACCCTGACATTGATGCTCACCCCAATGCGCTAATCCTTTACAACCCCGCGCTCGACATGGTTGCCATCGCCGACAGGCTTGAGCCACTGGTCGGCAAGGAATCGGCCTCGCGCGCGCGTGAACTGTCGCCTTGGGAATATCTCGCCAAGGGCAAGCTGCCGCCGACAATCATCTTTCAAGGTGCGGCTGACACCGCGACGACACCCGATAAGGCCCTGCAGTTCTGCAAGCGGGCAAAGTCGCTGAAGTTCCAGTGCGATGTCGTGATTTACCCTGGCGCACCCCACGGCTTTACCGAGCCGTGGCTTGGTCTCGATGACCCCAAGCTCGGCATCAAATACGAGGAATGGGCGTGGGACGCGATCCGTCGATCAGATGGCTTCTTCCGGAAGCTGGGCTGGCTGCCGGCAGCGCGGCGGTAATCGGCATCGTTCACCGGCCCACATCCCGGCTTGGGAAAGTCAATCGTCGGCGAGCATGCGAAAAGGAGCACCTGTGAGCATCGACGAACTTGTTCACAACAGTGAGGCGATGCTGGCGCAATTCGTTGGGTTCGACACGACCTCGTCGCGTTCCAATTTGGTCATGATCGACGCAATGGACGCGCAACTCAAGACGCTCGGGGCAAGGACACGTAGGTTTTTGAGTCCTGACGGCACTAAAGCCAATCTGTTCGCGTCGATCGGGCCGAATGTTCCTGGCGGCGTCGTACTGTCGGGCCACACGGACGTCGTACCTTGCGACGGGCAGCCTTGGACCACTGACCCGTTCAACCTGACGCTGAAAAGTGGAAGATTGTACGGCCGCGGCACGGCGGACATGAAGGCGTTCATCGCCTGTGCGATGGCGGCAGCGCCAACGTTCACCGCGATTGACCTTCGACGGCCGGTCCATTTCGCTTGGTCGTATGATGAAGAGGTGGGTTGCACCGGCACACCAGCAATGATCCAGGGCATCGCAGGTGACCTTCCTGCTCCCTCGGGGGTGATTGTCGGCGAGCCGACCGGCATGAAGATCGTGAGCGCACACAAGGGCGTACAAGTTACACAGGTGCGCGTGATCGGGCATGCGGCTCATTCGAGCCTCACGCATCTCGGTATCTCAGCTAACATGATCGCGGCTCGGCTTATGGCAAAACTGGTCGAGATCCAGGAAGGGCTAGTCCTAGCTGTCGATCCAGCCAGTCCGTTCGAGCCACGCCACGCAACACTGACCATAGGCCAGATCCACGGTGGAACCGCGGTCAACATTCTGGCGCCTGAGTGCAATTTCGTCTTCGACCTGCGGGTCACGCCGGACCTTTCAGCCGACCAGGTGCTCGCGCCGTTTTATGATCTGGCAACAAGGCTGAGCGCCCAAATGAGGGAGTTGTTTCCCGAAAGCGGTGTTGAATGGGCCGTCACCGCCGCAGTTCCAGCCTTCATGCCAGAGGTTGACGGCGCAGCGGCCGCACTGGCACGCAGATTGACCGGTGACAATCATGAGATGCGTGCAGTGCCGTTCGGATCAGAAGCAGGGCAATTCCAGCAAGCGGGATTCTCGACCGTGATCTGTGGCCCCGGTTCGATCGAGCAAGCGCATCAGCCAAACGAGTATATTGAACGGGACCAAATCGCCGTCTGCGCACAATCGATGTTGCGGCTCGCGGAAATTCTCTCCTCAACTTGATGGGTGGCTGATGCAGTCGACTATGCATGTGAATGTCTATGGCCGACGCGACATCGCGAAGATCGCGAGCGCGTTGACCGTGGCGGCGCTGACTTCGAAGACTGCACTTGCTGAGCAAATCGTGGCCAGCACCGGCGCGCCCTCGGACCTTACCTTCGTCGATCGCGAATTGCGCCCGTCAGCTCTCAAGATGATCGAAATGTCGCGCGCACTGACCGGTCAGGATGATGCGCTGCTGGCCGGAATACGTAAGGCGTCTGCGCAATTCTTGCCTCCGCTTCTTCCAGACGTGCCGGTGATGAAACGCGAGGTGCCCGTTGGCAAAGGGCAACCCGATGTCACCGTCTTCGTCGTAAACGCCAGGCGCGGCGCGAGCCGGCCGGCGATCCTGCACATGCATGGGGGCGGCTTCATCGCGGGCCAGGCCCGCTACGAGATAGGCAAGCTGCAGCAATTGGCGAAGACGCTGGATTGCGTCGTGGCCTCCGTCGAATATCGCCTTGCGCCGGAGACGCGCTATCAGGGATCGACCGAGGATACGTATGCAGCGCTACGCTGGCTCCACGCGGATGCCCTCGCCCTGGGCGTCGATCGCTCCCGGATTGCTATCCTCGGCGGTAGCGCAGGTGGTGGCCATGCGGCTCTGCTGGCGATTAAAGCGCGCGATCGCACCGAGGTGCCGGTAGTTTTACAGGTGCTGCTCTACCCGATGCTTGATGACCGAACCGGTAGTACGATCATGCCTCGTGCCCCTCTCGGCACCGTTGGCATCCCAGCGTCGCTCAATGCCTATGGGTGGCGCTCGTTCCTCGGCACGGAGCCAGGGGGTACACGAGTGCCGAGCGATGCTGTGCCGGCGCGTAACCGAAATCTGTCCGGCCTGCCGCCCACCTTCATCGGTGTGGGTGGGATCGACCTCTTCGTCAGCGAGGACATCCACTACGCCAGCCGTCTGTCGAGCGCGGGCGTCGCTACCGAACTACTCGTTGTGCCGGGCGCATATCACGGCTTTGAACAGGTCGCACCAGACACCATGATCGCGCGTCGATTTACCAAAGCAATGCTGAACGCGCTTCGCCGCGCATTCGATCGACCGGAAGAACTCTGATATGGTTCCAACGAAGTAATATCATTGTGTATTTGGTCATGGTGAGTCCAAAGTTCGAAGACGCGCCATGACCGACGGGTGGTTGAGAAACCGACGTATCAGACGATCGTTTCACTTGGCGACGTCTGCGGCAGCAATCCGCAAAAGACGCTCTGAGTCGCAGTACACTGCCAGCGCGAGCATTTCGGCGGGAGCCGGAAACTCGGAAACTTTGCCAAACCAATGATGCGACCTCACAATAAGCCGGCGCAAGCGGTGCGGATCAAGGCGCTGCCACCGAGCTGCCAACAGACTTGAAGATCAAGCTGCGCTGGATTTCGCTGGTGCCGCCCAGGATGGTGAAAGCTCTGCCAAAGAGATAGTTGAGCATGATCGGTGGCCCATCGGGCACGCCGCGAAAGAGGTCCGGGCGAAAGTCTTCGAGCAGCGCCGACTGGTCGCGCAGCGCATCCGTTCCAAGCGCGCGCACGCCCAGTTCGGCGATATGCTGCCCTTGCTCGGTAAGTAGCAGCTTCATGATCGATGCGTGCGCGGGGTGCGCCCCAGCTCGCCGCCGTAGCGCCGCTTGCCGCCGGTCGAACGAGGCGAGCGCGATCAGGGCAATCTCCGCCTCGCACAGCGCCAGATCGAGCGTGTCCCGCTCGGCATCTGCGGCCGGATCATCGGTGTCGTCATGTGCGCTCATGGCCGCTCTGATTTGATCGATTTGCCTGCCCAGGCTGCTGGCCGAGCCAACACTGCCGGTGCGTTCATGCTCAAGCAGGAACTTGGCAATGCCCCAGCCGCCATTTTCCGGCCCGACCAGATTGGCCACCGGCACGCGCACGTCTGTGAGAAAGACTTCGTTGAGATGATGAAGTCCGTCGATCGATCGGATCGGTCGGATTTCGATCCCGGGCGAGGCCATGTCAATCAGCAGGAAACTAATGCCATCCTGTCGCCGACCGCCGCTCCCAGTACGCACAAGCGCGAACATCCAGCTCGCCCAATGCGCGTTGGTCGTCCAGATTTTCTGCCCATTGACGATATAGTCGTCGCCGTCACGGCCCGCCCTTGTGGTCAGCGCCGCTAGATCGGAACCTGCACCTGGCTCCGAAAAGCCCTGGCACCAGACTATCTCGCCATCGCGCAGCGGAATCAGATGCTGCTCGATCTGTTCAGGCGTACCGAAGGTGTAGAGCACGGGTCCGACCATCTCGAGAAATGGGCTGACTGGCGGCGCATTCGCGGCATCGAGTTCTTGCCGGAAGACCTCGACTTGCCGCGGCGTCCAGCCGGTGCCTCCGAACTGCACGGGCCAGGAAGGCACCGCCCAGCCCCGCTTCGCGAGCTTGCGGTGCCAAGCCTGTTGCGGAGCGGCGTCGATCAACTGACTGGTGCGCGGCGCCGCCAAGAGGTCGGGCGTCAACTCGGCTGCGAGAAAGGCGCGAACCTCGGCGCGGAAATCGGCAAAATCGTCATTTTCGGCCGTCATTTTGCCACCACTCCTGCATTCCTAGTTAGATTACCGCGCTTTCGGCATTGGCAGCGTCCCCCAAAAGGGGACGTGGAGCGGCGGCGTGCCTGGGTCATGATTGGACCATGAACCGCCCGGCCTATGACCTGTCTGACGAACAGGTACAGTTTCGCGATGTGATCGAAGCCTATCTCCGCAAGAGCTATGGCGAGGACGCACGGCGGCTGATCGCCGCGACCCGCCTCGGCTATTCGCGAGATGTATGGCGGGAGCTAGCGCAAGACATCGGCATTTTCGGCATGGGCTTTGGCGAGAGCCACGGAGGCTACGATGGCACTGCGCTCAGCCAGGTTCCGATCATGGAAGCCCTTGGACACGCGCTGCTGCTCGAACCCTATCTGGAAACGGTAGTGCTATGTGGCAGCATTCTCACGCACTGTGATGGCCCGCGCGCTGCTGCGTTGATCGAACAGATCATCGGTGGTGAAGCCCGGCTGGCACTCGCACATCTCGAAACCACACGCTGGGCCATGGCTCCCCGGATCACAGCCAATGCCGTGCCGATTGACGGAGGATACCGGCTGTCGGGCCGCAAGACCGTGGTGATGGCTGCGCCCTGGGCAGACAACATCATCTTTGTAGCACATGACAGCGAGGGGATCGCCATTTTCGATGTCGCTGGAAAGTCGCCTGGCCTCCACCTCGAGGCCTTCCAGACTATCGACGGCCGCCGCGCTGCGGACCTCGAACTGGTCGATGTCGAGGTTGACGCGAAAGCATGCCTGCTACGTGGTGCCGCGGCTGAGGCGGCGCTGGCAGAGGCCTATCAGCGTTCCATCTTGGCCATTTGCGCCGAAGCGGTAGGCATCATGCGCCGCCTCGTGGCCGATACACGCACGCATCTCGTAGAACGGCGCCAGTTCGGCGTACCCCTCGCCAGCTTCCAGGTGCTGCAGCACCGTCTGGCTGACATACTCATCGCGCTCGAAACATCATCGGCGATGGTCTTCTGCGCTGCTGGTGCGATCGATCTGGGCGCGAAAGACCGGCAGCAGACCATCTCAGCGGCCAAGGCGTATATCGGCCGCGCTGTACATCGCTCCGCACAAGCGGCGGTACAGATGCACGGCGGCATGGGCATGACCGACGCGCTGTTCATCGGCCAATTGTTCAAGCGCGCGGTCGCGATCGAGGCCCAGTTCGGATCGACCGAACATCATGTGCGGCAGTTTCAGGTGCTGCGCCGAACCGATCTGGCGGTTTGACCCGGCGCGTCCCGAACAGGGGGACATCGGCGGCCCCCGAATAGGCGCAATGCCTCAATCGATGGGAAAGACCTTCTTCTTGGTGACCGCAAATGGCTGACGACATCGATCTTGATATGCTGAGCAATTGGCTCGCCAAGCATGTCGATGGCTTCCAGCCCCCGGTCGCGATCAGCCGCTTTCCAGGCGGCCAGTCCAATCCAACCTACAAGCTGGCCACACCCAGTGGATCCTACGTCATGCGGACCAAGCCGGTGGGCGCGCTCGTCGGCGGCGCGCATGCCATCGACCGCGAATACCGCGTCATTCGCGCGCTCAACGCAAGCACCGTGCCGGTACCGACCGCTTACGTCTTTTGCGATGATCCGGCGGTCATTGGTCGGTCCTTCTTTATCATGGATTACATCCCTGGTGCCATCCATACCGAGGCAGACCTGCCCGATGTGTCGCGCGAAGATCGCGGGCGGTGCTTCGATGCGATGAACGAGACGCTGGCTCAGCTCCACCGCGTCGATCCAGTGCAAATCGGGCTGGCCAATTACGGCAAGATGGCCGGCTATCTCGAGCGGCAGATCCGCCTTTGGAAGCGCCAGTATGAGGCAGATCCCGGCGCCGGCCAATTTGACCAAATGGACCGGCTGGGCGCCTGGCTGCTCGCCAACGTGCCCGACGATGATGAAGTGTCGATCGTCCATGGCGATTTTCGTAGCCACAACCTGATCTTCCGCGAGGGTAGCACCGATGTCGCA
>Ga0207667_10009866_pt1 | contig 11208 bp, 6 predicted proteins | sample KBSCornC52_FD_184301 | JGI IMG/M metagenome (GOLD analysis project Ga0207667, IMG submission 184301) | Corn rhizosphere microbial communities from Kellogg Biological Station, Michigan, USA - KBS Corn C5-2 (SPAdes) (version 2) | ecosystem: Host-associated > Plants > Roots > Rhizosphere > Soil ...
TGAAAAAGCCCGTAAAAACAAATTGAAGCTTGTGTTTTTATGGTTTGCCAGTTGGAAAAATTTAGTTTCAACCTACGCACCGGCTTGGGTAAAGAATAATCCTGAACGTTTTCCACTCCATATCAATAAAGGCGGAGAAAGATATCAAATGCTTTCAGCATTTTCGGCAGAAGGAATGCTGGCAGATTCAAAAGCTTTTGCCGCACTGATGAAACATATCAAACAAGTGGATGCCGTCGAGCAAACCGTAATTATGATGCAAGTGGAAAATGAGGTAGGAACCAGCTCCAGTGAAAGGGATTGTTCGAAAATTGCAAATGACCTTTACGAGCGACAGGTGCCTGAAAAACTCATTGATTATTTAACGGCGAATAAACCGAACCTGATCCCGTCATTTAAGGAGGTATGGGGTAACAACGGATTTAAAACAAAAGGAAGCTGGAAAGAAATATTTGGAGAAGGACCCTCAAACGAGATTTTTATGTCCTGGTATCTTGCCAGCTATATCAGCGAAGTTATCCGGGCAGGCAAAGCTGAGTACAACATTCCGATGTATGTAAATGCTGCCATCGGCAGGCAGAACGGAAAAATAGGAACCTATCCATCCGGCAGCCCCCTGCCATTTGTAATGGACGTTTGGCGGGCAGCGGCGCCTCAACTGGATATGCTTTCTCCCGATATCTATTTTGGGGTGTTTACTGACTTCTGCCGGACATATACTCAATCCGGCAACCCGTTATTTATTCCTGAAACCCGGGGTGGTGAATTTGGCGCTGCCAACCTGATAATGGCCATCGGCAATTACAATGCCATTGGCTTTTCACCATTTGGAATAGACGGCAGGTTTGAAGACACGGCAACCGGAATACCTTCGGTGTATAAAGCCTTACAGCAACTGTCACCGCTGATATTGAGATCCGAAAGTCTCAGGCAGATGACCTCAGTATCGCTTGATACAAGCAAAAAGAACAGTACTCTAACCCTGGGCAATTACCAGATTGATTGTAATCTCCAGGGTGGACCGCCGGCCTTTAACAATTCGTCTCTTGCATTTGATAATTCCCCTCCTGGCTATGCTATTATCATTCAAACAGGCAAAGACGAATTTTTTGTAGCCGGAAAAAACATCTCCCTGCAGTTCAGCCTAAAAGACAACAAAGATAAAATAACAGGCATCGAATGGGCAGAAGAAGGAGACTTCAATAACGAAGTATGGGTTCCCGGTCGCAGAATGAACGGAGACGAGATCATGGTGAGCTATTCGCTTTCCAATCTTTTTAAAGAGGGCAAATCCGGTAATGGATTGCGCTTTACCAATAAGGTAAGCATCCAAAAAGTTAGGCTCTATCAATATTAAATTGTAAATTAATCGGCCTTTCAAATGCAATAAAAATGACCTTCTCAAACACCTTTCTTGCTGCGCTGTTATTGGTAACAAATTTCTGCTTCGCACAAAGAAACAGTTTTCCAATTGTTACAGCTAATGCAAAGGTTTCCATCGTTTACGACAGCAAGTCAGCCAGGCTCGATTCTATTGCTGCCAATCTTTTGGCAGAGGATATTGAAAGAGTGACTTCGTTCAAGCCACAAGTAATAAACGATATTGCCCTGGCCAAAGGAGCTGTGATTGTTATCGGCAACATACAATCGGCACTTGTGCAAAAGTTCATTCCTGCACAATCACCTGTTCACAAGGACCTCTTGAACAAGTGGGAGTGTTTTGCTTTCAAGACTATTGATAACCCAAGGAGCAATCTCTCAAAAGCGCTTGTCATTGCCGGAAGTGACGCACGAGGCACCGCTTATGGCGTCTTTACGCTCTCGGAAAAAATGGGCGTTTCTCCCTGGTATTGGTGGGCTGACGTACCCGTGAAGAAACAAAATGAATTGATCATCAGACAGAGTGATTCCATTTCTTCATCACCCGCAGTAAAGTACCGTGGCATTTTTATCAACGACGAGGACTGGGGATTGCAACCCTGGGCCGCAAAAACATTTGAACCTGAGACAGGGGATATTGGCCCGAAGACTTATGCCAGGGTATTTGAGCTGTTGCTTCGCCTAAAAGCAAATATGATATGGCCCGCCATGCATCCGAGTACAAAAGCATTCTTTCATTACCCTGGCAATATTACCACAGCAGGAGATTATCAGATCATTATTGGCTCATCTCATGCAGAACCGATGTTGCGAAATAATGTTGGGGAATGGGATGAAAAAACAATGGGCCATTTCAACTACATTACCAACAAGGACAGAGTATACAAATACTGGGAGGAAAGAGTAAAACAAAGCAGTGGCATCGATGCTATTTACACCATCGGCATGCGTGGTGTTCATGATAGCCAGATGGAGGGTATCCGAAACCCAAAAGAAGCGGTGCCCTTGTTGGAGCAGATCTTCAAAGACCAGCGGGAGCTTCTTGCTAAATATATCAACAAGAATGTAACATCGATACCGCAGGTTCTCACGGTATACAAAGAGGTGCTGGATATTTATGACAATGGTTTAAAAGTGCCTGATGATGTCACCCTGGTCTGGCCCGACGACAACTATGGTTATATACAAAGACTGAACGACGAAAAAGAGCTATCGAGAAAGGGCGGTTCAGGTGTGTATTATCATGCCTCTTATTGGGGAAGGCCACACGATTATTTATGGTTGCCTTCTACGCATCCATCTTTGATGCGGGAAGAAATGCTGAAAGCTTATGAAACAGGCGCCAATCGTTTGTGGGTCTTAAATGTTGGGGATATAAAGCCAGCAGAATACAATATCCAGGAATTTTTGGATATGGCCTGCAATCCCGTTCCTTTCAAAAACAGTAAATATCCAAAACAACATTTGCTTGACTGGTTAACAAACATATTTGGTGAGAGGGAAGCACAAAAAATGCAATCCATTTTGTGGGAGTACTATCAACTGGCATTTGAACGCAAACCCGAATTTATGGGCTGGAGCCAAACGGAACCTGAAACGAAAACGAAGTATACAGAGTTTAATCATTTCTATTATGGTGACGAGGCGCAAAAAAGAATAGACAGATATAATACGTTGGAAAAAGAAGTGAAAGAACTAAGACACCAAATAGATCCGAAACAGGCAGACGCATTTTATGAACTGGTTTATTATCCTGTAGTAGCTGCGTCGCAGATCAACAAAAAGTTCCTGTACCGTGATAAAGCTTATTTCTATTCTAAACAGAACCGATTGAGCGCATATGAATACGTACAACGTTCAAAAGACGCTTATGATAGTATTTCAAAAGAAACAGAATATTACAATACACGGGTAGCTAACGGCAAGTGGAAATATATCATGTCCATGAAACCAAGAAATCTTGCTGTCTACCAGGAACCTGACATACCTGAACTTACTATTGATAGCGCCAGCGATTGGAGCATTGCACCCGAAGGTTTTGTATCAAAAGACTCTTCTTTATTACAAAACAACAGGACGCTGCCTGCTTTCGATGATTTGAACAGGCAAAAATATTTTGTCGATATCTTCTTAAGTAAAAATCAAACGGTCAAATGGACCGCTTCTGTTTCCAATAATTGGATTCGTCTCTCTCAAAACAACGGACTGCTGACCCCGGCGCCAGGAAACGAACAAGCACGGATATGGGTAGACATCGATTGGAGGGCGTTTCAAAATAAGGAAGCAAATGGCCGCATCGTTTTCAGTTCAGGGGATAAAAAGATTACACTTATTGTTCAAGCCAGGAAAATAAATCAATCCGACTTTCCGGCAAATAACACCTTTATAGAGAACAATGGTTTTGTTGATATGCATGCCTCGCATTATACCCGGCAAACAAGCAAGCCATCAAGCCAATGGAAATTGATAAATGGATTGGGATATACCGGCAATGCAATAGAAGCATTGCCGCTTTCGGTAAAAAGCAAACCACTAACCGATCCCGATTCTGTTAAAAGCAGAAATGCCTCAGTGGAATATGATTTTTACACGCTTTCATCAACCACTCCTTCAGTAACAGTGTTCGCCTTACCTACGCATCCTGTCAACAACAATTATGACGTACGTTATGCAGTATCGATTGATGATGAACCACTAAAAATAGTTGACATAAAAACCTTTGGCAGAAGTGAAGAATGGAAACAGGATGTTTTAAGGAACAGGGCAGAACGCAAAATTGAAATGCCTTTTCTCAAATCCGGAAAACATACTTTGAAAATATACTGCATAGACCCGGGTGTAATCCTGGATGAGATCAGAATTGATCTGGGTGGATTGAAAAAGGCATATAGTTCCTTGCCGGAAACCAAAATGATAACTCAAAAACCTAAAGAATGAAAAAAGTGAAAGAAACAGGTAAAAAGCAGGCTGTTAAAATTTACCTGCAAATGTTTGCCATGTTAATGTTGTTGCTGCCAACAATAATGAGCTATGCCCAGTATGTAAAAATTCCCGATGGCTGGTTTGACGGATATGCATATGTCAACGGCATTCGGGTTCATTATTATCATGCAAAGCCGGCACCTGGCAAACCAGCAATGGTAATGGTGCATGGCGTTACAGATATTGGTCTTAGCTGGACCACACTCACATTAAAACTTCAGGACTCATACGATATTTACATGGTGGACACTCGTGGACATGGTTTGTCAGACCCATTCACCCCTGCCGACAACGGAGAGACGTTGATAAAGGACGTTGTCGATTTTGTACATGTAATGAAATTGGAAAAGCCAATCCTGATGGGACACTCCATGGGTGCTGCTACAGTGATGAGAGTAGGAGCCGAGTATCCGGATCTTGCGAAAGCCATTATTATGTTAGATCCATTTGTTGGCCGTCGCCCATTCAGGCCTTCACCGCAAGTTCGTGACAGTACACATAATAATCAAACAACACCTGTACGCCAAACCGCAACATCGCCAGATCATCTTTCCGTAAGCATGTTTGGCAATCCCGAAACGCTGGTTGCACAAAATAATTATAAGCTGGAAGATTTATTTTCGACAGGCCGTCGTCAATTTCCTAAGTGGGACAGTTTAGACGTTTACTATTGGGCTGTTTCCAAAAAACAATATCATGGTCCATATACAAGCGACGAAGCGCAGGCAATGACGGGAACAATGAATACGGCAGACGCACTGGCAAAGATCCAGGTGCCTGCGCTTATACTGAAAGCCGATGCGCCACCCGAAGTTCGCAAACAGAACGAGGAAGCTGCACGGGTAATGAAGAACGGAAAACTTATACATATCGATGGAGCAGCTCATAACCTGCATCATGATCAATTGGATAAAACAGTCGAGGTGTTGAATGATTTTCTAAAAACCTTGTGACATCCATCCTTGATTACAAGCCATGATCCTGTTTCTAAAAATCTGCCAATGAGAAAGTTCATTTTATTATCGACTATTGCTCTTTTCATCCAGTCATTCAACATTTGTAGATCGCAAAGCGTCGCTCGTCAAAGGCTGCTAATGGATTATAACTGGAAATTTTCCCGCACCGATACGATTGATGCCGACAAAGCGGCATTTAATGATAACAAATGGCGAATATTGGATCTTCCGCATGACTGGAGCATTGAAAGTGAGTTTGTTCAAAACGCACCAACAGGTGGCGGCGGTGGCTATTTGCCAACAGGTGTTGGATGGTATCGCAAACATTTTAATCTTCCGAAATCAGCATTGTCAAAATCCGTGTGGATTGAATTTGATGGTGTATATCAAAACAGTGATGTGTGGATCAATGGGAATCATCTAGGCCATTATCCTAATGGGTACATGAGTTTTTATTATGATCTGGCGCCCTACATAAGACCAGGAGAAAATATTATAAGCGTTCGGGTAGATAATTCACTGCAACCCAATACCCGCTGGTACTCGGGATCGGGCATTTATCGTCATGTCTGGCTGAACATTGCCAATCCTTTGCACGTTGCCCAATGGGGCACATACATTTCTACACCGCAAGTCGATTCTTCATCGGCAACGATAGACATCAAAACAGAAATTGACAACAACAGTTCTGTTTCTAAAAATGTTGTGCTTCGTTCTGTCATTGTCGATCCCAAAGGAAATGAAATAGCAAGATCGGAATCGCCCGTCTCTATTTCTTCAAAAAATCAAACAAAGGTAGAACAGAAGATCACTGTCGCCCAGCCTGCACTATGGTCTTTGGTATCGCCCACCCTGTACAATGTCCATTTGATGGTATTGGATAAAGGAAAGTCAATTGATGCAATAAACGCGTCTTTTGGGATCCGTGATATAAGGTATGATGCAAACAAGGGTTTCCTGCTCAATGGGGAACGTGTGAAGATGAATGGCGTTTGCTTGCATCATGAAGCAGGGAGCGTAGGTGCGGCTGTGCCTGAAGCCGTGTGGGTTCGCCGGTTGAAAATGTTGAAGGAGATGGGTTGCAATGCCATTCGTACAACACACAATCCGGTGGCGCCTGAATTTTTAGATCTGTGTGACCGCATGGGATTTTTAGTGATGGATGAAATATTTGATGTTTGGCGGTCGCACAAAGTAAAATATGACTACGCCGGTTACTTTGATCAGTGGTCGCAGCATGATCTCGTGAATTTCATTCACCGCGACCGTAATCATCCTTCTGTTGTTTTATGGAGTGCAGGCAATGAAATTGGCGAACAAAGCCAACCGAAAGGATATGAAGTGTTACGGCCATTGATTGAAACGTTTCATCGCGAAGACCCAACACGTCCTGTGACAACAGGCAATGATCATATTGCTGATGATACAAAGCCGATCACACCTGAATTTTTGGATCTCCTCGATATTGTCGGATACAATTATGTCGACCGCTGGCATGAAAGAAGAGAGCTGTTTTATGATATTGATAAACGCAACCATCCTGACTGGAAAATGGTGGGAACAGAAAGCGTCTCCATTTCAGGCATTCGTGGAAATTATTTTGGCAGTGGCGGTTTCCTTGGGCCAGCTGATTCAACCACAGTATATACAGCTAACATGGGCGGTGTCATTCGTGCAGAACAGCTTTGGAAATTTGTTTATACACATGATTACGTCATTGGCGATTTTATGTGGACGGGAATTGATTACATCGGCGAATCACGATGGCCTTCCAAAAACTCTTCATCAGGTGTCATTGACCTTTGTGGCTTCCCGAAAGACGCTTATTACTTTTATCAAAGTCAATGGACGACAAAGCCTATGATCCATTTATTTCCACACTGGAATTGGAAGGGAAAAGAAGGAAAAGTAATACAGGTAATGGCATATACGAACTGCGACAGTGTTGAACTTTTTGTGAATGGAAAATCATTCGGGATAAAAGCCTTGCAGTTTCCCAGGCCTGGAAATTCAGGAGGATGGAACCGTTACGATGTTCCTCCTGTAAACAATACTACAGCTGATTTGCATTTGATGTGGGATGTCCCTTATGAGCCCGGAACCTTGAAAGCCGTAGGAAGAAAAGGAGGGAAGATTGTCGTTCAGGAAGAGGTGCGTACCGCAGGCGCCCCTGCTGCATTTCGTTTGTCGGTTGATCGCAAAAGCATCCAGGCGGATCAGAAAGATGTAGCCCATGTAAAAATTGAAGTAGTTGATGAAAATGGCAACATTGTTCCTGATGCGAATGAACCTGTGCAGATAATGATTGAAGGAGAAGGGAAGTTGATTGGTTTAGATAATGGGAACCCTCTTGATCATACTTCGATGAAGAGTGACCATCGGAATACGTTCAATGGTTTAGCATTGGCTATTGTTCAATCCGGCACTAAAGCCGGAACAATTCGTGTAAGTACCAACTCATCGCTCAGGAATGCCTCAATTGAGATTGTTACTGCGCGGCCGGTTGAGCAAATTCCATCCACACCACCTTCTGCTCACTGGCATGAGGACTTGCGATAATGTCCCCATATAGCTCCGGTCTGCGCGCCATCCGGTAACGATGACCGCCCGCCTTTTTCAGCTTGTCCGGCGTCAGCGTAGCAACGACAAAATCATTCCCCAGCGTCCGGCACTCTGCAACAACATCTCCATAAGGATCCACGATCATGGAACACCCGTTCTTCAGCTGGTCGTCATCCATGCCGATGGGATTGGAAAATACCGCATAGATGGCATTGTCATAGGCCCTTGCAGGCAGCCATTTCATCAGCCAGGCCCGCCCCTTCAATCCGTCGAATTCCATCCGCAGCGAGGTCGGGTCCGACTCCCGGTGGTCCCACAGGACAGGGTCTACAAAACCCGCGCCCGGCCGCGTAGAGGGCGTACACATTGTCACATGCGGCATAAAGATGATATCCGCACCCAGCAGGGTCGTCGCCCGCACATTCTCGATAATATTGTTGTCGTAGCAGATAAGGATACCGCACTTCCACCCCAGCAGATCGAAGACGACATATTCATTGCCCGGTGCAATATGCGGGTTGATAAAAGGGTGCAGCTTCCGGTATTTGGCCACCAGCCCGTGCTTATCCACACACACATAAGCTTTGTAGATCTTCCCATCGGCGCCCTGTTCAAATAACCCCGCCAGCACCACGATATTCGACCTCCCCGCTATTTCCGCCAGCCTTTTTATACCCGGTCCATCAGGAATAGGTTCCGACAACTCCCACAGCTCCTCTCGGGACAGTCGGCGTGCATGACTATAGCCCGTAATGCTGCATTCATGAAAGGCAATGACATCCGCACCCGCCTCCGCCGCCCTTGCCGCCAGCCCGGCGATAATACCCAAATTATATTCCTTGTCCCCGCTGCGGTTCTCAAATTGAGCAGTGGCGACTTTCAGATTATTCATAATGTAACAATGGTTTTTAACGTTATAAAAGTACCGATTACTACAGGTCTTTAACCGTTAAATTTTCCCAATGGCAGTATCGACGTTCCTCATACCCGCTCTTCTATGTGTTCTCCTCCTGTCCTGCCATCACCACCCCCAACAGACAGCGCCCATTCCCTTACGGGGATTCCCTGGTAAGACAATATCTCCATGGCCTTGACAGCGTGGGCAATGATGATACGGCCGGCACCAGCGTCCGGGTCCTGAAAGCTTATCTGGCAAATGACACCGGCTTCTTAAAAAAGTTCGATAGCGACAGAATGCGATCCATCACATTTCAACGGCATACTTTATGCTAACACGCTTCCTTGATATAAAATAGGGTCCCCTACCCCCACAACCCGAACTCACTCTTTATCTCCTCTATCTGCAGCACATGCCTTGCCGTATGCGCCCCCTCCAGCAGAAGGAACTGGTAAAGATTCACTGTCCCGACAAAAGGATGGAACGCATGCCGGTCCTTCAACCCATCTTCCGTATGACGCACATAATGGATCAATTGATCCCGCTGCTCCACAAAATGCGCCAGCGCTGCTTCCGTATCGGCAAATCTACCCGCAGGCAGCAACCCCGAGAGGCAACTTAACTTCCTGCTGCGGTCCGACATAATACAAATGATGCGTTTGATGCTCACCCTTATCAGCTCCCTCCTCTCCGGCGTCGGACTCTTTCCCAGCTGCTCGTGCAATATCTTCCAGGTGATATCCCCCGCCAGCGCCAGATGCTCGATATTCTCCGCCATGCTCCATCTATCCCGTTCCGTCCGGGCCTCCATGGCAGCCCTGCCAAGCCCCGCTATACTGTCCAGCAACAGATTCTTTGTAAAAGCCAGGTATTCACAGGCAAATTCCCGCTCACCCCTGGTAAGGGATGAAGGCAACACCTCCCGGTTATACAGCGACAAAGCTTCCATATTTTTACATTTTAGCAGCGTCCCGCAGTCCGCTGTGTGAACAATTAAGTACTAACAATGACTATCAGATCACCCGAAATAGGACAAAAAAACTAAAATAAATTTGGGCGTATTGGCCCCCTCACGCAATGGTTTCAACCAACCTCTCCACATCCTCCATATCATTGTATAGGTGCGGTGCAATCCGCATATTACTCCCCCTAAAGCTGATATATATCTTATTTTCAGCTAATTTCTTCTGCAGCCCCGCTATCCTCTCCTGCTGCAGCCTGATCCCAACCATGTGCCCCACCCTCTCCCCCGGCGCCACCTCCAACCCAACCTCCCTGGCACGCTTCACGATGGCGCCCGTCAGCACCGACAACGACTCCTGTATATTTTCCACGCCCCAGGCCAGTATCTGTTCCAGCGCCGCCTTCGCCATGGGAATGTGAATAAAGCTGGCAAACTCTCCTGCATCGAACCTCCGCGCACCCGGCTTATAAGCCTCCGTATAATCCACCAGCCGGGTAAAATCATCGCTACCCGCCTTGACCATCCAGGACCACTCGATAGGGCTCCCGTCTGCATGCCAGGCGGGCGCCGCATACAGATATCCCAGATTGTAAGGCCCCAGCAGCCACTTATACCCCACCGCCACTACAAAATCCGGCTGGATCTTTCGAACATCCAGCGGGTAGGCCCCCAGCGACTGACTCGCATCGATAACCAGCTTTGCCCCCACCTCCCTCACTCTCCTGCTCACCAACTCCAGATCGATAAAGCTCCCATCCGTCCAGTGACAGTTGGGAATGGCCACCAGCCCCGTACGATCATTCACTGTCCTGCAGATGGCATCTGCCCACGACTCGCCACCCTCTCTTTTCACTGTGTCGATCACCGCCCCCGATGCAATGGCCAGCTCCTGCCAGGCATAGACGTTGGAAGGATATTGCTGATCTAAAACCACAATGGTCTGACCAGGCCGCAAGTTCATATTCCGCTGGGCGATCGCCAACCCGTAACTTGCGGAAGGGACAAGCGCCACATCGTCTTTCTCCGCCCCGATAATCCGTGCAAAAAGACCACGCAGCTCTTCCGCAGGCTCAAACCACTGATCCGCACTGATCGTCCAGGGATGCCGCCGCTGCCCGATGGCGCGAATACCCGCCTCCTCCACAGTACGTAGAAAAGGAGCCATATTGGCACAATTCATATATGTCACTCCCTCCGGAATGGAGAAGAGCTGTTTTTGAGGAGGAATGGTCATGTTCGCAGGTTTTCGCTTGTCGCTACAGCCAGGGGTATCAAAGATAATTACATCGCTGTTCCTATAGGGGTGGTAAACGCGCCAATCTGCTGGCCATTTGCGACAACATTCATCTCAAAAAATTGTTAAACCGCCCTTTCCCCCTCCCCCTCCACGGATATTCTTCCATTGGTAAAGAAAAAGCTGGGGCTTTAGCTAGGAAGACCGCCGCGGCAGAAAATTCCCCGCATCC
>Ga0207667_10009867_pt1 | contig 11207 bp, 5 predicted proteins | sample KBSCornC52_FD_184301 | JGI IMG/M metagenome (GOLD analysis project Ga0207667, IMG submission 184301) | Corn rhizosphere microbial communities from Kellogg Biological Station, Michigan, USA - KBS Corn C5-2 (SPAdes) (version 2) | ecosystem: Host-associated > Plants > Roots > Rhizosphere > Soil ...
GGTTGTCACCGAATGTTGCACGAATATCCTGGCCTGCTGCATTTCCCGGGCCGTTTCGGCATGGGTCATCACCCCCTTGAAAAATACCCGGTGCCCGATGCCCAGGGCCCGGGCCAGGATCATACAGGCCTCGAACAGTTCGCCGCCGCCTCCTTTGCCGACCAGGGTGAGGGTCGCCTCCGGGACGCGCTGCGCCACCTTTTGAAAGGCAAGCAGCGTAAGATGCGGGCTCTTGGATTCGGCAAAACGCCCGACCGCAATGAATTTTGGCGGAAACCCGCTTCGGTCGGCGTAGGGAAAAAGTCCCAGGTTCACAAACGCGGGAAGATGGACCAGTTTGTTTTTGGGTGCACCCAAATCCGCCAGCCGGCGGACCATCTCTTCGGAAACGGCGATGATCCGGACGGCTTCACGGAACAGTTCCCGGTAACGGCCGGAGTGTTGCTCCAGCTGTTGCCGGTTGTAAACATCATAGCCATGAAAATAGACCACCAGCGGCGTGCCGGTCTCCCTGGTAATGGGGTATAGGGAGGCGCCGACCGGCCCGAATTCGGCCAGCACCAACCGGATGCGGTGGTGCTGAATATAATCGCACAGGCGGTGCCGGAGATAGTTCCGCCCTTGCAGGAGATGTTCCAGCAGGCCCAACACCCGTCTCAGCGATTCCCATTCTGGAAGAAACCCCCGTGGCCTGCGACCGGGCGCCTGGTATTGATCCGGGATCTCGCCGCCATACCAGTAATGGATAGGGTATTTCAGCCGCGGGCCCAATTCGTTGATAAACGTCTCCGTATACTTGCCCTTGTTGATATTGGCAAGGACGATGGCCGCGGGCGGCTCCTCGTCATCGTGGCGGCCCCGCAGCACCCGTTTCACCGCGCGGCGGCCCGGCAGCGCCCGCCTGACCGAGGCGAGCAGGGGAAGGGCCAGGAACCAGAAAAGAAACCGCAGGAGCTGGTAGATGCCGTGCAACAAGGCGACCCGGAAGACCAGGAGATGCAGGGCGATAAGAAAACCATACGCCGGATCGCGCACTGCGAGCCAACAAAGCGGGATCAGCGGCCAATCCTCCTGGTAGAAGCGGTCCAGCGCCATCCCGTTGAATCGGGCCGAGATCAGCGCATAGCCATCAGCGGTAAACAGATGGGGCAGCGCATGAAGCAGCAGCCAGACCGCGGGCACCGTCAGCGCAGGCCACCGGAATTCCGGCCCGGTAAGCCACAAAAGCAGGGAAAGAGCCAGTATTTCCGCAGGCAGGACATAGCGGCGGATCAGGCGATGAATAAAGGCATTTCCCATGCGGGTGGCCAGGGTCGGGGTGGAGGCGTGAAGATCATTGGCCCTGTCGATTGCCAGGTGATTGAGGTAGTGGCGGATGCCGAGCGACAGCTGCCAGCCGCAAAGGGCAAGCGCCATGGGAAGACCGGCAGGTGGCCCAACATGGAAGGAGAACGAAGAATGCCCCGGCCGCATGGAGAAGGCCGGTTCCCCTCGCCCCAACGCAAAGGTATACGCCGCCAGCAGCGCCGGGATCGCATACGCATAGCCGGCATCGAGCAAAACAGGCCAGACCATCCGGTCCTTTGCGCGAAACGGCGGCACTGCATACAACACCAACGCCGCAAATTCCAGCCCGATCAGCAAAAAAGAAAAACGGTCGGCCGGCAGAACGATCCAGGGCAACAGGGCCAGGGCAAGTGCGCCACCCATATATCCAACCCTTCCCGGCCGGGAAAGCCCTCCCATCGAATTGGCCTTACCCGCCGCCCTGTCCTGCCCGATATCGTAAAGATCGTTGATGAAGTGGCCAAAACAACCGATCCCCGCAATGGTACAAAGGGCGGGGAGGATCAGCCAGGTCTTTCCCGACAACGGCGTCGCCGTGATCAGCAGGGTCCAGTAGATCACCGAAAGGAGATTGGCGGCCTTGGGCTTCCACCACTGGTCCAGCCTTCCGGCGGCAAGCCATCTTCGGATCCGGCCCTCATAGTTCATTGACCGGGGTTTTTAGCACCTGCAGGTGATAAAGATTCTGGAAGAAGTACCGGTTATCGCCCTTCCCGGGATCATACCAGGGTTTGATACAGCTGATCTCGAAGAAGTCCACCGGGAACAGGTAGTCCTGCAATTGATCGATCCGGTTGATGCCGGTCAGGTCCTGGAACTGATTGGAGATGCTCAGATTCTCGAAATCTTCCAGCGGAATGTCCACGGTTTTGAGGGAAGAGAGGATGAACCCCTGCCGCCGGAGATGCCGCAGGACGTCGTACACATCTCCCACCTGGTAGTGATAGGCTTTATCGATCCGGGCAATATTCTCCCGGATGGCCCGCGAATGACCCGGCAGCGCCGCCTCCCTGGCGAAAAGGTCCTTGATATAAAGCAGCCCCCCCGGCTTCAGCATCTGCCACGCGGAACGGATAGCCGCGCCTTTATCGGGAGAGTGGCCAAAAGATTCCAGGAAATACACGACGTCATAGGAAGACTCCGGCAGGAGTTGGGGCAGGCGGTGGTAGTCTCCCCGGATGGAATTGACCTTTCCGGTCAACCCATCCCGTTCGATCCGGTCGGCGGCCGTCAGCGTTTGCACTTCCGAAATATTGACGGCATCCACGGTGACCGAATATTTTGTCGCAAACCATGCCGCGGGACCGCAAACCCCGCTGCCGGCGTCCAGCAAACGCATTCCCGGCTTCAATCCCATCGCCTGCGCCTGGTAGTCGAGGAGGCGGGAGACCTCGTTGGTTCGGAAGGCCTGGATGACATCGCCATACACCTGCAGGAAGGCCTCTCCATGCCGGTCGTAAAAATCTCCTACCGCCTCCGCCCGGCCGGAGGTGCCGGCCGGGCGGAGGCGGCGCAACCGGTGAAGCACAAACAATCCCGCCAGGATCAGCAGAACGGCGGCTGCCGGAAAGAGATAGCTATTCACATTTATAAGGTTTATACAATGTACGGCTAATTTTATTAAATTGAATGACCATGCGGGCCTATCTTCCACCTCTGCTGCTTTTTGCGGTAGCGTTGTTGCAATACGCCAATACGCTGGAACACGACTATGCCTGGGACGACAAGCTGGTGATCACGGGCAATGAATATACCCTGAAGGGCGTCAGCGGCATCCCCACGATCTTCGCCCATCGGGTGAGTGTCCCCGGCAAGAACGTATACCGGCCCGTCCCGCAAGCGCTGTTCGCCATCGAATACGATCTTTTTAACGGCAACCCGCATGCCGGCCATTTCTTCAATGTCTTGTGGTATGCGGTGCTCGTCGTTATCGTTTATTATTTTCTCCGTTTCGTTTTTCCCTCGGCGCCTCCACTGCTGCCCTTTTTCACTGCCCTGCTGTTCGCCGTTCACCCCCTGCATACCGAAGTGGCGGCCAATATCAAAAGCCGCGACGAGATCCTTGCGCTGCTGTTCGGCTTGCCGGCGCTGGTTTATTTTGTTCGGTCGGCGGATAAGGGGAAAGGCCTGTTCCTGGTCCCCGCCCTTCTCCTGATGGCCCTGGCCTGCCTCTCAAAGGAAAATGCGATTTGTCTCCTGCCCGTCGCACCCCTTATTGCCTGGTACCGGTCGGGGTCTTCCCGGATAAAATTCAGTCTTCCCCTCCTCCTGCCGGTGATGACCGGCCTGGCGGCGGCAATCGCCTGGGGCATCTATTCCCTGGGATCGACGCGTTCTTCCTCGGTTCATCTCGACGCCACCGTCCTCAACAACATTTTTCTATGGACGACCGAGCCGGGTAAGGTGGTTCCGACCGCCCTGGTGAACGTCGGTCGCTATCTCGGGCTCTTCCTCTGGCCGCATCCGTTGATCCACATGTACGGCTATAACCAGGTCGTGCTGGCAGGCTGGTCTTCCCCCGCAACTATCAGTATCCTGCTGTTGCTCGGTTGGGTGGCGTATTATGTTGCAACCCGTTGGTCCCGGCGGTGCCCCGCGGTCTTCGGCATTCTCTTCTTTGCCTGTACATACGCCATCTATTCCAATTTATTTGTCCTGGCGCCCGATACCATGGCTGACCGTTATCTTTTCATGCCCAGCCTGGGCCTTTGTATCATTCTGGTGTTCGCTCTTTTCCAGCTGCCGGCGTTAAAGCTTCCCCAGATCCGGTTGCCGTATATCCAACTGCCGCAGATCCGGTCGCCGCAAACCCCGCGGATCAACGGTTACAGGATGGCCGTCGTCACTTCCTCTTTGCTGGCCATCGCCTTTTTCGCACGCAGCTTTTTCGCCAACCGGGATTGGCAAAACGACTATACCCTCATCGACAACCGCATACAGTATATGAAGGACAACGCGGCGGCACAGGCTACCTACGGGTATATGCGGGACAAGGAAGCCCAGGGAATGCCGGAAGGCGCGGAACGCCGCGAAAAGAAGGCGGCGGCCATGCAAGCCTGGATGCGGTCGGTGCAGATCTATCCGGATTTCGCCATGCCCTGGATCTCGATGGGCAGGCTGTTCGCCCAGCAAGGGGTCTATGACAAGGCGGAATGCTGTTTTCTGAAAGCCTTGTCCCTTGGCCCGCAGAGTGCCGATGCCGTATTCTGCCTCGGCGCCCTCGACTATACGACAGGAGATGGGAAAATGGCGACGGCCTACCTGGAACGCGCGGTCGTTCTCGATCCGGCACAACAGCCCGCCTTTGTCCTGCTGGGCCGCGCCTATTTGCTCACCGGTGACATCGCCAACCTTGGGTCGATGACAGAAACGGCGGTGAAATGGTTTCCTGCCAACGGCGACCTGGCGGCCCTTCGCGCCGTCTCCTTCTACCGGTCCGGCAGGCCGGCCGAAGCCCGCTCCTGGCTTGGCAAGGCGCTTTCGCTCGATCCCAACAATGTCACGGCTCTTTCCCTGCAGGAAACTATCCGGTCCGGGGGCGAGGGACCCGAACGCTAAGGAGATTCCACCAACACCTTCTGGACCCCCGATCCCTGGGTGGCGATCCAAACGTCAAAGGCCTGGGAATTGGCGCTGAAGCGGGTGGGACTGAAATAGGCGTATAACGGGCGGGCGATATGGACGTCTGTCGAACTGGGGTTGATCGGATTGGTGAGCAGCTTCCAGTTGTTGCCAAAATCCGTTGTCAGGAAGACCCCCGCATCGGCGGCGCCCACCAGGGCAGTATTGCCGTTATTTGGGTCGATCTGTACCATAAAGGGTTGCCAGTACTGTCCAAAACCCTGGAAATTCGTGGGTCCGTTAAGGGTATTGTTCTTGAAGACGGCCCCCAACATCAGGTTATCCAGGTTATTCAATGGACTCCAGTTGCCGCCGAAGTTTTGCGTCGACCACATGCTGAAGTTGTTGGCGCCGTCGATGCCGCTGATGACGAGGTTGTTCCCGTTGTTCGGGTCTACATCGTAAACGGTCACCGAAACGATGTTGGGCGGCAGCGGAAGTTGCTGCCAGGCGCTGCCCCGCTGCAACCCGATCCGGAACACCTGTCCCGGGTTATTGGGGGTGCCCGCCCCCGTATGATAATAGATGCTGGTAGGTCCATTGACCCTGGCTACTTTCAGGGCGCCGCCACTGGTGGAATTGGGGGCGGCCGGCGCGCCGATCGACGTCCACGAGATGGGGTTGGCCGTTATATCCCCGGTCGTGTAAACCCCATCCTGCATCGAGACGGCAAAGGAATTGCCGCCCAGGTTGGCCACTTCCGTCTGGTTGGTAAAAGAATTGAGTTGGGCGTTCGATGGGTAATTGGATATCTGTGCGGAGCTGGAAAGGTCGCCGGGTGAAGACCAAAGCTGGAAGCCCCGCGGCCCGGTGCTGAAGAAGCCGTTCAGGTACAGCGACAGGTTTTGTTTCGCGCCGTCGCTGAAGATATCGCAGCATTGATTGTTGGTCCAGTTCGGGAACGGATTGCCCGGGGGCCCCTCATGGGCGTCCTGCGTCCCCCAGTGACCGTCATCCTGCAGACCGTAATAAAGGGCATGGGTGCCCGGCGAGAGCTGGATTCCCGCAAAGTTCCAGACCCACGTGGCATGCGTCGTGGAAGCCAGCTGCGCCCAATTGACCGTCTGGCAGCCGGGTGAGTTGGGGTTCGGGTTGCGATAGATCCCGCCATCGTTGCTGAAGAGCAGGGGGCAGGCATCGGCCTGCGCACCGGGGTTGAACAGCACATCACCCACGTCCCAGTGCGAGCCCTGCTGCTGCAGTGTCCAGCTGTTGGCCGGCGCCCGGGCCGTTCCGCCCTGGGCAGGATTGGGCGGGGTGGTACAGGTTTCCGAGAACAGGTTCACGTCCCCATACCAAAGATCGTATTGCGTGGAAGTCAGCCGTTGATTGGTCTTCACAAAGGGAACCCTGCCCTGGGCATTGTTGACGCCCGCCCGGATGGTATTCGTCGGAACCGTCAGGGAGGTCGGCCAGGTCTGACCGCCGTCGTCGGACTCGAAGATATTTCCGCCGCCGCCACCGTTGGTGGCGAACAGCACATAGTTTTCGGAAGGCGAAGCCGCCAGGGAAGAAGCGGGTCCCGGAGCGCCGCCAGGGAGAATGGCCCCGCCGGCCGGGGCGGCGGACCAGGTGCGGCCGCCATTCGTACTCCGGAAATGACCGTTATCCCCTATAACATCAACGACGCTGTCTTTCTGGGCAATCACCGCATAGATCTGTTCTGCATTGTCGCCCGGACTGGGATCTACATAGTCCCAGTTGCCACCGCTGTTGAAGGTGCGGGCCAGCCCGCAGTTGGTCCCCACAAAAACCATATTCGGATGATCCGGGCTGATCGCGATCTGCCAGGCCGATGGTTCCGCCTGCCTGGAAGCGACCGCGCAGTTGAGCGTAGGCAGGGGCGCATTCGTCCAGCTATTGCCGCCATCGTTGCTGATGCTGATGCCCGACTTCGAATTGCGGACAACGGCAGCAAGACCGCCATTGAGTTTGCCGTCATAGAAAGAAGTAACGTAGACGCGCAACCGCTCCCGGGTGCTGGGGTCCACTTTCACATCCCAGACCGCAGAAGGCACAAAACTATTCACCTTTACCCAGGTCAGCCCCTGGGTGAAACTGGTCCATAGTCCGCCCCATTCCGACGCGGCAAAAACCTGTCGCATATCGGAACTGGCCCCAAGATGGTTGGTCCGTCCGCCGCTGGAACCATTCGGATCGGATTGGTACAGGTTGGAGGAGGACGGGTTGATATCGAACCAGGTAGACCTTATCTGCGCCCCGCCCCGCGAAGGGCACAGCAGGACCAGGGCCCAAAACCCCGTTACAAAAAAGGATCGTCTCGCCAGCGTCCGTTGCATAGCCAAAGGTTTTGCGGTATTTCCGTTTACGTCTATTTTCTATCGAGGGGACAGATCGGAGTATTGAAAACAAATTCGCCGGAAGGAGCCCAGTTCTCGCCCGTCAGCGTACACAAGCGGATGCGATAAGCGGCGCCCGGTCCCAGATCGGTGAGGTGTAAGATCTTTTTCACCATATCCTGCGAATTGACTTTAACTTTCATCTGCTGGAAGTCGACCACCTTCGGCAACATCGCCGGGCCGGCCATGATCACCGCCGCCGTATCCTTCACGAACAGGCTCTTCCCGGGAATGGAGAACCGTTGATTCCTTGCTATCGGGAAAGCGGTCGTGTAATAGTTTCGCTCAAAACCCTTGTACTGGAGACTGATGTCCACCCGCAGGTCCTTTGTTTCCACGGTTTGGTTAAACGCTTCGGCCCGGACCTGCGCGGGCATGGCTTCATTCCACGACAGTTCCACCACCGGCACATTATGGCCCCGTTCCGTCGAATAACGGCAATCCGCAATGACGGTGGGCGTCCAGTTCATGACCGGCCGTTCCAGGACCGGCTTGTGAAGCTCCACCGAAGGACTGATGTACTTCTTCCAGTCCTGCGCGAAATGCAGAAAAACAGTATCCCGTTGATTGTTCGATTGTGTCACCTCCTGGTCAAGATCGACGTTGCCGTCATTTAGCGTTTTGGAATGATGTGTACAGCCGGTGAAAGAAAGCCCGGCCAGGGAAAGACAGAGAAGGAAGGCGCGAAACAGGATCATAGGCTAAGTTTAAGAAGTTAAACCCTATCTCCACTCTAAAGGTAATGTAGGAATTTTTATATTTCAAAAAAATATTATACCAGTGATATCCCGGATAAATTGTAGATTTCTGGACGATGCTCACCATTCCTAAACCTTTATCCCCGATCTTCTGGCCACTTGCCGTCTTTTGCATCGGCCTGCTGGAGTATGCCAATACGTTCGGCCACGACTATGCCTGGGATGATAAACTGGTGATCACGGACAACGCGTATACCCGCCAGGGGATCGCCGGGCTCCCGGCGATCTTTAGCCGGAAGGTAAGCGTCCCCTATAAAGATGTATACCGGCCGCTTACCCAGGCCCTTTTTGCACTGGAATACGAATGCTTCCCCGGCGATCCCCATGCCGGTCATGTCTTCAGCGTGCTTTGGTATGCGCTGCTTTGCGTTACCGTTTACCGGTTCATGCGGTTCCTGTTCCCCGGCAGACCCCCGGCCCTTGCCGGGATCACGGCGCTGATCTACACCATTCATCCGTTGCATGTGGAGGTCGTGGCCAATATCAAAAGCCGCGACGAGATCCTTTGTTTCTTCTTCGGTATCCAGGGGCTCATCCTGCTTACCCGGTGGGCGGAAACCCGCAAAGCAACGCCCCTCGTGCTGGGGATCCTGTGTAGCGCCCTGGCCGTCCTCGCAAAGGAGAACGGCCTTACCCTGCTGGCCCTTCTCCCGCTGGTTGCCTTTTATCGCGCCGCCGGTAGTCACCGGTCCAAACGGCTATTGGGACTGCCGCCGGCGCCCGCGCTGCTCGTTTTGTCCCTGGCAGCAGCGGGAACGTTTTACTGGCTGGCGCATCATGTTGCCGCCACAGGCAATCCGAACGCCCTCCAGCTCAACTCGACGGTGCTGAACAATATCTTTTTGTGGACGACCCACCCCGGGGATGTCCTTCCCACCGCCGTCCTGAACATTGGACGCTATCTTCTGCTGTTCGTTTATCCCCATCCCCTGATCCACATGTATGGCTATGCGCAGATAACGGTTTCGGGATGGGACGACCCCCTTGTATGGGTCGTTCTCGGGATGTTGTTGTTTTGCGGGCTCTATATCCTGCGCCACTGGCGAACCCGTTCGCCCATCGTATTCGGGATGATCTTTTTCGCCGTCACTTATTCCATTTACAGCAATTTGATCGTCCTCGCCCCCGACACCATGGCCGACCGGTATATGTTCATCCCGTCACTCGGGTTAGCGCTCGTCGCCGCCACGGGGATCCTTCGCCTGGCCGCCGGTCGCAGTCAGCTCGCCGCCAAAAGTCTCCCGGACGCCACCAGCAGTCTCCCGGGCATGGCCGGCAGCCCAGGGCGCAAATGGGCGCTGGGACTGATCATGGGCATCACCCTCGCCTTTTTTTGCGTCGGCGTCGCAGCAAACCGGGACTGGGAGAACGACTATACCCTGATCAACCGCCGCATCCGCTACATGGAGAACAACGCGGCCGCGCAGGCTACCTATGGGCAGATCCTGTTCCTCCAAAGCATGGAAGCGACGGACCCCGGCGAAAGAGACTCGTTACAACGCAGTTCCATGGCCGCATTTATGCAGGCCGTCCGGATCTATCCCGATTTTTCGGACGCATGGCTGTCCATCGGGAAGATATTTGCCCAGTTGAACTATTTTGATAAAGCGGAATTGGCCTTTTTCCGGGCGCAACAGCTTCAGCCGATGAACCCCGAATGTTATTTCTGTCTCGGCTCCCTTAGCTATACCCGGGGCGATCTCGACCGGGCCGTCCCCTATCTGCAGGAAGCCGTCGCGCTCGCGCCGCTGGGGGAGACCAATTACCTGATGCTCTGCCGGGCGTACTACAAGAAACGGGACAGCCTCCACCTGGCATTGGTGGCGCGAAAGGCTGCAGGTCTCTTCCCTCAGAACAACGAGTTCCCCCAATTCCTGGCCCGGGCCTCCGCCAGCCCCGCGCCCGCCGCCCATTAAGGCGATTCAATCACCACTTTCTGGACACCCGATCCGCGCCCTGCGATCCAAATGTCGAAGGCAAGGGTATTCGATACCAGCCGTTGCGGGCTGAAGTAGGCGAACAAGGGTCTTGAACTGGCCGGAAAGCTCGAGTTGCTATTGGAGATGGTCGTCCAGGTATTGCCGAAATCCGTCGTCAGGAACAGGCCCGCATCCGCCGCGCCGGCAACGGCCGTATTGACATTCAGCGAATCCAGGGCGATCATAAAGGGTTGCCAGTAGGACCCGAAGGTCGTAAAGGGGGTCGGCCCGGTGTTTACCCGGTTCTCATAGAGTCCATTTCCCGTCATCAGGTTATTCAGGCTGTTCATTTGCGTCCAGTTGGTCCCGAGATTCGCGGTGGCCCACATGCTGAAAGAATTCTGGGGACTGATGCCGCAGACCATGATGTGGTTGGCATCGCCCGGGTTTACGCCGTAGACGGTGACATCGCTGATGCCGGCCGGCAACGGCACCATCGTCCAGTTGCCCTGGGCGGAGACATTTTTGTAATACAGCTGGCCCGGCTCGCCGGCGCCATCCGGGTTGCCGGGAGTGCCAAAGGACCCCGAATGATAAAAGATGACGGGCGCGCCATTGAGCCATGAAGATTGCAATCCCCCCACATAGTTCTGCTGGCTCAGCGTGGTGGGGATGCCCATATTGATCCAGTTGATCGGGTTATCATCGATATTGTCGGTGCCATAGATACCTCCCAGGGTTCCGCTGTTGACCGGGTCTCCAAACACGACGGCCATGCTGTAGGGAGCAAAATCCACCACCGAACGCTCGCTTTTCCAGCCCAGCAGCGGCGCGTTGGAGGGATAGTTGGGGATCTCCGCCGGGCTGCCGAAATTCTGTTGAGCTTTAAAGATCCGGAATGCCCTGCCCGGGCTGAAAAAACCATTGTCCCATATGATCCTGTCTGACTGGGCGGCATCCACGAAGGCGTCGCAGCAGTCGGGGTTGTTCCAGGCCGGTACTCCGCTGAAGACGCCCTCGCCGGCATTGATCGTCCCCCAGACCCCGTTGTCCTGCAGGGCATAATAGAGCCCATGAACTCCGGGCGGACCCATCTTTGTCCCATCGAACCCATAGACCCAGGTGGCATGGATGGTCGTGTCCGGCTGGGTCCAATTGGGAGTCTGGCACGCCGGCGCCACGGTATTCTGGTTGAGATAAAC
>Ga0207667_10009868_pt1 | contig 11206 bp, 10 predicted proteins | sample KBSCornC52_FD_184301 | JGI IMG/M metagenome (GOLD analysis project Ga0207667, IMG submission 184301) | Corn rhizosphere microbial communities from Kellogg Biological Station, Michigan, USA - KBS Corn C5-2 (SPAdes) (version 2) | ecosystem: Host-associated > Plants > Roots > Rhizosphere > Soil ...
GTCGGGCGGCAGTTGCCGCGGCAGACATGCGTGGTGATGGTCATGTCGGCGGGCTTGGCTTCCAGCGCCTTGTTGATGCAGCGCGTGTAGCTCTCCTGGAGATGATCGACGTCGAGGCCGCGCTCGCGCGCCTTCTTCAGCTCGTCCTGCGAGCAGAGATAGGCCCAGGCCGTGTCGTCGAACTGGAGGTAGCGACAGCCCGCGTTGTAGAACGCCTTGACCGCCTTCTGATAGGCGACCGCGAGATCGTCGAAGATATCGTCGCGGCTGGCATATGCGCTCTTGTCGACCGCGTTCGGCTCAAGCCGGAAATGCATCACCGCCGGCGACGGGATGGTCATCTTCGGCGTCACCTTGGTGTGCGCCTTGAGAAACTTGAAATGCTCGAGCATCGGGTGGTTGGAAAACCCGATCTTGTTCTTGATGTGGATAACGTGCGGCTTGGTCAGAACGCCCTGGAACTGGATGCCGACATTGCCCTCGATGATCTCGACGCCGTCGAGCATGCCGAAGAAATCGTAGTGCCACCACGAGCGGCGATATTCGCCGTCGGTCGCGAGCTTCAGGCCGATTTCTTCCTGCTTCCGGATGACCTTCTCGATCTCGCGATTCTCGACCTCGCGCAGTTGATCGGCGCCGATCTCGCCCTTCTCGCGCTTGATGCGCGCCTCCTTGATCGCCTGCGGGCGCAGGAAGCTGCCGACATGGTCGGCACGGAACGGCGGCTTGGTACGTTGCATGGATTTCACTCCCGCGTTTGTTTGTAACGGTGTCGTCAATAAAGCCCGGCGGCGCTTGTCCGCCGGATCAGGACCGCGCCCGGCACAAGACCGCGCGTGCCTTGGTTTCCGAGCGCAAGCTGGAGATTGCGATGGGCGAGGCGCGCATGCTCGCGCATCAGTGCCTCGGCGCGGGCGCCTTCGCGGTCCTCGATCGCGCGCACGACGCAATGGTGATGGTCCTGGGCGATCGTCAGGATCTTGCTGGCCTCGGGCAGCATCGCCTGCACCATGACGAAGCCGCTCGGCGAGGCAAAAGGCAGGTTCAGCGTCCGCTCGATCTGCCGCTTCAGGACCGGGCTATCGGCGGCCTCGACCAGCAGCGCGTGAAAGCGACCGTTCAAACCGACATAGTCGGAGAAATGGTCGACGGTCAGCTCGGGGAGCGCCGCGATCTCGTCGATCTGCCGCAGGACGTCCCGCATTTCCTTGATGAGCGACCCGCTCACGCCGCGCTCGGCCGCGATGCGCGCGGCAAAGCCCTCGAGCGTGCCGCGCAGCTCGATGGCGTCGTACACATCGCGCTCGGAGAATGCCTTGACGGCAAAGCCTCCCGACGGGATCGCCTCCAGGAAGCCTTCGTCCTCGAGCCGCGCCAGCGCCGTCCGGATCGGCGTGCGTGACATTCCGAGACGGTCGACCAGTGACAGCTCGGAAATGCGGTCGCCCGGCTTGAGCTCGCCGGTCAGGATCAGGTCGCGTAACGCCAGTTGCGCTTTGACCGTCTGCGACGACGCCCGGTCGGTGTCCTGAATGGGGGTGGGCACGATGGGCGTCCTTATTTTTCTGCCCAATCCTTGAGGGATCCGGAATTCATGCTGTATACCGATATCGAAAAATGAGCGGCCCCGCTATAGGCAAAATGCCCTTGAGATGGGGGATTGGGCCGCCCAGAGGAAACTAGATCAAACGGCTGTATACAGCCGGTGACGAAAACGCCCGGTGCTGGCGAAAGACCACGCCCCGGCGGACGATATTCGGATTCTCGACAACACCTCAGTCAGCGGGAGTGAGACGACATGGCAAAGAACCTCGAAGAGAAGATCAAGAGCGCGGGCGACATCGTCGCGATGATGCGCAACTCGCAGATCGGCGCGTATGTCTATCCCGTGGTCGCGCCGGAGTTCTCGAACTGGCGCGACGAGCAGCGCGCATGGCGCGAGACCTGCGTTCTGTTCGACCAGTCGCACCACATGGTCAATCTGTTCGTCGAGGGACCGGACACGGTCAAGCTCTTGCAGCACCTCGCGACCAACTCGTTCAAGAATTTCTCGGTCGATCAGGCCAAGCAGTTCGCGCCGGTCACGCCCTACGGCCATGTCATCGGCGACGGCATCCTGTTCTATCTCGCCGAGAACAGCATGTGCTATGTCGGCCGCAACCCGGCCGCCAACTGGATCGAATTCCACGCCAAGACCGGCGGCTATAACGTCACCACCAAATACGACGACCGTTCGCCGTCGCGCCCGATGGGCAAGCCGGTGACGCGCGCCTTCTACCGCTATCAGATCCAGGGCCCGAACGCGCAGGACGTCATCAAGAAGCTGAACGGCGGCACGTTCCCGGACATCAAGTTCTTCCGGATGGGCCACATCACCATTGCGGGCCGCAAGGTGCGCGCGCTGCGCCACGGCATGGCGGGTGCGCCCGGCCTCGAAGTGTGGGGCCCCTACGAGCAGGTCGATGAGATCAAGACCGCGATCATGGAAGCCGGCAAGGACTTCGGCATTGTCGCCGTCGGCGCCCGCGCCTACGCCACCAATACGCTGGAGTCCGGCTGGATCCCCTCGCCCGTTCCGGCGATCTACACCGGCGACAAGCTCAAGGCCTATCGCGAGTGGCTGCCGATCACGAGCTACGAGGCGAACGCCTCGATCGGCGGCAGCTTCGTGTCGAAGAAGGTCGAGGACTATTACACAACGCCGTACGAGCTTGGCTACAACACCTTCACCAAATTCGACCACGATTTCATCGGCGCCGACGCGCTCAAGGCGATGGAAGGCAAGAACAAGCGCAAGAAGGTGACCTTCGCCTGGGAGAACAAGGACGTCGAGCGTATCTGGACCTCGCAACTCGCGCCCGCCGGTGAGAACTACAAGTTCATCGACCTGCCGCTGTCGAACTACGCCTCGTCGTCCTACGACGCGGTGATGAAGGGCGGAAAGATGGCCGGCGCTTCGATGTTCTCCGGCTATTCGTTCAACGAGCGCAAGATGCTGTCGCTCGGCTGGGTCGAGGAGGAGTTCTCCAAGCCCGGCACCGAGCTCTCGCTCGTCTGGGGTGAGGAGAACGGCGGCACCAAGAAGACCACGGTCGAGCGCCACAAGCAGACCGAGATCAAGGTCATCGTCTCGCCGGCACCCTACTCGGCCGTCGTGCGCGAGGGCTACGAAGGCAAGTGGCGCCACCAGGCGGCCGAGTAAGCAATCGTCGGATAGCCGGTAGGCATGGATCAAAACAAGAGGCATGGTGCGCCACCGCACCATGCCTCTTTTCATTGATCGACCGACAAGAGGCGCCTTAAGTCGGGGCCACGGCCATCTTCCGCGCCATCGTGCTCGCATATTCGGCGGTCGCGACTAAATTGCCGAACGTAAAGTAATGCGGGTGCACGTCGCCGATGGGGCCTTGCGCAGCGTCGAGTCCATCGATGATCCGGTCGGGACCGACATTGCCGATCAGCGCCGTCGCCGCGCCCGACATCAATCCGCGCAGCGAGGTTGAGACCCCGCAACGCTTGGCGAAACGGATGAGCGCGGTCACGCTGGTCGGCCCGACCATGCCGACGCTCACCGGCCGGTCGATCCCGCAGGCGCGCAACTGCTTGAGCCAGGCGACGATCCGCTCCGGCGAAAAGGAGAACTGGCTCGTCAGATAGACGTCCAAACCCTGCGCCGCCGCGGCCGCGATCTTTTGGTCAAGCGCCGCTTCCAGCCGCGCCGGCGCGATGTGCGGATGCCCTTCGGGGTAGGCGCCGATGCCGATCCGCTCGATGCCGGCGTCGCTCAACCTGCCCTTCTGAATCACGGCGAGCGCATCCGCAAACGGTCCGACCGGATCGACGTCGCCGCCGATCACGAGGAGCCGGCGCAGATCCGCCTCGCCATGGAGCCGCGCGAGCAGGTCGGCGAGCGTCTGCGCGCTCGGCAGCCGGCGCGCGGCCACGTGCACGACCGGCTCGAGTCCGGCGCGACGCACGTTGTGTGCCGCAGCGACAAGTTCGTCCCGTGTCTGCGTTGGCACCGCGGTCAGATAAATTTCTGTTCCGGCCGGCACGCGCGCGGCGACCGCCGCGATCTCTTCCGGCTTGGGCCGCGTCGCCTCGATCGAGAAGCGGCGCGCGACGGTCGTCGGCATCGGGTTCGGATCGATCGTCAAGCGCGCATCTTCCTGTCGCTGCGCGTGGTGCATCCGCGCTATCGCGGCATTCCTCGCCATTGCGGTCACTCGCGCCGGCGCGAGATCACGAAAGACTCGTCATAGAACCACAACCCGCCGTGCTCTTGCAGCACGTCGCGTGTCGCCTCGACGTAACGCCGGTCGGCGTTGACGTCGGCGAGCCGGTCGTCCTCGACCTGCGCCACGTAGACTGCGGCGTTCCAGGCCGCGAGCAGTGTCGACGTGCCGATCGACGATGAAATCTCCGATGGCAGCGTGTGCATGTCGTAGCGGAACAGCGATCGCTGGTCGGAGTAGGCGTTGAAATTGAGATCGCGGCCGGCGTTGCCCAGTTCCTGCTTCACCGCCTTGAGGAGATCGTGGCGGTTGTGCACGAACGGATTGTCCTCCGGCCACACCCTCCGGATGATGTCCATGCCCGGATCGTTGCCGTGCGAATGGATGGCGATCATGCGGCCGCCGGGACCGAGCGCACGCGCGAGAGGCGCGAGCACACGCTTGGATTTGAATTCGAGCGAGGCGCGGGCGCGGAACGGCTGCGAGGCGATGACGAGATCGTAGTCGGCGACGGTGCCGCCCGGCTTCGGGATGATCTGGTCGAGCAGGAACTTGTGGTCGTTGCGGTAGAGCACGAGGACGACCGGCCGCTCATAGACCGGATTGCCGCTCTTCTGCGACACGCGCGCCTTCCAGCTCTCGGCCAGGAACGGCTCGAGCGCGGTGATCTGTTGCTCGAAGGAGTGCGCGCTGGTGCCGTCCATCGCCACTTCCTTCCACACCAGGCTGGTGGCGGCGGACAGCGACTTCACGGATAGCCATGGCGCCTCGGCATAGGCGAGGTTCGTCAGCACGACGACGCTTGAGGGGTGCTCGACGAAACGGTCGGGCAGCTTTTGCAGCGTCAGGCGCACGTCTTCGAGGCTGATCTCCTTGCCGACCACATAGAACGGCATGGTCGGGTAGCGGTCGTGCATCGCGCGCATGACGCGGGCGAGCACCGTGCCGTCGCCGACGCCGGCGTCGAACAGGCGCACCGCCGGTGGACGAGGATGAATGTTGGCGAGCTCGAGGCTGACGCGGTTCGCGACTTCCCACTTCTCGCTACAGGTGTTCACGAACAGCAGATATTTCTGCCGGTTGTCGAAGAATCGGAAATTGCGCTGCGGGTCGTCGCTCGCCTGACCGGAGGCAACTGAGGGGGCTGGCGGCTTGACCATCGGCAACTGCGCTGTCGGGAAAGATATGGGTGTGGCGGTCGGCGCTGATCCGCCGGCATCGAACAGGATGCGGCGACGGGCGGGCGGATCGTCGCGGCCCTGCGCCATGAACGCGCGGATGCGGTCGAGCGTGTCGGTGGTGATGCGGCCGCCATTGCGCAGGCGGCTGGCGAGCTTGCCGTCATTAACGGCGCGGCGGCCGAAGGTGGATTCGGCGAGCCCCTGCGCGCGGCAGAAGTCGCTGATCTCCTGAAGTATCTGCTCGTTCATGAGCGGCCTCGTTGGGCGCAGCTTTGGCGCGGCGTTTTCCTCATCGGCCGTTTACGGCCGTGTTCTTGACGCCAAGCGAACCAAGAGTCCCGACTTTGGTCAACCACAAAAGTGAAGTTGGGAAAATTGGGCAGAGTGGGTGGGCAAGCAAAACACACCTGACATGGCGAAAGACGCCGATATCCGGTCAATTGCTCAGATATCAGGTCATAACAAGGGTGGCCTCAATGCTATTTCTGCCCACTACCGCCCACTCATGCAGCCAAAAAGGAAGGGCGGGAGTGGGCAGACCGCCCTCTCCCGCCCCTTTCGAAAACGTCGCTATTTGCCGTCAGATCTCGAAGAAGACCGTCTCGTTGCCGCCCTGGACGCGGATGTCGAACCGATAACCTGTCACGCCGTCATGAACGCCCGTCTTGTGGGCAATGAGGGTGCCGCGGCGGTCCTCGGGCACGAGGGCGAGGATGGGATCGGCAGCGTTCGCCGCTTCGTCGGCGAAGTAGAGCCGCGTATAGACCTGCCGCAGCATGCCGCGCGAATAGATGCAGACGACGATGTGCGGCGCCTGCGGCTTGGCGCCGGGGCCCGGCACGGCGCCGGGCTTGACCGTGTCGAAGTTGAAGACGCCGTCCTTGTCGGTCGCCGAGCGGCCGAAGCCTTTGAACTGCGTGTTCGGACGGCCGCGCGAATCCTGCGGGCTGGCGTAGCGGCCTTGCGAGTCCGCCTGCCAGATTTCCAGCATGCAATCGTTGATCGGCTTGCCGTCGCCGTCGGTCACCTGGCCCTGGATGCGGATCTTCTGTCCGGTCGCGTCGGGCGTGACCAGGTTGTCGCCGACGGTCTCCTTCCAGCTATAGGTGCCGTTCGGGTCCCACTTGGCGCGGCCCTTGGGCGTCAGGCCGTAAGCGAAGAACGGGCCGACGGTCTGCGATGGCGTGATCTCGGACATGATTTAGTGCTCGTCGTTATCGAGGGGTGTCGCTTCGCGGCCGCGCAGCACGATGTCGAAGCGGAAGGCGAGCGCCCAGTCGGGAATGGTGGCCTCGAGATCGAAACTCGAAACCATGCGGTTGCGCGCCTTCTCGTCCGTCACCGAATTGAAGATCGGATCGAACGGGAAGAGGTAGTCGCCCGGGAAGTACATCTGGGTGACGAGGCGCGACAGGAACGAATGGCCGAAGACCGAGAAGTGGATGTGGTTCGGCCGCCACGCATTGTGGTGATTGCCCCACGGATAAGCGCCGGGCTTCACAGTGATGAACTTGTAGTATCCGTTCTTGTCGCTGATGGTGCGGCCCGCGCCGGTGAAGTTCGGGTCGAGCGGCGCCGGGTGCTGGTCGACGAGATGCACGTAGCGGCCGCAGGCGTTGGCCTGCCAGATCTCGACCAGCGCATCCGGCACCGGGCGCCGATCCTCGTCGAGCACCTGCCCGTGCACGATGATGCGCTCGCCGAGCGGCTCGCCGGCACACTGCTTGGTGAGGTCGTTGTCGCCCTCCTGCACGGCATCGTGGCCGTAGACCGGGCCGGTCAATTCCGACAGCGTGTGCGGGATGAGGATCAGCGGCTTCGACGGCGAGCGCTTGACCGTGCTCTTGTAGCCGGGCGTCAGGTGCTTGGGGAAGTTCTCCAAGCTCTTGGTTGGATAGACAAGCGACATAAGGGCCCCTTAGGTATCGATTATTGTTCGTTTACACGCGTTCGATGGCGAGCGACACGCCCTGGCCGACGCCGACGCACATCGTCGCCAGTCCAAGCTTGCCGTCACGCGTCTCGAGCGCACGCGCCGCGGTCAGCGCCAGCCGCGCGCCCGACATGCCGAGCGGATGGCCGAGCGCGATCGCGCCGCCGTGCGGATTGACGTGCTCGGCGTCGTCGGGAAGCCCGAGTTGGCGCAGGCAGGCTAGCGACTGCGAGGCGAAGGCCTCATTGATCTCGATCACATCGTAGCTGCCGATTTTGTGGCCGAGCCGCGCCATCAGCTTCTGCGTCGATGGCACCGGGCCGATGCCCATGATGCGCGGCGGCACCGCCGCCGAGGCCATACCGAGGATGCGCGCGCGCGGCGTCAGGCCGTGCGCCTTCGCGGCCGCTTCCGAGGCGATGATCAGCGCCGCGGCGCCGTCATTGACACCGGAGGCGTTGCCCGCCGTCACCGTGCCGGGATTGCGGAACGGCGTTTTGAGCTTGGCGAGCTGCTCGAGCGTCGTGTCGGGACGCGGATGCTCGTCGGCGTCGATCTTGACGACGTCGCCCTTGCGGCCCGCGACCTCGACAGGAACGATCTCGCCCTTGAAGAAGCCGGCGGCGATGGCCTTGCCCGCCTTCTGCTGCGAGCGCAGCGCGAAGGCATCCTGATCGGCGCGCGTCACCTGAAAATCCTCGGCGACGTTCTCGCCCGTCTCGGGCATCGCATCGACGCCGTACTGCTTCTTCATCAGCGGATTGATGAAACGCCAGCCGATCGTTGTGTCGAAGATTTCCGCCGCGCGGGAAAAAGCCTCCTGCGCCTTGCCCTGAACGAACGGCGCGCGCGTCATCGATTCGACGCCGCCGGCAATCGCGAACTCCATCTCGCCGGCGCGGATCGCGCGCGCGGCGGTGCCGACCGCCTCGAGGCCCGAGGCGCACAGGCGATTGAGCGTCACGCCCGGCACTGTCTCCGGCAGGCCCGCGAGCAGCAGCGCCATGCGTGCGACGTTGCGGTTGTCCTCGCCGGCCTGGTTGGCGCAGCCGAAATAGACGTCGTCGAGTTTGCTCCAATCGGCCTTCGGATTGCGCGCCATCAGTGCCTTGAGCGGCACGGCGGCGAGATCGTCGGTGCGCACCTTCGCGAGCGCGCCGGCATAGCGGCCGATCGGCGTCCGCACCGCATCGCAGATGAAAACGTCACGCATGGTCAATTCAAAGCTCCGTCCTTGATCCGTCATCCTGAGGTGCGAGCGAAGCGAGCCTCGAAGGATGACGGGCACTGCCGGGGCCGTTCATCCTTCGAGGGCCGGCTGCGCCGGCCACCTCAGGATGACGGAGAGAGTCCTTCATATCGTTCTACGCGCCATCTTACGCCGCCGCGTGGGCGCGCGCCGTGCGCGCCTGGATTTCGCGCAGCACTTCGAGCTCCTGGCCGGTCGGCGGCGCGGTCTCGGCAACCTGGGCCGCGAAGCGCACCTGCCAGCCGGTGTTCTCCTGGATCTGATCGCGCGTCACGCCAGGATGCATGGCGGTGACGATCATCTCCTTGGTCTCCGGGTCCGGCTCGAACAGCGCCAGATCGGTGATCAGCCGTGTCGGACCCTTGGTCTTGACGCCGAGCTTCTGGCGGCTGTCGCCACCGGTGACATGGCCGATGGACGTGAAGAAATCGAGCTTGTCGACGAAGCCGCGCTTGCCCTGCGCCATGATGATGAAAATCTCGCCGCACGATGTGGCGATCTCCGGCGCGCCGCCGCCGCCCGGCAGGCGCACCTTCGGCTTGTCGTAGGGGCCGACCACGGTCGTGTTGAGGTTGGCATATTTGTCGATCTGCGCGCCGCCGAGGAAGCCGACCTTGATGCGGCCGCCCTGGAGCCAGTAGCGGAACATCTCGGGCACCGAGACGGTCGTCAGTGCCGTCTCGCACAGCTCGCCGTCGCCGATCGACAGCGGCAGTACGTTCGGCTTGGTCGCGAGCGTGCCCGACTCGTAGATCAATGTGATGTCGGGCGCATGCGTCAGCCGCGCCAGATTGCATGCGGCCGAGGGCTGGCCGATGCCGACGAAGCAGACGTCGTCGTTCTTCAGCGCGCGCGCGGCGGCGATGGTCATCATCTCGTTGGGCTTGTAATCGGCCATGATGATTCTCACTTCGCACGCTTGCGCGCATATTGCGCGAAGGCCTCGGGGCCCTTGTCGAGCACGTTGTCCTTCATCCACTTGTGGAAGGTATCGCGCTCGCGCGCGATGTCGTCCCACTGCTTGTAGAAGCTGTTGTTGCGCGGGTAATAGCCCTGCGCATAGGACGGGAAGGCGCCGCCCGGCACCTCGACCACGTGGCTGACGGTCCAGTGCGGCAGCACCACGGCGTTGAGGCTGCGCTCCGGCAGCTCGTCGACGATCTCCTCGACCGTCACCACCTGCCGCTTCGAGGCGAGCACCGCCTCCTTCTGCACGCCGAGCACGCCTTCGATCATCACGTTGCCCTTGCGGTCGGCGCGCTGCGCGTGGATCACGGCGACGTCCGGACGATGCGACGGGATCGCCGCGAGCTTTTCGCCGGTGAACGGACATACGATCGATTTGATCTTCGGGTTCACCTTCGGCAGGTCGGTGCCGATGTAGCCGCGGAACACGGCCAAAGGCAGCCCTGCCGCGCCGGCCTCGTAAGCGTTGGCCATTGCGGCGTGCGAATGCTCCTCGATCTCGATCTTGTTCGGCCAGCCCTGCTCGATCGCCTCGCGGAAGCGATGCAGCGAGCCGACGCCCGGATTGCCGCCCCATGAGAAGATGAGCTTGTCGACGCAGCCCATGCCGATCATCTGATCGTAGATCAGATCCGGCGTCATGCGGATGAGCGTGAGGTGCTTGCGGCCCTGCCGGATGATCTCGTGGCCGGCAGCGTGCGGAATGAGGTGCGTGAAGCCTTCCAGCGCCACAACGTCGCCGTCTTTGACGGCGGCCTTGACGGCGGCGGAAAGCGTCGTGATTTGCGCCATTGCAACGGGACCCTGAATGTTCGGGTCCGTATTTACGGCCCGCCACGAAACGGGTCAAATGGCCGTTGGCACTCAAACCATCTGGTCTGGCATGCTCAGCGCACAACCGATCTTCACCATCGAAGCCGATCTCGACGCGATCATGAACCTCGGCCGCACGCCGGTGGGCGAGCGCCGGATCATCGGCATCCGCGGCGGAACCGTGCGTGGGCAGAAGTTCAGCGGCCGGGTGCTGCCGGGCGGCGCCGACTGGCAGATCATCCGCGCCGACGGCGCCGCCGACATCCAGGCGCGCTACACGGTCGAGAGCGACGACGGCGGCCGCGTGCTGGTCGACAGTGTGGGCCTGCGGCACGGCCCGCCCGAGGTGATCGCGCGGCTGGCGCGCGGCGAAGCCGTCGACCCCAAGCTCTATTATTTCCGCACCGCGATGCGCTTCGAGACCGCCGACGCAAAGCTGGACTGGATGAACCGCATCGTCGCGATCGCCTACGGCGCCCGCCTCGCGCAGGGCGTCAAACTCGACGTCTACGAGGTTGAATAGGGTGGCGCGCTGGTAGGGGCCCCCACCCTCGGTTGACGCATATTGTTGTCGATGACAACATTCTCGATCGGCTGCCGAAAGTGCCGCAGCCGGCGCTATTGCCTGATTGAGGTGCCGCGTCCCGCCAATGGACTGCGGCATCGCCCGGAGGTTCACCTTTGTCGTCGCGCCTCGATGGATTGTCGCTGCCGCCCTCGCTGACCGCCGAGATGGACGGCAAGGTCGCTATCCTCCGTCTCAATCGCGCGCAGAAGCGCAATGCGCTCGACGACGAACTGGTCGCCGGCATCGACGCCTTTTTCTCCA